>Ga0210410_10004310_pt1 | contig 12501 bp, 11 predicted proteins | sample IncBWC4MmetaG_FD_161058 | JGI IMG/M metagenome (GOLD analysis project Ga0210410, IMG submission 161058) | Forest soil microbial communities from Barre Woods Harvard Forest LTER site, Petersham, Massachusetts, United States - Inc-BW-C-4-M | ecosystem: Environmental > Terrestrial > Soil >... | reverse complement strand
CCGCCGGGCCCAACACTATTTCTGCAAGCGGTGCGGCATTTACGTCTTCCATCGCAAGCGCGCGGCGCCGGATCATTTTGGCGTCAACGTCTTCTGCCTGGACGGATTCGACCCGGCGTCGGTTTCGGTGCGGCCGACCGAAGGCGCCAACATGACGGTGGTCGATCCGCAAGGTCGTCCGGAATGGCCGGGGCCACGCGTGACCGTCGGCTGATCCGGCGATTTGCTCGGATTACAGGGAAAAGCCCTCAAAGGTCGCTCGCTCCCGACGCGCGCAAACGAAGGCGCCAAGTCCGCTTAGGAGGCAAAGCGGCCTTGGGACGCCATAACGTCGAGGCCTGACGGGCGTCGCAATCGATATGGCGCAGTGAGGAGCAGCAGGAAGAGTGCTCGATCGGCTTGGTATTTGGCCGCAGCTCGGTTGGCTTCGGAGCCCTGCATGATGGCCATCCCTTCGGTCGTGCGCACGCACCACGTCCATTTTCGACTACGCTTCTTCAAGACCATTTCGAAGATCGAAAATCGATCAGTCATGGCGAGGGGCTCGCGAAGGCATCATCCTGCATGACAACGCCTATAAAGGTTAATTCCCGTTTTGAATTACACCGCCTTTAAAAACTATCAACGAAGTCATTTGAAACCTGAAGCATTCTGGAATTAACTATGTAGTTGAATATGCGCCATCACAATTGGTGTATTCCCCAATCCGAGCACAGTGTGACTTCATTGCCTTGATTCAGAGGGCGATAGCGCAATGTCAGCTTCCAAGAGGATCGGGCTCTTTATCGACGGCGCCAATCTCTACGCGACGGCGAAAGCGCTCGGCTTCGACATCGATTACAGGCGGCTGCTCGCCGATTTCCAAAACCGGGGCACGCTGGTGCGTGCGTACTACTACACCGCGATCATCGAGGATCAGGAATATTCCTCCATCCGCCCGTTGATCGATTGGCTCAACTACAACGGCTATACCGTCGTTACCAAGGCGACCAAGGAATTCATTGACGCAAGCGGTCGTCGCAAGGTGAAGGGCAGTATGGACATCGAGCTTGCGGTCGATGCGATGGAGCTGACGGAGCACTTCGATCAGATAGTTCTATTTTCCGGCGACGGTGACTTTCGCTCGCTTGTGGCGGCGGTGCAGCGCCGCGGGGTCCGCGTTACGGTGGTCTCGACCATTGCCACCCAGCCCCCCATGATTGCCGATGACCTTCGGCGCCAGGCCGACGTCTTCATCGACCTCCGCGAACTTCAGCCTAAAATCAGCCGTGATCCGCCAGAGCGTCTGCCCGAATGAGCCCCGGGGGTACGCTGCTGAAAACGAGCTAACGGGAATGACCGCTCTTGGCCCGCAGGTGAAGTCCCGCTAGTTCCGCTTTCGCGCCGCGGTTGGGAGACGAGCGGACATCAGCCGATCTACGAGTGCACGGCCTAGCTTATCAATATCTGGCTTATCAAGTTCTGGATCGCTTCCCTTCCAGCAGCGGGCGTTCCGATGCGAGTGCCTTGGCCAAAAAGTCCAGCGTAGCGCGGATGCGGATGGTGCGTTTGAGATCATCATGCGTGAGCAGCCAGAGCGCCGATCGGGGCTGCGCGAGCGCCTTCGGCGTGAGGCGGCGCAGACCCGGCGCAAGATCGCCGACGTAGCAGGGCAGCAAGGCAAGGCCGAGGCCAGCCTCGGCCGCGTCGCGGAGTGCGGGAAGTGCGTCGACGCGGCAGGTGACGCGCGCCCCGCGCATGTGTTGGTGGATGTTTTCCCGCATCCATTGCCCGATGACGGTGGTTGCCAGCGCGTCGTCAATTCCGATCCAATCATGCGCGGACAGGTCCTTGGCGTCGCGCCGTGAAAGATAGGCGCGTGAGCCGTAGATGGCGTGTGCAATGTCGGCCACGCGCCGGCCCACCAGGATCTCCGGAGGCGCCGGCGTCGGGCGGATCGCGATCTCCGCCTCTCGCCGCGTGAGATTTGCCATCGCGTTCGATATGACGATCTCGAGCTGGATTTCCGGATGCAGGTCGCGCATCGCCGGCAGGTGCCGCATCACCATCGCACTGAGCGTATCGGTCGTCGTGATCCGCACAACGCCTGACGGCCTCAGGTCCTGACCGGAAAGCTTGCGCTCCAGCGTGAGCACCTCGTCTTCAAGGCGGGCCGCCGATGCCGCTGCGGTCTCGCCGGCCGGTGTCGGAGCATAGCCGTCGCGAAAGCGCTCGAACAGGCGCGCGCCGATCTTCTCCTCGATGACGCCGAGCCGGCGAAACACCGTCGAATGCGTCACGCCCAGCCTGCGTGCCGCGCCGGAGAGCGTGCCTTCGCGAAACACCGCGAGCACGAGATGGAGATCGTCCCAGTCCATCGACCTGTGCATTTTTGCAAACTCCATTCGTGATTTCAGAGAATAGCTAATCACAAACGAACAGGCCACATCCGCCTCTTCCAGGACGACCGGCGCCGCGTGCCCTCGACCCGGCGCCGACCCTGGCGAGAGGTGAAACGTGACAACCGAAACTGCCGAAACAACGCAAATCCTGCCTGCAGATCCATCGGCCGGCGCGCCCCGGCGCTGGCTCGCTTTGCCGGTGCTGCTCACCGGTGCGTTCCTTCCGATCCTCGACTTCAATGTCGTCAACCTCGCGCTGCCCGCGATCCGCACCGATCTCGGCGCCAGCTCGAGCGAGGTGCAGTTCGTCATATCGGCCTATGCAGCGACCTACGCGGTGTTCCTGATCACCGGCGGCCGGCTCGGCGATCTCTACGGACGGCGGCGGATGTTCCTGTACGGCGTCGCGGGATTCACGATCGCTTCCGTGCTGTGCGGCGTCGCCTGGTCGCCTTCCGTCCTCGTCTCGGGGCGGATCCTCCAGGGCCTGACCGCAACCGCGATGGCGCCGCAAGTGCTGGCCTCGATCCGCGTGCTGTTTCCACCGGACGAGCAGGGACGGGCGCTGGCGCTCTACGGCGCGACCTTCGGCCTCGCCAATATCTGCGGCCAGGTGCTGGGCGGCGTCCTCGTCTCCTCGCGTCCCCTTGGACTGGCCTGGCAGGCGATCTTCCTCGTCAACGTGCCGATCGGCCTTGCCGCCTTTATCGGCGGACTGCTGTTCCTGTCGGACTCGCGTTCAGAGCAGGCACAGCGGCTCGATGCCGGCGGCGTCGTGCTGCTGTCGCTCACCCTCGCGCTCCTGGTCTATCCGCTGGTCGAAGGCCGCGAAACCGGATGGCCGGCATGGATCGTCGCGACGCTGATCGCCGTGCCCTTTGCGCTGACGGCTTTCGTTCGTTTCGAGGCGCGCCTGGCTGCCCGCGGCGGCGACCCGCTGGTCGCTCTCCATCTGCTGCGCAATGGTCCGTTCGTGATCGGACTCGTGATGGCGCTGGCGTTCTACATGCTCTCTTCGTTCTACCTGACCTTTGCGGTCTATCTGCAAAGCGGGCTGCACGAAACGCCCATGGCGGCGGGCTTTGCCACCCTGCCCTTTGCCATCGGCTTCTTTGTCGCCTCGCTCGCTTCATCCTGGATCATGCAGTGGCTTGGCGTGCGCACGCTGACGCTGGGCTTTGCGCTTCAGGTCCTCGGCTTCGGCGCGGTGATGCTCTCGGTCGCGAAAATCTCACCGCAGAGCGTGACGCCGGGTCTCATCTGCGGCGGATTGGGCTTTGGAACCGTGATGCCGTCGGTCATCAAGGCCGTCATCGGCAGCATCGAGGCGCGCCATGCCGGGCTCGCCTCGGGGATCATGATCTCCACCTTCCAGATCGGCGCAGCACTCGGCGTCGCCATCATTGGTGGCGTTTTCTACGGCGCGCTGGGCGCACGGCAAGATGCCGAAGCCTATGCGCACGCCTTCACCCTCGCGCTCGGCTGCAACGTGGCGCTGCTGGCGCTGGGCGGCGTGCTGTCGCTGTGGCTGCCGGGCGAGCGCAAGCCGGTCGCCTGAAATCATGACGGTGTCCGAATGCTGCGTTTTGACCACATTCGTGGCAAATGGGTTGACTTGCAGGTGAGTGGCTTGCGAAAAGCCCGCCAACGCATCACGACTTGACCGTGTGCGAGGTTTGCGTTGCCATGGCGGCTGAAGCACCTCGCTTCAGCCCGCTAAGATGAAGAGCCCCGCATGTCCTCTCCCCGCAAACGGATCGATCTGCTGTTGGTCGAGCGCGGGCTGTTCGAGAGCCGGGCGCGGGCGCGCGCCGCGATCGAGGCGGGACTGGTCGTCGCCAATGACAAGCCGGTCGTAAAACCGTCGGAGACCATCCCCGCGGACGCCGTACTGCAGGCCGAGCCGGCGCATCCCTATGTCTCGCGCGGAGGCGTCAAGCTGGCTGATGCGCTGGAGCAATACAGAATCGATGTCGAAGGCCATGTCTGCCTCGATGTCGGGGCTTCCACCGGCGGCTTTACCGAGGTGCTGCTGGCGAACGGTGCGGCCATGGTGTTCGCCATCGATGTCGGGCACGGCCAGTTGCATGCCTCGCTGCAGGGCCATCCGAACATCGTCTCGATGGAGGCAACCGACATCCGCAAATATGAGGGCAAGCGCCTCCCCGCCCGGCCCGACATCGTCGTGATCGATGTCAGCTTCATCTCGCTGAAGGCCGTGCTGCCGGTGGCGCTGTCGCTGGCGGCAGCCCCCATGCACCTGCTCGCGCTGATCAAGCCGCAATTCGAGGCGCAGGGCAAACACGGCAAGGGCGGCATCATCCGTGACGCGGCCGTGCACAACCAGGTTTGCGACGACATCGCGGCCTTTGCCGCTTCGCTCGGCTGCACCGACATCAAGGTGTTTCCGTCCGCGATCAAGGGCGGCGACGGCAACAGCGAGTTTTTCCTCGGCGCGCGACGTGGTTGAGCGCCTCACGATCGATCATGTCGGCCATCGCGGCGACGGCGTTGCGCTTAGGCCGCTCGAAGCGGTCTATGTGCCCTATACGCTTGGCGGCGAAACCGTCGAGGTCGAGGATGTGCACGGCCATCCCGACCGCCGGCGCCTGCTTGCGGTCGAAGTCGCAAGCCCCGAGCGCATCACGCCGTTCTGCCCGCATTTTTCCATCTGCGGCGGCTGCGCGATCCAGCATTGGCAGCCGGACCGTTATCGCGCCTGGAAGCATGGCCTCGTCGTCGAGACGCTGAGACAGGCGAAGCTCGATTGCGAAGTGGCGCCGCTGGTCGATGCGCATGGCGCCGGCCGCCGCCGCATGACCTTGCACGCGCGGATGGGCACGCATGACGTGCTCAAGGTCGGCTTCGCCGCCGCTAACTCACACGATGTGATTCCGGTTGACCGCTGCCCGATCCTCGATCCCGCTTTGGCCGGCGCGCTTGATGCGGCCTGGGCGCTGGCCGAGCCCTTGATCAAGGCCGGCAAACCCCTCGACATCCAGATCACCGCCACCAATAGCGGCCTCGATGTCGATGTGCGCGGCTCTGGACCGCTGCAGACGGCCATGATCACGACGCTGTCGAAGATCGCGGAAAAGCATCGCCTCGCCCGGCTGACCCGGCACGGCGAACTGGTGCTGATGCGGAGCGCGCCCGTCATCAGCATGGGCGCCGCGCAGGTGACCCTGCCGCCCGGCTCATTCTTGCAGGCGACCGGCGCCGGCGAAGAGACCTTGGCCGCGCTGGTCGACAAACATGCGGGGCGCGCCAAGCACATCGCCGATCTCTTCTGCGGCGTCGGCCCGTTCGCGCTCAGGCTCGCGAAAAAAGCGCGGATCGATGCGTTCGACAGCGATGCCGGCGCGGTCACCTCCTTGCTGAAGGCTGCGACCGCGACCTCGGGCCTGAAACCGGTGAAAGCCGAAGCGCGTGACCTGTTCCGCCGTCCGCTGATGCCGCCGGAATTGCGCGATTATGATGCCGTTGTGTTCGACCCGCCGCGGCAGGGCGCGCAGGCGCAGTGCGAGCGCCTCGCGGCGAGCAAGGTGCCCATGGTGATCGCGGTCTCCTGCAATGCCGCGACGTTCGCCCGCGACGCCCGGCTGTTGGTCGACGGCGGCTACCGTCTCGAAGGCGTCACGCCGGTCGACCAATTCCGCCACACGCCGCATGTCGAGGTGGTGGCGCGGTTCTCGCGGTGAGCTACTGCACCACGTCGAGCTTCACGTTGGCGGTGCCCGAATGCACCATGCCGAGTGCCTGCGCCGCGGAATAGGACACATCGACCACGCGGCCGGGCACATAGGGGCCGCGGTCGTTGACCCGCACGGTGACGGATTTGCCGGTCGCCGTATTGGTCACGCGGAGCTTGGTGCCGAACGGCAGCGACGGATGCGCCGCGGTCAACTCGTTCGGATCGAATTTCTCGCCGCTCGCGGTCGAGCGTCCTTCCGAATAGAAGCTGGCGACGCCGCCACCCTTGGCCGGTGTAGCCAGCGCGACATGATGCTCGGTCGGCGTCACCTGCCGCCTCACCACGGACACGTGGGTCTCCCTCGCGCGCTCGAACGCGGCCTGCCGGGTGGACGGCGGCGCGAAAGCCGTGTGGCGGCTGACCACGGAAGATTGCGCGCAGGCTGCCAGCGAGGCGGCGGCACCTATCAGGCCGACCCATCGAACGACCTGCCGGTGTTGCACGGCTGTCGCTCCCCAAAGCGCATCAAAGCCGGATATTCCGACTCGGCTGATCGAAGGCATAACGCACCCCGCTGGCAGCCCGGCCCCGCACGCAATCCGGCAGCGAATGCAGGCCAAACCGTGTCAGGCGGTGGATTGCCACTTTTCGGCCACGCGATTTGGGTGACAGTGTTGCTGTGAGGGCACAGAATGAAGGCGTGGTGGCGCCTTCACCTCCTCCCTTTTGGGAGAAAAGGCAGCTCGCCCTGAGGCTCCGAGCCTAAGCCAGCTTGTTCACTGAAGAAGACGATGTGCTCGTCGGCGTCTTGTTCTTGGTCACCGGCACCGAATAGGTCTTGTGGCCGACGCTGAACACGACGTTGCCGTTCTGCCCGTCGGAAGTCGTGAACGTCGCCTTGCTGCCGAACGTCACCGTGTTCTGGCCGACCGTGATGCCATCGCCCGATTGAACCGTGGCGCCATTGGCGGTGAAGCGGACCTGTGCATCCTTGCCGTTGACGGAGACGACCTGGAAGAAGGCGCTCTGGCCGCTGCCGGTGCCGCTCCAGCTTCCGACCAGCTTGCTCTGATCGGCGGTGGACGTCTGCTTGTTGAGGACGGCGTCCGATTTCGCGGTGCCGGAGGAGAACTCCAGCGCCGCGACCGAGCCGTTCTTGGTGCCGATTGTGATGTTGCCATAGCTGATCGTGGCGCCGTCGACGGTGCCGATCCCACGTTCCGTATGCCCGTCGTGGGTATATTCAATCTGCGCGGTTGAGCCGCGGATGTTGTCGACCTTGACCTCAACGGGGCGGCCGTTCGATTTCCACGTGCCCTTCCAGTCACCGATCAGATTGCTCTGGTGATAGACGCGCTCGGTCGCCGGCGAAATCTGGCTGCCCTTCGGAATGGTCGAGATTGCCGTCATCAAGGTCCCGTCAAAGGTCCGGACGCGAGGCTTATGCGCGGCCAGACACGAATGGAAACAAAACTGTCCCCATCAGGCAGCGGTTCGGTTAACCGGTGGTTAATCGGCCGGCGGCGGGGTTGCGGCGAATGGTCCCGGTGGCGGGCTACCCCTCACCTGCCCCAGCGATCCTGCCAGATCTTCTCGCCGATCAGGCAGGACACCCGCGGCTCCTTTTCGGCGACGCGGACCACACTCCGCTCCGGCTGCTTGCCCGCGACCTCCAGCAGCAATTTGGTGCGGATCGCTTCCTTGAATTTCTCGCGATCCTTGATCGCCACCACGAACGAGCCGGGGCCGCCGGTCACGCAATCCTCATAGTACCAATCGAGGTTGTCGATATCCATGGTCGAATAGGACGGCTCCTTCACCATGATCGGCAGGCCGTTGATGACGATGCCCTTCGACAGCGCCTCGTCGCGCGCGCCGGTGACAGGCGCGCCGTTGTTGTTGGGGCCGTCGCCGGAAATATCGATGACGCGGCGGAGCCCGTGATAGGGATCCTCGTCGAACAGCGGCATGGCGAAATAGATCGCGCCGGAAATCGAGGTGCGCGAGGCGCGGCGGACCGGCGTCTTCATGATCTCGTTGGCGACCGCATCCGCCGACTCCGGACCGTCGATCAGCCGCCAGGGAATGATGATCTTCTGGTCGCTGGAAGCGGCCCATTCGAAATAGGTGATGGAGATCTTGCCGTTCGGCCCACTCTTGAGGGCTTGCAGGAATTCCTTGGAGACGATCGCCTGCGCGTAGCCTTCGCGCTGGATCGCCAGCTCATCCATGTCCATGGAATAGGAGACGTCGACGGCGAGGATCAGCTCGACATCGACCGTCGGCTTGGCATCGTCAGCCCGCTTGTCCGTGCGCTGCACGGCAGGCTGTGTCGGCGCCGGCGCGGCAATACTCGCCACGTCACCGCCGGCCATCGCGCCCGCAAGCAGCACCGCCCCGATCGAGACACACCAGCGCATCAGCTGACTCCTCCAATCGTGTGAATGGATCGTGACATGCAAATGCGGCGCCGCAAAGCACGAACATCATTTGTCCTTCACATTCCGGTTAGCCGCCGCGCGGCCTCTCAATCGCTGCACCGTTTGCGGGTCGCGCGATGCCGTGGCATAGAGTTCCGGGGATTTGGGGGAAATCATGCTGCGAAACAGCCTGCTTGCGTGCGCGTTGACGTCTGTCCTGCTCACGGGCGCGCGTGCCGAAACCGCGATCGAACGCGGCAACTATCTCGTCAACACCATCATGGCCTGTGGCAACTGCCATTCGCCGCGCGACGGCGAAGGCCGAATCATCGCCGACAAGGCGCTATCCGGCGGACTCACGTTCGACACGCCGGCCTTTCTCGCCACCGCGCCGAACATCACGCCCGACATCGAGACCGGAATCGGAAGCTGGAGCGAAGACGAGATCAAGCACTCGCTCGTCGAGGGCATGCGCCCCAATCACGGCAAGCTTGCCGGTGTCGCGCTGGCTGCGATCATGCCGGCCAATTTCTACAAGGGGCTGCTGCCGGAGGATCTGGCCGCGGTCACAGCTTACCTGCGCAGCGTCAAGCCGGTACATAACGAGGTGGCGACGCCGGTCTACCGGCTGCCCGTTCACCGCGTGCCCTATCCCGCCGCAGAGGGGGGCTTCAGCCAGACGATGATGGACGATCCGGTGAAGCACGGCGCCTATCTCGTCACCATCGGCCATTGCATGGAATGCCATTCGGCCTTCTCGCGCGGCGCACAGGATTACGCGACCGGACTTGGCAAGGGCGGCCGCACCTTCCCCTTGCGCGAAGGCAGCAACGAGACCTCTACCGCCGCCAACATCACCTCGCACCAGACCGCCGGCATCGGCGCCTGGAGCGAAGCGGAAATCACCCACGCCATCCGGCAAGGCATTGCCCGCGACGGCCGCGCGCTGAAACCGCCGATGGCGTTCGCCTTCTACGCCGGGCTGAAAGACGCGGATGTAAAGGACATCATCGCCTACTTGCGCACGGTGCCGCCGCTCGATTAGGGCGCTGGCGAGAGCATCAGCCGGGCCATGCGAGGCGTCCGCGTCCGTCAGCGATGTGGTAGATTATCCTTATAGATTGTCCTTGGCCGCAAGCACGATCGGTCCTATGTCTGCCGGTCGTGGCTGGTTGATGCGCGACCCGAAGCTGGCTGCCTCTTTCGGCGTGCTGTTCGGCGGCGTTTTACAGATTGGAACAGTTGACAGGACATGAACCGAAAAGAACGGCGTGCGGCCAATAAGCGAGGTGAAGGGTCCGCAGCAAACCCAACCGCGCTTGCCTTCTCGACGGGCACCAGCATCGTCGAGCTCGCCGCCGAGGCAAGCCGTTTGCGCGGGATGGGCCGCATCGACGAAGCGCAAGCGATTTGCCGTCAAATTCTCGCACGCGAACCCGCACACGTGCAGAGCCTCAATCTTCTCGGCCTGATGGCGCAGGCATCCGGCGATCACCGGGGCGCCGTGAAGATGTTCGCGAAGGCGATTGCCTCGGACGAGGTGAACGATGCCTGTCATTACAATATCGGCAATTCGTACCAGGCGTTAGGCAATCGCACCAAAGCGATCGCGCATTTCAGCAAAGCGCTTGCGTTCGGCATGGACCAGAAGGCCTTCACCTTCATCCTCCAAAGTCCTGCCATCTCCGGATATCTTGCGCGGATTGGCAGCAAGTGGCCGCTACCGATAACGAACGTCGAATTGTTCGGCACCGAAAGCGTCATCCCGCTTGCAAACGATCTCTTCCTCCGCTGCGCGATGGAAGCGACGATACTGCCAAGCGTGCAGCTTGAGGTGTTACTTGGATATGCGCGCACCGAGCTGCTGCGGCTTGCCGGTGAGCAGGGCGAGGATAGCGCCGAAACCGACGACGATCTGGTCGCCTTTGCCTGTGCGCTCGCCCGGCAGTGCTTCTTCAACGAATATGTCTATCTACAGTCCGAAACCGAAAGCGGACTTGCGAGCGCGCTGTGCGATCGATTGCTGCGGGATATGGCATCAGGGGCCGCCATAACTCCACTCACGCTGGCGGTCGTTGCGGCCTATTTCCCGCTTCATGCGTTGCCGGCGGCGGAAGCGCTGTTGCGCCGGGATTGGCCTGCACCCGTAGCCGGCCTGTTAAAGGTGCAACTGCGCGAGCCGCTTGAGGAAATGGGCGAGCGTACCGCCATTGCAACACCCGCCCGCATCAAGGACAGCGTATCGTTGCAGGTGATGCACCAATACGAGGAAAATCCCTATCCGCGCTGGACCATTAACCCGCTGAACGCTTTCGCTGCCGATCAGGCGCGGGGAAAGATCATCCCGACAGCTGAAATGCAAGCCGAACTGGATATTCTGATCGCAGGTTGCGGTACCGGCAAGCATCCGGTCCAGATCGCGCAAGCCTATCCGAACGCCCGCTTGCTCGCGATCGACATCAGCCTGACCAGTCTCGCCTACGCACGCCGAAAGACACGAGAACTGGGCTTGCGCAATATCGAGTATGCTCAAGCGGATATTCTGGAATTAGGCACGATCGATCGCAGGTTCGACATGATCGAGTCGGTCGGCGTGCTGCATCATCTTGCGGAGCCGACGGCCGGGTGGCGCGTGCTGGTTTCGCTGCTGCGACCGGGCGGCAGGATGTGCATCGGGCTATACAGCAAACTGGCGCGCCGCACGATCACGGAGGCCCGCACCCGCATCGCGGCGCACGGTTATCGCGCCACGGCCAGCGACATCAGAAGGTGTCGCCAGGACATCATCCGCGACGCGGAACACTGGGCGTTGCCAATTGGCGGGAGGGATTTCTACAGCGTGAGCGGCTGCCGCGACCTGCTGTTCAACGTCATGGAACATCAGTTCACAATCCCCGAGATCGCTGCGTTTCTGCAAGACAATGACCTGTCTTTCCTGGGCTTCGAAACCTTTGACGATCCGACGGTGATCGAAAAATTTCATAAGCAGTTTTCGGGCGCGGCCGACGAGGCTGACCTGGATCAGTGGAGCCGCTTCGAAGCCGATCATCCGGAGACTTTTTTGGGCATGTATCTCTTCAAGGTGGGCAAGAACGCGCACTGAAGCCTCAAAATCAAGAGCTGCAATTTTGTCGCGATAGTCCAAGCCGCGCCGGGTGCATGTCACTAGACTGCATCACCAGCGGGGGAGCCTGTCGCTGTGAAGAACATCATCGTCCCCTATTGCTGATGCTCTACAGCCCCGCGACGGCGGCAGGCTCCTCCGTGCCTTGCCACGTCGCGATTATTTGCCACTTCGCGAATATGTGACCGCGAATTCGGCTGCCGCGCCTGCCCCAAATAGGGCAATTGCCTGCAACCATTGCGGTCAAGGCTTCCATGCAGACAAGCTATCGAAATCCTGCGGTTTCCTGATCAGGCGGGAGATTGTATTGTGTCCCGAGGTGCGGTGAAACGTCATCGCGCCCTGGTTTCTTGTTTGGGCATGATCTTTTCGGAAAACCGCTTCACACCCCGCATCAAATGCGGGGCAGGCTTTTCCGGATCATGGCCGCCTCGGAACGCGGATGCCCGTATGGCCAATACCACCGTCACCAAGCCCAAAACGAAGGTCAAAACCAAGGTCGAACGGCCGCGGTTGCACAAGGTCATCCTGATCAATGATGACTACACGCCGCGTGAGTTCGTCGTTACAATCCTGAAAGGGGAATTCCGGATGACCGACGACCAGGCCTACAAGGTGATGATCACCGCGCACAAGCTCGGCGTCTGCGTGGTCGCCGTCTTCACCAAGGATGTCGCCGAGACCAAGGCAACGCGCGCCACCGACGCCGGCCGAGCCAAGGGCTATCCGCTGCTGTTCACGACGGAGCCGGAGGAGTAGGCGCGCCAACGCCGGTGCCAAGCGGATCCTACTTGACCGTGATCGAGATCTTTTCCGAGACGAGCGGCGGATTGAATGGATAATGCCTGGCATCGCCCAGCACGAGCTGAAGCGTGTGCTTGC
>Ga0210410_10004309_pt1 | contig 12502 bp, 7 predicted proteins | sample IncBWC4MmetaG_FD_161058 | JGI IMG/M metagenome (GOLD analysis project Ga0210410, IMG submission 161058) | Forest soil microbial communities from Barre Woods Harvard Forest LTER site, Petersham, Massachusetts, United States - Inc-BW-C-4-M | ecosystem: Environmental > Terrestrial > Soil >... | reverse complement strand
GAAGAGCCGCGCCAGTTGGCCCACCCGTGTGGATGGCCTCACATACTCCCGCACCTCATCATCGAAGACAATCAGCCCCGCTGCATCGCGCTGGTTCTTGATCGCGAGATAAAAAAGCGACGCCGCAATAAACCGCGCATAATCCATCTTCTTCAGCGGCCCGGACGTGTACTGCATCGAGTTGCTCGCATCGAGCAGCACCACCAGCTGGCTATTCGTCTCACCGCGATAACGCTTCAGGTAACAGCGCTCCGTGCGCGCAAACAGGTTCCAGTCCACATGGCGCAGATCGTCACCGGGAACATAGGCGCGATACTCGGCGAACTCCTGGCTGAAGCCGAAGTCCGGCGAACGATGCAGGCCGGCCACAAAGCCGTCCACCACCGTCTTCGCCAGAAGGTCCAGTGATGAGATGCCCGCCAGCACCGCAGGATCGAGAAAGCGCTGCATCAGCTCTCCTTCGGCCGCGGCACCTGCGCCAATAGCCGGTTGAGGATCTCGTCCGCGTCGATCCGCTCCGACTCGGCGTGAAAGTTCAGCAGAATGCGGTGTCGCAACACGGGCAATGTCACCGACGTGATGTCGTCGTAAGTCACGTGATAACGCCGGCGCGAGAGCGCCCGCGCCTTTGCCGCCAGCACAATAAACTGCGCCGCCCGGATGCTTCCTCCATAGTTCACATATTTCTTCACAAAGTCAGGCGCATTTTCGTTCTTCGGCCGCGTCGCACGGACCAGGCTCACCACGTATCGCGCAATCGATTCGGCGATCGGCACCATGCGCACGAGTTGCTGAAAATCAAGCAGTTCCTCGGCCGACGTCACCGCCTCAATTCTCGCGACGCGAGTCGTCGTAGTCAGGTCAACAACCTTCAGTTCATCCTCAGCGCTCAGATAATCCAGCGTAGCGTTGAAGAGGAACCGGTCCAGCTGCGCCTCCGGCAGAGGATACGTGCCTTCAAGCTCAATCGGGTTCTGGGTCGCCAGCACGAAGAATGGCGCCGGCAACCGGTAGATGTGCCCGCGCACCGTACAGGAGTGCTCCTGCATGGCTTCAAGCAGCGCAGCCTGCGTCTTCGGCGGTGTGCGATTAATCTCGTCGGCCAACAGAATGTTGCCGAAGATCGGCCCTTCTACGAAAGTCCATTTGCGATGACCGGTCGTCAAGTCCTCTTCAATGATGTCGGTGCCAGTAATATCGGAGGGCATCAAGTCCGGCGTGAACTGAATACGCCGGAACTCGAGATCCAATGCGTCAGCGATCGTACGCACCATCAGCGTCTTCGCCGTGCCGGGCAGCCCGGTAATCAGACAGTGGCCGCCCACGAAGAGTGCAATCAGCACCTGGTCCAGAACCTCGTCCTGGCCCACAATCACCTCGCGCACCTGCCTAACGATGCCTTCGCGCACCGCATGAAAGCGCTCAACGCGCTGCTGGAGCTGTGCTGCATCCGGATTCAAGTCGGCAAAAGTAGTAGTAGCCATCAGTTCCCATCCTTGTCAGTTCATTTTTGGTTCAACTCCAGCAACATCTTCTGTGCCGGCCGGTAGCCCGGCGCAGCTTCGAGCGCGGCCAACACACTCTCCTGGGCCTTGTCCTTCTGTCCCGCGGCAAGATACGCCTGCGCCAGATGAAACTCCGCACCCGCTCTATCCAGCGGGCCCGACGCAACAACAGCAACATACTCGCGGATAGCCCCGTCATACTGCTTCTGCCCGTACAACAGGTCACCAAGCCGGCGATGCAACTCCTCATTTTTAACAGGGTAGATGTAGTTCAGACGCGCAAGCGTGGCAGCCGCTTCCGCCTGCCGCCCAGCGCCCTCCTCGAGCGTCGCCAGCCGCTTCAGCACCAATGGATCCTGGCCTCCCTCATGTTCATACGCGGTCAGTGCCACAGCCTCAGCCTTCGCATCTCCCTTTGCCTTGTCGGCGTCAGCCATCAGCTCGTAAACGTTCGCATCGCCCACATACTCGGGATACATCGCCAATACGGCGGACCCTTGCACCAGCACCATGTCATACTGCTTACCCTGCGAAGCTGCCGCAAGCGCCTTCAGCTTCTCGCGCCACTCATCGAAGTGCGCCGCCTCCGTGCCATACCTCTTATCGATCCACGCAAAATACTGCTTATCGAACTCCTCCGGAGCCAGCCCGAGGTCCTGCTGCACCACCTGCGGCGTCGTCTTCAACTGCGCATAGGAATGGACCATCTCCAGCAGCTTCTCCTCGCCCCACTTCCCCTTCACAAAATCGCAGATACTACCAGCCTGAAAGTACGACACAATAACCTGCGACGGATACTCCGGATAGACAAAACCGCGGTCCAGCTGAGCCAGAGGCAGCAGCTTCTTCTCGCGGATCGCGATCAAAACCTCCGGCGTGACGCGGTCGCTCCACTCCGGCGAACGCTCTCCCTCCTCATGCACCGCAAGTCCTTCGGTGAACCAGCGCGGCACGCGATGGTTGGTAGCCGTCAAAATATAAACGTGACTCATCTCATGCCACAACGTCGCGCCCCAGTTGAAGTCACCAGGCTTGCGCGCCGAAGGGCTGTCCATCGCCACGACTTCCCCAAAGGTCACGCCCAACGCACCCAGTCCCGGCATCCCCATCGTGCGCACGGCAAAGTCCTCGTGGTCCGGATAAACCTCCACCTGCACCGGAGCGGGCAGCTTCATCCTGTACTTCTTCTCATAGGTCGCGATAATCGCGTGCAGCTCCGCCTGGATGTAGGGCCGCAGCAGATCAGCCTCTGTCTTCTTCAGCTTCAGAATCGTCGTGTCATCACGAAAAGTTTCGAAGTTCTTGTAGCTGTCCAGCAAACGCAAACTGTTCACCGTCGCGGCATCGCGATAGCCGTTGTTGTAGCTCAACTCCAGCTCCGCCAAAGGCTCGTCTTCCTTGCCCATCCGCATCAGGTCAATGCCGAGCGCCGAATGGGCCGCCCAGAGCCGCGGGTCGGCCTTCACCGCCCTGCGGTAATACGTCACCGCATCCTCGTAGCGGTAGTGCATCTCAAGCTGACGCGCAACCCGCGCATATGCCTCTCCATAACCTGGATTGATGGCCGCAATCTTCGCGAACCACGCATCGGGAGAACGATCGGCAATCAGCTCCACCGCCGCATGGATCGCCATCGCATCCATCGCATCCTTGTCTAGGGCAAGCGCCTTGTCGGCTTCAGCTACGGCCAAATCGCTCTCATCATTCTCAAGCGCAAGGTTCGCCATCAGCTCATGCGCTCCAGCCAGCTTAGGATCGAGCTCAAGGGCCTTCGCCGCATACTCCGTCGCCTTCCCGTCAAAGCCATCTGCGGAGACTATCGCCAACCCGAGATACGCCTCGCCGTTCGATGGTTCCTTCGCCAACGCTTCACGAAAGAGACCAGCCGCTTCAGGATTGTTGAAGCGTTCGTGCAACAACATCCCCCAACGTACTTTATAGACAGCCTTGCTATTCGCCGCCTGCGCGGCCAGCCGAAACTGCTGGTTCGCCTGCTCCCACTCTTCCAGGCCCCAGAAACCCTCAGCCCGGGCGTACGCATCACCACTGCGCGTCAAACCATCAAAACATGCCTGCGCCTCCTGACGATGCCCATGCTTGCGCAGCGACCAGCAATCCGCAGGCACAGCAGCGGAGGCAACAGAGCAGGTGGCGCACACCGACAAGAGCACAAGAGAGGTAGCGAAGCGTCTCATTTGTCCAGCCCCTCCTGCACCTTCGCCAACTCCAACAGCGCCGCTGTCAACTGCGTCTTATAGTCCGCGGGATCCATCGCCGCCTTCTGATACTTCAGCGTGTCGATCTTCTGTTCCAGCTCCTCCTTCTTCGCAAGCAATGCTCGTTTCGCGGGATCGTTAGCCGCCTGCTGGCTTGTGCCAAGACGCAGCAGTGTGAAGCTCGACATCAGCACACCCTGACCGTTGCCAGCCACGCGCACCGGCTCGCCATGGCCCACATCATCAAAGACCGCATGCTCCGTCGCGAGCCGCTTCTGCGAATCATAGAACGCCGCAGTCTTCGTCGTTGCGTAGGTAAAGGCCTCCATGGCGCTGATGGAGTCACTCTTGTCCGTGTCTGCTGCAGGGTCCTGCAGTGCTTCTACCCAATACCGCGCAAAAACCGTCGCATTCTTCTCCGTGCCCGATTTCGTGGCTGCGATCACCGCACGCCCCGGCCGCTCCAGAGCCTGTATCGCTCCTCCGCTGGCGCTGGTCGTGTCGACGACAAGTTGTCGCCTAGCCGGAATACGGTCGCACATCGCTGCGATTTCCCCCGCGGTCACATCCGGCCCAACCAGATTGAGCTTGTACTCAACACCATCAAAGGAACCATGGCCAATCAGGATAAGCACAAAGTCGTCGTCAGCTTTTGCCTCGCGAGCCACCGCACTCAGCGTCTCCTTTAGTTGCGATGCCATCGCCTGTGAGCCAGTCAGCGTGTAAACGTGCGCCGTACTGTCCGCAGCTTTGAACACCTTATCCAGATCCTTAGCCGCCGCGGTAAATCGCTGCTCGTAGTCCGGTTCGCCCCCCAGCCCGGCCACAACAACGTAGTACACCGCAGCGCGCGCCTGCATCGCAAATCCAAATACCATAGCGAGCAGCACAAATCGCGGCCCGGTTCTGCTAAGCGCCCCTCTCATACCACACCCCACTTCCGGCGCAGCAGCCACTCGGCGATCGGCAGCCCCAGCAGCAGAAGAAAGACGATCGGCATTCCCCACAGCTCCTTCGTGCTGCGCACGGAGATCCCAGCCTCAGAGTAAGAAATATCGCGGGGAAGATCCTTCAGTTCGGAGGGCTCCCAGTAACGGCCGCCAGTCTGCGACGCAAGCTGCTTCAGCAGCATCTGATTCTGTTCCGTGTGAAAGTTCTCAGCAACGCCGTCCTCACGCTGGAACGTAACCACATCGCGCCCCAGCTCCTGCGGCTGCTTGCCTGCAGACTCCGCCGTAACCTCCGCCAGATACGCGCCCGGCTTCTCCGCGGTCCATTCCGCCTGATACAGACCCGGCGTGTCCTGCGACGGTACAAGGTCCAGCAAAGCATTCGTGCCCTCCGGCCCCACAATGTGCGCCGTAACATGAGCCTCTCCCGCCGGCTGAAACTGCCGGTCACGCACCTGCGCCGCAAGCTGCACACGTCCTTCATCCATCAGCACCCGCGCAGGCATCGACGCACTCACCGGGCCCGGCGAGTCGGCTACCAGCCAGCGCAAAAGCTGCTGCCAGAAGAGATGGTGAGACGGATCGCCCACAGCTTCGCTCATCTGCCAGCGCCACGTTCCGCCCGTCGCCATGACGGCAGTGCGGCCATGACCGTAGCTCTGCGTGATCAACAGCGGAAGTTTGCGACGCCCCACATTCATCTGCGCCAACTCGGTCGCGCCTGGCTTGGGCGAACCCGCGTCCTCATAGTCAGCCAAATAAGTCAGCTTCTTCCAGCGTTCAGCATTCTTCGCCGGGTCATCCAACAACCGCGTGATGGGCGAGTCCCTTCCCTCCGCCGTCAACTCCACCGTCGTCGGGTTGCGATGGAAGTTGTTGCGGCCCGCCGGCAGGAAGGTCGGCAGCAGCTCGTTCATGCTCGAAGCGCCCCAACCCCCATCGCTCAGCGACGAACGGCCCCCCAGAAACAGCACACCACCGCCTCTGCGGTCGACATACTCGCGCAGCAACTCCTGCTGCAGCGGCGTGAAGTAATCTGCGTCCACCGAGCCGACAATAATGCCCGAATAACCGAACAGATCCTCCGGCCGCACCGGAAAGCCGGCCGCCAGCTCGCTTGGATCGGTGATGCCCTGACGATAAATTTTATTCTCACTCGTACGCAGCATCGAGACGAGCTGCACCGTAGGATCATCCTCCTCCGCACGTCGAATAAACTTGAACTCCCAGCGCGGCTCGCCTTCGATATACAGAATCCTCCTCTTGGCATCACTAACGAGAACCGGCCGCGCCATCACGTTGTTCTTTATATTCTCTTCGCCTGCAAGTGGCCCGATTGCGAACTGAAGGCTCTTCGCACCCGCAGCCCCCGCAGAAAAGAAGAGCGAATCAGTCTGGACCACTCCGTTCGCCGTCAGCGTCACCTCCCGCGCCGCGAGCGTCTTCTCTCCATCGCGAATAGTAAGCATCGCTTTCTGGCCCGCGTAGCCATGCTGTGTAAAGCTGATCGTCGCGGCGAGCCGCGCATTAGCGATAGCGCTCGCCGCAACACTCACATTCTCGAGCTCCACATCATGCGCATTCTCCAGGCTTCCAAAGCCCACCGTGTGCACCGGCAACCGCCGATTCCGTAGCGCCTGCAGTGCGTCCAGGCCTATCCCCGAATCGCCCATCCCAGCCGTATTCTGGCCACCATCGGTCAGCAGAAGAACCGCGCCAATCGGCAGGTCCGCCGTCTCCGCAACAAGCTGTTTCAAACCATCGCCGATGTGTGTAGAGCCTTCCGTGGGCTCAATGCCTTTCAGCCCCTCCACCCGCGTCACTCCGCGACCCAGCCGATAAATGCGCGTCTGAAAACGCTGCTGCAATCCGGCCAGAACACCATCCTGAAGAGCAGCCAGCGCCGCAGCCTCACGCGTCTTGCTGCCATTGTCCGCAATCGCCATGCTGCGCGAATCATCCACCACCACAGCAATAATGTTCTGCTGCGAACTCAACGCCGCCACCGTCATCGCTGGCTGCCACAGCAGCAGCAGCACCAGCGCCACGAACGCCGACTGCGCTCCCCACACCGCCCACGCCCGCCAGCTCCGCAGCGTTGGTGCGGCATCTCGCAGCCTCCAGCGAACCAGCAACGCTAGTCCGCCAGCCGCGACAACAATCAGCACCGGCAACAGCCACGCAGGCCACGCCGAGAGCAGCACAAACCGCCCTTTGGTGAAGACCGGACTCGGATACTTGAAGAAAAACTGAAACATGCCCGCTGAGACCTGGTTGAAAATCGTGCGTTCCCGTTACAACTTCGATCGCCTCTCAGCCGCGGGCGAGCCTAATGCGTCATACCATAGAGGATGTAGTCGAGCCCCACGCGAAAGGCCATCGAGGCGAAAGGCTCCGGGTAGTTCGGATCATCGGCCCACTCCCATGCATCGCCCAGGTGCATGTTGTGACAGATGGCGACAACGATGCGGCCCTTGTCGTCGCGAATAGCTCGCCACTTCGGCTGATAGCCATCCTTCTCGTAAGTGCGGCCTGACCACACATACTGCTCGCCTGGTATCTGCATCTTGTCGTCGATGTCATACAGCGTGTGGAAGATCTCGTCGCCGCTCTGCAAGTCTTCGATCGGACGGTCGGGCAGCACCTGACGCATGCCGTTCATAAAGTTCTCCCAATCCTCCGTGCCATGAAAATCGTCCACCATCAGGAAGCCACCCTTCGCCAGGTAGTCGCGCAGCCGCTTTGCTTCGTCATCAGTGAAAGACCACCGCTGCACCTGCACCGCGTAGATCCACGGATAGTTGAAGATCTCATCGGAGTCGAGCGTCACCACCTGCTCCGTCGGCCGGCCATCAATGCGGGTCAGCCGATGCATGGCAATGAGAAACTGGCGGTCGGCCTTGGGATAGTCGCGCGACCACGCATTGCGCCCCCAGTAGCCGCGGCCGCCATAGCCGCCGCCGAAGCTCTGCATGCTCGAGCTATAGGCCAGGCGCGACCAGTAAAACTCCGCCTTCACGTTGCTCGGAGAGTCGTCGTTGCCGAAGCCGAAGTCCGCCACGCGTTGGTAAGCCCGCAGCCCCACGCAGCAGGTCGCAGCCGCCACCGATACCAATGCGATCTGCGAGAGCTTCGAAAGCTTCATCAGAGCCTCCACCGAAAGGAGTTTGTTCGGCGAGAGTACCAGAAATGCCCGCCGCGCTGTCTAATAGACGAAGCCAACCCGTGAGTTGTTGCTTTCCGCGCTCTTGCCCCGGCGGATTTCAACGTGAGACCATGCAGGAACTAGACGGCCGCCTCAGAATCAGCAGCTTTTATGAAACGACGCGACTTACTCAAGCTCGGCGGCATGGCCCTGGCGCAGGCCGGCACGGCGCGGTTTCCGCTGCTGGCCCAGACAACCATGCCGATGCCCCCTGCCGCGCTCGCCGACGGTAACGGCAAGGCAGACTACACCCTCAGCATCGCCCCGGTGACGGTCGAACTCGACCGCTCGCACATCATCTCCACCATCGGCTACAACGGCACAGCCCCGGGGCCGGTCCTGCGAATGCGCGAGGGCAAGCCCGTCACCGTCGACGTGATCAACGACACCGACACTCCGGAGTTCGTCCACTGGCACGGCATGCTCATCCCCCCTGAGGTAGACGGCACCGGCGAAGAGGGCTCCCCACTCGTCCCACCGCACGGCCAACGCCGTTTCCAACTCACGCCGGGCCCAGCCGGAAGCCGCTGGTACCACTCGCACGCCATGGCCATGGACGACCTGCACAAAGGCTCCTACACCGGCCAGTTCGGCTTCGTCTACGTCGATGGCGGCAACAATCCCGGCCACTACGACCAGGAGCTCTTCCTCGCTCTGCGCGACTGGGAGCCGTTCTTCACCGCCACGATGGAAGACGATGACGACGATACCCACAACAGCCCAATGCTGGAAAAGCCAACCGTGCTGAACACCGACCCCAACGGCCTCGAGGTCGGCTCCATGACCTACTCCATCAACGACAAGTCGCTCGGCTCCGGCGAACCGATCCGCGTCCGCGAAGGCCAGCGTCTCCTCATCCGTTTTCTCAACGCCAGCGCAATTGAGAACCGTCGCATCGCGCTTCCCGGCCACAAGATGAAGGTGATCGCGCTCGACGGCAACCCGGTTCCGACACCCCAAACACTCGATTCGATCTTCCTCGGCACAGGCGAGCGTATCGACGTCGTCATCGAAATGAACCACCCCGGCGTCTGGATTCTCGGCTCAACAGAAAAGATGGTCCGCGAGTCCGGCCTCGGCGTCGTAGTCGAGTATGCCGGGCAACACCGCCCACCGCAATGGATCGACCCGCCCAAAGCGCCATGGGACTACACCATCTTTGGCACATCAACCTCCAGCTCACCCGCCCCGCAGCAGACCATCGAAATGGTCTTCGAGAAGATCCCCCGAGGATCGGGAAAGTTCAACTCCTGGCTCATCAACGGCAAGCCCTACCCCCACGAACAGGAGTTCGTGCTCCAGCAGAGCACGCGCTACCGTCTCGTCATGCGCAACCGCACCGACGACGCCCACCCCATGCACTTGCACCGCCATCTATGGGAGCTGGCCGAGATCAACGGGAAGAAGACCGCCGGCATCATCAAGGACACGGTCGTCGTCCCCTACTACGGCCGTGCCATCGTCGACTTCACCGCCAACCAACCCGGCCTCTCTCTCTTCCACTGCCACATCCAGCAACACATGGACTACGGCTTCAAAGCGCTCTTCCGTTACGCCTGACTGGTCTGCTCCTATCAGCCATGCCGTAGACACTCTACCTCTCACAGGTGTAGAGTGCCTACATCATGATCGGAAGAAACCGTTACAAGAACCGGATCGAGCTTCTCCAGGGCACCCTCGACATGCTCATCCTCCAAACCCTGCAATGGGGCCCTCACCACGGCTACGGCATCGTGCAGGCCCTGCGCGCAAACTCCGGAGAGGTCCTGCAGATCGAAACCGGCTCCCTCTACCCTGCCCTGCACCGCCTGGAGCGCCAGGGCTGGGTGCGCTCCGAGTGGAAGCAGACAGAAAGCAACCAGCGCGCCAGGTTTTACCGAATCACCGCCGCCGGCAAAAAACAGTTAGCCTCCGATCTCAGCCGCTGGCAACACATGGTCAAGGTCATCGGCGCAGTCATGCACCGCGTGCCTGAAGGAGACGAAGCATGAGCTTCTTCCCCCGCACCTTCGCAAAGCGCAAAGCAGAGCTCGATGAAGAGATCCAGGCTCATCTGCAAATGGACATCCAGGATCGCAAAGACCGCGGCGCGTCCCCGGAACAGGCACGCTCATCGGCGATACGCGAGTTCGGCAACGTCGCCCTGATAGAAGACGTAACCCGCGAAGCCCGGGGATGGGTCTGGCTTGAGCGCTTAGGACAGGACCTGAAATACGCATTCCGGCAGCTAAGAAGATCGCCCGCATTCACCATCACGGTAATCGCAACCCTCACCCTCGGCCTCGGCGCCACCGCCGCCATGTTCACCGTAGTCGATCACGTCCTCCTGCGCCCGCTGCCTTACGACGATTCGCATCAACTGGTCACGATCAACGAGGCAGGCAAGAAAGGGATAACCGGCGGCACTCCCTTCCTTGATCTGCGACAGTGGCGCCAGCGCAGCCACACGCTCGAGGAGATCGCCTTCTATAGCGCAACGAACCATCTCTCCTTCCTCGACGGAAATACAGGATCGACGCGCGTCAATGCCCCGCAGATAAGCGCCAACCTCTTCGCAGTGTTAGGCGTGCATCCGGCCATGGGCCGCGGCTTTGAAGGCCAGAGCGATGGCTCCGTTCTGGCTGGAGAGTCCCACAATCTCATCCTCAGCGATCCCGTATGGAGAACCACCTACGGCGGCGATCCATACATTCTCGGCAAGGCAGTCAAGCTGAACGGGGAGTCGTACATCATCGTGGGCGTCATGCCACGCGGATTTACCTTCCCATTCGGCGATGGCAATGCCCATGTCTGGTTGCCAAAGGTCATCGGAGACAAAGACACTGTCCGAGTCCCAAACACCACGCCGAACTACGGCGTCATCGCACGTCTGAAGCCCAACGTGAGCCTCGACAACGCGGAATCCGAACTCAAGGTCATTCAATCCGACGTGGCCAAAGAATATACCGACCCCTACGACCGCGAGCGAGTCACCTCGATCAAACTGCAGCGCTACGAAGATACGCTGGTAGGCAGCGACTTGAAAAAGGCCCTCCTGGCGCTCTTTGGAGCATCCGGCGTGCTATGGCTCATCGCCTGCGTCAACGGCGCCAGCCTCATGCTCGCACGCTCAACCGCAAGACAGCGGGAGATTGCCGTGCGTGGAGCTCTCGGCGCCAGCCGCTGGCGCATCGTCCAACAGCTTGCCATCGAAGGCCTGTTACTCAGCGCCATAGCCTCCGCGCTGGGTCTCGGCCTCGCCATGCTGATGCTGAAGCTGTTCGAACACGGCTTGACCCAGCAGTTCCACATCCACGAAAAGATGTCCGCAAACCTCACCGTGATCGGCTTGCTGGCCGCGTTGACGATCGTCAGCGCTCTTCTCTGCTCCGTCTGGCCCGCATTGGTGGCAGCAAAAGCGCCCATCGAACCCGCACTGCGGCAGGGCGGTCCACAAAGCAGCGCGGGAACAGCGCAATATCGAACCCGCGCCTCGCTCGTAGTCCTCCAGATCGCAATGTCGCTGATCCTCCTGGTCGGCTGCGGGCTCCTGCTGCGCACTATCTACGCGCTGCGCCACGTGCCCCTCGGGTTCCGCACCGACCATATCATCGTCGCCAACATGACGATTCCCGCCTATCGATTCGCCGGCCAGAACATGACCACCGAGCTCTATCAACCGCTGGTGGATCGCGCCAATCGCATGCCCGGCGTGCAAAGCGCCTCCCTCATGACGGCAGTGCCGCTCGCCACCACCTTCAAGATGCAGTTCACCTTCAATGCTGCGGGAAACAGCGCCGCCGAGGTGCGCAGGCGAGACTTAGTCTCCCAGTTTCGCGCCGTCGGCCCAGAGATGCAGCGGGTCTTCGGCTTTCGCATGCTCAAAGGAAGATTCTTCAATGAATCAGACACTGCCAGCTCGCAAACCGCCGTCGTCGTCAATCGCGCATTCGCAAAGCAGTATCTCGGCACCGACAACGACCTCGGAAAAGTTCTGGGGGAGGGCCTCTTCAACTTCACGAAAAACCGCCGAGCCGTCATCATCGGCGTGCTCGACGATGAGCGCCAGGTCTCCATCGCCAAAGAATCCCAGCCGGAGATAGAGATCTGCATCCCGCAGATCACCCCGGACACGCTCGCCTACCAGAGCGTCGAAGGCCTCGCCATGGATCTCGCCATCCGCACCGATCGCAACCCCTCCTCCATCATCCCCGAGCTGCGCGACCTCATGCGCCAGGCCAGCCCCGAGCTCTCCGACAGCACCTTCACCACAATGGACCAGGTCGTCGAAGACTCCTACGGCAGCCAGCAGCTAGCCGCGCGGCTCCTGATCGTATTCGGCGGCTCCGCCCTGCTCGTCTGCATCACCGGAATCTACGGCCTGCTCGCGTATCTGGTGGCGCACCGCACCAAGGAACTCGGCCTCCGAATCGCCTTGGGCGCTCAGCGCGGCGACGTCATGTGGCTCGTGCTGCGCCAGGCCGGCTGGATGTTAATCGCAGGATCGAGCCTCGGCCTGATCCTCGCCTACATGACCAGCCTTCTCCTGCGAACCTTCCTCTACAACATCACCGCCCACGACCCCTGGACCATGGCCGCAGTCACCGCAGTATTAGTAGGCGGAGGCCTGGCAGCGTCCTACATTCC
>Ga0210410_10004307_pt1 | contig 12510 bp, 6 predicted proteins | sample IncBWC4MmetaG_FD_161058 | JGI IMG/M metagenome (GOLD analysis project Ga0210410, IMG submission 161058) | Forest soil microbial communities from Barre Woods Harvard Forest LTER site, Petersham, Massachusetts, United States - Inc-BW-C-4-M | ecosystem: Environmental > Terrestrial > Soil >... | reverse complement strand
CCAGCGGGACACTCCGAGCGGGAGGGCAGAGCTTCCAGCAGCAGGCCCCGCTTCTGTCTTGCCAGCCTCCACAAACTGATTCGTAGGACTTTCAGGTTGCGGTGCCAGTGACCCGTCCGGTAGCACCTGGGCGCACTCTGCGGCCGGGACGGGATTGCCCGTGAGGCCATTGAGTCTGGCCTTAAATCCACCGCCGAATTGGTCAACCCGAGTGAAGGTGTGAGTTTCACCGCCCTTGTTCTCAAGGATGGTTTGATCGCCCGACGTAAGATCGAGCCGGACCAATTTAAATGTTCCGGCTGTCGCATTCAGCATCGGATTGAATCGCCAGGCTCCGGCATTTTGATCGGTTTGCAGTTCCCCGATGAAGTCAGTAAACAGAGTGTTTCCGTGCTGGCCGGGTCCGCAGTGTCCGGGTCCAAGGGCAGCGTTGAAACTTGCTGGATCACAGGCGTCCCGCATCGTGATGATCTTCGTACTTTGCGCGTTAGCGAGGCAGGCAAAAAGCACTGCGACGCCGATTCCCGTTGTGAACCATCTCATAGTTCCTCCAAGTTGTCGTGCCTTTGCGAGTATTACCGAGGGGCTGGCATCGCCGGAGGCAGACACGGGAATACAATCGGACGCCTTGGTGGGTACGGTCAAGCGGAAAGGGGCAGAATTGCCACCATTCCTGTACATTGCCGTCGAATGCAGCGCTTTGCCGTCGATGCGGACGTACAATCAGATTCCCCGAAGCCGCGCCCCCCACCGCGGACCAATTTAGGAGAGCGCCGTGGCTGAACCAGTCCCGGGCACCGGGCCGTCCGCCAGACCGGCCGAAGATCGGCTGGATTCCTGGAAGGAAATCGCGGCTTATCTCAACCGCGACGTGACGACCGTCCAGCGCTGGGAGAAACGGGAGGGGATGCCCGTTCACCGGCACCTGCACGAGCGGATGGGGTCGGTGTACGCATCTCGCGCCGAACTGGATGCTTGGGCGCGCAGCCGGAATCTCCCGGAAGTGGAGGAGAACGGGAACAATGTCCCCTCAGCCGATCCCGCGGCACCGCCCCCGCGCTCTGCCATGCCTCCCTCTCAAATCAAATGGAGGTTCTTGCTGCCGCTGGCAGCGGTGGTGGCCGCCCTAGCGACTGGCACAATTCTCTGGTTTCAAAAGACGGAGTACTTCTGGCGAAACCCGATCGCCGACGCACGATTTCAAACGGTTACGGACTTCGACGGCATTGAGCAGGCAGCGGCGGTGTCTCGCGACGGGCATTTCGTGGCGTTCCTGTCGGACCGGGGCGGACAGATGGACGTCTGGGTTACACAGATCGGTTCTGGAGAGTTCCACAATCTGACCCACGGAGGCGCGCCGGAACTGGTGAATCCATCGGTCCGCACCTTGGGGTTCTCGCCCGACGGCTCTTTCGTTACGTTCTGGGTGCGCAAGCAGAACGGTTCGAGCGGCGACGGCATCAGCATTTGGGCGGTGCCGACGCTGGGCGGACAGCCGAGGCCCTATCTTGAAGGTGTGGCGGAGTTCGACTGGTCGCGCGACGGCTCCCGGCTCACGTACCACACTCCCGGACCAGGAGATCCGCTGTTCGTGTCCGACGGCAGCCGGCAAGCAGAGGGTCGGCCCATCTTCACCGCGCCTGCCGGGCTCCACAGTCACTTTCCGCTGTGGGCGCCCGATTCGGCTTTCATCTACTTTGTCCAGGGGGCCCTGCCGGACAGATTGGACGTCTGGCGCATCCGTTCGTCCGGCGGAAGTCCGGAACGAATTACTTCGCACAACGGGCGCGTGACTCATCCGGTCCTGCTGGATCGGCGGACCTTGCTGTACCTTGCCGGCGAATCCGATGGTTCGGGGCCGTGGCTTTATGGCATGGACGTCGAGCGCCGCATACCCCACCGGCTCAGCTCGGGCCTCGACCGGTATACGTCGCTAGCGGCCAGCGCTGACGGTCGTCGTTTGGTTGTCACCGTCGCAAGTCCAAAGAGAACGCTGTGGCGCTTGCCGATAGAGGACTCACCGACGCAGGTGTCGGCGGCTGCTCCCATCTCGCTGACGACCAGCACGGGGTTCTCTCCACGCCTGGGACCAAACTATCTTCTCTATGTGTCTGCGACCGGGACAACGGGCGAGAGTATCTGGAAACTCGCCAGCGGAACTGCCACGCAGTTATGGAGTGGCCAGGGAGCACGAATCTTTGGCGGGCCGGCCATCTCCTCCGATGGACGGCAGATCGCGTTCTCGGTCCGGCAAAGCGGGCGGACACTCTTGTACGTGATGCAGCCCGACGGCACGAACGCGCGGATTGCGAGCGATACGCTCGACCTGCAGGGCGCCCCAGCGTGGTCGCCGGACGGCCAATCGATCACTTCGGCGGCGGAAGATCACGGCGTCCCCCATCTGTTCCGTGTGCCGGTTGATGGTCGTGCTCCGGTTGCTTTGGTTCAGGAGTACTCGGTCGATCCCACGTGGGCGCCCGACGGCCGTTTCGTGGTGTACTCGGGACCCGACATCGGCACGACGTTTTCGGTAAAAGCCGTCACGGCCGAGGCCGCCGTGCATCCCTTGCCAGCGCTGACCCTGACTCGGGGGGCTCGCCACCTCGCATTCCTACCTGGAGGAAGGTCACTCGTACTCTTACGAGGAGAGATTCATCATAAGAATCTCTGGCTCATCGACCTGGAGACGGGCGCCGAGCGGCAGCTGACCAACCTTCCTCCCGACTTCGACATTCGCGACTTCGACATCTCTCCTGACGGCCGCGAAGTTGCCCTCGAACGAGTGCAGGAGCGCTCGGATGTGGTGCTGTTCGATCTCCCCCGACCATAATCCCGCCATACGAGTCAACGCCCCAGTCCTGATCGCACCACCGCTGATGTAAACAGGCCTTAGCACAAGCTTGCGCTTTTGCTTCGCCTTTTTGATTGTCGGTGAGTGCCATGGGGTGTTTCACCAGCTAGCCTGCGTGTGCAATGTCGGGCCTCTGCGGGGGATCGCTGCGAATTACTCTTAAGGCCCATCTTGAATGAAAAGGACGGCTACCTTGGCAAAGACATCGATGGGCTCGCCGTTCAATTTGTACGGCTCGAAACGCCATTGCCGAATAGCGTCCACCGCGGCACGGGCGATCAGCGGATGGGCTGAGACCTGCTTGACGTCCACCGCGCCGTTCTTCCCGATAGTGACGCCGATAACCGCCATTCCCTGTAACCGCATCCCTGTCGCTTCTTTCGGGTAAGTCGGCAGCACCAGGCGCGTGAGTGTGCTCATCGCTTCCAGATCGGTCAATTCGATCAGTTGGCCTGCCACACCGGCGGGTTTGTGTTCCAAGCCGTCTCGGAAGACTCTGTCACTAGGAACAAAGCGCAAGAAGATCACGGTAGAGAACTTTTTGGTGTGTCCTCTTTTGGTGGATGGTTCAAACTTCCATTGCCGGATCGCCTCCAGCGCCGGAGCGTACAGTTCGTCTGCGCCATGATCTCTGCCAATATCCTTTACTACCTTTGCGGTCTCTACATCGCCGCTTTCGGAAATTGTTATCCGCATCTTGATCTCGAACGTGTCGTTCAGATTAGGATCTGGCGAAGGAAGGGTATAGCGGGCAAGGACAATTCTTGTGGCCACGAGTCCATGGGAGTCAGTCGTGACCGTTGCCGAAGGAAGCCCGATGAGGGCCGCCGGTGAAGCAGGGCGGGAAATCTGTGCTTCGCTTTTCTGCGCTTGAACGGAAATGGGTGGAGAGAGAAAGACCAACCCGAGAATTACACTTGTGATCGTCCGCATGACGGGTCCATCTTAGCTGGAACATGATTCACCCCGGAGACGTCGAACCCGAATGTCATCGGCGCCGTCTCTCCGCCCAAAAAATCCGGGGATAGCAATGTCCTTGTTTTTCCGACTTCGTTTCGAGTTCCATGTATCACAGATAGCAAACCTGAGCCGAGCAAGGCTGGTTTCATCACAAAAGTCGGCAATCAGGTCCTTGCCATCCGTCTAACGACCACCAGCTATTAGCTGACGACTAAGAATAGAACTCCGCGATACTCTCCACTACCCACTGCTGCTCCTCGTCGGTGAGTTCCGGGAACATCGGGAGCGCCAACACTTCGCGGGCGGCACGTTCCGACTCGGGCAAGTCTCCTTCGCGGTATCCCAGATAGGCGAACACTGGTTGCAGATGCAGCGGGATCGGATAGTAGATTTCGGTGCCGATCTTGCGATCGGTCAGGAATTGGCGAAGTTGGTCGCGACGCTGGGCTCGAATCACGTACTGGTGGTACACGTGATGGGCATGCGGCGATCTGGTGAGCACGCGGACGGGCGAATCCCCGGTCGCGGAGATCAGCCCAGATTGCGTCAGCAGCAAATCATAGGCAGCGGCATGTTCGCGGCGCTTCCGGTTCCAGGTCTCGACATGGGGAAGTTTTACACGCAAGACCGCCGCCTGGATTGCGTCCAGGCGGCAATTCCAGCCCAACTCTTCATGGAGATAACGCTGCGGGCTTCCATGATTGCGCAGGCGCCGCATGTGATCGGCAAATTCAGCATGGTTGGTTGTGACCAGTCCCGCGTCTCCGTAGGCGCTCAGATTTTTGGAAGGATAGAAACTGAAGGTGGCGACCGCGCCGATGGATCCGGCGCGCGCATCGCGCCAGCGGGCTCCAATCGCCTGCGCGGCGTCTTCCACGATGGCCACCTGGAACTCGTCGGCTAGCTGGCGCAGAGCATCCATGTCGGCGCATTGACCATAAAGATGGACGGGCAGCAGAGCGCGCAAGCGGGCAGATTTTCCCGCGCGCAGGTGAGCCTCTAGCTGATGGGGATCAAGATTGAGGGTGTGCGGGTCGACATCAACAAATACGGGCCGGCCTCCGGCGCGCACGATCGCACTGGCGGAGGCGAAAAAGCTGAAGGCAGTCGTGATCACGCTGTCGCCGGGGTGCACTCCGACGGCAGTGAGCGCCAGCCAAAGCGCATCGGTGCCGGATGCGCAACCGACCGCTTGCGCGGCGCCCGTGAAGGCGGCCAGTTCGCGTTCGAGCGCCTCGACTTCCGCACCGAGAATGAAATGCTGCGAGGAGCAGACCCGTTCCACAGCGGCCAGAATCTCTTCGCGAATGGCGGCGTACTGGCGGCCGAGGTCGAGCAGCGGCACTCCCGCTTCAGAGGCCACGGGGCGCTGCTTCGAAGTGGAAGCTGATTTCACGGATGAGAAATTCTAGCAGGTCGATTCCGGGCGGCAAGTTCACCACCGAGTCACAGAGACACGGAGAAAATCTGAAAGCGGAATCCGCATGCTTTCCGTTGTGCCTCTATGTCGTATACGCGCGTTGGGCAATGGCGGGACGGGCGTCTCGGCCGTCCGGCGGGCGAGGACGCCCGCCGCTCCATAACGACCAATTGGCACTTACTGCGCCATGCGCAGCTGCGGCAAAGGCGGCGCCGGGCTGCCTTGATGGAGCGCCTCGCGCCACCGGTCCACGGATTCTAGAAGGGCGCCCAGATCCACACCGCCGTACTCTGCCGGATAAGTGGCCAGATTCCGCCGGGCACGGTCCAGCAGTGAGCGGCATCCCACCAGGTTGCCGCGCGAGTGATGGTGTAAAGCGACCGCCACCTGGATCAACCCCTGCAAAAACTTGCGCTCCGGCTCGGGCGCAGCGCGCCAGACATCTTCCAGCACCTCGTGCGCTTCAAAGAAACTGTGCTGGTTGAAGAGAGCGATTCCTTCACGATAGTTCTTACTCTGCATCGTCGGATTTCTCGTCACCGATCAGCGAACAGAGCGTTGGGACTAGAGGTCGTATCACACTATGCGAGCCAATTCAGGGTTTTAAGAGGAAAAACAAGAGGTGCGATTTGAGCGTTTTTGCAAGCCGGCATAGTGCAATGCAAGCGCACAGGCGCTTGACGCCCGTCATGAATGACAATACCCTAAATCACATAAGCTCAACGCCTATGTTTGTATCAGCTGTTGTGCGGCCTTCTCGCCGCTTGCCTTCCGCCAGCATTGGGTTGCTACTGGTTTTTCTGACCTTGCCGGGATTCTGCTCGTCTACAAAACTTTCTCCGAAATACAGCGACTGGTTGAAAAAAGATGTCGCCTACATCATTTCGAATGAAGAGCGGGACACTTTTCGCAATCTGACCAGTGACGAGGCCAGGGAAAAATTCATCGAGCACTTCTGGGAGATTCGCAACCCGAACCCGGGCGCTCCGACAAATACTTATCGGGAAGAGCATTACCAGAGACTGCAGTATGCCAGCGACCACTTTGGTAAGTTCGGAGATGGCTGGAGAACCGACATGGGCCGCATATACATTACGCTTGGCCCGCCGGCCCAGAAGGCACGCTACGTATCGCAAAGCGGAGTGCGAGGCATGGAGATCTGGTTCTACCAGAACACACATCCCGCGCTGCCGCCGTTTTTTAATATCGTTTTTTACGAGAAGGACTTTGGCGATTTCCGGCTTTACAGTCCCTACATGGATGGCCCGCAGAAGTTAGTCACTGGCATTCAGGCCGAACAGGGCCGCACCCAGGCTTATATGCAGATTGATCATATTCTGGGCCGAGAAGTGGCGCATACGACGCTGACGTTGCTTCCGGATGAGCCAGCCAATCCGAGCGACGCGAATTCCACCATGCTCTCCGATCTGATGCTGGGGACGATTCATGACCTGGCGAACAATCCATTCACCATTTCGGAACTGAAACTAAAGCGCTCGCTCAACGAAGACGTGACGCACCGTGTGATTTTGCCCGGCGACCTGCTGAACGCGGTGATGGTGCCCCTGCGCGACTCACGTGGGCAAATTCGTTTGCACTATGCGCTCCGGCTGCCGAAGCCGGAAGACTTTGCGGTCGGGCAATCGGATAAGGGTTTTTATTATTCGGTCGAATCATTGGTGCGCGTTCAAAATGCGGATGGAAAAGAGATTTATAACCTGCAGCGCAAGATCTCCAAGAACCTCACCAAGGATGACCTGGATTCGGTAAAAGGCAAGCCGATTGCCTACGAAGGCTGGGTTCCGCTGGCGCCGGGGAAATTCAAGATCAGTTTTCTATTCACTAATCTGCTGACCAAGACCGCGTTTACGGCCGATCGCACGGTCATAGTGCCGGATGTGGCCGGTCAGGATTTTTTTGTCGGCGATCCCATTCCCTTTAGGCAAGCGAATGCGCTCGACCCTTCGCAGGCGGAGTTTGCGCCCTTCACAGCAGGAGGAGTGCGCTTCGATCCGTACATTACAGGGAGAGCGCTGGCGCTTGTGCCGGGGCAGGACTTGAAATTTTTCTATCAGATCTGGCGGCCCGAGGGTTCGGCGACGGGTCCGGGATCGAAGTTGCTGGTGGATTACGCGTACGGGCGGCCCAGTTTTTCCGGAGGCACGCAGAGCATTCACGAGGAGGTGGCCAGCGACCAGTTTGATGCGCACGGATCGATGGTAAACGGCAAGAAGATCGATACCGTTACGATGGGTGTAGGAGATTACCGCTTGGCGATAACGATCTTAGATCCGGCCACACAGCAAAAGCGCTTCAGCGCACTCACATTCAAGATCGTCAGTGACGATCCGTCACCTTCGGAGACATGGCGGTTGGAGGACGAAGAACTGAAGGAGTACGTCACGTCAGGTCAAGCGGATCTTGACCGCGGGTTGGCATACCTCAGCCAAGGCAAGAGCCAGCCTGCCGCAGATTGCTTCCGGCAGGCTCTGCACTATAACGGTGGGAATGAGCGGGCGCGGACGCGCCTGAGTGAATATTATTTTCAGCAGCAACAGTACGCGAAAGTCGTCGAGCTCTACGCACGCAACGAGATCACACCTGAAACCGACGAGGGCACGATCCTCCACGTGGCTGCAAGCCTCAACAAAACCGGGCAGCCCGCAAAGGCTGTGAGCTTTTTGGAGTCGGCGCTCAAGCTAAAAGACCCCAGCGGCCCGCTCTATTTGGCACTCAGCGATTCCTACCAGCACGCCGGCAATCCGACCCAGGCGGAGGCATTCGAGCGCAAAGGCCGCGCTCTGATGACCACGCCTCCCGCGGAGAGCGAACGCTAGCGACAGCAGCAACAATCAACATAACTTTATGTAGGTGTCTGTATTAGCAGACACTTGCGCTCTGGTGAATACGTTACTGCTTCTCCTATATGAAAACCCATAGTCTAAGGGCCTGAGAGCTACGAATATAGGGAGAACGCCGTAACTTCCGGACCCGTCCCGTGCTGGCGGGATGTCTTGTAATCCATACAAAACACAGCATTAGTCAATATGTTGTCAGCTCGGTGATGTCTTTGGCCCAGAGTGTGCATCGCTGTCTGTGTCTCTCTGTTTCACCCTGTCTTCCAAAGGGCAAATCAGTCTCATCGACCCAAGTCGCACATTCGACGTAATTCAGGAGGAGTTAAATCTATGGCGAAAAAGCTATTTACAGGCTTTACGCTGCTGGCGTTGGTCCTAAGCCTTAGCGCACTGAGCTTCGGACAAGGCACCGAAGCGGCCGTGAAGGGAAACATCGCGGGTGTTGTGAGTGACCCGTCGGGCGCAGTCGTTCCTGGCGCCAAAGTAGAGTTAAGCGGCCCAACCGGGGACCGCAGTATGAATACCGATGCTGAAGGCCATTTCGCTTTTCAGCTTCTGATCCCTGGCTTCTACTCGGTCAGGATTGCGAAAGAAGGTTTCAAAACTACTGAAGCGCGACAGGTTGAAGTGCAGACCGGTCGTACCTCCACCGTTACGCTGAAGCTCGAACTCGGTACCTCGGCAACCACGGTGGAAGTAAGCGCCGCAGCGGTTGCGGTAGATACGACTTCGACAGCAGTCTCGTCCAACCTGACCGACAGCTTCTATGAGTCTGTCCCGGTTTCGCGCAATGTAACCGGCTTGTTCTATGCCGCGCCGGGCGTGTCGTCTGGTGGTGGCACTGGAACGGCGAATCCGTCGATTGCGGGCGGCACCGGCCTGGAGAACAACTACGTGGCTGACGGCGTGAGCATCACCGACGGCGGCTTCGGCGGCATCGGCGTGTACTCCCGCATGTACGGTTCGTTGTCGACCGGCATCAATCTTTCATTCGTGAAAGAAGTTCAAGTTAAGACCAGCGGCTTCGAAGCGCAGTACGGCAAGTCAACCGGCGGCATCGTCCAGATCGTGACCAAGTCGGGCAGCAACGCGATGCACGGTCAGATCGCTGGCTTCGTGGCTCCGCAGCAGATGGAGGCGACGCGCAATCAAGTCGACGACTTCGGCGCGGGTGGCTCGCAGGCACGTTTCAATTTGCAAGGCAAGATCCTGCACGAGAGCCAGTACGATGTCGACGGTGAACTGGGCGGCTACGTTCCCGGTTTCAAGAACCACCTGTTCTTCTTTGGTTCGTTCAACCCACAGTGGAACAAGGACTATAACCAGTTTGCGCAATACAAAAATCCCTCGGACTCAGGAACGGGGGGGAGTGTGCCGGCAGGCACGCAAACCCGGCTCGGCAACTTTGAGGTGCCGGTTCGTGTGTATTCCTATGCGGGCAAGCTCACGTGGCGTGTGAACGATCATCACCAGTTCGAGGGTTCTGTGTTCGGGGACCCGTCCTACGGCGACAAGACTGCGAACGGGAACGTTGGACCGCAGACGGCTTCGATCACTACTTTTGACAAGCTGCAATATGGAACGCGCAATGTAGCGGCTCGTTACAACGGGACATTCAGTCCGACCTGGTTGCTGAACGGTTCCTTCTCCTGGGGACACAACAACCTTAACGACACGCCCGCGTTTCCGGGAACCTATATCGTAGTTGACCGCATTCAGCGAAACCCTTGCGGAGCGCCGGTATTTAGTTCGGAGTGCACTTCCACAAGCAATGTGTTGCGTGGCCAGTACACCAGGCAAGGCTTGGGCTACTACGAGAACACCACCGGCAACAACTATGGCGGGAACGTCGATACTTCCAAGACCTTCAGATTCTTGGGAGAACACAATGTCACGGTCGGGTACCGTTACGACCGCGGGCACTATGATGGCACGAAGCTGCGGACCGGTCCTACCATCCCGATAAATGCTGCGGATGTGGCGGCCGGAGCAGGAGCGGGGCTCAGCGCTGCCGACCAAGCCATCATGATTGCCAACGGCACGAACGCATCATTCCAGATGCGCGACGCTGGCGCGGGAACCGGGAATTCACACTGCGGTGTCACCGCCAAGTATGCAGAACTGTATGTTCCAGGGATGTCGGAATGTCCTGATGGCGGCATACCTTTTTACCTGCGCCAGGATCGTGGCGAGTTCGGAGCGCTGAACTTCAAAACGACTTCGAACTACCACACCGCTTTCGTGCAGGACAGCTGGTCGATGAGCAAGTACGTCACGCTGAGTGCAGGCCTGCGTTGGGAACAGCAACAAGTGCTAGGCACCACCGTCAAGTACACTTTCAATGACAACTGGTCCCCGCGCATCGGCGTCGCCATCGACCCCTGGGGGAACCGCAAGAGTAAGATTTATGCGAACTTTGGCCGCTACACTGAAGCTCTGCCATTGGATATCGCCATTCGCTCTTTGAGCAACGAGCTCGACTTCCCGGTAACGAACTGGACCCCGCCGAAGGATGGAGCTGGTCATGCGCTGGTGAATTCCGACGGCACGCTCGACTTCTCCAACTTCAGCATCGCTAACAACAACCCTCAATATCTCACCGGTGCCTCTCTCTCGGGCGAAGCGATTTCTCCTGGAACGAGAAGCGAATACCTTGACGAATATGTGGTTGGATTCGAACACGAGTTCAACACGGGCGTGGTCTTCAGTGCGCGCTACGTAGACCGCCGCATCAAGCGCATTATCGAAGACAATGCTCCTATCTCACCCGAGGCCTATCAGAACGGGATGAACCAGTTCTATACGATCAGCAATGTCAGCAAGAACCAGGACCTGTTCATCAACGTGCCTCAAATCGACTACGTCCAGGCTTTTGACCCGGTCACCGGTAAGCCAACGCTCACTCCACCATCTGGTTGTAACGCGACCGGCACTAACACGAGCATCCTCGACGCTCAGGCCACAGACAGCAACGGCAACATCGTTACGCTCACGAACGGAAACAACGCGTTCTGTATCCCGAATGCGTTCGATGCAGCCGGTAATCAACTCGTCGGTATTCCGGGCAAGGATGGGATTCCAGATGGTTTTGTCGATCCGAACCGCGTTTACAAGGCCGTTGAGTTCGAGGTCAACAAGGCGATGTCGAAGGGTTGGCAGATGCGCGCCAACTACCGTATTGCCAAGCTGACCGGAAACTATGAGGGCTCGTTCCGCAACGACAATGCCCAGAACGATCCCAATATCAGCTCGCTGTTCGACTTCACCCGGGGTGACTTCAGCCTCCTCGGCCAGCAGTTTGTCCCTGGTGTTTTAAACACTGATGTTCATCACCTGATCAACGGATTCGTCAGCTATACCTTCACAGGCAATCACGTGACAGGCCTGACTGTAGGTTCGTCAGTGCACTTCCAGACTGGTACGCCGATTAACAACCTGTTTGCGCACCCGGCGTACCAGAATTCGGGCGAAGTCCCATTCTGCGCCGATAACACCACGAACTGCCCCTCAGCTCGCGGAGCTTTGGGGAGAGAGAAGGACTACGGCAGTGTCGACGCCCATCTCGACTACCCGATCAAGGTCACCGAGAACAGCCGGTTCAAGATTGGGTTCGACCTGTTCAATATCACCAACAATAAAACTTTGATCCGTGTGGACCAGGCTGCCCAGAGCCGGTTCGGAGTTGGCAATGCTGACTTCCTGAAGCCGCTCGGCAACGGTCCATCCGCTGTCAACGGCAACACCAACCCCGGCTACCTAAGACCGTTCAACGCCCGGCTCAGTGTCCGCTACGAATTCTAGGCAGCTGCTAGAGTTCTCCAGGGGAGGGCTTCACGCCCTCCCTTTTTTATGTTTGACGTTGACCTACCCGACCCGCAGGTTCATCCTGTGGAGTCGCTAACACTCACCCTGAGCAGGAGTCCCCATCATGCTTCGACTCTTACCTCGGATTTTTCTGACTTGCACCGTTTTCATCTCCAGCGTGGCCTGGGCTGGTTTCATCCGTGGCCAGGTGTTCGATTCCAATGGAAAACCCGCAGACCACCTCGTGGTTCGTCTGCGCAGCGACAAGATTGACTACATGGATGAGCAAACCACTGATCCTCGCGGCAGGTTCAGCTTCGACGGGTTGAACCCAAGCACCTATGTTCTGAGCATCGAGGGCCAGGGCTTCAGGCCGTACAGCAAGTTCATCGACATCAGCATGTCGAAAATGTCGAACGAACTCATTACATTACAGCCCGACCATCCCCACGATGCGAAAACAGTTCCGCCGGAAGGCGCAGGCGCCACGGTCAACGCGCAAGAGGCCGAGGTCCCCGCGGCGGCGCGCAAAGAGTATGAGGCGGGTCAAAAATCGGTCAGCGAGAAGCATGACGCCGAAGGCGGCGTTAAGCACTACCGCAAGGCCATCCAACTTT
>Ga0210410_10004306_pt1 | contig 12511 bp, 7 predicted proteins | sample IncBWC4MmetaG_FD_161058 | JGI IMG/M metagenome (GOLD analysis project Ga0210410, IMG submission 161058) | Forest soil microbial communities from Barre Woods Harvard Forest LTER site, Petersham, Massachusetts, United States - Inc-BW-C-4-M | ecosystem: Environmental > Terrestrial > Soil >... | reverse complement strand
ACCGATGCGGTGCTTATCAATTTCGAGCTTCACGATCTTGAATTCGTATTCTTTACCGGCTTCCAGATGCGCGTCGGACTTCATGCCGCTGGGTTTGCCGGATTTGTCGTGTTCCGCGCCGCCGGATTTATTATCTCCGCCTTTGCGCTTGCGATCTTCGATTTCGGAAATGTGGCAAAGGCCTTCGATGCCCTCAGCCAGTTCGACGAACGCGCCAAACGCTGCGATACGCGTGACTTTTCCTTTTACAAGTTCATTCACTTTGTGCGCGCCGAACCAATTCGCCCAAATATCATTCACCTGCTTGATTCCGAGCGAAACGCGGCGGGTGGGCACGTCAATTTTCAAAACTTTGGCGGTAATTTCTTCGCCCTTTTTCAGAGCTTCGCTGGGAGTTTTCACGCGGCCGGACCAACTGATGTCACTGACGTGAACGAGACCATCAAAACCGTCTTCAATTTCGACGAACGCGCCGAATTCGGTGAGGTTGCGAATTTTCCCGGTGACGATTGTTCCGACTGGATATTTAGCGGCGAGTTGCTGCCAGGGATCTTCCTGCGTTTGCTTCAGACCGAGAGAGATGCGGCGCTGGTCGGGCTTCACGTCCAAAACGACGGCTTCCACTTCGTCGCCGACTTTCACAATTTTATTTGGATGCTTCAATTTCTTCGACCAGGTCATTTCGCTGATGTGGACCAGGCCTTCGACGCCGGGGCCGATTTCGATGAATGCTCCGTAATCGGTGACGCCGACAACTTTTCCTTTGACGCGCGCGCCTGCGACAAATTGTTCGACAACGCCGGCCCAGGGATCGGGCAGAAGTTGTTTGCGGCCGAGCGAGACGCGGCCCTTGTCTTTGTCGAAGTGCAGCACTTGCACTTGAATTTCATCGCCAGGCGCGACGGCTTCGGAGGGATGTTTCAAGCGCCCCCAGCTGAGATCGGTGATGTGCAGCAGGCCGTCCACGCCGCCGAGATCGACGAACACGCCGTAGTCGGTGACATTCTTCACTTTGCCGGAGAGCACTTGGCCTTCGGTGAGCGAATCCATCATCTGCTTGCGCTGCGCTACCTGCTCTTCTTCGAGAAGCGCACGCCGGCTGACGACTACGTTGCCGCGCTTGCGATTGAGTTTCAGCACGCGGCAGGAAATTTTCTGGCCCTTCCACGATTCTAGATTTGATTGCGGGCGGAGATCCACTTGCGAAGCGGGAAGAAACGCGCGAACGCCGATATCAACGACGAGTCCACCTTTGATTAAGTCGGTGACCGTGCCTTCGATGGTTTCTTTCGCACGGAAAGCGGCTTCGATTTTTTTCCAGGTGGCCCGGCGCAACGGGCGCTGATAGGAGAGGAGCGCGTAGCCGTCTTTTTCTTCACCGAGCTTTTCGACTTCGACGGTTTGTCCAGGCGAGAGCGGCGGAACGGTGAGCGCGTCTTCCGCGAATTCGGATGCGGGAATGAGTCCTTCTTTTTTTCCGCCGATGTCGACGACCACGCCGAGATCATTCAGGGTGACAACTTTGCCTTCGACAACTTCGTTTTCAACTTTCTTTTTCGGAGGGGGATTCTTTCCCTTGGCGGGCTTTTCTCCGGGAGTGGGGTATTGCTCGATGAGCTGGCTCATCGCTTCGGCGGAGATTTCGCCTTCGGGAATATTGCCGAGATCGGGATTGGTGTCGCCTTCGCTTTCCATGTCTACCACGGCTTGAGCGGTGGCGGGATCGGGCGCAGGAGCAGCAGGCTCACTCGCGGCGAGACCTGAATCTGGCGCAGGAGATTCGTGCGCGGCTCCATTCGACGACGGCGCCGGTGCAGATTCGGAGTTGGCGGAAGAATGTGCCGGCTCAGGAGCGAGAGCGGGTGCAGCTGCTACACCTTCGTGCGGAGCGGCTGAATGCGCGGCCTCCGTGGACGATTCGTCAGGACCAGAAGAATGCGAATCGGCTGAAGATGACTCGGCAACATCCGACCGAGAAAGGTTGGTGGCGTTATCGAACTCGGGTGACATCTTGAGGCCTCCGAGGGGAGACTCTGCCCTGCTTGCCGAGGTAAAACCTCGGGAATCCCGGGGACACGGCTGGGCAGGAAAGGGCTGCGGCGCGTGCGTGTTGCCGCATTGGAAATGATGATACGCGTGTGCGAGAGGGTGTGTCAATGATTTGAGGGTGAGCGAGAGTTGACGGTCGAAAGTTGCTTACTCGTCCTCGACGTCCAGCAATGGCTTGGCGGTCCTCTTGCTTCAATTTGGCAACGGTTTCATTTCATGGGACTTAGGTAAGGTAGGGGCGGGCAAGCGAGCTGTTAGCATCGATTGGCGAAAAGGAATTGGAGGTAGCCTAAAGCTCATTTTCGGAACTCTTGGGATATGATTCCCCTGTTATGGCTAAGGCGAAAAGTCGAATGGCGCGGGTGCTGGAGCGGCTGGAGAAATTTTATGGGAAGCCGAAGGCGCCGAAGATTACGGATGCTTACGAGATGGTGCTGCACCGGAATTGCGGATATCCGCAGTCGGATGCGAATTGCGACAAGGGATTTGCGGCGTTGAAGGAGGAGATTGGATTAGAGCCGGAGAAAATATTGACGGCACCGGTGGCGAAATTGCGGGAGGTGATGAGCGGGAGCGTAATGTTGCCGGCACTTTCGGCGCAGCGATTGCGTGAAATTGCGGCGAGGGTGGAGACGGAATTCGGCGGAAATTTGGATGCAGTGTTGAAGCGTCCGGTCGCGGAGGCTAAGAAGGCGCTGCGGAAATTTCCTACTTTGGGTGAGGCTGGGGCGGAGAAAATTTTATTGTTTACGAAGACGGCGGCGGTGGCGGCGGTTCCGTCGAACTGCATTCATGTGCCGCTGCGATTGGGATTTGGAAGAGAAAGTAAGAATTGGGCGGCTTCATATAAGTCGGCTCAGGAGGCGATTCGGGGGGAGTTGCCGGAGACTTGCGAGGCGCAGTTGCGGGCGTATCTATTGTTCAAGCAGCACGGGCAGACGCTTTGCAAGAGTGCCCGGCCCAAGTGCGAGGAGTGTCCGGTGACGGATGAGTGTGAATATTTTGCGAAGGCGAGAGGGAAAGGTTAGGACATAAGGAAGCAGAGAGACAGGGACGCAGAGGACGAGCTAGACCCCGCCATCGAAGTGCGATGGCGGATATCTTTCAGAGCGACGAACCTGATGGGTTCGTTTCAAGCTGACGTCAAATTCCTCGTGTCGAAATACTGGAGATCGCAACAATCACATGTTTGCGGCAGCACAATTTGAGCGGTTGCGAGTGGTTTTGGTCGCCACGCGGAATCCTTTGAATATTGGGGCGGCGGCGCGGGCGATGAGCAATTTTGGATTCCGGCGACTGCGGGTGGTGCGTCCGTTTGAGCCGGCGTTTCTGGAGGCGAAGTCGGCGGTGGGAGCTTCGGAGTTGCTGGCGCGAGCGGAACATTTTGATTCGGTGGCGGATGCGGTCGGCGATTGCGGATTGGTGGTGGGAACTACGGCGGTGCGTACGCGGAATTTGCAACACACGGTGAGGCGTTTGGAGGATGGGGCGCGGCTGATCCGGAAACGGATGGTGATCGCGGGTGGAGCGGCACACGGGAAAAAACCTGTCGGAGTGGCGCTTTTGTTTGGCTCGGAGAAAGTGGGATTGTCAAACGAGGATTTGAGTCATTGCAATTGGTTGATGCGGATTCCTACTTGCGACGCGAATATTTCCATGAATTTGGGGCAGGCGGTGGCGGTTTGTCTTTATGAATTGGTGCGGGATGCGAAGATCGCAAGCGGGGCGAAGGCGTCAGAAAAAATTGAGATGGCTGGGGCGGAGGATTTAGAGCGGATTACTTCGGTGCTGATGGAGAGTTTGCGAGCTAGTGGTTATTTGGAGCGGCGTGTGATTTCGGATGTGGAAGAGCGGATGCGGCGGATGGTTAGAAGGATGGGATTACAGGCGCGGGATGCGGAAGTTTGGTTGGGATTGCTGAGGCAGATTGTTTGGAAGTTGGGGAAGGCGGAGTAGTTTGCGAAGGAGTATTCAACGCAGAGACGCAGAGTGCGCAGAGAAAGACGGAGAAAAGAATAATCTTAGCGCGGGAGATTTGCTTTGCGGATTTCTTTGCGGAAATCCGGAGCTTTGATTTCCACGGTGCGGCACATTTCGTAGAGGCGGCTGCGGATGCGCATGCCGATGCGTTCGGTCAGAGTGTCTTCGCGATTGGTGCTGATGGATTCGCCGCTGGGAAGACGGAGCGTGGCGCGAGCGTTGCCGGTTGGGCGTCCTTCGCGGCGCGCGGCGAAAGTATCGCTGGGATCGGATGGTTGACTTGCGGCGGCGAGCGAGCTGAGATCGTTCTGATTTGAATTGAGTTGCGCGTTTATGGTTTCGTTCGCGCGGGCGTTTGCTGAGGAAATTGGTTGCGGCGCAGCAACGAAATCCGGCGCGTCGAGATAATTCGTGGTTAGAAGCGTGACGCGCTTTTCATTGTAGCGCGTGGTGAGAATGTGTCCGATGGTTTCGAGGGCCCAGGCGGAAGGTTTGCTGGCGCCGAGATCGTCGAGCAGAAGAACTTCTACGTTGAGCACCGGCTCGAGCACGCCAGCTTCGGTGGCGTTATTCGCGGCGTTGTAACTTCCCTGAATTTCTTTCAACAGTTCACGATAATCGTAGAAGAGAGCTTCGTGACCGCGCGAGATCAATTGTTTCGCGACGGCTACGGCGAGATGCGTCTTGCCGACTCCGCAGGGACCGATGAGGAGGAGGCCCGCGTCCATGGTGAGCGGATAATCGCGGGCGAAACCTTCGACGACGACTTTGGCTTGCGTGAGGCTGCGATTGTGCGAGATGGCTTCCTGCGCGCCTTCGTAAACATCGGTTTCGTAATTGTCGAAATCGCAATGCTCGTAGCGGACGGGGATGCGGGCGCGATTTAGTCCGCGAGTGGTGCGTTCGGATTCGACGCAATCGCATAAGACGGCGACGCGGGGTTGTCCGGAGGATACGCCGGTGCGTGCGTCAATCGAGATTACACTGGCGCCCGCGGCTGCGGCCTGGCGGACGGCAAGTTCGGGAACGCGAGCGACTGCGGGCGAAAGTTCGCGATCACCTTCGATAATTTTCCAGCCTGTACCGCCGCATTTTGGGCAATCGGGACGCGCCATGTGATTAGCATAGGCGTTTGAGGGAGTGGGGCGCAAGCATTGGAGGTTGTGGAAAGAATTGGGCGCTGTGGATAATTTATTTTGAGGTGCGGGAGGTCAAAGGAAAAGTGCCTCAACGCAGAGACGCACAGAAAGACTTGAGAAATCCAGATCAGTATTCGCGGCGGGTGGATTTAAACGGAATGTGGACTACGGCTTCGACGGCGACGGGAGTTCCGTTGCGATGCGCGGGAGTGAATTTCCATTGCGCGAAAGCTTCCATCGAGTTTTTGTCGAGAACGGGATCGAGAGACCGGACGATTTGAACGCTATCGACGGAGCCGTCTTCACGAATGATGCCGAAGAGCACGACTTCTCCTTCGATGTGCGCCTTGATTTGTTCGGTCGGATAACTGGGATCGGTTTTGTGGATGGGCACGGGACCGGAAAGAGTGCCAGGGCGCGCTGGAGCAGGTGCGCGCGGGTTCGATGACGAGGGATCTTCGTCCAATTCGGCAAATTTCAGGATCCAACTGCCGCTGATACTGGAGAGATTCGGATTATTAATGTTGAGGGTGTAAATCGTCTTGTCGCCGAGAACACGTTCCGGAGGCGCGCCGGGTTTAATGCGCGCGGAAATTGGAACGTCCGGGGACTTCGCGGCGGAGGAGTCGGGCTTATCGGATGGCGAAGACGCAACCGTGCCGGGCGCCACGCGCAGAGGTGAATGCGAATTTGGTTTTGCGCCATTGCTAAGGCCGGAAATTCCGGTGGAGTTTTTTGGGTTGCCGCCGCTTACGCTGATTCCGGGAACGATTGCGCCATTTCCATTGGCTCCGCCGGCATTACCGCCGGGACTGGTGGAATTTCCAGCGGTGCCGCCATTGCCGGGAGTTCCTTTGGGAGAGCCGCCGGGTGAACCGGGGTGAGTTCCGTCGGGCGAAATGCTGACGTTCGCGGAAACATTGCCCGATGGGATCGCAGAGGTGGGAGCGGGCGGGCCGGGGGAAGCGGAGAGCGCGATGACGTGCTGATTGCCTGGGCCCGCACCGACAATCTGGGGCGCCTCGGCGGATTGTTGCGCGGCGTTGGATTTATTTGGAGCGCTGACCACGGCGCCCGAGGCAAGAGTCAGTGCGGGGCGTTCGGGCGCCGCGCCGGAAGCGAAATTAATATCAGCGATATTTTTTTCGGCGTTGGGAATTTCCGGTGAATCAATTTTGTCGGCGCGCTGCGAAGATTTCGGCTGCTGCAATAATTTTTCGGAGCTAATCTGGCGCTGCGGACGCGGAGGCTCGGCGGCCCACTGAACAATGTTGGGCATATCGGGCAAAATCTTCGGCGGCTCCTGCGGAGCGTCAGGACGAATTAAAGTTTGGCGCGGATGATTGGGATGCTTGGGCGCGGAGATGAGCGTTTGACGCGGATGAAAAGCGTCGGCACCAAGTCTGGCGACTGGCTTTGCGGGATCACCAGGCGGACTGGGATGTTTTTTTGCGACAGCGGGCGCGATGAGCGGCAAATCATCTATCGGGCCGGACCAGGCGAGATCGTAGTTATCAATCATTGTTGCCCGCGGACTGCTTAACAAAAAACTTCCGAACTGAATTAATAAAACTAGAAGGCCGGCGTGCCAGAAAATCGAAAAGGCCATCGAACGGCGCGGAACGTGACGCTTCACCCAGCAGTCGCGGAAAAAACGCCCACCTCGAAAATCCCGTGGCGCACGCGGCCCGGAAAGCAGAGCGCGCAAACTTTCACCAATACGGCTGCCGGAGGTCTGCCAAGGAACTCCGAGGCGCGGTTCGGCCGGAGTGACCGGACGTGGCTTTGGCGGGTCGGGCAGAACGGAAATGAAACGTACCGGCATCTAAGCTCGATTATACCTGTCCGACAAAATTGCGCACGGTCGAAGTAACGGCACGGCGAGTGCGCGAGCTGGGCTGTCCCGGTTAGATGCCAGTTGGATGCGCGGGGAGGCTTGCCGTAACGGAGGTATTTTGCCAACATGATGCGGGTGCGGGATGGTGGATGGATGAGAATCTGTGCCACGAGGAATCGTTATGAGCTCTGACGGAAAAACCTGGGCATCGCGAATGCCGCGATGGGCGTGGATCATCGGCGGAATAATTGTCCTGCTGCTTCTGATCGGATTGATCGCGCCACTTTTCATCAATGTGGACAAATACCGGCCGCAAATTGCGGCGGCGATTGAGAAGCAAACTGGTCGCCAAGTGACCATCGGCGCGATTCACGCGCGGTTGCTGCCTTCGGCGGCGGTGGTGGTGGACGGATTCCAAATCTCCAACCAGAAGGATTTTGCGGCGGGCCAGGTGATATCGGCGGATCAGATCCGCGGTGGGGTGACGCTGACCGCGCTGTTACACGGCGATATCCATGTGACCTCGCTGAAGCTGGTGCGGCCCAAGCTTGTGCTGACCCAGGATGAAATGGGACGCACGAATTACACGTTTCCTTCCCAGGAGCCGGCGAAAAGTGTCGGAGCCGGCACGGCAGATTCCGGCGGATTTGCGCTGGAGTCGATTGACGAGATTTCGCTGGTGGACGCGGATGTGAGTCTGCAACAGATTCCTTCACAGGGCGCGCAACCGTTTGTGGTGGTGGCAGCGCACAAAATAAATGTGGAGATGGCGAATGTGCTGCTGGACGCGAAGGCGATTAATCAATGGACCGCGAACGCGAATCTAAGCGGCATCTCTGTGGACGTGGGAGCGCTGGCCACACCGGCGGTATTCAAATCAGGCAACGTGAAACTTGAAAACGGCGTGCTGGATGCAAATTTTGAAGTGCAGGATGGAAAAATTGCGGATGTGAAAGGCACGATCCACGTATCGGACGTGACCAAGGCGCAGCCGACGTTTGATATTTCAACTGCTGACCTGGATGCCGACGCGCTGCTCGGTTCGATTCGGCAAACTCCTGAGACCCATGTGCCGAATAATGCGGCGGCGTTGGCGGCGAAAACCGACACGTTGCTGGCGTCAGGAAAAATTTCGGCGGAGCGCGTGACGTGGTCGCCATACTCTGGAGGAAAGGCGAGCGCGGAGATTCACATCTACGGCGACCGCATTGTGGTGATGCCCGCGGTGATGTTCGTGTACGGCGGCACGCTACAAATCTCCGCGCGTACGGATGCACGTCAAGAACCGGAACGATTTTCTGCGAACTTGCAATTGCGGAATCTGGACGTCGGGCGAATGTTGGCGGTGGCTCCGGGCGGCATGAAGGGAAAGATGACGGGCTTCGCGGATTTCGACATGCAGTTGGTGGGGTCAACGGGCGGAGCGTGGCAAAAAGCAATGACCGGGAACGGAACATTTTCCATTCGAGATGGGAAATTGCCGGGCGTGAATCTGGCGGGAGCGCTTGGCGCGCTGGCGAAAGCCGCCGGGCTGAATGAAACTTCTTTCAAACGAATATCCGGCGATCTGAGCATTAACGACGGCCGGCTCTCCACGAAATTAACGAAGATGGATTCGTCGTCGGGCATGGTGGAAGTATCGGGCGGCGTCGGATTGATGGATCAGAAGATGAGTTTTGAAGGGAAAGCGACGCTGGGCGGAGCGATGGCGGTGCCGGCTGAAGTTATTTCGAGTTTGCTTAGCGCGGCGTCGAACAAGAACATCTCCGGCGGAGTTACCGTGCCGTTTACGATTGGCGGCACGTTGAGCAATCCAACATTCTTGCCGGGAATTGGGATTCCGGGAATTAGCAAGACCTCCAGCGCGGATTCGAAGGGTGCAAATAAAGATCCCATAACGAGCGGAATTCAGGGCTTGCTGAAGAAGAAGCATTAGAGTTTTTCGTGAGCGGGCTGACACAAATTGCTCTGCACTGTAGAATACTTACCTCGCGAAAATGTTGTGCATTCAACTTGAAGGCTGCGAGAGGGAGAGTTTGTGGATCTGGAACTGAATGAAGAGCAGAGGTTGTTGCAACAGACGGTGCGCGAGTTTGCGAATTCCGAAGTGAAACCGTTGGCGCGCGAGATTGATGAGACGGGACATTTTCCCCGCGAGACTTTTCGCAAGGCCGCAGAGCTGGGATTGACGGGCGTGGCGTTTCCTGAAGACGAAGGCGGCGCGGGATTCGATCACGTGGCGTGTTCGATTGTAATTGAGGAAATTTCGCGGGTTTGCGCTTCGACGGGCGTGATTCTTTCGGTGCAGAATTCTTTGTACTGCGATCCGATTCACCGGGCTGGAACGCCTGAGCAGAAGAAAAAGTTTCTGTCTCCATTTTTGCGCGGGGAAAAGATTGGTTGTTACGCGCTTACGGAGCCGCAAGCCGGGTCGAACGCCGCGGCGTTGCAGACCAAAGCGATTCTGAAGGGCGACAAATATGTTTTGAATGGAACGAAAGCGTGGATTACGAACGGCGGCGCGGCGGACGCGGCGATTGTTTACGTGAATACAGAACCCGCGAAGGGCGAAAAAGGAATTACCGCACTGGTGGTGGAACGCGGGACGCCGGGATTTGCGGTTGGCAAAGAAGAAAAGAAACTCGGAATCAATGCGACCGCTTGCGTGGAGCTTTCGTTCACCGATTGCGAAGTGCCAGTGGCGAATCGAATTGGAGTGGAAGGCGAAGGTTATAAGGTTGCGCTTTCTACGCTGGATGGCGGGCGAATTGGAATTGCGGCGCAGGCATGCGGAATTGCGCAGGGCGCGTTTGAGCAGGCGCTAAGTTATTCGCAGCAACGCATGGCGTTCGGGCATCCCATTTCAAATTTTCAGGCGATTCAATTCATGTTGGCGGACATGGCCACGGAAATTGACGCGGCGCGGATGTTGATCCGTAAAGCGGCGTGGAAACAGGATACGGGCGGGCGATTTTCGATGGAAGCGGCGATTGCGAAATTATTTGCGAGCGAAATGTCCACGCGCGTGACGCACAAAGCGATTCAGGTTCACGGCGGATACGGATACAGCCGGGAATATCCGGTGGAGCGGATGTATCGCGACGCGAGAATTACAGAAATTTATGAAGGCACCAGTGAAATTCAGAGGTTGGTGATAGCGGCTTGGGTGCTGAAGTCGTACTAAGAGTTCACGCGCGTTCGTATTCCGAATGGCAATTAGAAGAGTTCCTGCCAGCGGTGTATTCTTCCCTGCATGATGGCCTTGAATTCATGATGGAGTTGGATTGCCTCGCGGAATTTGATGCGGCGCGGGACGCTGAGTTTTTTTCGGCGCTGCCTGCGGCTCCAGCTGTGGTGCGAATTGAGCCGCGCGCGGAGCTGGCGGAGGCGAAGCCTTATTTAATTCGGACGGCGGATTTGCGCGCGCGGATGAAACGCTTACTGGCTTCGCGAGATGGCACGGATGATCCGGCTGAAGCGCGGCGTCTTCATTTGCGTGAATTTGCGGGCGCGGTGCGATATCGGGTGACCGGCTCGCCATTTGAGCAAAGCATTGTGATGTGGCACGCGGCGCGGGAATTGGATCCGCGCGGATATCGCACACGGTTGCGCATGCGCTCGCCGGCGTTGCTGAAAGTGAATCTGGCGAATGCGTATCCGCGGTGCTACGTGACGCGAAGAATTCGCACGGACGAACGCGGCGCACCTGCCGGTGGATTTTATTTTGGCCCATTCCCTTCCCGGCGCGCGGCGGATGCTTTTTCTTCGGAGTTTCTGAATTTATTTAAGATTCGGCGATGCCAGATAAAGATTCGGCGTGATCCAACTTTTCCCGGATGCATTTATTCTGAAATGAAAATGTGTCTGGCGCCATGTTTTGCGGGCTGCTCGCAGGAGGAATACGCGCGGGAAACGACGCGCGTGGTGAATTTCCTTTCGAGCGCGGGCGAGTCCCTTTCGAGCGATCTGGAAGTGGAACGCGAAGCGGCCAGCGTGGCGCTGGATTTTGAGCGCGCGGCGGCGTTGCATCGCCGATTGGAAAAAGTGGCGGAAGTTTTACGCGGATTGCCTGACGTGGCGCGGCGTATCGACGAACTGGACGCGGTGGTGTTGCAGCGCGCGGTTGCGGAAGAATCTGTTCAGGTTTTTGTTGTGCGAGGAGGAAGGATCGCGGATTTCTTTGCGTTGCGGTTTGCGCAAACGTCAAAGCCGGGGTCGGTGGAAGAAGCGCTGCGCGAAAGATTGGGCGGCATTGGAGCGAATTCGCCTCCTGCTGAAGTGCTTCAAGCCGAGCCGCTCGCGGATCATCTGGCCTTATTGGCGCGATGGTTCTATTCCAAGCCGCGAGTAGGCGAGATTTTCTTTCGCGATGGAGATTGGCCGTATCGAAGATTGATCCGCGCGTGTGGGCGAGTTCTGGCGGGAAAGACGACGGGCGAGAGCGGCGAAGCGGGCGTCGAAAATAAGGAATGACGTGGAATTCACGCAGGTGTTACTAGCGAGAGAGGCGATGCGGCGCGCGGCTGCTATACTGACGCACACATTATGAATCCCTACGCTACTTCTGAAGGCACCTCCAAATACGCACAACGATTTGCGGGACGCACATCGACGGGACACTTCCGTTCGATTCCCGATCCGGCGGCGGCGATTGGCGCGCAAGGAACTGCGTCACAAACTTCTGCTGAACATCCGGAAGATCGCGCGCCGCTGACCGCACAGCATCTGACGGTTTCAACGATTGGCATAGGGACATATTTGGGCGAAGCGGATGCCGCCACGGACGCTGCATACACCGAAGCGGTGATTACGGCGGTCGAATCGGGATTTAATGTTGTGGATACCGCGATTAACTATCGATTGCAGCGCAGCGAACGGAGCATCGGGGCGGCGCTGAAGGAATTGGCCCGGCGCGGATATGCGCGCGAGGAAATTCTCTTGTGCACGAAGGCCGGATATTTGACGCCGGACGGTTCGATGCCCGCTGACCCAGCGGCATATTTTCGGAAAGAATTCATTGAGCCAGGAATTTTGAAGGCCGATGAAATTGCCGCGGGTTGCCACGCGATGGCGCCGAAATATCTGGCGGATCAACTGGAACGCAGCTTGAAAAATATGGGCGTGGAATGCGTGGACGTTTTTTATTTGCATAATCCGGAAACGCAGCTTGCGGAGATTCCCTTGGGAGATTTCCTGGCGCGATTGGGCGCGGCGTTTGCGTGGCTGGAAACGATGGTCGGCGCCGGGAAAATACGCGCCTACGGAATGGCCACCTGGAACGGATTTCGCGTGCCGCAGGGATCTGCGGAACATCTTTCGCTGGCGGCGATTGAATCCGTGGCGCGGGAAATTGCCGGCGATGCGCATCACTTCCGGTATGTGCAGCTTCCCGTGAATTTGGGAATGACGGAAGCACTGACGCTGCAGAATCAAGACGTGGACGGCAAGCAAACCACGATTGTGGAATCGGCGGATTTGTTGAGGATTCAGATTATCGCCAGCGCCT
>Ga0210410_10004305_pt1 | contig 12511 bp, 12 predicted proteins | sample IncBWC4MmetaG_FD_161058 | JGI IMG/M metagenome (GOLD analysis project Ga0210410, IMG submission 161058) | Forest soil microbial communities from Barre Woods Harvard Forest LTER site, Petersham, Massachusetts, United States - Inc-BW-C-4-M | ecosystem: Environmental > Terrestrial > Soil >... | reverse complement strand
CACATCGTGTCGCGGCCGTGCCCGCAGAAGCAGCCGAACAGCGGATGCCCCATACGCGAACAGCGCGGCGATGGCCTCGAGGCCGACTTGCGTGACCTCGTTGACGGAGAACGGCAGCACGTGCGCGGGCAGCCCGTCGCCGCAGCGGGCCAACGCGTCGATCAGCGGCGCGCCGTGCGGATCATCGTGCAGCAGCACGACGGCGTGCGCGCCGCCGGCCTCGCGATACGTCACCAGCAGCGCGCGCAATTTGCGCAGCAATGCATCGGGCGGCGGCAGCGCGTAGGTGGCAGCGCCCGTGGGACAGACGGCAGCGCACTGCCCGCACCCGGCGCATATATTCGCGTCGATTGCGACGTGATCGCCCGCCGGTGAAATGGCGCCGGCCGGGCAAAGGTCAAGACAGCGCGTGCAGCCTACGATCTGAGAACGCGAGTGCGCGCAGAGTTGCTCGCTGAAGGTGATGTAACGCGGCTTATCGAAGGTACCGACTAGCTCGCGCGCTTTCAACACGGCACGCAACACCGCCGCCGGATCGCCGGGATCGGCGCGCAGATATCCGTCGCGCAGATCGGCGGCAGGAAACAACGAATGGCCGCCGGAGAGGTCGAGAACGACATCGCACCGCGACACGGCGCCATCGCGCGAAGGCCCGAACAAAAGCGCGTCGCGCGATGACGGCACCGCCTGCGCAAAGTCATCGACTGTGATCGCAAAGGCGCCGAGATGCCCCTTGGCCGACCGGATGCTGCCCTCCGCCACCGGAAACTCGCTGTTTCGCGGCGGCACGACGCCTGCCGGGGGCTTGATCAGCACCGTGACGTCAAGATGCGCCTTCAGCAAGTTGCCGGCCTCGACGGCCTGTTCGTCGCGACCGTAAATCAGCACGACACCGTCGCTCTTGAGTGCAATGAAAGCGGGGTCGGGCAAAGGCTCCGCTGCCGCCGCGAGCAGCGCCGCGATTTTCGGGCCGTCAGTCATTTTCTCGCGATCCGCGTGAGCAGAGGGTTTGTTTTCCGCGCCGAACTGCAATTCTTTGACCATAACACGCCGACTGGGAGGGCGGCTATGGCGCAACAGCGCTGCCCATCCGCGCTCACTTGGGACTATAGTTGAACGGATGCCTCGCACCGGCTACCGGATGCGGCATGTGGAGGAGCGTGTGAAGCTTCTGAAGACCGTCCGAGCTGATCCTTCGGATACTTTTGTCTTTGATAAAGCGGCGGAGCCCGGCGAATGGGCCGTATCGGGCGCCCTCATGTTCGCACGGCTGGATCCAGCAACGCTGACTGGCAAAGCGCGAGCCGCCTTTCGCGCCGGTTTTCTGGGGATCGACTCCATGGGTTGGTCGACCTTGGCATGCGTTGTCGAAGCGAGCGACGAGGATCGCTCGGCAGCCGTCGAATTGTTGGCGGCGCGGCTGGTGGAGCACTTCGGAGCGCCTGATGTCGCGGCGGCGCGCCCGGCCGCGGAAGAGGAGATCGCGTTCACCGCATCTCTCTGCGAGCACCCCGCGGGGATGTTGGTCGCTGTGTCGCGCCGGTGTGAGGATGGTGTGATCCGCGAGGCGTTTCGAACGTTGCAGTCGAACGGACGACCAAAGCCGGCGCCGGTCTTCACCTTTGTCCCGATGGCGGACGAAGCGGCACCGCCGCATGAGCAGATCGACCTGGCGGCGCTCGGGAATGGAGAGCGACGTTGAGCGACATGCGCGACTTCTGGCTTTCCTGCGGTCATCATCTGCTCGACCGCAGCGAAGACGGAGACCTGGTGCTCACGGACGAATTCCTGATGGCCTACCTGGCCCGACCCGAGATCAGGCCGCCGCCCGATGCCTGCATGGCGGAACGAGTCCTGTACCAGGCCCTGCTGGACGATCCACGACAGCCGGTCGCACCTCGGCAGATCGCCGCAATCGCCGACGACGATGCGCGCGAGAATTGGGAATTCATGATCTCCTGGAGAGATCACGTCGTGCGACATTCGACATTGGAGGCGGCGTATCTTTCGATCGTGCGACAGGGCCTGAACTTTCCGCCAATTCTGCTCAATCAGCTGGTGCAAGTCATCTTGCGCAACGTGCTGGATGACTGTGATGACGCCCTGGTGTTGCGCGCGGCCGAGATGTTCTTCCGTCCTCAAAAACTGGCGTTGCACCAAGGATCACTGATTGCCGCCGATGAGGAAACCGTCTCCGGCTTCGGCAACAGGCCGCTGTCGCCGTTGGCGTCGATGCTGGGGCTGCCCGCCGCAGCCGAGATCGACGTGCTGAGCGAGGCCAATGCCGGGATGTACTGGCAGCGCAGTGATTCGTTCGACATGGCGCTCGATCTGACCGCCGGCCGGCGCGGATTGGCTGCACTCGGCGATGTCGTGACGCGTTGGGTGCGCCATCTGCTGGCTGTCGAGGTTCAGATCCATGCGGTGACTGAACTGCGCGACGTCCTGACTTGGTACGTTGGGCTGGATGCCACTGCCACGCGCATTGGCGACGCGCTCTGGAACGGCGATGAGCTCGATCAAACCGCACGCAGCTTGGTGGTCGGCCTTTATCGTCTGACCTTCGCCGATGACGCGGAAATTGTGGAAAAAGCCCGGGGTGCGCCCACCTATCTGATTGCGGCCATGTCGAGCGACCAGGTTCTGCGGCTAAAACCGCAGAATCTCATCACCGGCCTGCCGATCCTGAGTTGCACGGGAGCGGTAAATTGACCTCCACACCCCTTGTGCGCATTCCCGTGGGTGTCGTGGTGCAACGGCATCAAGCAAGGAGCGCTTGGCTTGACTTCGTTTGTCGGCCGGTCTCGGTGCTCACAGGCGTGCCTGCCGCGGCGCCGTGGACCGTGATTCGCGCCGAGGGAGAGGTGACCACGTTTTATGCCGGCGACGCGGTGATCGAGCTGCACCGAACCGAGACCGCCAACTATCGCGACAACATTGCTTCCGGTGCCCCGCAGCTCTGGGTGGTCCTGCGGCCCGCGGAGGGTAAGATGGGGTTCGACCTGCTTTCTGTAACGGCGGATCCGGCGGAGGGTGAGGCGCTGACGGGGGCAGGCAATGATCTGGTTGAACCTGTGGCGATGCCGGCCCTCATCATTGAAATCGTGAAGAGCTTCGTCGCCGAGCACCATGTCGAGCAATCCTTCGTCAAACGCCAACGCGATCGCTCCACATCGCGCTCACCGGACCGCCACGCCCGCGGTGCGGAGGATGAGGGATGAGCGAACCTGAAAACTTCCTCTCCCGCTGGTCGCGATTGAAGCGTGAATCTCGCGTGGAGGAAAGCGGCGACGAGAAGCGAGCGGTAGACGTGCCGCCGGGTCCGGCCATGTCATCTCCGCCTGCTTTTGATCCGGCTAGCTTGCCGCCAATAGAATCGATCGTGGCCGATAGCGATATTCGAGCCTTTCTTGCAGCCGGCGTGCCGGCTGAGTTGACGCGTGCTGCGCTGCGCAGCGCCTGGGCTGCCGATCCGGCCATTCGCGATTTCATCGGTATCGCGGAGAGCCAATGGGACTTCAACGACCCCGCCGCCATACCGGGCTTCGGTCCACTCGGAGCCGCAGACTATGCGCGAGATCTGGTAGCTCGGGCCCTCGCGAGCCCCGAAAATCCAGCATCAGCGAACGCCGATTCGCAATGCAGCGCAAGCGCTGATGAAGTTCTGCAGGTCGCCGCCGCACCCGCTGACAGTTCCCCGACGGAAGTTCACTCAGTCACTCCAGGGAACGCGCCGGAAGCGAGCGCCGATTCGCCGGCTCGGCACCCGCACGGCGGGGCCTTACCTAAATAGTTCCGGCAGGGTATGCAAGATTCAGGGTCTGAAGAAGTGGTCCGAATCGTCGACGAGGTCGACCTCGCGCGGGCGCAGGAATATTCGCTGCTCGCGGCCTTACTGCTGCGCAGTCCCGACGCCGAACTGCTCCGTCGACTGGCTCATCTGCAAGGCGATGAAAGTCCGTTAGGTCTTGCGCACGCTGCGCTCGCGGCGGCTGCAGCCCGCACGAATGCCCAAAGTGCGGCACGCGAACATTTCACGCTGTTCGTTGGGTTGGGGCGCGGCGAACTTCTCCCCTATGCGTCGTATTATCTGACGGGTTTTCTCCACGGTCGCCCACTTGCGAGCCTTCGCCGACTGCTTCAGCGGATTGGCGTCGAGCGCGTGAACGGACAAACCGAGCCGGAAGATCATGCCGCGATTCTTCTGGAGATCATGGCCGGTCTCGCCGGCGGGACAATTCCAGTGCCGGCAGGAACCGACCGAGAAATCTTCGACCAGCACCTCGCGCCATGGATCGGGCGTTTCTTCGCGGATCTGGAGCAGAGCGCATCCGCGGAATTTTATGCACGCGTAGGGATGCTGGGCCGAACCTTCATTGGACTCGAAACGCAGGCCTTCCTGCTACCGCAGTAGGGGATAATTGGAGTCTTTGATCGGGTGTGTCGCCTCGCGCCACCGCGTGGCAATCCGCTTTCCCGTTTCTATAATCGAACAGCCGACGTGGAGAACGCGGTGGTGGCCGACTCTTGGATGGCGCTATCGAGAATCGCGGCAGCCGCCAGGGCGACGACGATGACAGCAAAACATGCGGCAACGAAACTGCGCATTGTCGTTCTCCAGTTCGAGAAGAATATTAATGGATTCAATAAATTATATAAGCTACGAAATCACCCAAGCGCCGGGTTTGGCGGGCGAAATGCGATCTACGCGCCCCTAAGTCTACCGCAGATTACCCTGGGCGAGGTACTTGGCGATCGCGCTGCGCTACCATACGCAAAATGAGCTCCGCAGAATTTTTGCCGGCTGAAAAAGCCGCCCCGGCAGCCGCGAGCGGCACGATGAAGGTGCGCATCTTGCGAACCGGCGTTGACCCTCAGATCCAAAAAGAGGATCGCGTCGCCGTTGAGGCGCCCCTCGAATACATGTTGCACCATCCGGCGCTGGGTATCGAGCCCGTTTCATTCGGCACCACCATGAGAACCCCGGGGGACGATGAGTATCTGGCCGCGGGGTTACTGTATGGCGAGGGACTCGTCAACCAGGTGACAGATATCGAGGCCATTGAATCGAGCACACGACGGCCAAATGTCGTCAATGTTCGACTAAGTCCCGGCGTGCAAATGGAAATGCAATTGGCGACCCGGCGATTCTCCGCGGGCTCTAGTTGCGGCGTTTGCGGCACGACAGGATTGGATGCGGCCATTGCACGCGCCGCGGCAACCCGCATCGCTGAGACCGGTCCGATTGATCTGCAGCTATTGCTGCGCTTGCCGGACTTGATGCGCTCGGGACAATCCAAATTCGGCGATACCGGTGGCATACACGCAGCGGCGCTCTTCGATTTTTCGGGGAACCTCATCACCCTCGCGGAGGATGTGGGACGTCACAACGCCGTGGACAAGCTGGTCGGCGAGACTCTGCTGGCCGGACGACTCCCCTTGCGCGAACACATCATTTTGCTCAGCGGGCGGGCGAGCTTTGAACTCGTCCAGAAAGCCTTGCGGACCGGGGTGGCCGTGCTTGCAGCAATTGGTGCTCCCTCGAGCCTTGCCGTAAATCTGGCCCTTGCCTCCAATCTGACGTTGGTCGGCTTCTTGCGGCAGAAACACTGCAATGTGTACTCAAGTCCTCAACGCCTGCGCCCGACCCACGTTTGGCAAAACGAAGGGTGAATCCTTGGCTGCATAATCTCGCAGGCTAAATTCACCTGTTTGTTGTACTGCGCCTGTTTCGCCGGCGCCACCAGGGCAGTGCATCGTCAACCGCCAGAAGCGAACCCGGCGCCTCAGACGGCCGATAACCGGGAAGACTAGCCAGTATCGCGCGCCAGCGAGAACTGCAGAGCACGCTTCGCAGTCGCTCGACTTCGGGCCGCGAAAGATTTTCCCTCAGGCATCCAAGGAAGTAGTTCTCTTCCACCAGCGGTTCAAAGTGCAGGCCGAACTCGAGGGCGGCCGCCTCGACGCCGACGCCCACATCAGCGACGCCGCTCGCGATACACAGCGCCACAGCGACATGGGAGTGCTCGACGTGTTGTTGGTAGCCGATCACAGCGTCGGGGGCGATGGCATGTTGCTGCATCAGATGGTCAACCAACAATCTCGTTCCGGACCCGGACTGGCGATTTACGAAACGAAGCTGAAGATGCGGGATGTCGGCGAATCCACGCACTTGCGTTGCTAGTTCGCGCCGCATCACCAATCCCTGCATGCGGCGAGAGCAGCCAATTAGCGTGTGCAGCCCCGGCTTGAGCAGCGGCTTTAGCGCTTTCGAAAAGATTGGCGCGGCGGCGTCCAAAATGGGAACGTGGAATCCCGCGATGAGGCATTGCCGCTCATTCAGCGAGCGAACTGCATCGACGCTGCCTTGAAAAGTGATCTCAATATGCAAATCCGCGGTATCTGCGATATGCCGCTGCAGAACCGGAAGGGCCATATCGTGGCTCGCGCGCACCGAGAGTAGCTGGTGTCGTTGATCGCGGGCATCGTTGAGTACCCGTGCAAGATCAGAGCGTAAGGCTTCAATGTGCGGCTGCATTCGGACTCGAGCTCGTCGCTCCGCCCAGAGCAGCCTTTCAGCAAACTGCGTCGGACGCGCACGTTGTCCCTGGGACCAGATGATCAGGGGCTCGCCCAAGGTTTTCTCCCATTTGCGCAGCGCCCCCCAGACGTACCGATAAGACGCGCCCAGCGCTTGCGCGGCGTGACGGATCGAGCCGCCTTCCAGGACGGCCGACAGCAATTCAAAAAGTGGGTTCCCAAGTGCCGCTCCGTGCTGTTCGCCGGGCTCAAACGCATAGCGCAGGTGCAACGCCAGCGTGGCCTCGCCAGCCGGGGCCGTTGCGGACTTCGGTTCAGCATCTGTGGTTTGCACCCACCGATTCTAGCGCCTTCACGCACGACGCACACAGCCACTACCAGGGACTGCAGAAGGTGAGGTTTTGGCGAGGTGGCGCTCGGGGGATGCTAAAAACCCCGACCTCGAGACCGTAGGTCGCCGCGAGCGAAGCGCTATTGATGATATAGACGGCACGCCAATAAGGACTGATCGGTCCGCCTGCATGAGCAAAGCGCGCCCGGCAAAAAGAAAAGCGTGGTTGGGGTCATGACTCGTCGAGACCAGCGCGACACCGCGGCCCGCCAACATCCCGATGAGCTCCAGGCATCGGACTTGATTCTTAAAATCCAGGTGTGCAGTCGGTTCATCGAGCAAGATCACGTCGGGTTCCTGCACCAAGGTGCGGCACAATAAAACCAGCTGCCGCTCACCCCCACTGAGTGCCGTATACGCGCGGTCTTTCAGGTGCAGGAGCCCGAACTGCTCAAGGGCCTGCTCGGCAAGCTGTCGATCGTGCGCCGACGGTGCGCCGAAGGTGCCCAAGTAGGGTGTCCGTCCCATCGTGACCACGTCGAGCGCCGAAAAGGGGAAGGTCGGCTGGTGCTCTTGAAACAAGATGGCCACTTTTCGCGCACGAGCGGGGGCATCAAGTCGCTCCAACGCTTCGCCATCAATGCGTATGGAGCCTTCCGACAGCTTCAGCTCCCCGGCGAGACAGCGCAACAAGGTACTCTTGCCGCAGCCGTTGGGCCCAAGCACGGTCAGGACCTCCCCCGCATTGACGTCGAGGTCCAACGCTTCGAAGATCACGCGTGTTGCGTATCTGAAGCCGGCGCTTCTGACTTCAACGAGGCTTTGGCTCATTGCCAACCCCCTTGGGTCTTGCGCAGCAAATAGGCAAAGAAAGGCGCACCCACGATCGCCGTCAGAATTCCGAGCGGGATCTCGCTGGCGCTTGCGGTTCGCGCCACATCATCAATGAGCAGCAGGTACGTCGCGCCAATACTGCACGCCGCCGGAAGTAGCGCGCGATGATCGGGCCCCACCCACATGCGCGCGAGATGCGGAATCACCAATCCCACCCAACCGACAATGCCGCATACGGAAACCGCGGCTGCGGTTATGAGCGTCGTGCAAACGATAATGATGCCTTTGAGGCGATCGGTACTGACGCCCAATGAGCGCGCCTCTTCATCTCCCATTGACAGAATATTGAGGGGCCAACGCACCAACATCAAACCCGCGCCCCCCAGAATAATGGGCGGCAGGACCAATTTTAGGGTTTGCATCGAGCTGCCATTCAGACTGCCGAGCAACCAGTAAGTAATAGCCGGCAGTTTCGAATCCGGATCCGCCAGATATTTCGCGCCGCTCAGCAAGGCACTGAAGAAGGCGGCGACTATGACCCCGGATAGCACCAGCATCAGCACGGGGGTGCTGCGATAGGTGCGAGCCAGAAGATACGTCAGACCCACGCCCAAGATTCCAAACAGAAACGCGACCAATTCGAGTGCGAATGCACCGCGCGACAAGAGCAACGCCAGCGCGGCGCCAAATCCTGAGGCGGCCGAGACTCCCAGGATATCCGGACTTACGAGCGGATTGCGGAACATACCCTGAAAGGCGGCGCCGCTGACCGAAAGGCCGGCGCCCACGAACATCGCCAGAATTGCGCGGGGCAAGCGGATTTGTAGGACGATGGTTTCCGCCGATGCCGGCCAATCGCGCGCAATGGGCCAAAGTCGGCTCGCCAAAATACGCGCCACATCGGCAGCCGGGACGGTGAAACGGCCTACAAATAGGGAGACGTACAACACGGCGAGCGGCACGAGAATCATGGCAATCAGAGCCCACCGCCTCATCAGGGCGCCGTCGCATTCACGATCGAGCTGTATTCGTCATCGGTAAGGGCATGGTGAAAGTACTTGGCGTAGAAATTAATTGTTTCCCGCTTGATATCGAGATCGGAGAACAGCTCCGGATGTATCATCTTCGCCGCCCATAACACCTGCAATGCCGCCTCTGCGCTATGCCGGTCCCACAGATACGCGCCGCTGGGATTCACGAGAACGTTCCCGTTCTTCACGGCCTTGATTTCTCGCCAGCGCGGATCCTCCAGGATCGCTTTCCGACTTAGCTGATTGGGGGCTGTCCCGACGATGATCACATCGGGATCCCAGGCGGCCACCTGCTCCAGCGTCACGGGCCTGCCATTGCCGGTGACATCGGCGGCATTGCGACCCCCCGCAAGCCTGATCCAGTCATCGATGACGGTGTCGAGACCATCGGCGGTCAAGATGCCGGCCGACGAGGTATGCAGCACCTTCGGCCGTTGACCCGCGCTGAGCCGCTCGGTCTCGCGGCGAACGCGCCTTATATTTGCATCGAAGTAGCGTATGTAGTCCTCGGCGACCTCGGCTTCCCTCGGCCCGAGTACTGTGCCGGTAATCCGCGCGGTTGTTTTGAGCCCCTCAAGCGAGGTATTGGGCATCAAGACAATCGGCACATGGTAGGCCTCCACTGCGGCACTCCACCTCGGCAAGGCTCCATCATAGGCCATCAAAATGACATCCGGCCGGGCTCCAAGGAGGGTCTCAACGTTAAGGTCCCCCGCGGCATTGAAGGCTGCCGGCACCTGATCGATTCGCGGATACAGCTTGCGCAACCAGGGCTGGCGCTGCGCTTGGACGGTTGTTGCAACGAGCTTATCCGCGCCTCCCAGCATGAGCACCAGCGCATTGTTGGCGTGCCATGCATCGGCGACGCGGTTGACGGTCGATGGCAGGGTGACAACGCGGCCGGCCGCATCGGTCACCTCGCGCGTGACCTGTGCCCGCGAAGTCTGCATCGGCGAAGTCGCGAGCAGCCAGGCAGCGACTACCCACAGCGATTCGTTGCGCATTGCGAGTTAAAAATACACGCTTGCGGACGCAAGTATTGTTCGCGGCGACCCCAAATGCCCCAACAGATTTCCAGTGTTGGCGCCGGTGAGATTACTCGGGCCCACGGTCGACCAATAGTGACGGTCGGCGATATTGTCCACGGCGAGCCGCCAGGTCACGGGGAGGCTCGCAATGTTCGAGGTATAGCGGGCGCCAAGATCAAATAAATTATAACCCGCCACCACCAGCGTATTGGTGTCGTTGCCGGGACGCGGACCGGAAAATTGGTAGTTAAAGATGCCGACCAAGCCAGGCACGAACGGAATTTTATATTCGAACAACGCATTGCCCTTCACTTTTGGCGCGCCAACATAGATCTTGTCGTCCGTCGCGAGCAACGGCGTATTCTCGAGCCGCGCATTGAGCAATGTGATGCCGGCATAGGAGGTCAATCCTTCCACGACTTGCCCGACCGCGGACAATTCCAGGCCCTTATTGATTTGGTCGCCGCTGATCTCAAAGACGTGGGTTGCGGTATCGATATTGGCGAACGGTCGCTCGATGCGGAAGAGTGCCGCCGTGAAATCAATCTTGGCCAGACTGACCTTATAACCCAGTTCATACTCCGTGCTGCGATAGGGCGCCAAGCTCGCCCCCGCATTGACAGTGCCGCCCGGCGCCAAATCGCCGGCCTGTAGGCTGCTGGCGTATGTGAAATACGCGGTCATGAAGCTTGCGGGCTTGAACATCAGGCTGGCGGTGGGGCTTGCGCCATCATTGGAGTATTCGGTGGTTTGCACACCCTTATTGTTGAAATTATTGACGTGAAACCAATCTTGACTGACCCCGAGCCGCGCACCCCAGTACTCATTGAATCGCAGCGTATCTCCCACATTCAAGCCCTGCTGATAGGTATCCGAGGAGTCGAAATTTGCATTCGGATCCACCAGCCCAGCGGCCGGGTACCGGTACTGCACGGGCGTATCGATCGTCGCAACGCCAAGCAATAGTCGCGCCGCGGTCGGCGTTGTGATCAACGAATATGAAGAGGCGCGATAGCCCGCGGTGCCAATGGTGAGATCGTGCGCAATGCCAAAGGTCTCGAATTTGCCGTCCAGATAAGCCGTGTCACTCGTGATCACGAATCGCGGCGCGAAAGTCGAACCCATGGAGGATGTGTAGGCGCCCGCGTTGGAAGTCAGGTTGTTTACCTGGGTGTTGATATTGCGCGTGGCATCCTGATTCAGCGCACCAACCACCAGGTGCCAGTTCGAATCGAACTCGTGCTTGAGACGCGCGACGGTAATTTGCGTTTTCAAATCGGTGCCCAGATATTCCTGGTTGTAGCCCTGCAACTTCGGGTTCGGGGCCGGTGGCAATATGATTTTTTCGTTGTAGGTAAACCAACCCGGATATCCCAAGTCGGTCAGCCGGTAGTCGGAGAAATTAAGTTCCAGCACGGTGCTGGCCCAAGGCTGCACGTCGATGCCTAGATCGCCCAGCTCTCTTTTCTGGTGGCTGCCAGCAACGAAGCCGCCACCTTCGCCGAAGACACCGTTGAATCGAAACTTCACCACGCCGTTCTTGTCGAGACGATCGCTCCAATCAATTTTTCCCGTGCCGATACTGTTGCTGACGTAGGTCCCAGTGGCTTCGCGAAACGCACCCTCGGTCGGCCGCTTGGAAACAAAATTAAACATACCCGAAGGATTTGCAGGCCCATACAACGAGGCCGACACGCCGTTGACCACCTCAATCTGTTGAAATTGCTCCAAGGCCATCGCGACGGTAAAGAACAGGGTCATGCCGTCCAAGCGCGTGTTCTGAAAGTTGCCGCCCTGCATGCCGCGGGTCTGCGGCCGCAAAATATCCGGACCCTGTTGTTCTTGATAGGCGACGAGGGGTAGATATTTGGACACGTCTTTGAAGTTCACTGCCTGCGAGTTCTCGATCAGATCGAATGGCAACACGCTGACGGTGTACGGAATGTCGAGCAGGTTGGACGACCCGAGCGGCCCGATCGAGGCGACTGCATCGACCCGGTAATCCTCCTCCCGGGTGCCGATGACCGTGACGCTTGGGGGGCTGGCCTTCTGTGGCTTTGGCGGAGCTGAATCGTCTGCTCGGGCGAAAACACTGAGCGCCGCGCAAGCGACGGCGATGTAATAAGCTGCTATTTTCATTTGAATTTCTTGTCTTTCTAAAACAACGCGCGGAGCGCGGGAAGCAGCGGCACGCTAGCACGACGGGTCGAGCTCAACGATATGAACGGCGGCGCATAGGTTCGGGCTTAGGGCGAACTGCGTGCTCTAAGCGGCAGAATCGAAACGTTGCATGCCTGCGAAGCAGACATAGCGGCGGTTGGCCGCCCGGCCAATCAGGGTCATGCCGGACCGCACGGCGAGATCGCGACCCATGGCAGTCACGCCATTGCGCGTGACCAGAATCGGTATGCCATTGAAGGCCGCTTTCATCACCATCTCGCCGGTGAGGCGACCTGTGGTGAAAAGTATCTTGTCGGCGCCGGCGATCCCATGCAGCAGCATCCATCCGGTCACCGTATCGACACCGTTGTGGCGACTCACATCCTCGATGCTGAGCCACAGATCCAGTCCGCAGAATAGCGCACAGCTATGCACCGAACCGGCCGATCGATGGATGTCATCGTGTTCGCGCATCGTCTCAAGAATGCTCAACAGCACACTTCGGGAAATCCGCGCCTCGCTCGCGGCTGGAAAGCCCGGTTCCGCAATTGCATCCATCGGAGTGCCGAATGCGCTGCCCAGCGCGC
>Ga0210410_10004304_pt1 | contig 12511 bp, 17 predicted proteins | sample IncBWC4MmetaG_FD_161058 | JGI IMG/M metagenome (GOLD analysis project Ga0210410, IMG submission 161058) | Forest soil microbial communities from Barre Woods Harvard Forest LTER site, Petersham, Massachusetts, United States - Inc-BW-C-4-M | ecosystem: Environmental > Terrestrial > Soil >... | reverse complement strand
GGCCGCTGCGTCGGATTCGAGGGCGAGACGACGAGCGGGTACAACCCGTTTGCGTACCTCTATGCCGGCTCCGCGTACGACCGCGGTCGTGAGCTCATCGTGGAGCTTGACGCGTTCCGCGACGAGCTCGCGAATCGTCAGGCGCCCAACGTACCAGCGCCCATGCCGGTCCCTCACAGCGAGCTTGGCATCGCGGGAGGCATCGGCTTTGCGCTGGCGGCCCTCGTCGCCATCCTGGCGTTGCGGGAATTGCGGTAGCGTCGACGCTCAGTGAAGGAGACTCCCAATGGCCAAAAGCGCAAGGCGATCCATCGTTCCGTTTCGTGCTCCCACCATCCGCCCCATCGTCATCCGGCAGACGAAGGTGCAAAAGTCGAAGAAGCACCATCGACGCAGCGGCGGCGGCGGCCGCGGCCTGATGAGCAAGAATCGCATGGGGCTCGCGATTGCTGCGTTCGGCGTGGCGGTCATCGAAAAGCACATGGGAGCTCAGCTCCCGAAGCTTCCGATGATTGGCACCATGGGCACCATCGGCGTGGCCGCCTACTTCCTGAGCGACAACGGGCGCAACAAGCTGGCCGACGAGATTTGCACCAGCGCGCTGGTCATCGCGGCCTATCAGCTCGGGGAGTCGGGCGCCATCATCGGCGAAGACGGCACGATGAACGGATACGTGGCGGGAGTCTAGGACCCCGCTGAGAAGGTCCGCACTCGCGCGAGCAAGCCGGGTGCAGTCAAGGAGAAACGAAAATGGCAGGTTACCCCAGAGTCATCGGCTACTACCCGGGCACCGGCGTCTATGGCTACGTGGCAGGCGCGGACGCGGCCCCCATGCCTCTCTTGCAGCATGCAGCGCTGCCCGTGCACGGACCGCCCCCGCCGGCGGTGCATTCGCCTCCGTGGCGTCCCATGATGGCGCCAGGCAGTCCGCCACTCGGTGAAGGCCATGTGCCCATGCCGATGAACCCGGAGACGTTCGGCGGAACGTGGGGCGCCGGCGCAACGCCAGCAGGCGCGCCGGCGGGGACCACCATCACCTTCAGCGCGCGACCGCAAAAGCCGTTCAAGACGTCGCGTCTCCTCATCCGTCCTACGAAGGTCGGAGCGACGGCCCTGGGCAATCTCGTCGGCCAGCTCTTCGTTGGCACCGACTTGCAGCAGGGGGAGCTCGGCAACCTCGACCTGGAAAGCCTCGGCGCCGCGAACGCCTTCGACACGTGGGTGAGCCTCAAGCAGGCCGAGCCCGGCGTTTGGATTCGCGTCCAGGCGACCCTGACCGCGTTCCCCACGGGAACGGATTTCGAAACGTACACGGTTAGCGCCATCGGGCACTTCCTCCACTAGGCGCTCGGTCGGCCACGCCCGAAAGGAGGGCCCTATGCGCATACGGATAGCAGTCCCGGAGGAGCACGTGCACCCCAACGTGGTCGATGCCGCGTTGGAGTCCGTCACGCGGTTGAACGAGCACATGATTCGCGCCGGGCAGACGCCCACGAGTCACGAGCTCGTCAAGCAAGGCGCCATCTGGCGTCCCGAGAACATGGGCGACGAACACTTCGACCACGGAGGCACCATCGCTGCCCGCGGTTGGGGCGACTGCGACGATTGGGCGCCGCTGCACGCGGCGACGCTGCGCGCGAGCGGGGAGGACCCCGGAGCCACTGCGCGAGTCATCCCGAGCGGGCCGTCGACCTACCACGCCATCGTGCAACGGAGCGATGGCAGCATCGACGACCCCTCTATCGCGGCGGGCATGCACGCGAACCGCGTCGGAGGGCCAGACCCGGAGCACATTCAGCTCTGGGCCTGCGACCCTCACGACGGGCGCATCTACCAGGGGCAGCTCGCGCCCACGGTAGGGCCTCTGTCGATTCACTGCGGGCCGGGCGTCGCGGTGCGTGGCGCGACCGTCGTGGGCATGGGGACGCTCTACGAGGGGCGATGCGACTTGCCCCTCGACGGCTCGCCCCTCGTCCCCGTGCGGTCGTACATGCGGCATCGCGCGCGCCATCGCGGCGTGCGCGGCGTCGTGGGTCAACTGCCCTACGCGCTCTCGTGCACCGCGCACGGCTCGACGCCACAGGCCGCGCTGATGCACGCCATCACGGGGGCCATCCTGTGCGGCGATGCCGCGGAGCTCGCGACGTCGCTCGACCGTTACAAGCTGATGGCTGTGCAGGCAGCCATGGCGGGCATGTCGCCCGGACAGGTGCGGGAAGCGCTCGTCGCGCAGATGACGAACGACCTGCAGCAACACGCCGCGGCGACGGGCACGCACCCGAGCGAGCACACGCAGCGCATGCTCACGGAGCTCGCGGTGCAAGGCGTCGTGTGCGGGCCCATCGTGGTCGGAGACTTCTTCTCGGACATCGGGCACCTCGCCTCGGGAGTCGTCTCGGCCGTCAGCGACGTGGCAAACACCGTCGCCAAGGCTGTGTCGTCCGTCCCGTGGGGCGACATCATCCACGACGTGCAAGCGGCCGTCTCGGTCATCCCTGGCATAGGGACGGCCGTCAGCGATGTCATCGCTGCCGCCGAGTCGGCCTACGACGCAGCGGCGGCTGCGCTCTCGGGTGACCCTCTCGGGGGCGCGATCCACGCGGCGTACAACTTCGCGTTGGGGACCGTCCCCGGGGCGGCTGCCCTGCATCCGATTCTCGACCCGGTCGTCAACACGCTGCTGAACATCGCGCTCCACAAGGAGCCCGTGGAGTCGGCTGTGCTGAACGGGATACTCGACGCCGTTCCCGATGCGCCCAAGTTCGGGCCCATCTCGCCGCGCAGCGTCGTTGCGTCGCTCGCGCACATGCTCATCGGGCACCTGGGCGTCAAGGCTTCGCCCGGTGCGCCCGTGCCTCCTAAGCCCGCGCTTGCGCCTCCGCCGGCCGTGCACTTGCTCCCGGCCGTCGCCCGAGCCGTCGTGCCTCCGCCGCGCGTCGTCCCGATTCACCTGGCGCGTCCTCCGGTGAAGCGACCCCCACCCAAGCCCGTCGCGAAGCCGTTGCCCAAGCCTCCTGGCGTGCCGCACGCGGCGCTCCACGTGTCGCTCGCGCACGCGGCCACGCCTCCGCTCCCGCCGCGCGCAGCGATGCCGCGACCGGGCTCCCCTGGTGCGCCTCCGGGCGCGTCGCATTGGATGTGCAGCCCCGGGCCGGGCGGCACGTGGGCTTGTAGGTGGGCGTGATGAGCCTTCGCGCTTTCCTGCGACGACAGCCGCAACCCGTGCGCCTTCGCGTGCGCACGGACGAAGACGAGACGCGCATCATCGAGCTGTCCCCCGACGTGCGGAACCGCTGGAAGGCCGCGGAGGAGGCGGTCATCGGCGCGCGTGCCGTGCTCGTGGAGTGCCTCGACAAGAGCGACTCGATCCTGCGCGCGCAAAAACTCGAAGTCGAGGGCGCGGACGACGACGCAGAGGACGGCGGGAGCTCGCGCGACCTCTCTAAGGCCATCATGAAAGAGCGTCGCGACATTGCGGCGCTCGTCGACGCCATCGGGCGAAACTACAACGACGCGTTCGACCGCGGGGCCAAGGCGGCGAACACGGGGCAAGAGAACCTCGTCGCGCTCGTCGAGATGCTCACGAATCAGTTCGCGAGCGCGATGACCAACCTTCACAACGTGAGCGTCAACCTCGCGCACTTCATTCAGGCGAGCGCATCCGAAACCACCGAAGACGGCGAGGGCGGGAACGGCAAGCTCATGGAGCGCGTGCTCGCGCTCGCGGCGACGAAAGCGATGGGCGGAGCTCCCGACGCGCACGCGACCAACTCGAAAGGGAAGAAGCAATGACAGACCCCGCCACGGGTTTGCTCTTGCTGCTCTCGCTCCTGAAGGACGAGCCAGCAGGGCCCCCCGGTCCCCCAGGACCGCCAGCGCCCTATCCCGATGCGCCGCCCCCTCCCGGTCCCTTTCCAGGACCGCCTCCCGCGCCGCACCCCATTCCTCCCCCGGGGGACATCCCTTTCCCCGGTCCCGCGCCCGCGCCCGCTCCCGTCGTCCCTCCGGGGCCGTCGCCGCTGCCTCCGATGCCCCCTTGGCCATCGCCGCCAGTCCCTCTTGGGCTCCCACCCTTTCCGGGGCCGGGCTGGACGCCTGACGTACCCGTTTCACCGAGCGTCGTCGCGCGCGCGCAGTACTGGAACCCTCAGCTTTGGGACTTCCCCTCGAAGACGATCCGCCGGCCCTACGCGCAAGAGCAGCTCGGCGGCCGATGGCTCACGTTCGCGGCCGCGTGGCACCCAGGAAGCAACGGGCCCAAAACGTACATGAGCACGGAGGCGTGGCGACTCGTGAGCGCTGCACCGTTGCCTGCTCCTGCTCCCTCGCCCGCGCCGAGTCCGTATGTCCCCCCTCCTGCTCCTGCTCCTGCGCCGCCTCCCGCTCCCGGTCCGGCTCCTGCTCCTCCACCTGGACCGGCTCTCACGCCGCTTCAGGCCGCGGCCGCGAACATGAACGCAGCGCTGAACGCGCACGGGTACAAGCAACGCGACCAAGCCATCTACAAGGCGTTTCAAGGTGCCGCGGGCCTCGCGCCTCCCGATGGCTTCCCCGGTACGCATACGATGACGGTGCTGCAAAGCGTGCTGCAGAGCGCCGGCATCCCCATCGCAAACGTGCACGTGTATCCGTGGCACTCGGCGCCAGGGACCAGCGGTTACGACGGCCAGAACGCGCCGACGTTGGCCGAGTGGCAGGGGTGAAGCGTGGACGCAAGGTCCAGAGCATTGCGTGGCTCGCGCTCTTCGCGATGTTCGCGCTGGGCTCGCGTGCAACGCGCGGCCGCGCGCGCGGCGGAGGGCGCATGCTGACACTCGAGCAGCTCCGCGAGCTCGCGCGCTCCGCGGGCTTCCCCGATGGCGCCGTCGACGTCGCTGTGGCCGTCGCGATGGCCGAAAGTCGCGGCGACCCGCACGCGGTGGGCGACGGTGGAACGAGCTTCGGTCTCTGGCAGGTGCACACGCCGAGTCATCCGGAGTTCGATGCTTCGAGGCTCCTCGACCCGCAGTACAACGCGCACGCTGCGTTCCTCATCTCGAGGGGCGGAACCGACTGGCACCTGTGGAGCACGCACAACCCGGGGCCGCATGGTGAGGCTCCGGCCTATCTGCAGTACATGCCTGGAGGCTCCGCCGCATGACCGCGCTCGACACGCTGCGATGGGGAGACACGGGCGATTTCGTCATCCCTGGCACGGGGCCGGAGACGACTCCGCGCGTGTCGAAACAGCTCGTGCAAGCCTCGTGGCGCTGGCCGCTGACGTGGGCTGTGCAGTTCAACATGGTGCCGAATTTCAGCGCGACGGAGACGGCGACGTTTGTCGCAACGTTCCTCGTCACGGTCGGAGTGGGGCAAGCCACCTTCACCTATCCGCAGGTGTACACGTTCGCGCCTGCGGCCGGCGTGTACTCGCCGATCCGAGACCAGCAGCTCATTCCGGCGGAGAACCTGCAAATCATCCTCACGTCGCTTACGGGAGTGAAGACCACGACGACCCAAGAGAACTTCGCGTTCGCAGTCTTCGCGGCGCCCATGACGGAGCCGCACGCAATGACGGAGCTCCTCGAGGAGGTGCGCGGCGGGCGCGCGCGGCCGCGCGAGAACGGCTGGATGCCCGAAGGCTTCAACCCTGAACCGTTGGAGTACAGAAGATGACTCTTGTTCTCACCAGCAGCCGGACCGATAACGCGAGCCTAGCTCTCGAAGACGGTGGCTCATTCCCTGTCGTCCCTTCGCTCTTGGGTGCATTGCCGGGTTCAGGTGGGGTCGCGCCCCAGCCTGCACTGCTGTCCGGCACCATCCTCGTAGACCCTCAGAACGCGAGCGGCGTAGCGAGCAACTCATCTCCGCCCGTCGCGACGTTCGCAGGTTTTACGGGTCCCATCTTCCGCACGTACGCGGGGCTCGTCTCAGCATGGGGGACTTACCAGCCGTTTTTCACCACGCCCCCGACGATCGTCTTCGTGTCGAGTCACGTCGACAACTCCGATCCGGTCGTCCTCAATTCGACAGGCGCCGCGCCCATCATCCGCACATCCGCGCCCGTCGTCGTCTCGGCAGCTATCGCACTCGCAGGCACCACCGCGAAAAACCGTGCAGCGGGCGCAAACTCGCCGCTCATCACAAATCTGGGGGCGACGGGTGCAGCAAATCAGCTCGTGGTGAACGCGACGCACCCATCGGTCACGTGGGCGTGCAAGTCGCTCGGCGCGAACAGCTTCCGCATGTGGCAGCCGTTGGTCGCCGCTACGCCGGGAGGGACCGTCGCGCCCGCCGAGGTCGACACGTGGGCGAACGGGGACAGCGTCTCGCTAAACACGCTTATCAACGTCAACGTCGTCAGCATCCGGCACACGCCGACGACGGGCTTTTCGGGGCCGACGCTCTATCGCGTGTCGTTCTTCGACCCGCTCGGCGCGGGCAATAGCACGGTGCTGCTCGATGGTACGCCGGGGACCATCACATGCATGGAGTGCAGTTTCCAGCGCACGCTTCATGCACTGGGCGGCTTCCTTGGCGTGAACCTGACCAACTGCCTCTATATCGCCAGTCTCGAGATTGACGACTGCGCCGCGACCCTCGTTGGTGGCGGCACGACTCCGACCAGCAGCGCGGTGACTCTCAACGCGGGGTTGAACGGTCTCACCATCGACGGCGATTTCGGTCTATCCACTGCGGGCGGCGCTCCTGCTTTCGTGCAGAGCGGGGGCGCCACGTTCGTAATTGCCTTCATGTTCTTAGATGCAGGCTTCACCGTGCAGACAGGCGAAGTCCAGCTAGGGACACTGTTCTACGGCGGGCATGCCATCTACGGGACGGCAGGCAACAACATCAACCTCACTGGTCAGTCGCGCCTTTTCAACGCGAGCGGCACGTTCGTCGCGGCTCTCACGGCTCCGGGTCCCGTCGCCGGCATCAACGTCAATGGCGCTGCGACCGCGTCGAGCGCGAACAACGCGCAGCCCCAAGTGCTGCAGGGAGGCATCGCGACGACACCCGCGAACCTCGACGCCGCGCAAGGTGCCGCGGGCTTTGGTGGCCTCGCGTTCAAGCTGGGCGGTTCGAGCATCGCGAACGCAGCGTGAGGAGTGAACGACGATGAGTACTTGCGAGCTTCGCTATCGCGGTCAACTGCTCGGCTTCCACGATGGGGAAGACGTGGCGCGCGCGCACGTGGAAGCGCATCACGCGGGCATCGAGGACAAGGACTCCCTCATCATCGAGCCGCGGCGTCCGGTGGAGCTCTACTGCCGCGGGACTTTGGTCGACACGTTCCACACCGTCGAGGGCGCGCACGCTGTCCAAGCGAAGTCGGAGAGCGAGCGCGCTCCCGAGTCCGTATGGCTCATCGTCGACACGCGCACCGAGGACGTCGCGCAAGCGCTCTCCGAGACGTACGCGCCTCCAGCCGAGGAGCACCCGGCCTAAGGGGGAAGGGGAGCCATGGCTTCCGTCTTCGTGTCGACGTTCACATACGCGCTCGCCAAGCTGTCCGGCGAACGCTGGGCCGATGTGCTCGCGCGCGAGCTCCGTGACCCCGATGCATCCGACTGGCCGTGCTTCCGCACCATCGGCCAAGCGCGCCGTCTCGTCGACGAGTGCGTGCTCATGGTGAACGGCTCCACGCTCATCACCAAGGCTCGCTCGCGCGCAGCGGGCGCGTTCCTGCTCTCGTCGGCCGACGTGTGGCTCTCCTTCGACGATGACGTCTACGCGGACGTGGACGTTCTCAGGAGGCTCATCGTTGCGGCGCGCGCAACGCGCGGACTGGTCGGCGCTCCGTGCATGCGCCGCGATGGTGCAGGCGTGAACTATCGCGACGGGGCGGGCCCCGTCTTCTACGCAGACGAAGGCATCCAGCTCCACGCCGTCGAGACGGTCGGCTTCGGCCTGGTCGCTCTGCACCGCCAGGTGGTCGACCAGCTCGCCAAGCGCGTGCCGTGGATCGGGGCGCAGTTCCCGGCGCTCTTCCTCGAACGCATCGTGGACGGCGCGTGGGTCGGCGAGGACTATGCTTTTTGCGAGCAATGCCAGGCCGTCGACGCTCCGGTGCACGTGCTCTGCGACGCGCCCGTGCAGCACGCCGGCCGCTGGTGCAGGCTCACCGCGGCGCTTGACCTCGAAGTGCCGCCAAGCCCCTAGCGCCTCAGCAGCCGGGGGGTCGCCAGTTGCAGCACTCCGCGCCCTGGTTGCAGACGTAGGGCAGGCTCGGAGGGCAGGAAGGACCGCCGCTCATGCAAAGGCAACCTGCTGGTGGACACGGTGACCCCGCGTCGACAGGAGGGGCCGCGTCTCGCGGCTCAACGCATCCACCATCGCCGGGCACGAGACTGCACTCATTGGCGCATGCCGTCCCGGCGAACGTCCACACGCACCCAATGCCGAGGCCTTCGCAGCCGGGGTAGGGAGCGGCGATGCACCCGCAACCCGGTGGAGCGTCACCTGGCGCTCTTGAGCATGCCTCGGCCGACGCGTCGCCGGCGGCGAGGGGCTCCTCGAGGACGTCGGCCGACGCGTCGAGCTGCTCGAGGACCTCGGCCGCGCCGGACGCATCGAACTGCACGTCGCCGGCGTCGAGCTCCTGGTGCTCGTCGACGACGTCGGCCGACGCGTCGCCGGCGACGTCGGCCGCGCTGAACGATGAACCGCACCCGGTGAGGAGTAGCAGCGCGAGGGCTCTTCTCATGGCAGCAGCCCATGCTAGCTCTGTGGCAGCGAAAGGCTAGCCGCCAGCTTTTTGCGATCGCGCACCTCTTCCGGCGGCTAGCCGGCCACGAGCTCGCGCCCCCGAGGATGCCGGCGCACTATTGCGTCCGGCTAGCCTCCGGGCGTAGCCTCGAGGCTGAAAGGGCAACCGACATGGGAAAGAACGCTGCGAAAGCAAGGCCCAAAGACACGAAGGCCGTCAAACGCGCCGACGGGCGCACGGAGCTCGTGAAGCGCCACAAGTTCACGCGCACTCGGTCGAACGTCGTTTTCGTTCGGCTCAACGATGAGGAGCTAGAGGCCGTGCAGGAGGCCGCGAAGGAGGCCGCGCTCACCGTTACCGTCTGGGCGCGCCAGCTCCTGGTGCTCTCCAGCTCTCCCCTCGCGAAGGCGCAACGTCGCATAAGGGGCAATGCGTCCAGTGAGCAGGTGGCTTAGTGGGCCACCTGAACGGCGCCCCTCCCCTCCCGCACGAGGAAGCTCGCACGACGTTCACAGAGCTTGCGCGTCTCTGCGGTGAAGAACCCCGCACGATGCTGCGACGCTACGTAGAGCATCTCTCCCACGTGGTCGAAGCGTGGTCGTACGACGACACGGGGGCAGAGGAGTCCGCGCTCCTCAAGATGACCAACATCCACCTTGAGAACGCGTTGCACTGCCTCGATGTTCTCGCGCGGCCGCTCATCGAATGCGGTTGCGCGCCGGGCGATGGCTGCGCGTCGAACGAGACTCCGGCGGCCCCCTCTTCCGCTTCCCAGCGGGAAAGCCGCCAGAGCGGAACCCCCCCGGAGCCTGGCAGCAATGGTGCTGCTAGCTCCGGGGGGAGACAGCCGTACGTGGCCCCGACCCTTCGAAAGCTGGGGACCATCGCAGAGCTTACCAGGGGGCCGGCTGCAAGCCCGCTTCCGCGCCGGCCAGGCTTCCCGCACCTATGAGCATCGAGCTCACGCCGCGGCAAGCGGAGCGCGTGCTCGCTGCTGCCATCGCTCTGACCACGTGCGAGCACCGCGAAGTCGACGTCGAGGAGGACGACCCCGGCGACGCGGAAACGGTGACGTGCCTCGACTGCGGTTGCTGGCGCGACCTCACCGACCCTGAGGATGCAGACGAGCCGCAATGGCGGCCGCCTCGTCTCCTCGCGGAGCTCGCGAAGCTCATCGAGGCGTTCTCCTGATGGCCGTCACGTTCTGCAAGTGCGGCTGGGAACGTCCCCTCATCTGCCTGGCGACCAAGGACGGCAATCCCTCGGCTTGCGAGTGCCTGCCGTTCTACTCGTGCCCGCGGTGCGGAGCTCCGCACTTCCCGCGGACCCTCACCGAAGACCAGGCGCGCGCCATCCACGAGGTCATCGTGTCGATGCTCTCAGGGGGCAGGGGAGCCTAGCTCCCCTGTCTCGGCTCTCGAGCCGGCGCGCAGGACGCGCCACGCCGAGGGCGCACGCGAGGTAGCTGCCTCGCCCCTCACCGTCCCTTTAGAGCCCTCTCGCGGCGCCTACGGCGCCTCCCGAGGGCGTTCCCAGAAGGGGCGCCACGTTCGGGCTGGTCCCGTGCGTGAGTCGCCCAGGGGGCTCGCGGTTGTCAGACTCGCTCCATGCGAGGACTCCAGGCGCCACACGTTCCGCAAGCGCGCGGAATGATGGCGCTTTTTTCGTTGGTGACCGGGCGAAGCCCGGTAGCGGGCGCGGGCTGCAAGCCCGCTCTCGGGAAGATCGGAGCAACGTTGTCAAAACCTGGAGTGGCGCGGAGCTCCAGGAGGCCCTTCGACCGCTCGGTCAGACGCAGTCCGTGCGGTACTGCGGCATCGCGCCCGTGCACGAGGCATCCCACATCGAGGTTTGGAAGGAAGCCGACCCCGACGCTGGGGGTTCACCTAAGGCGTGGTTCGGCGCCGTGCAGCACTGCGACTCCCCTTGGTCCTGTCCCGTGTGCGCGCCTCGCGTCGCGAGCGAGCGCGGAGAGCTCCTCGAGGAGGTCGTGCGCTGCTGGCCGGCCGGCATGAACGCGATTGCGCTCGCGACGTTCACCATTCGCCACGACAAGGGCCACGCTCGCGAGCTCCGGCGACTGCGGAAGGGCATCGCGCTCGCGTGGCGATGCGTCCAGCAGTCGCACCCCTGGCGCGAGCTCGGCATCGAATGCGTGCGCGGCCTGGAGGTCACCTACAGCGGCTGGAAGGGATGGCATCCGCACCTGCATGTCTTGCTCTTCTTTCGCGCGGCGCTTACCGACGCGGAACGTTGTCGCGTCGCAGCGATGCTCTCGCACGAGTGGGCCGTCGCCGTCGCCCGCGCGCTCGGTGCCGAACACGTCCCGAGCGCGGAACGCGGCGTCGACGTGAGCGCCGCGAAAAACGCGCGCTACCTCGCGAAGCTCGGGCTTGAGCTCACGTCGCCGGCGACGAAGCAGAAGAAGCCGGGACACCTGGGCGTATGGGACATCGCGAAGCGCGCGGCCGAGGGGAACGAGGGCTATCAAGCGCTCTGGCGCGAGTGGCAGCAGTCGATGCGCGGCGCGAAAGCGCTCACGTGGCCGACGTCGCAGAAGTCGGAGCTTCGCGCGCTGAAAGACCGCGTCGCGAAAGACCTCGAAGCGAGACGCGAAGCATCGAAGCGGCCGCGCGAGCTCGTCGCCACCATCCCGCGTTCGCTTTGGGCGATCGTCGTGTCGTTCGGCGAACGCGTGCGCGGGGACATCCTCGACGCGATTCGAGGGAACGGCGACGAGGCTGACGTCTACGCCATCCTGACGGACATGCTCAACGCGCGCGGTTGCGTCGATGCGTCTCGCGATGGTCCGCTCGATACGTCGTGAAAACCTCTGGCTAGCCACTGGCCAAGACCCTTTTCGTAAGCGCCGCTCCTTCGTCGCGGCGCGTTAGCCTGGAAGAGCATGGCCCACCCAGAGCTCCACCTCCCGATTGAGTCGCTCGCCAGCAAGTCGCCGCCTGACATCGCGCTAGGACGCGACGAGCTCGAACGCATCGCGCACCTGGCGCGCGCACTCCACCAGCACGCGCAACGCGCCGGTCACGTGGTGTTCTCCCCCGACGTCGACCTACGTCCATACCCCGAGCTCCCCGAAGCGCAACGCATCGCCATGCGAAACGCAGTGCTGCGCGTGCTGCAATCCCTGGTCATGCTCGGGTGGATCGACCTGCCCACGTAGTATCGTGATGCCATGGCAGCCAAGACCAAGGGCGATACACAGCAAAACATCGTTGAGAAAGTGCAAAAGCTCGTCGCACTCGCGACAAGCGACAACGAAGAGGAGGCGCGTACAGCAGCCGTACAGGCCGCGCGCCTCATGAGCGAACACAAGCTCGTCGTTGTTCCTAAGGAAGACGTCGAGCGCGCGCAAGCGTTCGTCGCCGGCGTGCAGAAACGCGCGAAAGAAGAGAAGATGTCAAACATGGCATTAGGCGCCGTTCTAGGGGTTTTCCTGTCGAAAAAGTTCTAGCCTAAGGCGTGTGCCGAGAGGTCGACGGAGCGCGCAACGAACGGAGCGACGTTGGAAGACGGACGTCGGTCTCGTCGGTCCTGACGACGTCAAGGCGCTCCAGGCGAAGGTTCACGACTACCGAAACGCGCTGCAAGCGTCGGTCGATGCAGTCGCCGCGGCGGGCAATCCGCTGCCTCACGACCAAAGCAAGTTTTCGATTCAAGCATGGGCCGACCTCGTGGGCCGCTGCGTCGGATTCGAGGGCGAGACGACGAGCGGGTACAACCCGTTTGCGTACCTCTATGCCGGCTCCGCGTACGACCGCGGTCGTGAGCTCATCGTGGAGCTTGACGCGTTCCGCGACGAGC
>Ga0210410_10004301_pt1 | contig 12516 bp, 8 predicted proteins | sample IncBWC4MmetaG_FD_161058 | JGI IMG/M metagenome (GOLD analysis project Ga0210410, IMG submission 161058) | Forest soil microbial communities from Barre Woods Harvard Forest LTER site, Petersham, Massachusetts, United States - Inc-BW-C-4-M | ecosystem: Environmental > Terrestrial > Soil >... | reverse complement strand
CGTGTTCGCGGATCAGGAAGGGCAGATCTTTGGTCGTGACCAGAACCAACTCTGGTTCCAAGCATTTTTGGATTCGGCTCAATGTGTTGCCAGTAGAATCGGCCAGCCAGCTTTCGCGCGGGGTAAATTCTTCGAGCCAAGTGTAAGGAGACGCAAGAATCACATACCCATCCGCTCTCACCAGACGTTTGATTTCCCGCAACAAATCCGCGGGACTAGGTACTCGATCAATCAAGTTAGCTGCCAAAACCAGATCAAAAGTGCCGATATGGTCTGGAGTCCGAAGGGCGTCGGCCACGAGAAAGCGGCACTTCGAACGGTCGAGCTGAGGATCCAATTTGCGAGTGACGGTTGTGAAACGTTCGCCCTCTTCTAGAATATTGATCTCGATTTGACCCGCTTTTTGGACGGCCTGAGCAGCAGAAATAAATCGGCTCGAGAGATCAATCCCCACCACTTCATCTGCGCAGCGGGCTAACTCGAAGGTTGACCGGCCGACCGCGCACCCCAGATCAAGAGCACGCGATATCTGCCCGATCGCCGGCAAAAACTCAGTGACGCAGCGGGAGGGATAAAACAAGGCATCGCTGGGCCCGAAACCATACGGGAATTGATCGTCCGCTGTACCGTAGTGAAACAGCAGATATTGGTTCAGCAGAAGATCTGTCTCGTAAATGTTCACTGCGCAACGTGGAGCGTGCCTCGCTTGCGAGGCCGTGGTAAGCAAGGAGAATTCATTAGCGAGTACTCTGCGTAATCTGCGTTCTGTAGTTTTATTGCAATGAGGAGCCAGGACTCGCTTGGCAACCTTGTCACCAAGTCGGGCTTCATGCCAAGCAATGGACAGTTCTGCATCGACAATTGACAGAGCGCGGATCACGCGAGGACGTCCCGACGCGATCTCGCCCTGCTCACCACGGCCTCGCAAGCGAGGCGTGCTCCACCAGCGCTTAATTCAGTAATCCTGCCATGTACGCGGCCGGCACAAAGTCCTCAATCAAGATCTCGGTTTTGCCGTTTCGAAGTATGCGCACTTGGCTGACGTTCACTTCTGGCGTCTTGTGCGGCGCAAAAAGAATATCGTCATGCGTAGCGTTTTTCTGGTTCGTGAACTTATCTGGTGTCAAATGCCCGCCGAGATGATCGCTACGACCGGTGGCCACATGTAGCGTTCCAAGAATTTTCTCGTCTTGGATGTCGCGCCCTGAGGTTGGCAGAAGTTGAGTACCAAACCCGAGCTCTCCGAGCTCACCCGTTACCGGATCGGAGCTCAGTTTTTGTTTGTGTTCTTCAATGGTCTTAGCGTTTCCCCGAATTAATTTTGCATCGACGATTCGTCCGTCCTTAACCGTCATCAAGCCGAGCGTTCCGTCTTCATATTTTAGTGGGAACTCGCCAGAAGCTCCGGTAGGGACGAAGTAGATTTCCCCAGCCGGCAGGTTGGCCACGTCTGGGCCGCCTCGGCAAAGACCATGACTTTTTTGCGCTTCTTGCCGGCCTAAATCCAGGTGTAGCGTGGATTTCGAGCCCGCAACGTCGAAGTCGATTTCCACCCACTCCGCCTTAGTCATTCCTAACCGAAGCTTTTCGGCATTTTGGCTGACCTGGTCGTAGTCGACGGCTAAGCCGCTCTCCAGGATGATTTGATTAAGTCCGTGCAGGGTCGCGCCGCGAAAACCATATTTCTTTGCGAAGGCGGTCAGGGGCGCCGTTGCGGAATAGGTCGAGATGCAGAGGATGATATTGTAATTCGGGTAAATATCTCGCTCGAGGCTGATTTCCTTCCCTTCGGTGGTGACAGCAAGATCCGGAAGATCAAGGTTGCTCCCGCCGGTGATTTTGTAAGCGAAGAGCTCACCGCCAGTTAGCCCGAGTTCTTTGAGGACACTTTTCTTCAGGCCCTCATAAAAAACCTCATACGCGTGCCTTTGTATGGTCAAATCGGGATTCTTCAGGAAAGCGAAGTCTTTCACTTGATGGGGATCCTCAAGGTCGATCAAGATAGCGACTCTCTCTCTGGAGTTAGGATTAAATACGGTCTTGAGAAGGCGAGTCAGGCTGAACGGAGGGAAGGTATCCGGAACCGTGAGAGCTGCTGCTGTTAAGGTGGACATAGTGAAGGTATTGCGTTTCTGAATTAATTTACACACGTCGCAAACCCCGCGTAGCGCAAGATCATTCTAGGCTGACGGGAGAAGACATCTCGTTGGGCTGCTTCGCGCGTTTTCTCGGGAGCTTAGGTGTGTTCACTGTCAGCCTTATGTCAGGAGTGTTTTCGGGGTGTGTTTTATTCCTGTTCCGAGTCGTCCTCGTGCTTCGTGCTCGTCCTCGTGCTCGAGGTGGGGCATTAGATCCACGCACCCCACGTGGCCCGGATGGACTTATGGGACCCGTTAGCCCAGTTCTCGAGCACGAGGACGAGGACGATTAAGCTGCGGCGCCCCGACCTGGCTTTGGTTTTGGGGATACCAGGGGTTGCAAGCGGGCTTCTTTACGGATTTCTTCGAGGAAAAGACTCGGCAGAATTGCCAGGGGCTCCTGCCAAAAAGCGGCGATCTTCACGCGAGGGAAATCATCGAGATCGATGGCCCGTAGGTTGGGTCCGAATTCGAGGCCCGGTGCCCGGATCGATAGTCCGATTCCATAGCCGGCGCTGGCATAGGTTTGCACCATTTCGAGGGTCGAAAGCTCGATATTGATTTCCCAGGGCGATCCCAGCTGGCGCAAGCCGTCCTGAAACGTGCGATAAAGCGCTGATGTCGCCGAGACCGAGATCAGTGGGAGAGGCCGTTGAGCCAAGATCTCTTTCGCCTTTTTCGGTTTGGCGTCGGCGGCGACTAGAAGGACTAACGGTAGCTGGGCGAGTACCTCGGTTTGAACACCGCTAGCCGGCTTGGTGTAAAGCTCGGTGACGGCCAAGTGAACTTCCTGCGCCAGAAGGTAGTCTTCAGCCATGGTTTGATCTGCCTCGCGCAAAATCAATTTTAGCTCTGGGACGTGCTGTTTTACCCGATCCAGGAGGCGCGGCCCGTATTCTCGCAGCAATGCTGAGGATGCCGCCAGGCGTAGCTCTTTATTTTGGTGGCCTCTCAGCTCTCCGGATACCAGCTCTAGGTTTTCAAAAAATGGTTGGATAAATCGAAACAAGCGTTCGCCGGCAGGAGTCAAAGAGAACGGTCTTCGATGGAACAGTTTTTGGCCCAGATATTCTTCTAGCTGCAGAATCTGGCCGCTAACGGCCGGCTGTTGAATGCCATAAGGCATAAGTCGAACTGCTGAGCTGATGCCGCCGTGCTTGGCGACGTAAAAAAAGAGCTCTAGGTGGTGGACATTCACGTGATGATCAGCCGCGGTTGTGGTGCAACTATCTGTTTCTGGCCGCTAACAGCGAGTAAAAAAGAAGGAGCTAGGAGCTAGAAAGAGCGTTAGGGAGATGGCGATGATGGGACTTATGGGACGCATGCGACTCACGGGAGCGACTCATTAGTCCCATGAGTCCCATAGGTCCCATCTAGGCCTTGCCCCCTGGTAGGCCATAGACTTGGTTCTGATAAGCGGCTATATAGAATCTCAGCTTCCATAGCGACATGTCTTCTCAGTTTGGCGTTTTGTTTCGGGTGATGACTTGGGGTGAATCCCATGGCGGTGGAGTCGGCGTGGTAATTGATGGATGCCCTCCAAAAATCGCGATCTCGGAACAAGACATTCAAGTGGAACTGGATCGACGCCGTCCTGGGCAGAGTGAGATCGTAACTCAGCGCAAGGAAGCGGACCAATGCGAGATCTTATCCGGTGTCTTCGAAGGCAAAACGTTGGGTACACCCATCTCCATCGTGGTTCGCAACCAAGATGCGCGGCCGGAAGCTTATCGGGAGATGGAGACGGCGTATCGGCCTTCTCACGCGGATTTCACCTATCAGGCCAAGTTCGGGATTCGAAACTGGCAGGGTGGCGGTAGAGCGTCAGCCCGTGAAACCATCGGACGAGTGGCGGCGGCGGCCGTAGCCCGAAAGGTGTTGGCGCAAGCGGTCCCGGAAATCGAGGTGGTCGCGTATGTCCGTCAGATCCATACAATCGAAGCCGAGATCGCCTCGCATACGGTAACGCTGGCTGAAGTGGAGAGTTCTATCGTCAGATGTCCCCAGCCGGAGACGTCCGGGAAGATGATCGAACTGATTCAGACGATGCGCAAAGACGGTAACTCGGTCGGCGGTGTCATCGAATGTGTGATCCGCGGTGTTCCTCCGGGTCTGGGTGAACCCGTTTTTGACAAGTTGGAGGCGGATTTAGGGAAAGCGCAATTGAGCCTACCGGCAGCTAAGGGGATCGAGTTTGGCTCGGGTTTTGCCGGCACCCGGATGACAGGAGCCGAACACAACGACCCGTTTGAAATGCAGGGTGGACGGGTGCGCACGAAATCCAATTACTCCGGTGGGATCCAAGGTGGGATTAGCAATGGGGAAGACATTGTCTTCCGAGTCGCATTCAAACCGACTGCCACTATTTTGCGGCCCCAAGCTACGGTCAATGTGGAGGGTGAGCCCGTCGAGCTGGCGGCTCGCGGCCGTCATGATCCATGCGTTCTTCCTAGAGCGGTGCCGATAGTTGAGGCCATGGCGGTGCTAGTGATTTGCGATCACTGGCTGCGGCATAAGGCTCAGAGTTCGCTTTGACGAATAATCATGGCTGGAGGCGCAGTCGAGGCATCTCCGCAATGGCAAGCAGGCTTGCTGATTGTCTTTGCCCTCTGCCTATTGTACGCCACTGTTCGAGGCTGGTTTCACGGGCTCCTTCTGCAGTTGCTGGTCCCGTTGGCTGTCGTTGCTTCGATATTGGTTGTTTATTTTTTCGCCGACCCGTTTCTGCGTCCATTCGGGATGAGCTCAGCGACGATCTCTCCGCTGGGATTGACGGTGGCGCGCGTGCTGTTAGGCGTGCTCTGCTATTACTTGATGATGCTGGCAGGAGGTTTCCTGTTTCGCCGGACTCGACACTACGATCTCATCATTTCTCGTCTGATCTCCGGTGCGGGTGGTGCGCTGCTAGGATTCATCTATGGTCTTTTGACTGTTTGGTTTCTTATCATCCTCATCCATGTGATTGGCCGGGTTGCCGAGGATCAAGTCGCCCTGCAGACGGGGCGGGGGGCCTCTCCCGCTCCGGTCATTGCGACGTTAGCCAGAACTAAAGCGTCGCTTGATATCGGGCTGCTGGGAGATATGAGCCGGCTGATTGATCCGGTGCCGGCGTCCGTCTATCAGGCCATCGATCGTTGGAGCTCGATTCTATCCCAACCTGATGCCCTCAAACAGTTGCTGGCAGATCCGGTGTTTCGGTCGCTGAGCAATAATCCAACCTTTCAAGCTCTGGCCAATGATCCTGAGCTGTCTGATTCGATTCAGAAAGGCGATTTGCTCGGCGTGGTCACAAACCCCAAGATCGCGCAATTCTTTGCGAATGGTGACGTGAATCAGGAACTGCTAGGCAAACAGTGGAAAGGCGCGAAACGGTAGATAGATTTTAGCCGATGGGCTAAAATCTTCTCCATTTTATGAAGAGTGACTACATCCCGACGATTGGACTAGAAGTGCACGTCCAGCTGAAGACCAAAAGCAAAATGTTTTGTGGTTGTGCGGTCGAATATGGGGCTGAACCGAACACGAATGTCTGCCCTACCTGCCTCGGGTTGCCCGGTGCTTTGCCAGTAATGAATCTGGAAGCACTGCGGATGACGGCGCTAACTGGACTGATCTTCCAGTGTAATATCGCTCCGATCTGTAAGTTCGATCGTAAGAACTACTACTACCCGGACATGCCGAAGAACTATCAAATCTCGCAGTATGATATGCCCATCTGCCGGCAAGGTGCAGTTCCGTTGTACGATCTTGCTTACCCAAAAGACGCGCAGAAATCGATTAAGCATGCGGATAAACGCGTCCGGCTTACCCGCATTCACTTGGAGGAGGATGTAGCCAAGAACTTCCATTTCGAGACCACGAGCGGAATCGATTTTAACCGGGCGGGAACACCCCTGATGGAAATTGTTTCCGAGCCTGATATTGAGTCACCCGAAGAAGCGTTCGCTTACCTGACCTCGCTAAAACAAGCCTTAATTTATGGGGCGGTTAGCGATGCCGATATGGAGAAAGGTCAGCTACGCTGCGATGTCAACGTCTCGGTGCGGCCTAGTCACGAAAGCGAATTTGGGGCCAAGATCGAAATTAAGAATTTGAACACGATTAGCGGGATTCGCCGCGCTTTAGCGTTTGAAATCGATCGCCAAATCGCTGCCCTGGAACGTGGCGAGAAATTGTCTCAAGAAACTCGCCGCTGGGACGATGACAAAGGTGAGACCTTTCTAATGCGAACCAAAGAGTCAGCTCACGACTATCGATATTTTCCGGACCCGGATTTGTTGCCGGTGAAAACGGAGGCCTTTATGCCGGCCGTGCGGGAGCGGTTGCCGGAATTGCCTTGGGCCAAGCGCGAACGTTTCGTTCGCGAATATGGGATCAGTAATTACGATGCGGGTGTGCTGGCAGACGATCTGGAACTTTCGCGATATTTTGAAGCAGCTGCCCAAGGCGCGAAAAGACCGAAAGCGGTCGCGAACTACGTTCTAAATGATTTGCTGAGCGCACTTTCGACTGCGGGTAAGGCCGTGGCGGAATGCCCTATCCAGCCGCAGCATCTCGCTGAACTGACCGGGTTGATCGAAGACGGAAAGATCAATAGCAAACAAGGGAAAGAAGTGTTTGCCGAGATGTTTGCCTCTGGAGACTCGCCGGCAAAGATTGTGGAAGCCAAAGGCCTCAAACAGGAAAGCGACGTCGACGCGATCAAGCTGCTTTGCCAACAGGTGATCGAAGCGAACCCGAAGTCCGTCGAAGATTATCGGGCCGGGAAAGGCGCTGCGATCAACTTCCTAAAAGGTCAAGTGATGAAGGCTTCCAAAGGCAAAGCGAATCCGAATCTGGTCGGAGAGCTGCTGGAGAAGTTGTTGCAAGCGAGTTAGGCCAAAAACGGCCGGTGCCGTAGGAGGGCGAAAAATTTCGGTGGGGCGAAGAACTCGGCGCGTCCAAGATTCGGCTAACCGCTTAAGCTGTCTCGCGCCGGTTTTGAGCCGCGCCGTGTAGGTGGCGTCGCCCGTCGATTTCGAACGGCCGGTTAGACTAGCGATTCCGATGATTTGATAAATGCCTCGCGATGTCACGCGCACGGAACGGCTCAAACCCGGCGCGGTCAGACCAGGGGGTTTAGCTATATCCTCGGCGCGCCGAGGTCTTCGCCCCACCGATCTTGGGTTGCTCCAATCCTCCTAGCTCCCATCACCCCACCATCGATTCGTCGTCGACGGCGACGTTGTCGGTGCCGGTGTCGCCTTTCCGCTATTCTTCGGCTTCGGCGTAGCCCAGTAACGAACCGTCGGGGTCGGGATCGGGGTTGCCTTCGCGGCCTCCTCATTAGCCTTTCGCAAACTGTCGAACATTTTGCCGATAAAGGTCTTCGGTTTCGGAGTAGCGGTTGGGCTAGGCGTCGGTGTTGGTTTCGGTGTGGCCGTATGCTTAGCGACGGCCTTTTTCTGAACGCTCGGTGACGGTTCAGGCGAAGCTGTTGGCGAAGGCGGAACTGTTGCCGGGTTTTCCGGTGAGTTTGGCGAAACTTCCGGAACTGCCGACTCGAGAGGGGTAGGAGATGCAGCTGGCGTCGGCATTGATGTGGACATCGGTTCTACGGTTGGGCTGGGCTCAGGGGTGGCAGTCGCAGCGGGTTGCGACATAATCTTCGCAGTGTTTAGGGGCTCCGGAATCGGCGTGGGTGTCGGGACAGGTACCGGCGGCAAACGCGGCGTCGAATTTGCCACCACGATCGGTGACGACATGGGCGCGATCGGCGTTCCTTTGGCCGCGGGGGATATGACAATATTTAGCCCAGTCGGCTCTGGTGTTGCAGCCGCTTTCGAGACGGTGCCTACGGGCGTTGGTGCCGGATTCGGAGGCGGGGTGGCAAGCGCAGTGAAGCTGCTGGTTATCGCCGACGATTTCGGAATTGCTTCTACCCGGGTTCCGGCTCGCTTTTTGACCCAATCATCGATTTCCGGGAGCAAACGTTCTCGAAGTTTGGCTCGCGCTTGCAACAAATCTGCAGCCATTTGCGTTCGAACAAGTCCGTTGTCCGGCGCACGACTCTTGCCTAACGTAACGATCTCGTCGGCCACTTGCCGATCGGACATGCCTTCTACGATGGCGGGCACCAGAGCGGCCCAAAGAGTCTGGGAACGATCCTTTTCCCAGCGATCTAGCCGGTCTTTCACAAAGCTCCACGCGAGATTGGCGTGTTCTCCTTCCAAAGCGACTCCGGCGAACGCTTTGATAGATTCGGTGGGAGATACCTCGTCGCTAACTGCGAACTCTAATGTTTTTTGAGCCAGCGTCGGGTCGAGAGCGCACTCCATCGCGTGATAAAAATCGTCTTTTGCTTCCAATAAACTGGCATCGTGGGCCAATTGACGAAGCTGGTCATATACCGTTTCCGAGCTGTATCGGCCGACTACCCGGACCACGGCGCTACGCAAATCGGGCGGGAGACTGCTTGGATCCTTTAGCAGTTGTTGGAAGCGCTCGAACGCTTGGTTGATTACGGAACGATCACCAAACACGCCCAGAGTCTCGATCAGTTCATTGCGGAAGAGCTTGGTCGCGAGTTCTTCGTCGTTGGCCGGATACCAACCAAGTCGCTCCAACAAAGGGTTGAGCAGCGAACAGACATAGGCTTGATAGGCCGCTCGTCCGGGTTGGCCTTGTTCCAACCGGTCGATGGTGATGAGGGTCAGGAGAATATTGTGCCAGACACTATAACTGGTTTCGCCCTCCAGGCTTTCCAAGAGTGACAAGTAGGTGGCAACCGGGGACCGATTCGAGAGTACCATGGCCCAGGTATCCGACACTACGTCCACTCGCTCCTCTTCGCTCAATCGATCCCACTCCCGTAGCAGCTTCGCGAACAAGTCAGGGTCGTACCAGACCCGGTAAAAGCCGAGATCATTCGCATTCGCGTTAAGCGCGCCCAGGCAATCCGGGAAATCGAAGGTTTGCGTTATTTTATCCAGAAGCGCGTAACTCGGTCGGTGCGGATTAAACGTCGATAAGATACCGACCGGAATGATCCATTGCTGATCATTGCGGATGCCGGGTTCCAAAGTGAATCGAGACTGTTCCAGTGTAACCGTTTGTTTTGATTTAACGCACTCAGCGGTTACGCGGATCATTGGGTAGCCAGGCTGGGTAAGCCACGGCGAGACAATCTGCGAGACCGATCGTCCGCTGGCCTTGTCTAGCGCCGTCCAAAGATTCGCCGCAGTGGCAACGGAAAACTGATTCTGCTTTAAATAAAGCCGAATCCCGTCTCGGAAAGCTTCGTCGCCGAGAAAGCCTTCCAACATCCGGATCACATATTGACCCTTCCAGGAAACGATCTGGTCAAATCCGTCGTCTACTTCCCGATCTTTATTAATTGGCGGTTGGATCGGCCTGGTATCGCTGCGTTCGTCTTGCGTCATCGCCTGTTCCCGATCGGCGGTTGCTCGCAGCCAACTGCGCCATTCGGGGTGCAGTTTTTCTTCCGCTTTATGTTCCATCCATGAAGAAAAACTTTCGCTTAACCACCGGTTGTTCCACCAAGCCATCGTAACCAGGTCGCCAAACCACTGCTGAGCAATCGCTCGTGCCGTCGTGGCGAAGATCTGCTCCTGAGCTTGAGAAGCGCTGTTCAGAGGATCGTATAGTAACAGGTTCTCGTCGTAAGTGATTGCACCCCAGTTTTCGCCTGCGTTGCCGGAGTTTTGGGGAAGCGCGATCTGATCCAGCTTCGGCATCGGATAAGGAATCCCGAAGTAGTCGCGGTAATAAGAGAGCAACTTCCGCGAATTCTCGAGCGCGAACGCTCCTAGTTTGGCTTTGCCCGGGATCGTGAGGATTCGGAGCTTTACGCCATCGACCTGGTCTTCAACGCTCTCCAGATGTCCGCAGATCAAAGAAACAAGATAGGTGGACATCGGCGGCGTTCGTCCGAAGATCACAATCTTCTTATCATTGCCGATGGGTTGTTCGGTCACATCCGGCATGTTCGAAACCGCGGATGTTTTCTTGTCGACTTTGACGGAAAGTTGAAATGTGGCTCGAAAAGCCGGTTCATCCCAACAAGGAAACATTTGCCGGGCTTTGTCCGGCCGCATTTGTGTGGCCAGAATCGTTTCCGTTTTTCCGTTGGCTTGATAGTGCTGTAGGAATAGGCCGCGCGACTCCGTGTTGATCGGTGACCTAAAGCAAAAGGAGAGGGTATACGTGCCTGGGCGCAGATCCTGGGCGGTGGTAAACTTGACCTGCTGTTCCGTGACGTCTTGTTCAGGGACCAGTTTTTCGCGAGCGCCGCTGTGGGTAAGCGTGGCATTCCAGATCTTCATGTTGCCCGCGTTCATGAGGATCTGATGCGTCGGCTTTAGCACTTCGATTTCGACCGCCTCCGCTCCATCTACGGTCATCTGGTTCTCGTCGGGCTCGAGATGGATAACGTAATGACGCGGTGCAATGGTTTTGGGGAGCTTCCCTGGAGCCGATTCAAAACTGTACTCTTCTTCCGCATTCAAGTTGCCGATCAAGCAACAGAAGACGAAGAAAGCCAGGATTCGCATGGACTTAAAAAACCACGTTGTTGGAACAGGTGAGGTCAGGGCGACCTAGGGCCTGTTCGTTTGGCAGCAGCCGAGAGACAAAATCACTAACGGATGCTTTTCAACCAGTCCTGATACACCAATGGCGAAATCTCGGACGGTTTGATCTCCGATCTACCACCCCAAAATACGTTGGTGTAGGTAGTCGGAATCCCGCATGCTTGCAAATGTTTGTCGATGGCTTGTTTGTTCTCCAACAGCCAATTTTTGTCAGTCCCGTGAGCAACCGCCATAATATTGACGTTGCCGAATTCGGGCCCGGCTTCGCGCCAATAACAATGGGTCAAAATCTCGTGTCGTCCGACCTCAGAACCTGCCTTGTGTTCCCAGCCAGGCGCAACCGCCCAATGGAACAGGCCGTTGAAGCGCGTGACTCTGACTCCGGACGCGGAGGGCTTTACATGTTCCAAAAACGTGGAGAATCGGCCGATGATCTTTTTCTCGTTTAGGGCTTCAGCCACTTCGAAAAACACTTCTAACGGCAAGTCCGCTTCGTGCGCTCGCTGAACCCACGGGTGAGGTTGAACTTCTTCCAAATCGAATTCCCGTTTCAAGGCCAGGAGAACTCGCCATTCCAGGGAACTCAATTCAACCAGCTCTGTCTTCAGCATTTCTGCCGGAGCGCTGGCTTTGTCACCACACGCCAAGGTCTTTCGGCGAACGTGCCCCACGCCTAGGGCAAAGATGCCTTTGGCTGGCATCAAAACGACTTTTTCGGCGCCGACTTTACCGCGGAGTAGCTCGGCATGTCCTTCCAAGGTAAAGCCTTGAGGGACTTTAATCGTCGTCCACAATCGATACTCGCTTCCGGCCGTGTTCGTATCGGTGGACCGGAGCACGACGTGGCCCGAAAAAGGATCCTGCCGGAACATGAAATCGAAGGCGGCATCCAAACGTTGTGGAGAAATCTTCCACGCCACCAAGGCTCCTTGAGCCAGGCTCGTTGCCAACAAAGTTTGTCGAACGCGCCGAATAGTTCCGGCTGCCAGCATGGAGCGGATGCGCTCCAGAACCAGATCCTCGGGCAGCCCGGACAGCTCCGCGATCCGCGCGAAGGGCTCTCTTACAAATCCCTGAATTTTGTCCTCTGAGACAGCTAAAATGCGCGCATTGGTTACGTCCGTGTGCTCCGTGATACTGCTCATGAGGAACTCATAATAGCACAAAGCCTGAATGCCTCACAAATCGCCAACGATTTGCGAGGCATTCAGGCTTTTGTGCTAAGGAGTTCAAGGAGTACGAGGAGTACAAGGAGTTCAAGGAGTTCAAGAATCCGCGCCTTTGGCGGCTCTTCATCGGCCGAAAGGGTCCGGTTAAATGTTGGGCTCCTTGAACTCCTCGGACTCCTTGTACTCCTTGTACTCCTTCTCCGCTAAATCGCCCTTTCCCCGGTCTCGTCAGTCCGAATACGGATCGCTTCGTCGATGTTATAGACGAATACCTTGCCGTCCCCGATTTTCCCCGTCTTCGCTGCTTTCACGATTGCGCCGGTTGCGCTCTCGACCATGCCATCGGGCAAGACCACTTCGATCTTGATTTTCGGAAGAAAATCAACCGTGTATTCGCTCCCTCGATAGATCTCAGTATGACCTTTTTGGCGCCCGAATCCTTTCACCTCGGAGACCGTCATTCCTTCGATACCAAGGTCTGAAAGGGCCTCTTTTACCTCTTCGAGTTTGAAGGGCTTAATAATCGCTTCGATTTTTTTCATTGCTGTGCTGCCAAACCAATCCTTTAGCTGATGTAAGCTTCTTCGCCATGCTCTGAGATATCTAACCCAGCAGTTT
>Ga0210410_10004300_pt1 | contig 12518 bp, 11 predicted proteins | sample IncBWC4MmetaG_FD_161058 | JGI IMG/M metagenome (GOLD analysis project Ga0210410, IMG submission 161058) | Forest soil microbial communities from Barre Woods Harvard Forest LTER site, Petersham, Massachusetts, United States - Inc-BW-C-4-M | ecosystem: Environmental > Terrestrial > Soil >... | reverse complement strand
TGGGACCCGAGCCGGCTGTCGATGGTGCTGGCGGTGCTGGAGGCCCATTGCGGGGTAAAACTTTCCGGCCATGACGTCTATTTGAACGTCGCGGGCGGCCTGCGGATCCAGGAACCGGCGGCTGACCTCGCCGCGGCTGCGGCGCTGGTGTCGTCGCTGGTGAATGCGCCGCTGCCGACGGATGCGGTCTATTTCGGCGAGATTTCGCTCTCGGGCGCGGTCCGGCCGGTGGCGCAGACCTCGGCAAGGCTGAAGGAAGCGGCCAAACTCGGCTTTGGCCGCGCCGTGCTGCCCGAATCGGCCCGCGGCGAGGTCGGCGGGGATTCGGGCCTGTCGCTGACGAGCGTGGGCGGATTGACCAGCCTGGTCGCCGATATCGCCGCGCGCGGCAGCCCGCGGGGCAATCGGGATGGTAACCGGGAGCCTGCCGCAGTGGAGAAAAATGCCACACCGGCGAGATTCCGCCGTCAGGAAGGCTAGCGGGGGTGACGCACCCCGCCCTCGCGGCTATACAACGCGCGCGAGGGGCTCGGGATTGCATGACTTCCGGTCTTGCGGGAGCGGCCAACTCCCCCTCACCTAGGGCGGCACCGACATTGCCGATTCGCAGGCTTGACCTTTGATGCGGACCTGACCAGCCGATGCCGATAACGATCCTCGATCTCGTCCTGCTCGCGGTGATGCTGATTTCAGGCCTGCTGGCGATGGTCCGCGGCTTCATGCGGGAGATCCTGTCGATCGCCGCCTGGGGCGCGGCCGCCCTGGTCACGCTTTATGCCTTCGGAAAGCTGCTGCCGACCGCCAAGACCTATTTCAACAACGACACCGTCGCCAGCATCGTCGTGGTGGCCGGCGTGTTCGTCGGCACCCTGATCGTGGTTTCCGTCATCACGGTGCGGATTTCCGACATGATCCTGGATTCCCGGATCGGCGCGCTGGACCGCACCCTGGGGTTCCTGTTCGGACTGGCGCGGGGCCTCCTGATCGTGGTCGTGGCCTTCATGTTCTTCTCCTGGCTGGTCCCGGACAAGCAGCGGCCGGACTGGGTGACCGGGGCCAAGTCCCGGGTGGTGCTGCAAGGAACCGGCGATTGGCTGATGTCGCTCTTGCCGGATGACCCCGAGAACACCATTTTGAAGAGATTCAAGAAGAATAAACCAGACGATGAGCAAACTGACACCGACCAGGCGGCGCCGACCGCCGGCGATGGCTATACCAAGCCGGCCCGCGACAGCCTGAAAAAGCTGATCGAGAAGCCCGCGGCGCGGTGATTTTAGGCCAAAAGAGAGGCGCGATGGACGAGATGCAGAGCCCTTCCGAAGATCCCGCCCAACACGAACTCAACCTCGGCCCGCTCTCACTGGAAGATTCCGATCTCGAAGGCGACACGCTCCGCGAGGAATGCGGCGTGTTCGGCATTTTCGGCCACCCCGAGGCCGCCGCCATCACCGCGCTCGGATTGCACGCCCTGCAGCATCGCGGCCAGGAGGCCGCCGGCATCGTCTCGTTCGACGGCACCCGGTTCCACAGCGAGCGGCGGCTGGGCCTGGTCGGCGACACCTTCTCCCGCCGCGAGGTGATCGAGCGCCTGCCCGGCAATGCCGCGGTCGGCCATGTCCGCTACTCCACGACCGGCGCCACCATCCTGCGCAACGTGCAGCCTTTGTTCGCCGAACTCAACGCCGGCGGATTTGCGGTCGGCCATAACGGCAATCTCACCAACGGGCTGACCTTGCGCCGCGATCTCGTGCGCAACGGCGCCATGATGCAATCCACCACCGATACCGAGGTGATCCTGCACCTGGTGGCGCAATCCAAGCGCAACCGCTTCATCGACCGCTTCATCGAGGCGCTGCGCGCGATCGAGGGCGCTTATTCGCTGGTGTCGCTCACCAACAAGAAGCTGATCGGCGCGCGCGATCCGCTCGGCATCCGCCCGCTGGTGCTCGGCGACCTCGACGGCCGCCCGATCTTCGCGTCGGAAACCTGCGCGCTCGACATCATCGGCGCCAAATATGTCCGCGACGTCGAACCCGGCGAGATCATCGTGTTCGACGAGCGCGGCGCGCAGAGCCACAAGCCGTTTCCGCCGAAGCCGCCGCGGCCCTGCATCTTCGAATACATCTACTTCTCGCGGCCGGATTCGATCGTCGGCGGCCGCAGCGTGTATGAAGTCCGCAAGGCCTTCGGCGCGCAGCTCGCGCGCGAAAGCCATGTCGAGGTCGACGTGGTGGTGCCGGTGCCGGATTCCGGCGTGCCGGCCGCGGTCGGCTACAGCCAGCACTCCGGCGTGCCGTTCGAACTTGGCATCATCCGCAACCATTATGTCGGCCGCACCTTCATCCAGCCGACCCAGAGCGTGCGCGAGCTCGGCGTGCGCATGAAGCATAATGCGAACCGCGCCGCGATCGAGGGCAAACGCATCATCCTGATCGACGATTCGCTGGTGCGCGGCACCACCTCGAAGAAAATCGTGCGGATGATGCGCGACGCCGGCGCCCGCGAGGTGCATTTCCGGCTCGCTTCGCCGCCGATCATCCATCCCGATTATTACGGCATCGACCTGCCCGACCGCGGCGGCCTGTTGGCCGCGACCCATAATCTCGAGGAAATGCGCGAGATCATCGGCGCGGATTCGCTGGCGTTCCTGTCGATCGACGGCATGTACCGCGCCATGGGCGAGCCCGGCCGCGATCCCCTGAATCCGAAATTCTCGGATCACTGTTTTACCGGCGCCTACCCGACCCATCTCACCGACCAGACCCAGGTCGAACCGCAGCCGCGGCAACTTTCCCTGCTGGCGGAAGCGAGTTAGCAGCTCGTCATTGCCGGGCTTGACCCGGCAATCCATCCTCTTCGAAAGAGTCTTGCGAAGTAGATGGATACGCGGGTCAAGCCCGCGTATGACACCGTGTTTGTTGCCCCCGGAACTGCTCCAATGCCCCTCCCCCTCGCCTCCCGCATTGCTCTCGTCACCGGCGCCTCGCGCGGCATCGGCTATGCCACCGCGCGTGCGCTGGCCCGGGCCGGCGCGCATATTGTGGCGGTGGCGCGGACGCAGGGCGGGCTTGAAGAGCTCGACGACGACATCCGGAAAGCCGGCGGCAGCGCCACGCTGGTGCCGCTCAATCTGACCGACTATGACGGCATCGCGCGGCTCGGCGCCGCGCTGCATGAACGTCACGGCAAGCTCGATATTCTCGTCGGCAATGCCGGCGTCGCCGGCCCCTCCTCGCCGCTCGGGCATATCGAATTAAAGCCGTGGAACGACGTGATGGCGATCAATGTCACCGCGAATTTCCAGCTGATCCGCTGCATGGAGCCGCTGCTGAAACAATCCGACGCCGGCCGCGCGGTGTTCGTTACCTCGGCGGCGTCGTACCTCGCCACCGCCTATGTCGGTCCCTACGCGGCCTCCAAGGCCGCGCTGGAAACACTGGCGCGCGCCTGGGCCCAGGAAACGGCGAGCACGCCGATCCGCGTCAATCTGTTCAGCCCCGGCCCGATCCGCACCCGCATGCGCGCCACCGTGTTTCCCGGCGAAGACCCGATGACGCTCGATACCCCGGAACAGGCCGCCGAATTCATCGTGCCGATGTGTTCGCCCGCTTGGTCCGAGACCGGCAAGGTGTTCGAATACAAAACCCGCAGCCTGCTCAGCTTCAGGGCGCCGGCGTAAGCCGTTAACGTTTATACCGCCGAAGTCGACACCGGAAAGCGGATCCAGAAATTCAGGCTGACCTCGGACGCGCTGCGCTAGGACTTTTGCGGCATTGCCGCGCGGGGCGAAAAAGTCTATCGGGAAAGCAGATCGTCTGTTTCGATCAATCGTTGGGACAAGGCTCCGGCTAGAGAGCCGCCCTGACATTAACCACTGGAGGACGTTTCAATGAGGATGAATTTCGCGTGGCGCAGCGCCGCGCTTGTCGCCGCCGCCGGGCTTTCGCTCGCGTCGCCGGCGCTCGCCCAGGACAAGACGGTCAAGATCGGCGTGCTCAACGACATGTCGAGCCTCTATGCCGACATCGGCGGTGCCAATTCGGTGGTCGCCATCAGGATGGCGGTCGAGGATTCCGGCCTCACCAAGAAGGGCTGGAAGATCGACGTCATCAGCGGCGATCATCAGAACAAGCCGGACGTCGGCGTCAACATCGCACGGCAGTGGCTCGACAGCGACAAGGTCGACGCGATCGCCGATACGCCGAATTCGGGCGTTGCGCTCGCCGTGAACAACCTCGTCAAGGAAAAGAACGCGGTACTGCTCAATTCCGGCGCCGCCACCGCCGACCTCACCGGCAAGGCCTGTACGCCGAACACGGTCTCCTACACCTACGACACCTACATGCTCGCCAACGGCACCGGCAAGGCGCTGACCAAGGCCGGCGGCGACACCTGGTTCTTCCTGACCGCGGATTATGCGTTCGGCGCAGCGCTCGAGCGCGACACCACCGCGGTGGTGACCGCCAACGGCGGCAAGGTACTCGGCGGCGTCAAGCATCCGATCAATTCGTCGGACTTCTCGTCATTCCTGCTGCAGGCGCAGGCTTCGAAGGCGAAGGTGGTTGGCCTTGCCAATGCCGGCGGCGACACCACCAACTCGATCAAGCAGGCGGCCGAATTCGGCATCGTCGCCGGCGGACAGAAACTGGCGGCGCTGCTGCTGTTCATCAACGATGTGCATTCGCTGGGGCTGAAGACGGCACAGGGCCTGACCTTCACGGAATCCTTTTACTGGGACATGAACGACCAGACGCGCGCCTGGTCGAAACGGTTCGCCGCATTGGCAAACAAGAACGCGATGCCGTCGATGACCCAGGCCGGCAATTACGCCATGGTGCTGCACTATCTCAAGGCCATGGAAGCGCTCGGCGGCAATCCGCATGACGGCGCCAAGGTGGTCGCCAAGATGAAGGAGTTGCCGACCGACGATCCGCTGTTCGGCAAGGGCCCGCTGCGGGCCGACGGCCGTCGCATCATTCCGGCCTATCTGTTCGAGGTGAAGAAGCCCGAGGAATCCAAGTATCCCTGGGACTATTACAAGCTGATCGCCACCATCTCGCCGGAAGACGCCGCCAAGCCGCTCGAGGCGAGCGAGTGTCCGATGTTGAAGAAATAAAGCTGCCTGCGTCATGGCCGGGCTTGGTCCCGGCCATCCACGTCTTTCTTGCCTGAACACAACAAAGACGTGGATGCCCGGCACCCGTCTACGCCGAGGCTTCGACGGGCTACCGGTCTCAGGCCGCCGAAGCTTTAGCGAAGGCGGCAAGGCCGGGCATGACGAGCTACGCTTTGTGCGCCGTCGCCAGTGTCCGCATCGCGATCACCATCGCCAGCAGCAACAGCACCGAGGCCAGGAGAAACGGCGCGCCCGGCAATTTCATCGGTGCGTTGACGCCGATGAAATAGGCAAAGGTCAGCGTGAACAGAAACGGCCCGAGCATCTGGGACACGCTCTGCACGCTCGTGGTCGCGCCCTGCAACTGGCCCTGCTGCTCTGGGGTGACCAACTGCGTGGTCAGCGCCTGGGTCGCGGCCCCCGCAACGCCCCACAGCGACATCACGGGAATGCCGAGCCAGAACAGCACCCCTGTGGGCGCCGCGCCGTAAATGAAAAAGCCGGCGGCGCCGAACGCAAGTCCCAAGAGCAGCGCGCGGCGCTCGCCGAGCCTTCTTACGATCGGCCCGATCGCCGCCCCCTGCACCGCCATCGAGCAGAGGCCAACCAGCGCCAGCGTCAGGCCGACCGTCTTTGCATCCCAGCCGTAACGGTAGGTCGCATACAGCACGAAGGTCGAGGGCAGCACGACGTGCGCGACCTGGGCCAGGAAATTCACCAGCGACAGCCCTGCCAGAACCCGGTTCGAGCCCAACAGCCGCAACGCCCCCAGCGGATTGGCGCTCTTCCAGTGGAACGGCGAGCGTCGCTCCGGCGGCAGCGATTCCGGCAGGATCAGGAGACCGTAAAGCGTGTTGGCGAAGCTCAGGCCGGCGGCGACCCAGAACGGCAGCCGCGGATCCATGCCGCCCAAGAGCCCGCCGACCGCCGGTCCCAGGATGAATCCGGCGCCGAACGCCACGCCGATCTTGCCGAACATCGCCGCGCGCTGCTCCGGCGGCGTCACGTCGGCGATATAGGCGAAGGCGGTGGAGACGCTGGCCGAGGTGATGCCCGAGATCACCCGGCCGACGAACAGCCAGCTTAGCGAGGGCGCCAGCGCCATCAGCACATAGTCGAGCCCGAGCCCGAAATTCGACAACAGCACCACCGGCCGCCGGCCGAAGCGGTCCGACAGGCCGCCCAGGATCGGCGAGAACAGAAATTGCATCAGCGCCCAGGCAGTGCCGAACAGCCCGAAAATCCGCGCCGCCTGCGCCGTGTCGTTGCTGACAAAACTTTCGACGAGTTTTGGCAGGATCGGCAGAATCAGGCCGAGCGCGAACATGTCGAGCAGGATGGTGACGAAGATGAAGGCGACCGCCGCGCCGCGCGCTTGCGGCGCTTCGACAGCGCTCTCCGAAGCCCCTTCGCTCACGACGGCCGCCTGCGCTTGTGCGCGAACGGGTTGTCCTTTTCCCGCAGCGTTATCCGCACCGGCGTGCCCGGCAGCTCGAAAAACTCGCGCAAGGAGTTGACGAGATAGCGCAGGTAGGATTGCGGCACGGCGTCGGCGCGCGAGCAGAACAGGACAAAACTCGGCGGCCGCGCCTTGGCCTGGGTGATGTAGTTCAGCTTCAGCCGCCGGCCCGAGACCGCCGGCGGCGGATTGGCGTCGACCGCCTGCTCGAACCAGCGATTCAGCGAAGCGGTCGGCACCCGCCGGTTCCAAACCGAATAGGCATCCTCGATCGCGCGCATCAGCCGGTCGATGCCCTCCCCCATCAGGCCGGACACCGCGACGACGGGGGCGCCCTTGACCTGCGGCAGCAGGTGATCGACCTCGCTGCGCAGCGCCGAAATCAGATTCGACTTTTGCCCCATCAGATCCCATTTGTTGACCGCGATCACCAGCGCCCGGCCCTCGCGCTCGATCAGGTCGGCGATGCGCAAATCCTGTTCCTCGAACTTGTGCTGCGCATCCATCATCAGCACCACGACTTCGGCGAAGCGAATGGCACGGAGCGCATCCGCCACCGAGAGCTTCTCCAGCTTCTCCTCGATCCGCGAACGCCGCCTCAGGCCCGCGGTGTCGAACACGCGAAAATCCCGGCCCTGCCAGTTGACCTCGACGGAGATGGAATCGCGGGTGGTGCCGGCTTCCGCGCTGGTCAACAGCCGCTCCTCGCCGAGCAGGTGATTGATCAGCGTCGACTTGCCGGCGTTGGGCCGGCCGACAATGGCGACGCGAATCGGGCGTTTGGCGATGTCCTCGTCGGATTCGATGATGTCGTCGTCGTCGAATTCCTCGCGCTCGTCGGCGGGCTCCGGCATCAGTCCGCGCAGCGCGTCGTAGAGATCGCTCAAGCCCTCGCCGTGCTCGGCCGAGATCTGGATCGGCTCGCCGAGGCCGAGCGCGTAAGCCTCCATCGCACCGGCATCGCCCTGGCGGCCCTCGCTCTTGTTGGCGACCAGCACCACCGGCTTGTTGGCGCGGCGGGCGAAATCGGCAAAGGCGCGGTCGTTGGGCGTCAGTCCTGCGCGCGCGTCGATCACGAACATCAACGCGTCGGCAAGGGAGATCGCAACCTCGGTCTGTTCCTGCATCCGCGCGGTCAGCGAGCCCTTGGCGCCCTCGTCGAGGCCGGCGGTGTCGATGAGCGTGAATTCGAGATCGCCGAGACGGCCCTCACCTTCACGGCGGTCGCGGGTGACGCCCGGCAGGTCGTCCACCAGCGCGAGCTTTTGCCCGACCAGCCGGTTGAACAGCGTCGATTTTCCGACGTTGGGCCGGCCGATAATGGCGATCGTGAACGACATAAGTGATCCCTGCGCCCGTAACGCCGCGCATGTCAATGTAATGAAAAACCGAGATCAGCGCGTGAAAGTACCGCTCGGCAGCGGGGCCGGGAAAGGCGGCGCGGATTGCGGCTGTTGCGCGGACTGCGCCGATTGGGAGGGTTGTGCGGCGGTCTGATCGGGCGGCGGCGCCGTGGTGCGCTTGCGGACGATTTTCGCGGGTTTCGGAGCCGCCGGCGCGGCGGCGGTGCTGTCTTCCTCGGGCGCGGCGTCGGGATCGGGCGCGGCGGCCGGCTCGGTTGCGGGCTGCTTGCTCTTGCCCTTGGATTTCGCCGATCGTTTCGACTTCGGCTCCTCGGGCGGCGGAGCGGCGGCGGCCCCGGCCGCCTGCGCGGCCTGCTGCTGCTGTTGTTGCTGCTCCACATTGCCCTTGTACAGGTCCTTCGGCACGCCCTGCTCGAGGCCCGGCACGCCGTCCGGGAAAACCGGCTTGCGCTCGCCCGGCAGCTTCTTCTTGGTGTCGAGCCAGTCGAGCAGATCGCTGGGATCGAAGTTGGTGAGACTCGACGAGCAGCCGGCGAGCGCGCCCGACAGCGCGATCAGCACGGTAGCTGCGATCAGACGTTGCGAGCGGCGCATGGTCGATTTCCCGGTCAACGCGTTTCCTGCCGTCAGCTCTTCGCAACCGGCGGCAACAACGCCTGCATGGCCTCGGCGCGCGAGCGCATGCTTGGCGGCGTCTCGCCGTCATTGCCAATCAGGTCCAGCCACTTCCGTGCCGCCGCCATGTCGTTGGCGCGCCAGGCCGAGAGCGCGAGCAGTTCGCGCGCGGTGTGGCGATAGGTCGCCTCCGGCGTCGTGAACGGCTCAAGCCGCGCCAGCATGTCCGGATAGCTCGCGGTGTCCAACAGCATTTCGGCCGCGCGGACCTTGGCAAGGTTTTGCTGCTCGGTGCCGACGCTGCGATCGGCGGCGATTCCGTCGAACATTTTCGCCGCGGCTTGCCGGTCGCGGCTTGCCACTTCGCCCGCGGCGCGCATCCGCGCCAGCGTGCGATAGCCCGACGGCGCCTTCGTCGCGAGCTCGTTGAAGGCCGCTTCGGCCTCGGCGTGCTTGTTCGCATCGGACAGATCGACCGCCCTGTCGAACGCCGCCCCCGCCTCGGCCGCCTTCTGGGCCTCCAGATACTGGTACCCGCGCCAGCCGCCGACGCCGGCGATGATCAACAGCGCGCCGGCGATGATGTAGATCGAATATTGGTCCCACAGCTTCTTGAGCTGGTCGCGACGCACTTCCTCGTCGACTTCATCAAATAATTCAGACACTTATGGGTATCCCATCCCGGACGGACCGCGGCAGAGCAAAGCCGGCGTCAGACGCCCAATTCCCGCGTGGCGCCGCGTTACCCTAGCGTTATGGCGGTGGCAAGGCAAAGTCAGCCGGATCAAAGCGTTAACGGTGGAGTTCTGGGAACTGCGCCGTTCCCCCGTCTCAGCCCTTCGCCTTCATGCCATAGACATGCTCCGGGCCCGGAAAGGCGCGCGAGCGCACGTCGTTGGCATATCCTTCGATGGCGGCCTCGATCATGGGTGCAAGTTCGCCGTAGCGGCGGACGAATTTCGGGGTCCGCGGCGACAGGCCCAGCATGTCCTCCAGCACCAACACCTGGCCGTCGCAGGCGGCGCTGGCGCCGATGCCGATAGTGGGGATGGCGATGGTCTCGGTGATCTTGCGCGCCAGCGGCTCGGCGACCGCTTCGATCACGACCGAGAATGCCCCGGCTTCGGCAATCGCCCTGGCGTCGTTCTCGATCGGCTCCCAGCTGCCCTCGTCACGGCCCTGGGCGCGGAACGAGCCGAGCGTGTTGATCGACTGCGGCGTCAGCCCGATGTGGCCCATCACGGGAATGCCGCGCTCGACAAGAAACGCGACCGTGTCCGCCATCCGCGCGCCGCCCTCGAGCTTGACCGCGCCGCAATGGGTCTCTTTCAGGATTCTGACCGCGGAATGAAACGCCTGCTCTTTCGAGGCTTCATAAGAGCCGAAGGGCATGTCGACCACGACCAGCGCATGCTTTGAGCCGCGCATCACGGCATGGCCCTGCAGGATCATCATGTCGAGCGTCACCGGGACCGTGGTTTCGAAACCGTGCATGACATTGCCCAGGGAATCGCCGACCAAAATGACATCGCAATAGCGATCGACCAGCGCCGCGGTATGGGCGTGATACGAGGTCAGCATCACGATCGGCTCGCCGTTTTTGCGGGCCCGGATATCGGGCGCGGTCTTGCGCCGGATGGCGGATTGAACGGACATTCTTACACTCCGAAGACGGGAACGCCGATCACGACGGGATGGAACGCGAAACCGAGCGCCAGATAGGCGACGATCCCGACCGCGATTGCGATCAAATCGTTGCCCCAGCCGCCGACCGGGATCGGCGGGCCGCCGGGGTCCGTGCGGCGCTTCAGCGAGACGCGATCGAACACCGCCCAGCCCAGGAACGAGCCGAACAGGATGATGCCGCCGAGATCGCCGTTCGCCAGCAGATGCGCCGCCGCCCACAATTTGACCCCCGACAGCATCGGATGCTTTACGGCGGTGTAGATACGGCCGCGGAGATAGGCCGCCACCACCAGGATGACCGACGGCAGCATCAGGGCGACGGTGACATGTTTCAGCGCCTTCGGCGGATACCAGACGTCGATCCGGCCGGTCGCGCGATAATGCGCAAAACCCCACACAATCAGCACAAGGCCGGCGAGCGAGACCAGCGCATAGCCGGCCTTGTAGCCACTCTCGCCCCAAGAGCCGATCAGGCGCGCCCGCAAGTCGCGCCGGGTGGTCAGCGTGTGGATGCCGAAGAACAGGACCAGCCCGAGGATCATCACCAGCAGTCCCATGATGTTCTCCTCTGCAGGCCGCGCTTGTTGGGCACGGGTAGCACTTTGCGGGCGCGGGCGGCAATGCGTTAGAGCGCGCGACCTGGGCACACCGCCATTCCGGGATGGCCCGGAGGGCCAGACCTCAGGTGTGCAATTGCACATCGGGGAATCTCGAGGTTGCTGACTACGCAAGATAACCGCGGGATTCCCCGATGTGCAATTGCACATCTGAGGTTCGCGCGTTGCACGCGCGCCCCGGAATGACGGCTGTGGCTCACGGCTTCGCCGCCGCCTTGCCCAAATCGCGGTTGTCGACGTAACGGATCGCGATCGGGCGGCCGGCGAGCGAGCCGCCGAGGCCGTCGCTGAATTTCAGCGGCATGCAGGCGTCGAGCGAGGCGTCGATCGCCTTCAGATAGGTGGCGCGGAGATCCGCCGGCGCGCCTTCGGTGGCGAAGGTCATGCGTGGCGGCCCCATCATCTCGCCGGAGCGCTTGAAGCTGAAACGCACCGACATCTGCATGCCCTCGCGCGCGGTATCGGCCGGCGGCGGCGTCCAGCAGGAGCGCAGGGCCGCGAACAGGTCGCCGATGGTGTCGAGATCATGATCCGGCTTGACGTATTTGGCCGCGTCGTCCTGCGGCGGCACAGTGTCGATGGTGAGCTGCAGATTCTCCCCATAGGGATAATCGATCTCGGGAATGCAGGGCCCGCGGTTGAACACGCTGCAAAAGGTCGGCGTGCAGGGATGGTGGGACAATACGCTGCAGGGCGCATGCGCAAACGGCGTGGCGTCGATCTGCCGCCGCCGGGCGTCGGCGGAGCCGGCAATGGTCATTACCGCCAAGGCAGTGATGAGACAGATAATGATGCGCCGGAGCATGAGACCTCGAAGATTGCGCGACCAGAGTGATGCAAGCGAAAAATGAGGCGCGCAGCAGCCGCGATCAAGCCCGGCCGCGTTCAATTCCCCGCGTTCATTCAGCGTATGCCATCGCCCGGCCTGGACCGGGCGACCCAGTATTCCAGAGACGCTTGCGATAGAACCTAGAGGGCGCGGCGTACTGGGTCCCCCGGTCAAGCCGGGGGACGATAATGGAGCGGCGACGCCGCAGCGCCCCTCACGCCTTCTTCTTCACGTCCTTGACGCTGGAAAACGTAATGCCCTCGGCGCGTTCCCTGGTGTAGCCGAGATAGAATTCGTTCTTGGCCAGAAACACCGGGTCGCCGTCGACGTCGTCGGCGACGCCGGAACCGTTGGCGGCGATGAAGGCCTCCAGCTTCTTGCGGTCGTCGGACGAGATCCAGCGCGCCAGCTGAAACTCGGAAACCTCGAATTCCACCGGCAGCGAATATTCGGCGTCCAGCCGCGCCTTCAGCACGTCGAGCTGCAGCGGGCCGACCACGCCGACCAGGGCCGGTGCGCCGTCGCGCGGGCGGAACACCTGCACAACGCCCTCCTCCGACATCTGCTGCAACGCCTCCTTCAGCTTTTTCGCCTTCATCGCATCGGTGAGCCGGACGCGGCGGACGATTTCCGGCGCAAATGAGGGAACGCCCACGAAGGTGAGGTCCTCGCCTTCCGTCAGGGTGTCGCCGATCCTCAACGTGCCGTGATTGGGAATGCCGACGACGTCGCCGGCAAAGGCCTCATCCGCCAGCGCGCGATCCTGGGCGAAGAAGAACTGCGGGCTGGAGAGCGACATGTTCTTGCCGGTGCGCACCAGTTTTGTCTTCAT
>Ga0210410_10004299_pt1 | contig 12519 bp, 10 predicted proteins | sample IncBWC4MmetaG_FD_161058 | JGI IMG/M metagenome (GOLD analysis project Ga0210410, IMG submission 161058) | Forest soil microbial communities from Barre Woods Harvard Forest LTER site, Petersham, Massachusetts, United States - Inc-BW-C-4-M | ecosystem: Environmental > Terrestrial > Soil >... | reverse complement strand
TTCCCGCGCCCACCGCGTCCGCCCTGTGCCACCAGCACCCGCTGTCCCGGTGTCGCCAGGTCCGCGATGGTCTCGCCCTTCTCGTCGAACACCAGCGTCCCCACCGGCACCTTCAGAAACATGTCTGCGCCAGAGTGGCCGGTGCAATTCGATCCTTCGCCGTGGCGCCCGCGATCCGCTTTAAACTCGCGATTGTACCGGTACCGTAGCAGTGTGTTGTCGTTCGGGTTCGCTTCCAGGTAAATGCTCCCGCCGTGACCGCCGTCGCCACCCGATGGTCCGCCGCGCGGGACAAACTTCTCTCGACGAAACGCCACGCAGCCGTTCCCGCCGTTCCCCGCTTTCACCAGAATCTTAGCTTCGTCAACAAACACAGTCCCTGCTTCCTCTCAAAAAACGATAACATAGGCGTTCGGCATCAGCGCAAATCAAGAAATTAATTGGAGGCATCGATCGTGTCTCGTATCCGTGTGTGGCTGCGTCGCGCCGCAATCTTGCTCGTGCTCCTGGCTATTCTCGTGGGCGTCGGCGCCTACATCTTGTACTTCCATCGAGACCGGCTGGCCGCTGCTCCCTCCCACGCCCGCGTTGCGCCCACCGTTACTCCGATAAAAGGTCTCGCCGCCTGCTGGGTGGAAACCGGCAGTACCTTCACCGGTTATTCCTTCGCGATGACGGCCGGAAGCATTCTCGTTAAGCATCCTGCCGGCGACCTGCTGATCGACACCGGCAATTCCTCACATTTTGATGACGAGATCGAGAACTATCCGTTTCTGTTGCGCCTCAAACTTAAAAATCTCGCCGGTCAGCTGAATCCCGAAGTGCCGCTCCCTGAACTCATGCGCCTGGTCGGTGGCGACCCATCCAAAATTCGTTGGGTCATCCTCTCTCACACGCACTTGGATCATGCCGGCGGCCTGATGGATCTCCCCGGCGTCCCAGTTCTGCTCACTCATGAGGAGCTGCAATACGCCTTCGATCCCGCGGTTCAAGCCAAAGGGTTCGTGATTCCCGCGCATACACAGAGATTCCCGCCCGCCGATGCGCCCACGCTGAAATTCGATCCCCGTCCGTATGAAACTTTCGATGAAAGCACCGATCTCTATGGCGACGGCTCGGTCGTTGTAGTACCCCTGCGCGGCCACACTCCTGGCAGTGTCGGCATCTTCGTCAACCTCGACCCGCATCGCCGCTTGTTCTACGTTGGCGATGCCGTTGATGAGGAACGCGGCTTCCAGGATCGCGCCGACAAATCACTCTTGCTGCGCGACAGCGACAACGATCCCGCACGCGCCAACCAAATCGTTGCCAAGCTCAACCAGCTTCACCAAATGGTGCCGGAGTTGGCCATTATTCCCGCGCATGGCCGCAGCGCTTACCTGAAATTCTTTCCAGGCGGCGCCCTGACCTGCGTTTCGTCCGATGCTCCGCGTTAAGACTTCCGATCCGCTGCAAAAAACAAAGCGGCGGGCCTCAGTCTGCCGCGCCGCTTAAGATGTAAGGCCGCGTGGCACAGCCATTTCTGGCTGTGCGCTTTTCGCCGCTCTAGCTGGCAGCCGCCTGCGCTTCCGCCGGCTTCACGCTAATAAATCTCCCGTGCCGCCCCTTATCCTCAAACATCACGTACCCTGTAACCAGCGCAAACAGCGTGTCGTCCTTGCCCTGCCCGACATTCACGCCCGCCTGATGCTTCGTACCGCGCTGCCTAATCAAAATTGTTCCCGCATTGACGAGCTGCCCGCCGAAGCGTTTCACACCAAGCCTCTGCCCGTGTGAATCCCGCCCGTTTGTTGACGACCCGCCGCCCTTCTTATGTGCCATGACTCATTCCCTCTGTTTTCCTGTGTTACTTCGGTCTCAAATCCGAAACCTGTAGCTCACGTTCGGTTTCTGAACCTGAGGCTTTTGCCGGGTGCCCCATCCCTGCGCTTTTTGCAAGGGTGGGCCTTCGCTATTTCACAGCTTGATATCGCTTACCTGCACAGCCGTATAATTCTGCCGGTGTCCGCGCGAAATCTTGTATTGGTTGCCCTTCTTGAACTTGAGCACGGTAAGCTTCTTCGCGCGCCCCTGGCTAACGATCTTTCCTGTAACAGTCACCTTCGACGCATCCGCACCGAGCACGACCTTCTTCTCGTCCGTATGCACCGCGAGCACGGAGCCAAACGTCACCTTCTCGCCCACGTCTCCGCTAACCCGCTCAATCCGTATAGTGTCGCCGGGTGCGACGCGATACTGCTTCCCCCCGGTCTGAATGACGGCGTACATCGCTCCTCCACCTGTAAAGACAAACGCCAATTATAGTGGCTTTACACCAACCCCGTCAACGCACGAAAATTACGCCCATGAGTCAAACATCCGTCACTCCACTGCTTGCTGGCAAGATCTTAGGCTCACCAAACAATTCTTTCGTCATCGCCGAATGGCAAGACGAGGGCGGACCCGCCGGACCTCCGCGCCTGATTGCCCCGCGCCACCGCCACCATAAAGACGATGAAGCCTGGTACGTGTTGGAAGGCACTCTTCGCGTGCAATCGGGCGAAAACGAAATTGACGCCCGCGCCGGTTCCGCCGTGCTCGTCCCCCGCGGCACGCCGCACACCTATTGGAACGCAGGCCTCGGACGCCTCCGCTACCTCCTCATAATGACTCCCAACATTTTTAGCCTGATCCAGGGAATCCATGCTCTAAAAGAGCGCACTCCTGCTTCCGTACAGCGACTCTTCCGCGAGCACGATTCCGAGCTGCTCTAGTATCAACTGGCGACGTCTTGCATCTAATAGCTTGTAACGCCAACCACGACAGTGGTTTACGTGCAGTTATGCAACTTTTTCCGTTCGCACGGGTTTCCTGAGTGTAACGGTAAAGGATCTAAGAGGGTCCCCAGATGCGATACTTTAAGATGCGATATCTAAGGTTGTTCGGTTTGATTGGTCTAGTTCTCGGTGTTTCTCTCTTCGCGGCTTCTAACGCGAACGCCCAGCGCGTCGCCTTCGGTGTGGGAATCGGCGCTCCTGCTTATTACGGTGCCGCACCGGTCTGCACCTACGGCTACTACGACTACTATCCCTACGCCTGTGCCCCCTATGGATACTACGGCCCTGACTGGTTCGTAGGCGGCCTCTTCATCGGCGCCGGCCCCTGGTATCACGGCTATTACGGTCGTGGCTACGACGGTCGCGGATACGGTTACGGCCGCGGCGGATACGGCTATTACGGTCATGGCGGCTACGGACGCGGCTTCGATCATGGCTACCGCGGTGGAGACTTCCACGGCGGCAACGGTTATCGTGGCGGTGGTTACCGCGGCGGCGACTTCCATGGCGGAGGAGGCGGGTACCACGGCGGCGGCAGCTTCCATGGCGGCGGCGAGTCCCACGGCGGTGGCGGCTATCACGGCGGAGGCGGATTCCACGGCGGTGGCGGCGGATCGCATGGCGGTGGCCACGGAGGCGGCGGGCATCGCTAAGTAAACTTTATGCGCCGGTATTTTGCCGGCGCAGAGCACAGGACGGCTGGCCGCTAAACGCTGCCAGCCGTTCTTATTTTCCGCAAAGGCCGGTCAGAAATCGAAACGATAGCCGAGAATCATTTTCGCAATCAAATGATCCGTTGATCTCGTCACTCCCACTCCCAACCCAAAATTCACTTCCCACTTCGGCGAAAGATTCAGATCGACCACCGGGAAAATCTGGTGCTGCTGCTCGCTAAGGGGTATGAAATCCGTCGCTGGCCCAACCGAACCGTAATACTCGATTCCCCCGGAAATCTTCTTGGTGAAGTCGTAACCAATCTTCACGTTCGGCGAAAAAATAAACCCGTCATGCACGCTGGGACCATGAAAGGAGCGGTCAAACGTCGGATTGAACGACAAGTACCACGGCCCCATCTGCTTGTCGATAATCGGCCGCAGCTCCCACGTCCAAGTGTCCTGCGAAAACTTCGCCCGCTGGTAGCCAATCTCGTTCGATAAACTCAGACCCACTGGCCATTTCCACTTCGGCGGAATGCGCACCCGCGGACGGATGTGATCCCCAACCCACTGCACGCCATACCCGTTGCGCTCGTAGGTAAAAATGTAGAAGCCCACCTCGAACCAATCCGTAACTCCGTGCGTGATCTCAATCGTCTCGTGCTCAGCGTGGTTGGTCGGCAGCACGCCCTGCTGCACCGTCTTGCTGCCATCGATTGTGAAGTTGCTGTGCAGTTCCACCATCGTGTGCCCAGGCTCCACTTGGTCGTACCCGTACACCTGAATCTCATAGTTGTCCTGAGCTTTTGCAATCCCCCCTGAAACGTAAATCGTGCCCAAAAGCACCAACACGTAACCAATTTTTCTCAAGTAAGCCCGACTCCCTTCCTGCGAGCAAGAGACAGTAACGCGTTTGCTTCGACGCCGCAAACCTCCCGCCGGGCTGCCTTTAATATCCTCAGATTTCCACCTTTTGCCGATTGCTCTTCACTTATTCATGTGGTAGTAACATGCCCCATTCAGACTCGCTGCGAGTGGTGGGTCGGTTTTGCGTGGTCGGGGTGACCGCGCAGTCCCCTTCGGTGTCCCCTTCGCTTAAGGCAATACGGTGCTTGTGGTGTGTGCTGTCCGAATATTTCTGGGAGGCGGTTGATGAGACGCAGGGCAAGCGGTTTATCTGTGGTGGGATTTTCGGCTGTGCTGTTGCTGATTTTCGCGGCCCTCAATTTTCCCGCCGCGAACGCACAGTCTACAACAGATGGCGCCATCGGTGGCGCTGTCACGGATCAGTCCGGTGCCGTAGTGCCGAACGCCATTGTCAGCAGCCGTAATCTCGGCACGGGCGCCAGCTCCAGCGGCGCCACGGATGGCAGTGGCCGTTACATTCTGATCCATCTCCAGCCCGGCCAGTATTCTCTCGAGATCACCGGTACCGGCTTCGGCGCTTTCAAAGTCACCAACATCACCGTGGAAGTTGGCCGAGTGACAACGATAGATGCCGCCCTGAATATCAAGACAATCACCGAAACGGTAGTCGCCACCGCAGAGCTTCCCGTTATCACCACCGATCGCGCGGACTTTACCACCAACATCAACGACACCACGATCGACAATCTCCCCATCAACGGCCGCCGCTGGTCCACTTTCGCGCTAAGCACGCCCGGCGCAGTGCCGGATGGTGGTTTCGGTCTGGTGAGCTTCCGCGGCATTTCCGGCCTGCTCAACAACAACACGGTCGACGGCGCCGACAACAATCAGGCTTTCTTCAGCGAAGAGCGCGGCCGCACGCGCATCAGCTATTCCACCAGCGAAGCCGCCATCCAGGAATTCCAGATCAACACCTCCAACTATTCCGCCGAGTACGGCCGTTCCGCCGGCGGCGTGGTCAACGCCGTCACCAAGAGCGGCACCAACCAAATCCATGGCCAAGCCTTCTGGTACGACCGCACCAGCGACCTCGGCGCCATCAACCCCTTCTCCTTTCAGAAAGTCGTCAGCAACGGCACAACGACCCAAGTACCATTTCTTCCGCCAGACAAGCGCCATCAGTTCGGCGGAGGCATTGGCGGCCCTGTCCTGAAAGACAAGCTATTTTTCTTCTTTAGCGGTGACCAGCAATTGCGAAATTTCCCAGCTACCGGCAATTCCGGCAACCCGGGCGCGATTTTCGCGCCGATCACCGTCGCGCCTCCATCCACGCCTTCCGCCTGCACCGACAAGACGCAAACCGCAAGTCTATCGGAAGGGAATATTCTCGCCTGCAGGGGATTCTCGCAGGCACAGGTGAACACGGCGCTCGGTTTCCTTACAAACCTCACCGGACAAGTGCCACGTACGGGAGACCAACTCATTCTCCTGCCCAAGATCGACTGGAACATTACCTCCAAGCACCACGCCTCTTTCACTTACAACCGCCTCCGCTGGGCCTCACCCGCAGGTATTCAGTCGGCCGGAGTAGTGAATCGCGGCATCGAGAGTTTTGGTGACGATTTTGTTAAGGAAGATTGGGGAGTAGTTCGCCTTACATCTACATTCAGCCCCACGATCGCCAACGAATTCCGTTACCAAGCCGGCCGCGACTTTGAGTTCGAATTTGCGCAGTCGCCGTTACCCGGCGAGCCCATTTCTTCCCAGGGTTCCTCTCCTCAGATAACAGTCAATGGCGTTGGCGGTTTTGTCTTTGGAAAGCCGAACTTCCTCGATCGCCCCGCGTTTCCGAAGGAGATGCGTCACCAATTCGCAGACACTATTTCTTGGAGCCATGGCATTCACCTTCTGAAGTTCGGCGCAGACATCAACCATGTGAATGACATCGAAAACAATTTGTTCAGCGGCGCCGGCGCGTACACATACAACAATCGCGCGGACTACATCAGTGACTACATCACCGCCGCCAATGGCTTAGGCCGCGTCTGCTCCGCGGGTGATATCACCGCCACTGTGGCCACCGGTGCGCTCCCCTGCTTCAATAGCTACACCCAGGAGATTGGACCGAGTACCTACCAATTCTCAACCAATGACTTGGCGTTTTTCGTTCAAGACGACTGGCGTGTCCACCCGCATTTCACGGTGAATCTCGGCCTGCGCTATGAAACTGAGCTCATGCCTTCGCCGCAGGTTCCTAACGCCGCGCTTCCTCTCACCAACAAATTTCCCTCGGATTTCAAGGGCTTCGGTCCGCGCCTCGGCTTTGCATGGGACATCACTGGCGACGGCAAGACCATTGCCCGAGCCGGTTACGGTATTTTCTACGGCCGCATCATCAATTCCAGCATCGCCAATGCCATCTCCAATACCGCCAACCTCCAAGGCTCACAGCTTTCCTTCTTCTTCCCGCAAACGTCGGCTGGCTCTCTCACTTACCCCAACGTCCTCGCCGCGGCTCCGAGTGGATCGCCCGGTGCACTGCAAGCGGTACAGTTTGCGCCCCACACCAGCAATCCCATGGTTCATGAATTCGACCTCGACTTTCAGCGCGAAATCGCCACCAACACGGTCGTTTCCGTCTCGTACCTCGGAAGCCTCGGCGGAAACCTGCCACGCTTCGTCGACATAAACTTGGATACACCGACACACACTGTCACATACAAATTTGCCGGCGGTCCCTTTGCTGGCCAATCGTTGACCGTGCCGGTTTACACCTCTCGGCCGAATGGCAGCTTCGGAGCCATTACAGACATTTCGGACAGCGTAACCTCGAAATACAACGCCGTGGTCGTCGCCCTGAATCGCCGCTTTTACCAGGGCTTCCAAATACAGACCTCGTTCACTTACTCGCACGCCTACGACTCGGGCCAGAGCTCCCAAACCTTCTCTGCCACCAACAACGTGCTGAACCCGTTTGACCTTACTCAGGAACAGGGCCGCTCCAATTTTGACATTCGCGAGCGTTTCGCCCTTGGCGCGGTTTGGACGCCTGACCTCTATAAAGGCTCCCGCTTGATCCTGAAAGAGTTGGTCAATGGCTTCACCATTTCGCCTCTCATCAACATCTCTTCCGGCGCGCCTTACACCGGTCTGCTCTCCGGGACAGCGCCGGCGCTTGATGCCACAGGCAAGTCATGCAAGGCGGGCTCGCCGGGTTGCTTCTCGGCCATCTCTTCCGGCGTTCTCGGAGCGGGCGGCACCAATCGCCTGCCGAATCTGCCTCCCAATGCGTTTCAAATGCCGCGCACAGCCAATGTGGACCTCCGACTGGAGAAGAGTTTCCGGCTGACCGAACGCAGAGCCTTCACGCTCACTGCGGATGCGTTCAATGCTTTTAACCACACCAACTTCACCGGCGTGAATACGCTGATGTACGCCATCTCTGGAAGCACTCTGCAGTTTCAAGACGGCGCAAGCGGCCGCAGCTTGTTCGGCCTGCCCACGCAGTCCAGCAACAGCATCCTCGCGCAGCGTCAAATTCAGATTGGCGCGCGCCTGGACTTTTAGTTCCGTCGGTAAACAGGAAAAGGGCGCCTCGATTTTGAGGCGCCCTTTTCATCGCTCGGATTGCTCGCAAATCTACGCGTGCGGATGCGCCTTGTCGTAAATCTCCATCAACTGTCGGATCGACGCGTGCGTATATTTCTGCGTCGTCGATAGCGACTGATGCCCCAGCAATTCTTGAATCGCCCGCAAATCCGCCCCATCCGCCAGCAAATGCGTAGCAAACGCATGCCGCAACGAATGCGGATGCAAATCCCAATTAATATTCACCAGCTTGACGTATTTTTTTACGATTCGCCCCACCGACCGCTGCGTCAGCCGCCTCCCTGCATAATTCAGAAACACCGCGTTCGTGTGCGGCGCGGGCCGTCGCGTCTCTCCGCTGCCGGTACCCAGCAAGAGCTGCCCTCGCAGCGGCCAATATTTTTCCAGCGCCTCGTGGGCTTTACTTCCGTACGGCACAATCCGTTCCTTGTTTCCCTTGCCGCGCACCCGCAGCATCCGTTCGTTCTGCTCCATGTCTTCCAAGTTCAGTCCGGTGAGTTCGCTCACGCGCAGTCCAGCCGCGTACAGCAGCTCAAGCAAGGCCCGGTCGCGCCGCAGCAGTAATCCTTCGCTTCCCGCTGCCTTCTTCCCGCGAGCGACTAAACCTTCACCCTTCTTCGCAGCCAAACGTCCGCCTGTCGCAGCCGGTCCGGTTCCCGCCAGCTTGTCCAGGAACCCACTCATATCTTCGGCAGAAAGTACGGAAGGGATTCGCTTGGGCAGCTTGGGAGTCGGCACTAGTCGCGCCGGATTCTCCTTGATCATCGCCTCGCGCACGCAGTACTTGAAAAAAGACCGCAGTGCCGCCAGTTTCCGCGCAATCGAGCTCTTCTCTAGCCCTTGCTCGTGCAAATGCCCCATAAATTCGCGAATAATCAGATGTGTAATCTTCGGCAGCGCGGGCGGCTGCACTCCCGGTGGCGAAAGGTACGCCACAAACTGCTCCAAATCTTTCCCATAATTCAGAATCGTGTGCGGCGACGAATTCCGCACCGACTGCAAATACTGCAAATATTTTCCAATCGCTTGCTTCATCTCAGCGGAGCCGCTCCGAGGCTTACGCCCCAAGTATAGTCGCGCGAAATTTCGCGACCTCGAATTCGGAAGCGCATGCTGCTGACTTGTTAATGGGAAATCAGGGCCTGTCAGATAAAGCTTACGGCTTCGCGCCCACCGGCGTCGCGGCTTCTTCCGGCTGCGGTGGCATCGGGTCCGCCACTACGGATTCCCAGTCGCAACCTTCCTTCATGCAACTCCGCACCGTGCCGATCTTCGTCTTCTTCTCCACAATAAACGGCGCCCCGCACTTCGGGCAGGGCTCAGCCAGCGGCATATGAGGCGTTGTGAAATCGCAATCCGGATATCGCGAACAGCCGTAAAAAATCCGTGGACGTCCGCGCCCGCCTTTGCCCGCGCTGCCGCGTCGCACAAATTCGCCTTCATTGCACTTCGGACACTTGATCCCCATCGTGATTGGCCGCGTGTACTTGCACTTGGGATATCCGGTGCAGCCGATGAACTCGCCAAATCGTCCGTGCTTCTTCACCAGTCCGTTGCCGCACAATGTGCACTTTTCATCCAGCGGTTCGTCGGGCTGCAGCGCAATGCGCGTGCCCTGCACCATGCGTCGCGTCGTCTTGCAATCGGGATAGCCAGTGCAGGCCAAAAATGTGCCAAATCGCCCGCGCTTGATGGCCATCTCTTTTCCGCAGTTCTCGCAATACTCTACTTTACCTTCGCCCGTCCCATCGTCGGCGATTTCCGGCGCCATATCCTGAATGAAATCGCAATCCGGATAGCGCGAGCACCCCAGGAAAAATCCGTGCCGGCTGATGCGCTCCAGCAGCTCGCCTTCGCCGCATTTCTCGCATTTCTTGCCCGTAGGGATCCCAGCCTTGTACGACACCATCTCGTCCCCGGCTTTTGCCAGGTCGATGACAAATTTTCCCCAGAATTCCCGCACGGCGTCCCGCCACGGCAGCTTGCCTTCCTCAATCTCGTCCAATTCCTCTTCCAGCCGCGCCGTGAACGTCACATCAAACACGTCATCAAAACTCTTCACCAGCAGGACGCTCACCCGCTCGCCCAGCATCGTTGGCGTGAACCGCCCCTGGTCTTTGCGCACATACTCGCGCTCGACAATCGTCGAAATAATCGAAGCGTATGTAGACGGCCGACCGATCCCCTTTTCTTCCAACTCTTTCACTAGCGTCGCCTCCGTATATCGCGGCGGCGGCTCCGTGAAATGCTGGTCCGGCCGGATCTGATCGAGCCGCAGCATCTGCCCTTCCGTTACGCGCGGCAGCGACTTGCCTTCGCCCTCATCGTCCTTTTCATCGTCCTCGCGGTCTGCGCCCGCTACCGGCATCTGATACACGCGCAGATATCCGTCGAATTTCTGCACCGAACCTGTCGCGCGAAATGCGTAATCTCCCGCCGAAATATCGATGCTCGTCTGATCGAAAATTGCCGGCAACATCTGCGAAGCCACAAAGCGCTGCCAGATCAACTGATAGAGCTTGAACTGATCGTCCGGCAGATACTTGCGCACATCTTCAGGAGTTCGGTTAACGTCCGTAGGACGCACGGCCTCGTGCGCTTCCTGCGCGTCTTTCTTCGACTTGTAGTAGTTCGGTTTTTCCGGCAGGTAATTCGACCCAAAACGTTCGGGAATCATTTCGCGAACCTGTTGCAGCGCATCCTGCGAAACATTCACCGAATCCGTTCGCATGTAAGTGATCAGCGCGACTGAACCCTCTTCGCCGAGCTCCACGCCTTCATAAAGCCGCTGCGCCACGCCCATCGTGCGCTTCGCCGTGTAGCGTAGCCGATTGTACGCCGCCTGCTGCAGCTTAGAAGTTGTGAACGGCGGCGGCGGGTTGCGCTTCTTTTCCTTCTGCGCAACGGAAGTGACCTGCCACTTCGCGTTGCTGACGGCCGCGACCACCTTGTCGGCCGCCCCCTGATTCGCAACCTCAATGTCCTCGCCTTTGTACTTGCTCAGCTTGGCTTCAAAAATGGGCGGCTCGCCGGCGTCCAACATCGCGTGAATCGACCAATATTCCTGCGGCACGAACGCCCGGATCAGTTGCTCGCGCTCCACAATCAAGCGTAGCGCCACCGTCTGCACCCGACCCGCGGATAATCCCCGCCGCACTTTGTCCCATAGCAGCGGCGAAATTTTGTACCCTACGATGCGGTCCAGCACGCGCCGCGCTTGCTGCGCGTCCACCAAATTGGTGTCCAGCTGCCGCGGCTTTTCGAATGCCGCGCGAATAGCCTTCGGCGTAATCTCGTTGAATGTCACTCGGAAGATTTTCTTGGGGTCGATCGGCGGGATACTGATTTCGTCGCGGTTCTTTTTGCCGGCTTTCGACTTGCCCTTGCCATTCGTCTTGGCTTCCGCCTCTTCCTTTTCTTTCGCTTCCGCGGCGGCTTTGTTGCCGTTGCTGGCCGCCTCTTCTTCATATTTCATCGGCTTGGAAAGCACCAGTGCCAGGTGCGCTGAAATCGCCTCGCCTTCGCGGTCCGGGTCGCCCGCCAGATAAACAGCCGTAGCGGAGCTGGCCGACTTCCTCAAATCATTAATAACTTTGCCTTTGCCGGAAATAATCTGCAGCGTAGGCTCAAAAATCTTGGCGTCGTCCAGTGTGATCGGCTTCCTGTTTACCTTCTCTGGCTCTGCTTTGCCCTTTTTCCCCCGCCCCTTTTTCTTCTTCTTGGGTTCTTCATCAGGCAGACGAATACCGATCGTCTTCTTGGGCAGGTCCATTACGTGCCCGATCGACGCTTTGACGGTGTAGTCCCGTCCCAAATACTTATTGATCGTCTTCGCCTTAGCAGGCGACTCCACTATTACCAGCGAACGTGCCATGTTTTCTTTTGTAACCCCGGATTCCCCTGTTGGAAGGCCTATGTGGCGGGGCTTGTGTCCTTCTCGCTACCTTATTCAAGATGCGCAGACGCGGCTTACGGATTCATTTCCCTCACGGCGCGTCCCCTAAGCTGCTGCTTTTTCAGCCATTTCCAGTAGGTGACCCATTAAGCAGAAGACCCGACCTGAGCCTACAGCAGCACCTTGCTGAACTGCTTTCCTGGCAGCTGCCGGATGATCCCTTTCATCTCCAAGTCAAACAGCGTAGCCAGAACCTCCGAAGAGTTCAACCCCGAAGACTCCACAATTTCGTCAATGTGCTTTGGTTCGTCTGTGCTGAGCAAATCATAGAGCTTCTTCTCTGACGAGTTGAGCGAAGCTGCCGCAAGGAGGTTCCGCTGTTCCGCTTCAGGTTGCTCCGCCTGCACCAGCGCCGCACGCACCGGCGTAGGTAGCTCCTCGATCACGTCGGCGCCATTGGTCACCAGCTTTGCACCTTGCTTTATCAACTGGTTCGGCGCAAAACTCACCGGCTGCGTCACGTTGCCCGGCACCCCGAACACCTCGCGTCCAAACTCCATCGCCAGCCGCGCCGTAATCAGCGACCCGCTATACTGTGCCCCTTCCACAACCACGACGCCCAGCGGCATTCCCGCTACGATCCTATTCCGAATAGGAAAATTCTCGGACGCCGGAT
>Ga0210410_10004298_pt1 | contig 12520 bp, 6 predicted proteins | sample IncBWC4MmetaG_FD_161058 | JGI IMG/M metagenome (GOLD analysis project Ga0210410, IMG submission 161058) | Forest soil microbial communities from Barre Woods Harvard Forest LTER site, Petersham, Massachusetts, United States - Inc-BW-C-4-M | ecosystem: Environmental > Terrestrial > Soil >... | reverse complement strand
GCGAAGCAGTGCTGGGCCGCGCCATCCGCGATTTTGTCCCTCGCGACGAGGTCGTCATCGCCACCAAAGTTTGGGGTGCCATGCGCCCGGGCCCCAACGGCCACGGCCTCTCCCGCAAAGCCATCTTCTCTGAACTCGACAACAGCCTGCAGCGCCTCGGCACCGATTACGTCGACCTCTACCAAATCCATCGCTACGACTACGAAACTCCCCTCGAAGAAACCCTCGAAGCCCTCAACGATGTCGTCCGCGGCGGTAAGGTCCGCTATCTGGGCGCCTCGTCCATGTACGCCTGGCAGTTCATGAAAGCGATCGGCATCCAGCGCGCCCACGGCTGGGCCACCTTCGTTTCCATGCAGAACTACTACAATCTCCTCTATCGCGAAGAAGAACGCGAAATGCTCCGCCTCTGCGCGTCCGAAGGCGTCGGCGTGATCCCCTGGTCCCCACTAGCCCGGGGCCGCCTGGCGCGCCCTGCGCAGGACGAACCGCAAACCGACCGCGCCAGGACCGACGGCTTCGCCAAGACGCTTTTCGCCAAGACCGGCGATCTCGACAAACCCATAATCGATCGCGTAAACGAGATTGCTCGCGAGCGCAATCTTCCGCCATCCCAAATCGCCCTGGCCTGGTTGCTCCACAAGCCCGTCATCACGTCACCCATTATCGGGGCCACCAAACACAACCACCTCGAAGACGCCGTAGCCGCCGTCAACGTAAAGCTCTCCGACCAGGAAATCGCCCGGCTCGAAGAGCCCTATCAGCCTCACTCTCCCTCCGAAGCCTTCTCCTAGTCCAAAACCGATGATTCGTGGCAAGTCATTGAAAGGAGGCGAATCATGCGCATAGTCACGTATGGCGGCGCCGTCAGCCTCGACGGTTTCCTCGCCGGTATTGATGGCTCAATCGATTGGCTGCAATTCAGCAAGGACGTCGGGGCGATCACCACCGCGTACTGGAAGGACGTGGACACTATCCTCATGGGACGCAAGACGTACGAGGTCGCCGCCGCTCAGCGTCCTGCCAAGAGCGCCAATGTAAAAAGCGCAAAGCGGCGTTCCCACAACGAAGCGGCCACGCGCACGTACGTCTTTTCGCGAACGCTCAAATCGCTCGACGAACCGGCCACCGAGCTGGTAACCGGCAACGCCGTCCAATTCGTTCGTGACCTCAAGCAACGTTCAGGAAAGGGAATCTGCCTCATGGGTGGAGGCGAGCTCGCACAGTCCCTCCTCGCCGCGGGCTTGGTCGACCACATCGGCCTGAACATCCACCCGATTCTCCTCGGCCAGGGAATTCCCACCTTCCGTGACCTCCCACATCGGGTGAAACTCGCGTTAACCGAATGCCGCACGATCGCTGGCGGTTGCATCTTCGCTAACTACAAAGTTTTGCTCCCCGAATAACTGCGTCCCCCGCTACGCCTTTGCACGAGCGTCTTGAGTCAGCAAACCTATCGTCGTGAATCGTTACTTATGGTCTCGCGACACGCCGCAATGCGGACACCCAGGGGTGGAGGTCATAAGGCGAAGCTCAGGCGAAAATCTCATTTACACCGCTACGCACCTGCTCCAAAACGGAACTTGCCTCCGCGCGTTGCCCGCTGCCCGCGTCAATGCTGGGCGTTCCATACCTCCGCAGCACACCACCGGCAAACTCGGCTCTTGCCCCGACTGCCCGGCAGACGACTGTGGATCGCGGCTCGCCGCTCGATGTTCTGGCAGCCTTCCCGCTTGAATTTCCCGCGCCAATGTATTCTATTGATGCCTACATGCTTGGCCACCACAACGGTGCACCGGATGGCAGTCAGCCCATGTCCCCCCGCTGGACCCTCGTCCGCACCGACCACCAAGCTATCGGCCTGCAATATCTCTGGCTCGCGATCTTCAGCGTCTTCCTGGGCATGATCATGTCCCTCGTGATGCGCGTTCACTTGGTCTGGCCCGGCGCTCATTTGCCGTTTCTTTCCGGCCTGGGGAATTCTCCCGAGCGCTACGCCGCGCTCACTTTGCTCCACGGTTCTCTGATGGTCCTCATGGTGCTCACCGCCGCACCGCAAGCCGGATTTGGCAACTACCTCCTGCCCATCCAGATCGGTGCGCCCGACATGGCCTTTCCGACCCTAAACCTGCTTGCCTTCTGGCTCACGGTTGCCTCCCTCGTTGGCATCACCACTGCTTTCCTACTGCCGCCACAAACCGGACTTACCCTCTGGATCGCCAGCATCGCCCTGTTCTGCACCGCCGCCCTTGTCAATGCTCTGAATTTCAGCGTCACTACCATCGACCTGCGCGCAAAAGGCATGACCCTCCCGCGTCTGCCCATCACCGTTTGGGCGTGGTTCATCAACGCCATCCTGAGCTTGTTGATTTTCAGCATCCTGCTAGCCGCGTGCCTCTACCTCCTCGCCGACCGCATTCTCGACACGCACTTTTTCTCGGTCCCAACACTCCTCCCAAACGCTTCCATGAATTCTCAAGCGGTGGCGTTGCCCGCGCTTTGGCAACGCCTGTTCTGGTTTTTCGCGCAGGCGCAAGTCTATGTCGCTCTCCTCCCGTGCTTCGGCATCACCACCCACCTGATTGCGACGTTCTCGCGCAAGCCTGTTTGGGCCCACCGCGGCGTGGTACTCGCATTGTGCGGCGTTGGGCTGTTTGGCTTTTGCATTTGGGGGCAGCACACCTTCGCCAGCGGCCTCAACCCCTATGCACCGCTCGTTTTCGGCCTGCTGGCTTCCTCGCTCGGGCTGCCCTCATTCATCCTGCTGGTGAGCTGGTTCGGCACTCTTTGGAACGGCAAAGTCCAGCTGACGACCGCGATGCTCTTCGCTCTAGGTTTCGTCTCCCTCTTTCTCGCCGGCGGGCTTTCCGGATTGTTTCTGGCGCGCAACGATCTCACTTCGACAGCAGCCAGCGATGATTTCATCACCGGCCACTTCCATCTTGTGATGGGCGTCGCCGCCACATTTGCGATGTTGGGTGCTCTGTTTTTCTGGTTTCCGAAAATGTTGGGTCGAAGTCTCGACGAACGCCTGGGCAAGATTCACTTCTGGATCACCTTCTTCGGCGTCTATTGCGTCTTTATGCCGATGCACTGGCTGGGACTGATCTCTCATCTGCATCTTTCAACCGAAACCGCGCTTACGCTCGCCAGCGCGGCTAGCTCCGCCATTCGATCGTTTGTGACCATCGCGACCCTGGTGACGGTTGCCGCGCAAGGGATATTCCTCGTTAATTTCGTAACCAGCCTGCGGAAGCGCAGCGAAGCAGTCGAGAAAAATCCCTGGCGCGCCACTACCCTCGAGTGGTCGCTCCCTTCGCCACCCGCACTCGGAAACTTCGCCGGCTCCGCTCCGGTCGTCTACCGTGGCGCCTACGAATTCGCTGTTGCAAACTGCGCCGAGGATTTCGCATCACAGTCTCTTCCGACCGACGCCACGCACCCAGCGCCGCCCGGCAGAACGGACCCAGGCCTGCAACCCCTGCCGCCATCCGCCGCAGGCGAGAGAACCATTTAGTGGCCGGCCTTTAGAGCGGTCGGTGCGTTCGTCGGTCAAGAACAGAAGTTAAAAAGGAATTCGCACCCAGGAAGAAGAACCATGCCGGGCACACACGTAGTCGACGACATCGAACTCATCATCGAAGACATCGGCGGAGGCGGCGGGAACAAGCCCCCGGCGGGCGGTGATGGCGGTGGCGGCGACGGAGATTCCAGCAAACGCCGTAAGCCCACGCCAACCTCGCCGCGCCGCTACCAGACCGCCGTTGTTCTGGCGATGCTTTCGATCGTGATGTTCTTCATGGCGCTCGCGGTTGCGTTCCTGGTTCGCAAGATGAGCAGCGACTGGGTTCCGGTCCGTCTCCCCTTCATGGTTTGGGTGAACACCATCGTTCTTCTCGCCAGCAGCGGCACGATCGAGCTCGCGCGGCGAAAACAAGCCGCCGCCGACCGCAAAGGTTTCCGCACCCTCTGGCAAGTCACAACCGCCTTGGGCGTCCTCTTCCTGATCGGTCAAATCGTGGCGTGGCGCGAACTGGTAGCCAAAGGCTTTTACGTCAGCACCAATCCCGCCAGCAGCTTCTTTTACATTTTCACGGCAGCCCATGCGGTTCATCTGCTGGGCGGCGTCGGCGCGCTGCTTTACGTCCTGCTGCGCAATTTTGACAAGACGAAGCTGACCCAGTCTGTCGCCGCCGAAGTGACCTCGCACTACTGGCACTTCATGGACGGATTGTGGCTGTTTCTGCTCGCGCTCCTGTACCTGGGGAAGTGACCAGATACAACCAAGCAATGAAGTAGCGACGTAACGAAAGGTGTCGAGAAGCGAGAGAGAGCAGCGCGCGCGAAAGCAACCGGTTCGGTTAGCAGTGAAGAAATTCGGAAATTGCTTCGGCAACACGGGCGATCTGTTCGGCTCGGAGTTCCGGATACATCGGAAGCGAAAGAACTTCCTTCGCGGCGCGTTCGGCGTGCGGAAAATCGCCCACTCTGTATCCGAGCGAAGCGTAGATCGGCTGTAAGTGCAGCGGGACCGGATAATACACCGCGCTTCCGATTTTTCGTTCGCCCAGCGCGCGATGTAACGCGTCGCGTTTCTCCACGCGGATGGTGTATTGGTGGAAAACGTGCTCGTATCCCTCCGGCGCAACCGGCGTCATCACCCCGGGAACCTGCGAAAGCCGACGTGTATACTCCGCCGCGTGCGTTTGCCGCGCGCGCTGCCACACCGGCAAATGCCGCAGCTTGACGCGCAGAATAGCGGCTTGTAATTCATCCAAACGGCTGTTCCAGCCGGGCTCGCTGCTGACATACTTTTCGGTTTGCCCGTGGTTCCGCAACACGCGAATTCGCGCGGCCAACTCCGCGGAATTGGTGACCACCATGCCCGCGTCGCCATACGCGCCCAGATTCTTGGTCGGATAAAAACTCAAGCACGCCACATCGCCGAGTGATCCGGTTGGCCGGCTTTTGTAAACTGCGCCAATGGCCTGCGCGTTGTCTTCAATTACCGGCAAATTGCGTGCTTTCGCACACGCCACGATGGGGTCCATGTCGGCGGCAAGTCCGTAGAGATGGACGACGACGATCGCGCGCGTGCGAGAAGTAATGCGCCGCTCGAGTTCCGCGGGATTGATGTTGTACGTCGTCGGATGAATGTCGGCGAAGGTGGGCTTCGCTCCGAGGGCGCTAACGGCGCTTCCGGTGGCGACGAACGTGAAGGGCGGCAGAATGACTTCATCGCCGGCTTGAACGTTGCAGGCGCGCAACGCGAGGATCAGCGCATCCGTGCCGCTGGCCAGCGCAACTCCATGCTGCGCATGGCAGAGCGTCGCGATTTCCTGTTCGAGAGCGGCGCCTTCGCGTCCGAGAACGAAATGCTGGGATGCGAGAACGCGATCGACCGCATCACGGATTTCGCCATCGATGGCGGCGTATTGCGCGGCCAAGTCAAGCTGAGGAATCGCTTCGTGCGTTGCGGCCGCCGTCGGATTCACGCTCATAGGAACACGCTCATGCCAAGAGTGTAGCGCAAATTCTTGCGTATCGAGCGCGTCCCCGGCGTTGGCGCGTGGGAGTTTTCATTCATCCGGGTGCACGACCAGGGTTTGATTGCAAAGCGGAGGCGATCATCCAAAGTGAGCCCAACGCCGTTGGTGCCTAAATAATAAAGCGGGTAACGATTTGGCAACATACGAATTCACGATCGTTTGCATGCTGATAGTATTTACGAAGTGGGGATCGTCCCGGGGGACTCTCACCTTCTCTAGTTCCCGCACGACTTAACTTAATCCTTGACGGATGAATCTGGAGGAAGCATGAAGACGTTTAGCGGGGGTGTGTTGCGTCCGGGGCCCAGGAAGACGTTTGGAACGCAGGAAACGATCGTATGGAACCGATTGGGAGACCTCTTGGGGATGAGTTTGCGCTTCGCCGGCGCAATCGTGCTACTGGCGGGCTTTCTAGCCGTGGGTTTGCGGGCGCAGGATGTTGCGTCCATCACTGGAACGGTGACCGACAAGACCGGTACGCCGGTTTTCGATGCAAGCGTGAAGCTTATGGATACGCGCACGGGCGCGGTCTATGAATCACGGACGGGAAGTTTTGGGGCGTATCTATTCGCACGGGTTCCAGCAGGACAAGGATACGTGTTGACCATCAGCAAGGACAGCTTCAAGACCATCAGCATCTCGAAGCTGGTGCTGGCGGTGACGGAAACAGCGACCTACGACGTTACCCTGGAACTGGGAAATGTTTCGCAGACGATCCAGGTGGTCGCCAACAGCGGGGCGGCACTGAACACCACAGATGCCACGATTGGAAATGACATTGATACGCGGCGGGTTGCCGAACTGCCGAGCCTGTTTCGAACGAATGCGGCGGCGCTGCTGCAATTGGCGCCAGGCGTCATTGGTCACGACGACGCAGGACTCGAAGCCGACAGCCAATTGGGGTCGGTGACGGGTTCGCGTGCGGATCAAGGGAATATCACGCTGGATGGACTGGATGTGAACGACGAAACGACCGGGCAGGCATTTACGGCGGTAGGTTCGGCCCCCATCGATTCGATCGAAGAAGTCCACACCATCGTAGGTGGCGGGCAAGTGGGCTTTGGGCGAAGCAGCGGAGGGCAGATCAGCCTCGTGACCAAGAGCGGAACAAACGATTGGCACGGTTCGGCGCATGAATACAACCGGAATACGCTATTTGCGGCGAATGATTTTTTTAATAACAAAAACGGAGTCAGCCGGCCACCGCTAAACCGCAACCAGTTCGGAGGCAGCGTCGGCGGGCCGATCCTCAAAGACAAATTGTTTTTCTTTTTCAACTATGAGGGACGGCGCGATGCCCTGTCGACCCAGGTACAGCAGGTGGTACCGAACAACACGTTCCGCAACGGCCAGCTGAACTATGTGGACGCGACCGGAAACATCCAAACGACGACGACCGCACAGCTTCAAGCAATCGATCCGCAGGCAGTTGGAGCGGATGCAGCATTCCTGAGCTTTGTCAACAGCCGGTATCCCGCGGGCAACGATCCGGGCCTCGGAGATGGCTTGAACACGACCGGCTTCATCTTCAACGCGCCGGACCACCGAAAAGACAATATTTTCACGGGACGCATGGACTACAGCATCTCGGCGAAGCACAAGCTGTTTGGAAGAATCCAGGAAGATCGTTTTAATGACGATCAGACGGCTCCGCAATTTCCGGGCGATCCGAATCCGCTGGTCAGCAATTTCAATCATTCACGATCATGGGTGGTCGGTGAAACCTGGTCAATTTCGAACAACCTGATCAACCAGGCATTTGGCGGGTTGACGCGCCAAGTCGACGATTTTCCGGTGAATTTCGCTCCGACGGCTCCTAATTTGCTCTCGCCAAGCCTTATCGCGAGCCCCTATGGCGATATTCGGGGACAAGGCCGAAATGTTGCCGTTCCAGAATTTCGCGACGACCTTTCTTATATCCACGGAAAGCACAGTTTGGTATTTGGCACGGATATCAAACCGATCCGCGTGAAGTCGTCGAACCAAGCGGATATCAATTTCGTGAACATCGGACTGGGCGGAAACATCTTGGCACTGGACGCCTCGACACGCCCGGCCGACATCTCCAGCGATCCAGCGGCGCAAGCGGAATGGGACAACGCGTTCCCGCTGCTGCTTGGCCGATATAGCGAGACGAATGCTCTGGTCGCCTACGACAAGTCCGGCACTCCATTGGCTCCGTATACGACGACGAATCGAAACTTTCACTACAACGAATACGAGTTCTACGCGCAGGACAGCTGGAGAATCCGGCCGGACTTGACGCTGACCTATGGGCTGAGATGGCAATATCACAGCGTGCCCTTCGAAGCGAATGGCTTCGAGTCGGTACCGAGCACGAACATCGATCAGGTGTTTAACGCGCGGGTCGCGGCGGCTGCTGCAGGAACGTCGGGGAATGGTGCGGCACCGCTTGTCAGCTATGACCTGGGGGGAGCAGCCAACCATGCTCCGGGGTACTACAAACCGGAGTATCGCGATTTTGGACCAAGACTCGGGATCGCGTACTCGCCATCGTTCACGGACGGGTTGCTGGGAGCAGTGTTCGGCAATCGTAAGACCACGGTGCGAGCGGGCGCAGGAATCTATTACGACCGGGTATTGAGCACGCTATCGTTCGAACTAGACCAGCAGACCTTCCTGTTCGACTCGAACCCGACGTTATTCTATGGAGATCCCGCAGGTGGCAGCGACCCGACGACGAACTTGTTGTTGAGCCCGCGGTTCACGGCACTCGGCGCTACGCCGCCGGCACCAGCGCCGCCAGCGGTGACCCCGCGACCGATAACGCCTAACGTCGATGCCTCTGGCAATCCCATCGGGCTCGCGGTGCTCGGCGGGTTTCCGAGTTTTCTGCAGTTCGATAAGAACTTCAAGACGCCCTATTCCGATACTTTCTCTATTGGAATCCAGCGCGAGTTGAAGGGCAACGTCGTTGTGGAGGTCAACTATTTCGGTCGATTGGGCCGCAGACTGATCGCCGACGGCGACGCGGCGCAGACACTGAATTTCAAGGACCCAACGTCGGGGCAGTTTTTGAAGGATGCCTTCGGCAAATTGCAAACACAGGTGCAAAGCGGCGCACCGATTACAGCGCAACCATGGTTCGAAAACCAGCTCTCGGCGACGGGCTTCAATTGTATGGCGTTCGCGCCGAACTGCACGGATGTGGTTGCGAAATTCTTCCAGAACTTTGTAGCGGTTGGTGATCTCTCCAGTACAGTTCTGGAGTTGGCCAGGAATGGGATTTTGAATCCCAACGTCGGGCTGTACGCACAGACAGGAGCCAACGGCTACATCGGAAATTATTCTTCGTCGTCGTACAACGCGTTGCTGGCGAGTGTTCGCAAGCGGTATTCCAACAATTTACTAGTCGACTTCGATTATTCGTACTCGCACTCGATCGACAACCAGTCGAACATTATCAACGACACCAACCAGTTCACATCCAGCGGACAGGGTTTGGTTTGCGACCTTACGAACTTGCGGACGTGCCGGGCGAATTCGCTTTTCGACGCTCGACACATCATCAGCGCCAACTACGTGTACGATTTGCCGTTCGGCCGCAGGCAGAGGTTCCTGAGCGGCACGAGCAACTGGGTGAACCAGATCGTAGGTGGGTGGTCGACTTCCGGGATCCTGAGCTATCGCACAGGCTTCCCGTTCACGACGCACTCCGGGACGTTCCCGATCAACTTCACGCAGGACGCGCCAGCGGTTTTCAATGGGAACCAGCAGGCGATCCGGCAAAACATCCACACCGATCCTACAACGGGTGCGATTCAGTTCTTCGCGGACCAGACGGCTGCTCTGGGAGCGTTTAGCTTCCCCTTCGGGGGAGACACCGGGACTCGGAATCCGGTGCATGGGCCGAGCTTTACGAACCTGGATGTAGCGGTGTCGAAGAACTTCGCGATGCCGTGGTCGGAACACCACACGGTGCAGTTCCGGTGGGAGGCGTTCAACCTGTTCAACCACGTGAATTTCGCGGTGCCCGGCGATCCCAACGTGCTGACCAACTCCAACAACATTCTGCTGAATCCGTCCGGCTTTGGGGTAATTACCCAGACGGCGGGTAGCGCGCGGCAGATGCAGTTTTCTCTGCGGTACGATTTTTAGCTGAGTATTGTTGTTTCCTTGGATGAGAGCGAATTCGGCGAGTGCCGAATTCGCTCTTTTTTGTGCCGAGCCTGCTCAACAGCCTGGAGGGGCAAGTCCTGTCCACGACCCGATGGAGGGGAAGTGATCGCGAAGCGCAAGGGCTGAGCCGCGAGGTGAGGTCCGGAACAAGCGTGGAGCTAAAGACGCAAGCCGATCCAACAAGAACGGGATCGGAGGCAGGCTCCGCGTAGACAAGCCCCGACCGCCCCATCGCATGGGTTGCCCCACGCAATGCGTTGGTTACCCGATAAATCGGTCCGGTTAAAGGTTGCGGAGGTGGGCCAGGCGGAAGGGGGAGCCGAGATTTTGGCGCAGATCTAGCCAATGTTCTTCGGGGATCGAAAGGAAGACTTCGACTACCTGCGGGTCGAACTGGGTGCCGGAGCAGCGGCGGATTTCTTCGCGGGCGTGGGAGAGTGGAAGGGCTTTGCGGTAAGGGCGGTCGCTGATCATGGCGTCGAGCGAGTCGGCGATGGTGAAAATGCGAGCGCCCAGGGGGATTTGCTCGCCTTTGAGGCCGCGTGGATAGCCGGAGCCATCGAAGAACTCCTGGTGGGCGAGGACGATTTCCGCGGCATCGCGAAGAAACGGGATGCGAATCAGCATGTTGTAGCCGATTTCGCAGTGCTTGCGCATGATCTGCTTTTCGTCGTCGGTGAGCGGGCCGGGCTTGCGGAGAATGCCGTCGGGAATAGCCATTTTGCCGATGTCGTGAAGGAAAGCGGCACGGGCCAAGACGGGAAGATAGGGATTGGGAACGGGCATGGTCTTGGCGATGGAGATGCAAAAAGCGGTCACGCGCTGGCAGTGGCCTTCGGTTTCCGCGTCTTTGAGGTCCAGGGCGCTGCCCAAGGCCTCGAGGGTATCGTCGTAGGACTGCTCGAGTTCGGCGTGCTTGGCGGTGAGCTGGGCGGTGCGTTCTTCGACGAGCTGTTCGAGGTTGCGCTGGTAGGTTCGGTTTTCCATGACCAGGCGGCGGTGCTGCAAAGCGCGGCCAACGCCGAGGAAGAGCTGATCTTTCTCAAAGGGCTTGAGAATGTAGTCGTAAGCGCCGCGGCGAATGGCTTCGAGAGCGGTGGAAATATCGTGGATGGCGGTGACCATGATCACCGGGACTTCGGGATCGTATTGACGGAGCCAGTCCAGGAGCTTGATGCCATCCATCTCGGGCATGATCATGTCGCTCAGAACGAGATCGGGTGTGACGCGCTTGACCTGGTCCTGAGCCGCACGGCCGTTGCTAACCGCGGTGCATTGATAGCCCTTGGATTCGAGCATGGTCGAAACGACTTCGCGGATGGCTTCTTCGTCGTCCACGACAAGTATGTTTTCGAGGTCCACTATGGTTAGCTCCAGTAGTCATTATACGGGACGGCACAGGGGGAATGTGAGGTGCTTGCCCAGTCAGAAAATAGCGTGTTAGCGTCATGGTAACGCCAGTCATACAGGCTCCAGAGCACTCAAGACACGGCCCGTACGTCGATTCTTGCGGCTGTGGCGACACCGGTCGGGAGGCGACACCACGTGTTGGGGAACCAGGGGCTGCTCGCTATCACCTTCTTCGAAGCCACGGCATTCATCGTGCTGCTGGTACTGTTCCTTTTATTGCGGCGAGACCATCCGGCGAGCTATTTCCGTTTGTGGCTGACGGGCTGGGCCTGCCTGACGATTTCCTCTTTCATTGAAGCCGGACTGGTGCTGCGGCAGATTCCAGAGTTGCGGCTGGCGGCCCTGGCGACGCACGTCACCGCGCTGGTCGTGTTTCTGCTGGCGGTGATGCAATACACGACGGGAGGGCAAAAGCGCAGGTGGCCGGTGTTCCCGTCACTGGCCGCGACGACGGCGGTGATCTACTGGTTCGAACGGGGACGTGATACGCAATTCGGGTCGCTGCGTTGGGAGACAGCGACGCTCGAGTCGCTGGTCTGTTTGTGGGCGGGCTGGTTGCTCTGGCGGGCGGCCGCGTCGCACCAAGGACACGGAGTACGGCTACTGGCCGGTGGATTCTTTGTCAGTGCGTTGAACGGAATGGACCGGCCGCAGTGGCTGTATCACCCGTTGTTCCTGCTGCGCGTCGCATTTGACCATTTGCTGTTGGTGGCGATTGGCATCGCCATGGTGGTCTTGGTTTTGGAGAGGGAGCGCGCGCGAAGCGAAGAGCTGAACGACAAGATGCGCAGGTTGACGCTGCTGATCACCGCGAGCACGCAGACATTGTCCGTGAACGAAGTTCTCGATCAAGTGCTCGGACAGTTGGTGGAAAGCTTGGGAGCGACGCACGGACTGGTGCGTCTGGCGGAAGGTCCGGCGAACGCGGTGCAATTGACGGCGCGGGCGTCGGTGGGATTCAGCCATACTTTCCTGCAGCAACATGGGCAAGTGCCGGCGACGGAACCCTGGATGAAACGGGTGATGGAGCAGCAGTGCTTGTTTCTTCGCATTAAGGAAGAACAAGACGCCGCTGCCCGACAGCGAATGACCGAGAGTGGAATAAGCGAACTCGTGGCGCTGGCCCTTCCCGGAAAAGAAGGCCCACTGGGCATCATCGCGGTCGGGTCCACGCAACATTTAAAGTTTCAAGCGGATGAGATTTCCTATCTGGCGAATGTTGCCAACCTGTTGGGATTGACGCTGCAAAACGTGCGGCTGTTTGAGCAAGTAGCCACGGTCCAGCAGCAGTGGGCGTACACGTTTGATTCGATCGGCGATCCCATACTGGTGCATGATCGCGAGTTCCGGGTTCTGCGGAGCAACCAGCGGCTGAGTCATCTGCTGGGACGCGAAAGCAGCGCGCTTGTGGGGCGCGCGGT
>Ga0210410_10004297_pt1 | contig 12524 bp, 23 predicted proteins | sample IncBWC4MmetaG_FD_161058 | JGI IMG/M metagenome (GOLD analysis project Ga0210410, IMG submission 161058) | Forest soil microbial communities from Barre Woods Harvard Forest LTER site, Petersham, Massachusetts, United States - Inc-BW-C-4-M | ecosystem: Environmental > Terrestrial > Soil >... | reverse complement strand
CCGCCAGTGCCGCCACAACAGCCGGCAGTTCCACCGCCCGTACCTCCGGTCCAGCCTCCCCAAGAAGCACCCCCGCCTTATGGCGTGAAAGACCTTGCCTCTAATCTAGAGCCCAGCAAGAGCAACATCACCTTTATGGGTAAGGGCTCGCCGCTGGGCAAAGCATCTGACAGAGATGCTCAGGCGACCATTCAGGCGCATGTCAAGTCTGCGCAACAGGAAGGCGCGTTGCGTCAAGATATCGGCAACATGAAGCTGGCCTATGCCACGCTAACCAAGGACGCCAACCAAGATAAATTCCTTGAGCAACTAGCTGAACAGCCCGGCGCTGATTTTGGCGCGCGACTTGAATATGCCAAGAAAGCCAACGCACTCAAGATTGCGGCTGGTGAACCGCCTCCTTTCAATCCTGAGAAGATCGCTGCGGCAGAGACCATCAATAAAATCCAGAACCGTATGGGTCTGACCTTCTCGTCACAAATATCTCCGCGCGAAGCCTTCGCCGGCCAGAAGATTGGTATCGAAAGTTCGCCCGGCCTGACCAACAGTCCGCAGGGCTTACGCAGATTGTTGGCCACCTTTGAAGGTCTGGCAGATCAATCGCGAGACGAACGCGCGTTCTTCCAGAATTACCTCCAGAAAAATGGCACGTCACTCGGCTGGCGGCAGGACTTCATAAACAAAAATCCTGACGAGCGTTATGTCGTGAAATCCATCATCGGCACGCTTCCTCCGGAAAATCAGCAGCATCTTGCTGAAGACGTTGAAGCGCTGCGCAAGGACCCTTCTGAGAAAAACAAGAAGCTCTTCAATCAGCACTATGCTGATACTGCGAGCTACTTCCTAAATGGGAAAATCTAATGGGATTTCTCTCTGATGCCGCCAACCAAGACGATCCTAATGCGCCGCCGCAACAGGATGCACCGGCCTATGGTGGCTTTCTGAGCGATAATCCGCCTCCAGCGCCACCGCCGCCTGTAGCGCAAGCTCCAAGCTGGTCTGAAATTCCCAAGAAGGCCCTTGTCAATGCTCCCGGTAGCGCCATGCAGTTCGGGGAAAATCTTTACCACACTGTCAGGCATCCGATTGATACGCTGGAGAGCATTGGTAATCTCGCACTTGGCACTATGCAAAAAGCCGGCCTAATGGCCAAGGGAGACACAGAAGCCAATAATTACGAGAAATATCCTGAAGCTCTCGGCAAGATGGTGGTGGATCGCTACGGCAGTGTCGATAATTTCAAGAAGACGCTCGCAACTGATCCAGTAGGTGCGGCTGCGGATATTTCCACGCTTCTGTTGGGGCCTGAAGCCGCGCTCTCCAAGGTTCCATATCTCGGCAAAGCCGCCACAGTCGCCCGCGCCGCGACCGATCCCCTAACTGTGCCTATTGGAGCCGCCAAGCTTGCTGGCAAGGCCGGCGCTCTCACGCTTGGCTATGACAGCGGCGCTGGCTATCGCAATATCGAAGAAGCCGCGCGTGCCGGCCATCAAGGCAGCGATACCAGCAAAGCCTTCAGAGCAAGCCAAGAAGGTCTGACTTCGCCTGAAGATATCGTCAACATGGCGAATAACGCCAAGAAAAATCTCCTGAAAGAGCGCGGCCTTGATTACGAGACCGGCATGATCCCGGTCAAGAACAGCAACACGCAATTAAGTTTTGCCGATATCGGCCAAGCCATGACCGATGCTCACAAGATTACTACTTTCAAAGGAGAGCCGCTTAATCTTAATCCCGGCGTCCAGAGAGCATTAGAACGCGCGGACGATCAAATCATAAAATGGGTGCAACTCAATCCGGCAGAGTTTCATACCCCGCTGGGCTTCGATGCCTTGAAGAAATCCATGGGGACACTGCGAGATCAATTCGAAGTTGGCACTCCGGAATGGAAGGCCATTAACGGCTATTACAAAGCCACCGATAACACGATCCGCAAGCAGGTTCCTGAGTACGGCAAGGTCATGAAAGATTATGCCGATTTCTCTAACGAGATAAATCAAATAGAGAAGACATTCTCGATGCCGCGCGATCAAGGAAAATTGGTTTACGATACAGCACTGCGCAAATTGCAAAGCATCATGCGCAAGAACGTCAACACCAATTTCGGTCAAAGAGAAAATCTGGCTAATGTTTTGGAAGAGGCCGGCGCTCCGAACCTGAAGGCCGCGCTTGCGGGTCAGGCACTTAGCTCGCCAGAGGCTCATGGCCTTGTGAGACTGATCCCGGCACTCAAGAGCTTGGGTTGGACTGGCCTCAAAGAGGCCGCAACGGCGCTGGGTATAGGCTCGCCATATGCCGCTGGTCGCGTTGCGCATGGATTGGGCGTGATGGCTAGACCATTCAAATATCTCCCGCCGAAATCGCTTCAGGCCGCACAGGAAATCGGGCGCTGGGTGCCGCAGGAAAAACGCGGCGGCAGAATAGACCGCGCCATGAGAGCCGCAAGGAGACACCATGGTTGACCCAACCACAGCCAATATTGGTCTTGCTGTTCCTACGCGCGGCTCTGACACGGGTACATGGGATACGCCAGTTAACGGCAATTTCAATATTATTGATCCTTCGATTGGCGGCATTCTTACTATTGGCCTGAATAGCTCGAACATCTCGCTTTCTTCTGCGCAGTTTATCTACAAGAGCATCACGTTCAATTCGACGCTGACAGCAAACGTGAGCGTGACGTTTCCGTCCACATTCATCAAATCATACGAGATTTATAATACCTGCACGGGTTCCAGCCTTTTCACGGTGACGCTTGCTGCGGCTGGCGGCGGACAAGTTATCTGCGCTCCCTTCGGGGAAATAATCGATATGGTCAGCGACGGCACCAATCTGCGATACAAGAATTTGGGTCGCGTCGGCTCTTACTGGGATTATGCCGGGTCATCTATTCCGGCGTGGGTGAGTGGATGTACCATCCCGCCGTATCTGAATTGCGACGGCACGATATTCAGTTCGGCATCTTACCCGGCGCTTTTCAATTATCTCGGCACAACCACGCTGCCTGACAGTCGCGCAAGATATCGCGTGACACTCAATCAGGGTTCTCTCAGTCCGATTTCGAGCGCTACCAATAATAGTTTTACGGCAAGCTCAGTCGGTGTTGCTGGTGGTGTGCAAGCGACTACGCTATCCAGCCAGCATGTGCCCCAACTGGTCGATCCGGGCCACCATCATGGTGGCACTTTGAATTTGCCGGGCGGCGGCGGCACTATTCAGGGCGGCACGGGCATAAGCGCGTCATTTACGCAGAACACATCATCTGCCGTTACCGGCATCGTTTATGGCAGCAGCACACAAACAGTCGTGACAGGCCTCCCGCCAAGCTATGTCGGTGGCTTGACACTCATAAGGGCTGGGTAGAACCATGGTCGATATTGCGGGACTAAAAATCAAGAACGCAGAGCGATGGGCCGCAGCTAGAGTTACCCGCAATTTTGTCTCAGTAGCCAGAGCCCTAGTCGAGCCATCGGCCAAAATCAGATATCTCTCTGTTGAAGTCAAAACCAAAGTCCCGTGGTGGGTCATTGCGGTTATTCATGAGCGCGAAGCCAGCCAGAATTGGCGCACGCAACTGGCGCAAGGCGATCCCCTCAATCGGGTTTCCGTTCATGTCCCGGGCGGACGTGGGCCTTTTGCGACATGGGAAGAGGGCGCGTTTGATGCCCTTGTTAATTGTTCGCCTCATGCGGCCAGAAACGATGACTGGAGCATTGGCGGCACGCTGACCACTCTGGAAGAATACAATGGTCTTGGTTATGCCGGCATGGGAAGGCCGTCGCCTTATGTCTGGGCCGGGACCAATCAGTATATTTCTGGAAAATATGTCAGGGATGGGGTCTTTGATCCCAATGTGGTTGATAGCCAGCTTGGATGTGCCGGCTTGATTAAAACCATGATGACCATGGATGGCTCTATCCGGTTCGGGGCTCCAACCATGGTGCAGCCGGCAGGGACCACCACGATCCCGCCCAAAACCACCACGGTCCCTGTGCCACCGCCAGTTGTGCCACAGCCGAAAATCAGTCAAGGTATATGGGGAAATCTTATCTCTCTTGTATCGTCTATCTTCAGGAGGAAGTGATGCAGAACTTTATCGACATTCTGTGCGGCGTCGGCGGGTTTATCGTGTGCTGGTTCACCAAGGATTTTCTCCAGAAGGCGCTAACCGGCACGGAGGGCTTTATAGCCACCATGGAAGCCAAGATCGCGGCGCTTAAAGCCGCTAAGGCTCCAACAACTCCACCCAAGACCTGATCCTTACTAGATGAAAAGCGGGGGTAGGATGAAATGTGGGAAACCATCAAAGGCTGGTTCAAAAACTCGCTAACGCTTGTCTGGGCGAGACTTCAGTATATAGGAAGCATCATCGTGGCCGGGCTGGTCGCTACTTTTGGGGATTATGACTTCAAGACCCTAGCCACCATGACTTCCCTGGATGCGCTGCATATTCTTGGGGCGCTGGTCATCACCGGCATCATGACAGAATTCTGCCGGCGCAGGACGCTCTAAAAATGTGGATGACCATCATCAGCTTCCTTGGTGGCCCGGTCATCAGCGGGCTGATCAAGTCCTATCAGGCCAAATTGGCGGCAGGGAATACCTCAGAAAAGATTGCTGCTGAGTTGGCTGCCACTGAGATTGCTACCCAGCAAGCTGAAATTCAGGCTCAGATTAATCTTAAAATCGCTGAAATAGGCCACCCGTGGGAACCAGAAAAGCTGGCCTTCTATGTCACACTAGTCTTCTACGCCAAGATTTTGCTGTGGGATAAGGTGATAGGCAGTTTCGTTGGCTGCGCTGGTCACACTGCTCCGGGCACATGCGTATCCTTCCAGACCGATCCCGTTGAAGGGGCTGCCGCTATATGGGCCGGCCTGATCATGAGCTTCTACTTCACCAAAAGAGGCTTCGAAAATGTGGCCCGGATCATCAAGCGGTGATCGCAGGATTTGTGCATAACGCATAAGGTGAAGGATCATATCCATGGCGGCGGCAATTTTTGGAAAGCATCATGCAATCGGTCCCTGAGAGACTTGCGGCCTTGGAAGAGCGCGTGCGAAATATCGGTGATGACGTGTCCGAGATCGCTGACAGGGTTGACGAAATTCGCTCGCTTATTCAACAGGGTAAGGGGGCCAAGTGGGTCATTGTGGTCATGGCCAGCGTGATCGGCACGGCGCTTGGCGCTATTGCTCACAAAATGCTTCCCTTCTGAGGTTTTCCCTTGGTAAAACCGACCATCATCAATGGGGATAGGGAAATCTTTCATGCGAGTTTTATCATTGGGGGTAGCGTGCTTGTTGGGCATGACGATCACTCCAGCACAAGCCAAGAAATACGTAGTTCTTGATCCATCCTGTAATGTTACAATGCCATGCGAGGGTGGATTTTACTCTGAACGGGCAAAGAAGTTCATTGGCATCCCCTTCGGCATGCCATTGCAACATTACATACCCCAACGCCCGAAACATCAAGCCGTTCCAGTTATCCACTCAGAAGCCGTGATCGGGGGCCGCCCTTCCGGATGCCCTCACGCTTATTGCGGGTGCAGTGCATCCCTGTACCTGTTTGGAGCCATCAAGCCTGATCTTAATCTGGCCGCCAATTGGCTCAGGTTTCCCCGCACCAGCCCAGCCCCTAGAATGGCCGCAGCACGCCATGGGCACGTCATGGTGCTGGTAGAGGCCCGGGGCGGCTCTAACTGGTTAGTCCATGACGGCAACTCAGGACGCGGCCTGACGCGGCTGCACGTTCGTTCTATTGCCGGCTATACGATAGTAAATCCTAACTCGTAATGCCCAAAAATAAAAATAATATTCTTGTCCGGATTTTGGTTTTTGTGGTTCTCATAAATACCCCTAATCCGTGCTATGCAGAAAGCAGGTATGGACTGGTGAGTTTTTATCACGAGCCTCAACTTACTTCTTCGGGTGAGAGGTTCCGGCCCTTGGATATGACTTGCGCGCACCGTTATCTGCCATTTGGCACGATAATCGTGGTGCAACGCGGCAAGCATGAGGCCGAATGCAGGGTTAATGATCGCGGCCCCGGTGTCAGGGGCCGCATCTTGGATGTATCGCTAGGGGTCGCACGGAAGCTAGGAATGACCAATTCCGGCGTCGTTAGTGCCGTAATCAGCTACTAGCTGCGGTCGGATTAAGGGCGTTCAGGGTCGCGTTGTTGTTCTCGACCTGAGTGGTGGCTGCGTCAACCGCTGCCTGATCGGTCCCGCTCCGCAGGGTTGTCACAAGGGCCTGCACAGCAGTTACGGCGGTAGTGTTAGCGGCGACCGCTGCCGTTAGCTTGGTGGTGTCGGCCATGATCTGTTTCTGCCTTTTCTCTATCTCTTCAAGCTTTGCGAGAACATCACGCAAAGTGGGCTTTCGCAGCCTACAAGATATCATTTGCTGAGCCCTCTGTCTAAATTGGAACAAACAACCGCCTCGTTTGTTCCATACTTAGCCATTTTTAGGAGGGATTAACAGATGATCGGAATTGCCATAGCACTTCTCCAATTACTCATTGGCGTCATCGTCATCTGCGGCGTCATCTGGTTCGTGTTCTATGTTCTCCGGTCGGTCATGGGCATCGCAATTCCAGCCCGCCTAGAACAAATGGTCTGGCTGATTATCCTGATCCTCGTCCTGATTGCACTTCTGTCTATGGTCGCGGGCGGGTCGATCAGTTCCGGGTTTCATTTCGGGTCCATTCGATAATCGTCAATCGCGGTTTTACAACGGTAGTGACATACCCGATCCTGATCTTGGACCGCCGCCAAAACCGATCTGTAGGGGATGTTGATGACCAAACGTCGGCCAGATATGCCTATCCCTACGGGACGCGAGTACATGATCATGGTCATCGTCGTGCTGGCCGTGGTCATGACCGTGTTGCTAATCAATTTCTTTGTCGGACCCACACAATAACCGCCGCGATCACGAATGGAGTAAGGAATACCGCCGCCACGGCTAGGATTACCACGCCGCGCGGAAACAGGTAATTACCTACCCATATCAGATCATCCATTTTCTTCTTCGTCCCCGCCCATTAGCCGCAGGATTTCATCCTTGCCGGCCTCTAGTTGTTCTCTAGTGAGCCCACTGGGCTGTTCAGCAAGTATCCTTGCGTGACCAGCTAAAGCTTCATCCCAAGTGCAGTATCTCTCCATATAGCCATCGTTTGGGCCACCAAACACCAAGGTCTCGAATAGAACCGGCGTTCCTCCGGTGAAGCTATGATCCAGCCCCAAAAAGACCGTGGAGATATCCACTTTGCCGATATTGTCAAAAGCCACGCGGCGATCATTGCCGCCTTTCTCGAAAGCATCATAATATTCCAAGCGGCTCTCTTTATCAGAGGGCGCTGGCGAGACCGAATGATCCGCGTTCAGGACATACCAGCGCGGCATGGCGGCCTCGATTAGCTCTTTGGACATTTTTGGCATTTTGGCTAGACCCTTCATCGCTTCCTCACAATGCCATCAAAACCCTTCTTCAGGCCGCTCGCCTTACTGCCGGGAATAGGTCTGGAGCTTTTCCTTTTTATACCCAGAAATGCGGCTCTTTTACGGTAGACCTTGGACTTCAGGGCCAAATCTTCCCGGGTCTTTTCTTTATGCGGGGTCTTGAGAACGGGAGCAAGATTGTACTCACGATGCTCACCGCCATTAACCAAGGCAACAATGTGATCGCAGTCCCATGGCTCACCAGCCCGAATAAGTCGGCCCACAAGATAGCAACGACCGCCAAAGCGCTCAAATATGCGCAACCTAACGCGGGCAGGAATAGGCGTGTCATCTGTCTTTCCGATCCATTCTTTGACGCTGCGGGTCACTTTTTATTTTTTGCTCTCGGGTGCAGCTTGTTCCAGAAGGCTGATTTCTTGGTATATGGCCGGCGCTTGTTCTTAAGTCCGGTGCGCTTCTCGGCATTGTGCAGGCCCGCTTTGGAAAGCCTTCTAATAGGAAGGGAGCCAAGGGTCTTGCCGGCAATCTCGGTGGCCACAATACCAAGCCGTCTGTTATTAGTGACAGCCCCGACTTCATCGCGAACAAGCTCACGCAGAATATCGATGGCATGCAAAAGGCTATCAGCCTCTTTTTGCAATTCCGCGATAGAACTCAAAATTCTCTGATGATTCATAATCTCTTCTCCGATCTAGCCGTAGCTTCCGCAGATTGTTGTTCCGAAAACTGCATCTCGATATACCGCATCTGCACTTTTAACAGATTGGCAGAACTGCGATGTTCCACCATCTGGGTGATAAACTCTTTATATTCCGGACTACACTTGGCAAGAAGCTCGGCACGGTTTACAGGGAAACCAAGGTTCTCCACAACGACCTTGTTGACCATTTCAGATAACACCACGGATTTTGTTTCCTCCATTAAAGATGCGGCCTTATCGGCGTCAACCCATTTTCGGGCAACCAATCTATACATCTCCGAAATTGGCCGATCATCAGACATGCTTCCATGTCCTTTTGGACAAAACTCTATATATCATGCCGCCTCTTCAATAGAGATGTTCAAGTCCATGCCAAGATTTTGCTTGAGGGTTTGAGTTATATTCTCGGCCACGTCAGCATCTATCTTTACTGGCAAGAGACGATCTGCCGGCACGGATATTCTAGCCTCCAATACAGGCTTCATGAACAGCATGTCAGGAAGGTCGATCTTGACTTTTACTGCGATTTCGCCGGCATCAAGTCTTGGCGAACGATCAACCACGCGGGCACCAATGGTGCCAGCTGGTCGATCTTTCTTACGCAGGACTAAGTAGAATTCACCACGCATGTATTTTCCTCAAAATGGAATTCCGTCTCCATCGTCACCATCATCGAATGGATCGATTGGTTTCTTTGGTGCTTGCGGTGGCGCTTTCTTAGCAAACGGCGAGCCAGTCGCAGGGCCAGCAGTTGTCTTGAGGCTTCCGCCCGGGTTTTTCTTCTTGTCTTCCGATACCTGAAAGTAATTCACTCCGCTTCTTGCTGTTTTCGGCCACAGGGCAATCTCTGTCCTGACGCCATCGATTTCAATAAAGCCGGTAAATGCCGGCCCGGTCTGTTTGTCGTTCTCAAAGAACGCGCCCTTGACGCGAAAGTTATTCGGCATCTTTCTTCTCCAATTCCTTGCGCACCTTGATCAGAGCCATGCTCATATTGGTATACATCTTTGCGGCGTATTCCTGCATGTTTTTTAGCGGGGCGATGTTGTTGGCCTCAAGCTCTTCCAGATCAATAAGGTGCGGCGCTTTGCGGGCCTGTTCCATGAACATCTGTCCCCACTTTAGCCAGTCATGATTGGAATTGTCAGCAAGAAATGGAACATTGATACTGTCCCCATTGAAGGGAATATCCTTGGTCTCGATCTTGATTGAACCGCCGCTGGCCACCGTGGTTTTAATAGTTTTAATCGGGTCTGGTGCGGGAGGATTTGGTTTGCCGGCTTGCTGGATAGCCTGAACCTCATTGCCATCGGCGGCATTCCCGTCATCGTCTTCTTCAGCGGCAACACCAACGAGCGCAGCCAGCGCGTATCTTTTCATATAGGTCAGCGCAGAACCAAACTGCTGATTGGTTCCATCGGAGATAATCAGCGGCGTGACGCTGGAAATAAACTGGTTCTCAAAATGCAGCGAAGTGGTAAGATAGTAGAGCTTATCGTTGTTCTCGAACGTCAAAACCTGAGTGTATGCTATCCCGTTATCTGAGAGAGCCTTCTTGATGCCCTTGATGATCGCCGCCAAGGTCGCATATTTGAAATGATAAGCAGTGCCCAGACGCGGCTGTACCGTCACAGTTCTGTCGCGCTCGATATCGGGGATTTGCCCCTGCGCCTTGGCGAGGGCCACCATCAGATTACTTATGTCCGCGCTTTGGCTTCTTATCTCCGCTATCGTCTTCGATAGCTCGGATTGAAACTCTGAGCGCTCGGTCTCGCTTGGCGACCACTCCGTAGCCGGTACATACTCTTGCGTCATTTGGAATTAAACCTCTCAATTTTTCTTCAGCATCATCATGTTTCTTTGCGGCTTCTTTATGGTTTAACCACTCAAATGCCGCCGTAGCCCACAAGTTATTTCCCGTGAAATTATAGTCCTTGCCGGCAGTAATCTTCTCCAGAATTCTGGGCTCCAGAACCACCGGCTCCGTCATGTTCCAGACGTGCTCCATGAAGCGCAGAGCCCTTCCCATCAATTCATCAGCGTACTCTTTGTCGTAATCCACGATCTCTATTGTGGGCTGTTTGCCGCCTTGGATGACTGAGAAGGCGCACTGTCTGGTTTGTGTGCATTCCATCTGCCAGTGGCATTGAGGCATATATCTTTGTAGCACAACGTCAAACTTTTCGTATCCCGAGACGTGCTTGGCTTCGACGGGGCCATTAAGTACAGGATCGAAGCCGTCAAGAGTGGCAGCAGCCCAAAAATAATCAGGATGATTAACCACGGCGCCACGCCGATCCAGTGTTCTTTGTCGGGTTCGCTCGTACCAATCGAGGTTGAGTTTTTCCGTACACGATCCAAGTTGAACTGCCCAAACGTCATCAAGATTTTCCTCTACGAATGCAGGATCGCCACATAGCTCACGCCACAACTGCATGATCTTGGTCTTGTCGCCCGTCATCAGACAGGCAACTTTGCTTGCGGTCAATTTGCCTTCGCGGGCTAATCTCTGTGCTTCTGTAAGGGCCAAGGTTCCGGTTCTTTCAGCGAATTCAGCAGGGCGATATAAGCGGCAACCGCTGGATGTTTTTCCAGTTCCCTGATTGCCTTTAGGACTTCATGCACATTAGGTTGGGTCTGTTGCAAGATGGCCATGTTCCTTCCTCTCAAAAAACGGCTTCTTCTCGCGATCCCTGATCGTCAACAGAAACAGATATCCATAGACAAGAACCGAAACTGTCGAAGTGGCCTGAAGTATATCGAGCGTACATATTTCACCTATGAGGCCGCCAAACAAAAAGCCGTTGATTGTATGCCTCCATAATATCCCCTTCATAAAAGAAGCGATGCTGTTTATGGCCTTGCTGTTGCCTGCTCCCTGAAGCCAGTAACGATGCCCCAGAACCAAGAGGTTGATTACCCCAAAGAACATCATGAGGAAGATGATAACGCCGTTCCAGCTACTCCAATCCCGGAACAGAACCACGTTGACATAAGCAAGAATAACAAGCTGGAGACTTGCCAGATACATTCCGGTACGATCAAGCAGCCAAAAATAGGCTGCCTGAAGCGTATCGATGATCCATTGATCTACTGTAGCGAGCAGCGTGTTGATGCGGGCCATTAGGAAGCCTTCTTGACGCGGCCAGTCTTGCCCTTGCCGTAGTATTCCATGCGGCGCAGCACAAGATGACGCGAAGTCTGCTTGTTCTTGTTGATATGATCGATGATATGGCGACGGAGCAATTCACCCGCCGTAGCGCCAGCGCCGGCCAGACGAATAATTGTCGGGTCCTGCATCGGAAAGGACTTCAGCTTGCGCTTCATGTCGCCATCAATAACCAGTTTGTTACCATCCCAGAAATCTTCATGATCAGACAAGATGCCGGCAAACTGGATCAGGAAGTTGCCCTTGGTCTGGGTTGCGCGATCCTGATACTTGATGCCGCGCAAGCCCCAGATTTCATCAACGGCCTCAAACAGCACGTTGATGTTATTCCGGAAGGTCTGAAGACCAACAGCAGCAACCGCGCGATCCATGGTGACAGGAAGATCGCCGCCAGCCGTGATATGACGGCCACCAGTCGTGGTATGCCTATGAAGGGTCATGCAGATTTTGCCGAATAGGAGCGCAGTGAGAAGCTCCCCACGGTGCATTTGCTGATCCCAGCAGACCTTGGCGTTAAGAGCAAAGTTGCGGTCATGCATGGTCAGCCCATAAAGCGTGGCCACACTATGATGATGGTTTCGCTTATTGCGAAGGATCACGCTCGGCGCCATGGCCTTGCGCTGAAGATTGAGAACAGTGAAAAGATCGTTCTCGCTGTCTCGCGTAGTAGAGAACCTGACTTCAGCGCCAATGCGGATTGAAGCGGCCTTGTCGGGAAAGTCAGTCGCGAATTTTCGCAGGGCCGAAATGCGCTGGAGGCCGTCAATAATGTATACATCGTTTTCCAGCAGCATATCATCGCCGCGTGAGGTATATTTCTCGCCCCGCATGCCCAACATGATATCTGGCAAGCGAGCGCCGGCTTCAACCCCTCTGCGCAGAGAGCTAACCTTGCCTCCACGGTTCTCCATAATCTCGCGCTGGTAGTCGCCAACGCGAAGGTTCTGAATGGCTTCCATATCAAGCCATCCATGGGCAACAATCTCTCCGTTCTTTTCATCCAGCCGGGATGACTGGAGACGAACGGAATTCATCTCTCGATCAGACTTGGCCATGAATTTCCCTCTTTCGACTATAGTTGCTCTCTATAAACGCCGATTATGGCTTATTTATAGCGATACTCCGTATGAGCATTGTTGCGGATGCTGTGAAGAATTTTGGGCGCCTTGCGCTTCTTGATACCCCGA
>Ga0210410_10004296_pt1 | contig 12524 bp, 8 predicted proteins | sample IncBWC4MmetaG_FD_161058 | JGI IMG/M metagenome (GOLD analysis project Ga0210410, IMG submission 161058) | Forest soil microbial communities from Barre Woods Harvard Forest LTER site, Petersham, Massachusetts, United States - Inc-BW-C-4-M | ecosystem: Environmental > Terrestrial > Soil >... | reverse complement strand
CGAATCCTACGGCCTCCTGATCGATCAGATCGGCGAAGTGCTCAAGCTCGCCGACGACGGCCGCGAGGAAAACCCCGTCAACCTCGATCCCCGCATGGCCAAACTCGCCGGCGGCGTGCATCGCCTTGACGGCCAGCTCATGGTCGTTCTCGACGTCGATCGCGTCCTCGAAATCGTTCCTGATATGCAGGCGGCGTAAGGAATATTAGCGGGCAGGTCGTAAACTCGATCTGCATTTGAAAATGTCCCTTCCGGGAAGAAGCAGAGGCTAAAATGAGAACATGTCTTGTTGTCGATGACTCAAGCGTCATTCGCAAGGTCGCAAGGCGCATCTTGGAAGGCCTGAATTTCCAGATCGTCGAAGCCGAGGACGGCGAGAAGGCGCTGGAAGTCTGCAAGCGCGGGTTGCCCGATGCCATCCTGCTCGACTGGAACATGCCGGTCATGGACGGCTATGAGTTTCTCGGCAATCTGCGCCGGATGCCCGGCGGCGATCAGCCCAAGGTGGTGTTCTGCACCACCGAGAACGACGTCGCGCACATCGCGCGCGCGCTGCACGCCGGCGCCAACGAATACATCATGAAGCCGTTCGACAAGGACATCGTCACGGCCAAGTTCCAGGAAGTTGGCCTGATCTGATCTGTCCGTTTCGATCCGGCGGCTGAACTGCCTTCGGCGTTATCGTTTCCATCGTGCCGCCTTCGGCCGGATCTGGTGAATAATGAGTGTTGCGTTGGCAAGTTGCTCGACCTCCAGTACGACGCGGCAAGAGCCGCTGCGGGTGATGGTGGTCGATGACTCCGTGGTTATTCGCGGATTGATATCGCGCTGGATCGCGTCCGAACCCGACATGGTTGTCGCGGCCTCGCTGCGCACCGGCCGTGACGCCGTCAACCAGATCGATCGCGTCAATCCCGACGTCGCCGTGCTCGATATCGAAATGCCGGAGCTTGACGGCATTTCGGCGCTGCCCCTGCTGCTGGCGAAGAAACGCAACCTGATCATCATCATGGCGTCGACCCTGACCCGCCGTAACGCGGAGATCAGCTTCAAGGCACTGTCGCTTGGCGCTTCGGACTACATTCCAAAGCCCGAAAGCACCCGCGAACCCGCTGCCGCCGAGACGTTTCACCACGATCTGATTCAGAAAATCCGCTCGCTCGGCGCCAAGGTCCGCCGCACCGTGCCGGCAACAGCAAGTCCTCCGCTGGCGCCGGCGCTGGAACGGTCGCGTGAGCCGCAGCCGCGGTCGCCGCTGGCGCAGCCGCAACTGACGCATCGTGCGTTCAGCACGCAGGCGCCGCGCGTGCTCGTGATCGGATCATCGACGGGCGGCCCGCAGGCGCTGATGGCGCTAGTCACCGACCTCGGTCCCGTGATCGATCGGTTTCCGGTGCTGATCACGCAACATATGCCGCCGACCTTCACGACGATTCTCGCCGAGCATCTGGCGCGCTCGAGCCACCGGCCGGCGCACGAAGCCGTCGATGGCGAGATCGTCAGGGCCGGTACGATCTATCTGGCACCGGGCGGCCGCCACATGCGCGTCGCGCGCCACGGCGCCGAGGTTGCGATCGCGCTCGATGATGGACCGCCGGTGAATTTCTGCAAACCCGCGGTCGACCCGTTGTTCACTTCCGCGATCGACGTCTGGCAGGGCGGCGTTCTGGCTGTCGTGCTGACCGGCATGGGTTCGGACGGGACGCGCGGCGGCAAGGAGATCGTGGCGGCCGGCGGCAACGTGATCGCCCAGGACGAAGCCTCGAGCGTGGTGTGGGGAATGCCCGGTGCGGCGGCCAATGCCGGGATTTGCGCGGCCGTGCTGCCGCTCAATCAGATCGCGCAGAAACTGGTTCGGGTGTTTTCGGGAGACCGTTCGTGACGTCGGACTATGAGTTCTTGCGCAAGCTTCTGAAAGAGAGTTCCGGCCTGGACCTGTCTACCGACAAGCAATATCTGGTGGAAAGCCGGTTGATGCCGCTGGCGCGAAGAGCCGGTCTGCCCGGAATTGCCGAACTGGTCGCAAAGATAAAGAGTGGATCCGACGCGCTGACGTCAGACGTGGTCGAGGCGATGACCACCAACGAGACATTCTTTTTCCGCGACAAGCTTCCGTTCGATCATCTGCGCGAGGAGCTGCTGCCGGCCCTGGTGCAGGCGCGCGCCGGCCGCCGCAGCCTGCGGATCTGGTCGGCGGCCTCTTCGACCGGGCAGGAGCCGTATTCGATCGCGATGTGCGTCAAGGAATTCGCGGCGCTGGCGGGCTGGCGAATTGAAATCATTGCGACCGACCTGTCGCAGGCGGTGCTCGAGAAATCCAGAGCCGGCATCTTCAGCCAGTTCGAAGTCCAGCGCGGCTTGCCGATCCAGATGCTGGTCAAGTATTTCGCGCAGGTCGGCGAGTTGTGGCAGCTCAACGCCGATATCCGCGCCATGGTGCAGCACCGGCAGCTGAACCTGCTGCAGGATTTTTCGCATCTCGGAACGTTCGACGTGATCTTCTGCCGCAACGTCATGATCTATTTCGACCAGGACACCAAGGCCGGCATCTTCGACCGTCTTGCCAGGGTGCTCGAACCCGATGGCGGACTGGCGCTGGGCGCCGCAGAATCCGTGCTCGGTATCTCCGACGCCTTCAAGCCCTATCCGGACCGGCGCGGACTTTACCACCCGAACCCGGCGCGCGCCGCGCGCGCGGGTGCTGCGTCGGCGATGAAGGCGGTTGCTGCGCGCTAGAACACGGCGTGGACTCGTCAGCACTTTGCGGGATACCGCGTTATGGTCGCGATCTGTCCGCAACATCATTGTTCCCTGTTGCCCTCGATGCAGGCTCTGCGGGAAGTGGTCCGCCGTGGAGCCGCCAGTGCTCAAAATAACTTCTGCTTTCGGGGCATGACGGCCGTGGCCGGACTTCCCGCTGGCTCGCCCCGGTCGTGAATGACCCCGAAGCGGACTTGGCTTGCAGGAATTTCGCCTCGCCAAGTAGGGGTGGGAGATCGATCTAACTCCGCCCACGCCAAGCGCGGCCCGATGGCAGGCTCCGCACCGAACACTGGATCGTGTCCACGCGGCGGGCGCGCGACTTTCGTCACCTGTGGAACCCAATCCCCTCGGGTTTCTTGTTTATCGCGATCCCAAAAGGTCTAAGGTCCGATTCGGGGATGATAGGTTCAGGCGTTGGCAAGTGCGCCCCCTGATCAAGAGCCGTCAATAAGCGTGGTCGGCAAGGTATGGACGATCAGTCAGATAAAGCGGCTCGCGCGTCATCAAGCGCAATCCGCAGGCGTCCCCCCTCGCTGGTGGTAGGCATCGGAGCATCCGCCGGCGGGCTTGCCGCGTTCAGAAGCTTCTTCGACCACATGCCGGCCGACACCGGCATGGCTTTTGTGCTGGTGCAGCATCTCGACCCCGATCACAAAAGCATGCTGGTCGAACTGCTTCGGCCTCACACCGCGATGCATGTTGTGGACGCGCAGGATCGCGCGCCGCTTGCGGCTAACCAAATTCATGTCATTCCGCCGAATGCCACGCTGACCCTTGAAGGCGACGTGCTGCGGGTTTCCATGCCCGCCCCCGCGCGGGAGTATCGCCGCCCCATCGACACGTTTTTTGCCTCCCTTGCGGAGAATCAGGAAGACTGCGCCGTCGGCATTATCTTGTCGGGTGTCGGCAGCGACGGATCGCTGGGGATCAAGGCGATCAAGGAGCATGGCGGCTTCACGCTCGCTCAGGCGGAATTCGACGAAACCGCGATGATCGGGATGCCGCGCAGCGCGGCGGCGACGGGTCTGGTCGATCACGTCGCATCGGTCGAGAAGCTCCCTGCGAAGCTCCTCGAACATCAGGCTTATTTAGCCAAGGTCGAGGAGCGAAAGGGTACAGACGGCGCGCGCGACGACGTCCGGGAAAGTCTGGCGGCGATCACCACCGTGCTGCGCAAGCGCCTCAAGCACGACTTCAGCGGCTACAAGCAAAACACCATGGTCCGGCGCATCCAGCGCCGGATGCAGGTGCTCCAGATCGAAGCCGTTCCCGCCTATGCCGAGCATTTGCGGCGGGAGCCGTCGGAAGGCGACGCGCTGTTTCGCGAACTCCTGATCGGAGTAACGCAATTTTTCCGCGACGAGGATTCATTCGAGGCGCTGAAAGCGAACTTGCTGCCGTCGCTGTTGGCCGCCAGGGAGGCCGGCGATCCGTTTCGGGTCTGGGTCGCCGGCTGCGCCTCAGGAGAAGAGGTTTATTCCATCGCCATCCTGTTGCAGGAGGCCATCGGAGCGCACCGCACCGACGCCACAGTAACGATTTTTGGGACCGACATCGATCCACAGGCCATTGCGTTTGCCCGCGCCGCCCGTTTTCGCAGGATGGACGGCATTTCACCTGAACGGCTACAACGCTGGTTTGTGAAGAACGGCGAGGATTACCTTCCGACCCACGCCATCCGCGACATGTGCGTATTTTCCGAACACAATCTGATCAGAGACCCGCCGTTTTCCAAGATCGATCTGATCTCCTGCCGCAACGTGCTGATCTACATGGAAAACGACTTCCAGCACCGGGTCATGCAGACATTCCATTATGCGCTTCGGTCGGGCGGATATCTGTTCATCGGACCATCGGAAAGCATCAGCCGCGAATCGCGGCTGTTCAGCGTTGCTGACAAGAAGCATCGCGTCCTCCAGCGCGATGACAGCGTGAGAGCGGCGCTTCCGGACTTTCAGCCTCACTCCAGGGCGGCCGCGACAGTGCAGGCGCCTGCCGTCCGCGAGGACCAGATCGACAAAAGCGCGCGTCGCGTCATGGCGAAGCATTCTCCCGCATATTTTGTCGTCGACCGCCACCACAATATCGTGCGCTTTTCCGGAGGTGAGACCGGCCGCTATCTCGAACCGTCGGAAGGCAACGCCAGCCTGAACTTCTTCGCCAATCTGGCAAGAAGCCTGCGACCGCAAGTGCGGCGCGCCGTCGAGGGCGCATTTGCCACCGGCAGGATGGTCGAAGAGGAGAATTTGAGGATCGAAAACGGCGGCCAGTTCGTGGACCTCCTGGTCGAGCCGATCGCCGAGTTGGGAAAGCCGATCGGCATGGTCGTGGTGGGGTTTCGCGAAGGCCGGCCGCGAACCGAGCCGGCGCGCGACGGAGAAGCGTCGTCGGCCACCTTGCGCGATGTTGAGGCGCTCGGGCAAGAATTGCGCACCCTGCAGATTCGTCATCAGGCCACCAGCGATGAACTGGAAAGCCAGCTCGAAAACATGAAGTCGGTGATGGAGGAATACCAATCGGTCAACGAAGAGCTTCAATCGTCCAATGAGGAATTGGAGACTGCCAAGGAGGAAATGCAATCGGTGAACGAAGAGCTTCAGACCATCAACGGCGAACTGCATGGCAAGAACGACCTCTTGATGCAGGCCAACAACGACCTGCAGAATCTCCTCGACAGCACCCAGATTGCGACTATTTTCCTAGATGACGACCTGCGCCTCAGGAATTTCACGCCGGCGGCGATGGAAGTATTTTCCTTGCGGGACAGCGACCGTGGCCGTCCGATGACGGATATCATGTCGCTGCTTTCCTACGACAAACTCCGCGAGGACGTCAGGATCGTTCAGCGCACCCTGAGCGTCGTGGAGCACCAACTCGATCTGAAGGACGAGAGCGCGACCTACATCATGCGGATGCGGCCGTATCGCACCGTTGCAAACGTGATTTCCGGCGTGGTCTTGACCTTCAACAACGTGACCGAGCCGAAGCGGCAAAACGAGCATCTGCAAATCCTGATGCAGGAATTGCAACACCGCACCAACAACCTCTTCACTGTGATTCAGGCCATGGCGCGCCAGACGGCGCGGACCAGCACGACTTTTGGCGAATTTGAAACGCAGTTCGGTTCGAGAGTACAGGGCCTGGCCCAATCCAATGCCTTGCTTATCGATCAGGACTGGAAGGGCGTCTCGCTGGACAAGCTCATCGAAACCCAGCTTGCGCCGTTCGTCGGCGCCGACACGATGCGGATCGAGGCGGTTGGGCCGCAGGTCAGGCTCGCGGCCGGCGCCGTGCAGACCCTCGGGCTGGCGCTACACGAACTCGCGACCAATGCCTCGAAATATGGCGCGCTGTCAGCGCCCGGCGGCAGGGTCGTGCTGAGTTGGAGCTTCGAAGACAAGAACGGCGCTCCCGAATCGTTTCGGATTGAATGGCGCGAAGAGGGCGGACCTCCGGTCAAACCGTCAACACGCAAAGGCTTCGGCCGTTTTGTCACCGATCAGATGGTAACGCGCGCGCTCAATGCGACCGTCGAAACCGACCTTGCATCGGAAGGATTGCGATGGAGGCTGCAAATGCTGGCAAGCGAGGCTCGTGCTCCGGCATGATCCGATCTTCGGACGCTGGCGTTGAAAAGCTCATACTCAATCGTGTTGTGGTCGGGATTCGAAACGGCAGGCTGATCAAACAATTTACCGCTGGTCAGATTAGCTAGAACAGGGCGTGGACTCGTCAGCACTTTGCGGGATACCGCGTTATGGTCGCGATCTGTCCGCAACATCATTGTTCCCTGTTGCCCTCGATGCAGGCTCTGCGGGAAGTGGCCTGCCGTGGAGCCGCCAGTGCTCAAAATAACTTCCGCTTTCCGGGCATGACGGCCGTGGCCGAACTTTCCGCCGGCTCGCCCTGTTCGCTTTTGATCCCGGCTCGGACATTGGCCCTTTTCAACGTAAGGTCGCGCAGAGGCTCCGCCGACCTGGTGAAAAAGGCGGATGAGCGCCCGCGGGCTGATGGATGCGCCGCGTTGTCCATAACGAATCCGGCCCGCTGTTTCGGGATCGACTGAACGAAATTACACACGCGACAATGAAATCGACGCTTTTAGTTCAAACTTGTAGCTGTCGCTGGCGCAGACCAGGTTTTGATTGAGGCCTGAGCCGTCACCGTTCACAGCGTCGGTGGCGCGGCAGCGGATGCGTTCGCTTTCCCCGTGGTCCAACGAGTAATGCCCGTTCCGGGAGGACTTCGATGCTGGCAGATCCTGGGAGTGAGCTTACGAATTTCCCGAACAGGAAACGATGCGCGAGGCAGGTGATCCTCGCAGATTGAATTGTCCCCTTCGATCCGTCAGGGTTGTTCTAGATGGACTACTCGTCTATTTCTTGGTTCGAACACGGGTTTTTCTTTTGCTTGCTATAGATTTAGATTTTGACTTAGCCGAGGTCGGCCTAATTGCCTTGATGAGTTGCGGGGCGATCGGTGAACCGAGGCCGGTGCACGCGTCCCAGCCGGTACTAGCTACGAAGCTGCCGTTGTTTCCCTGCACGATGTCGCGGAAGGCGGCAGTGCCTTGAGTGCCATAAATGGCGGGTTGGATAAAACCGGCGGATTTGCCGTTCTGTTGATTGGCCACAGCAATGACGCCAGCCCACAGCGGAGCAACGGCACTCGTGCCGCCGATTACCAAGGTCTTCCCGTCAACGCGGACGACATAGCCGCTGGCGGGGTCAGCGTCGCCGGCAACGTCTGGAACGCCGCGACCGCCAGCGGGGTCCGTAGGTTTGGGGACTTTCGAATTGGCCTGCCAGGTTGGCAGCGGGAAGATGTTGCTGACGCCTCCGCCGGTCGCGCCGCCCTGTGGCTGGGCATTCCAGACAGTCTCAGCCGTGATGGTTGAGCCGCTGCCCTGTAGGTTGGTGCCACCACAGGCGAGGACGTGCGGGCTCGAAGCGGGGAAATCGACATGATTCTTACCGTCGGTAACGGCGTCTGAGGAGCCGTTGTCGCCCGATGCTGCGGTAATAGTGATGCCGAGGGCAGCTGCAGATTGGCAGGCGGCGTCAAGTGCGGCCATGGCCTGGGCGGTCCAGTTGACTTCAGCCGAGCCCCAAGAGATCGAGATGACACTGGGTTTGTAGGTGGTGTCGTGAATGGCGTGAGCGATAGCGTCGACAAATCCCTGATCAGTGTTGGGCGCAAAGTAAACGACTATGCGCGCACCCGGAGCGACGGCACCGGCAACGTCGATGTCGAGCATGACCTCGCCGTCAGCGCTGCTGGAGTTTGTGGGGTTGTTCCTACCGGTTCCTATTGGGACGGCTATTACGGTAGGTGGCTTCTGGCCGAGGGTTTTGAAGTAGGCCGTAATGTCTGTCTGGCGAAAGCCGCCGCCAAGTTCGATGATGCCGATTGTTTGATTGGATGCTGTAACGCCATTTGGAAGTTGGTAGAGTTCGCCGACCTGGACCGGAGTATACGAGATTATGCCTCCGGCATGGGGACGGGCGAAACCTTGGCCTTGAGCGGCTTGAGCAGCGGCTACATCCTGTTCGCCAAGGATGCGAAAGTGTGGTTCAGCTTGCGGACGATTGTCCAGGCCTAGGACGGCGACCACGTAGCCCTGAAGTTCGGCCGGGAGATTGATGCTGCCTTCACGAACCCGGTAGGTTACGCCCTCCATCGTCTTGTGTGCAAGGGAGACGCCGAATGCTCGTTGCATGTTGGCGACTGTACCGGTGAGCTTGACGGTTCGACGTCCGGGTGCTGGCGTGCCAGGCTGGACGGTAAGGCCAAACTCTTTGGCGAAGCGCTCAACGAGCTTCACGGCGGCGGGGTCTGCCGCATGGCTATCGTTGAACTGTGCGCGAGTGAGGCGTTGTTCGCCTGTGATATGCGCTGCCTTGAGCGGCGTCTTGCGTCGGACAATGACCGATACGGTGATGCGGGCGGCCAAAGGCGCCGGCTTTTCGCTGCCCGCATCCGCGAGGGGTGCTTTCTCGCTGCCCGACAATACAGTGCGGCTTTGAGTGGCGAAGTGAGGAACGGATTTTTTCGATGCCATTTTGGTCCTCCAAGGCGGATAAATTGTGAGGAGTTGGCAAAAAAATGCTGTTTTCGACCACCGGGTTATAAGCTTGTCGGCGACGGTCCTGGCTTCTCACCGACTTCCCTAGATGAGTGTTTTTACACGGCCAAGGTCCAAAGCGCACGACGCGCCGTCAAGTCAGAGGTAATCGAGAAGCCGCGACCGCAACGCCGCGAGCGACGACGTTGCGAACCAAGTGGATCGCCGACCACTTTCGGAGGCCATCAGGCGGCGATGGTTGCGACGCCCTCCAGCTGCTTGATGACATCGTCGGACAAAACGATCGCGGTCGCCGCCAGATTTTCCTTCAAATGCACCATCGACGAGGTGCCGGGAATGAGAAGGATATTGGGCGCGCGACGAAGCAACCAGGCAAGCGCGACCTGCATCGGCGCAGCGCCTAGACGCGCGGCGACGGCGGACAAGGTGGACGATTGCAGCGGATTGAAACCGCCGAGCGGGAAGAACGGCACGTAGGCGGTGCCGTCGCCCGCAAGATCGTCAATCAGCGCGTCGTCGTCGCGGTGCGCCAGGTTGTAATAATTCTGCACGCAAACGATCTCGCAAATCTTGCGTCCTTCCGCGATTTGCGTCGGCGTGACGTTGCTTAGTCCAATGTGACGCACCATGCCTTTGCGTTGCAGTTCGGCAAGGACAGTGAGCGGCGCTTCGAGCGATCCTTCGGCAGGGCCATGCACGTCGAACATGCTGCGCAGGTTGACGACGTCGAGCACGTCGACTCCGAGATTGCGCACATTTTCGTGCACGGCTTGCGTCAGTTCATCCGGTGACATGGCCGGAATCCACGATCCATCGGCGCCGCGCCGTGCGCCAACTTTTGTGACGATGGTGAGATCGTCGGAGTATGGGTGCAGCGCTTCGCGGATGATCTGGTTGGTGATGTGCGGCCCGTAGAAATCGCTGGTGTCGATGTGGTTCACGCCTTGCCCGACGGCCTCGCGCAGGACGGCCAGCGCTCCGTCGTGATCCTTGGGCGGGCCGAAAACGCCGGGGCCTGCAAGCTGCATGGCGCCATAGCCCAGGCGATTAACAGTGCGGCCGCCGAGAGTGAAAGTGCCGGACTTTTGAACACTGGTCATGGTCGATCTCCTTGTTGCGACCACCCTCAGCTAGACCTTGCCAGCATGCACGAAAATAGGCACAATTTGCACAGGTCGTGCGGAAATCCGAACAATGAAAGCGAATCTGGCTGACCTCAATGCATTCGTCTCGGTGGCCCGCGCCGGCGGCTTTCGCGATGGCGCGCGCGCGAACGGCCTCAGCGCATCGGGCCTGAGCGAGGCGGTTCGCAGGCTGGAGGCGCAGCTCGGCGTCAGGCTCCTCAACCGAACAACGCGCAGTGTCGTTCCAACCGAGGCGGGCGAGCGCCTGCTGGAGCGGCTCACCCCGGCGCTGGCCGAGATCGAAGCCGCCATCGACGTGGCCCATGGCCTGTGTGACCGGCCGGCAGGTACGCTAAAGCTGAATGTCCCGGTCAGCGCCGCGCGGCTGGTGCTGCCGGCGATCGTTCCGGCGTTTCTCGCTGCCTACCCGGACATTCGCCTGGAGGTAATCGCCGAGGAGAGTTTCGTCGACGTGCTCGCGGCCGGTTGCGACGCCGGCATCCGGTATGGTGAGCGGTTGGAGCAGGACATGATTGCGGTGCCGATCGGTCCGCATCAGCAGCGTTTTTCCCTGGGCGCGGCCCCGGCCTATCTCGATCGACGAGGAAGACCGGAGCACCCGCGCGATCTGCTCGGCCATACCTGTCTGCAAGGCCGGTTTGCGAGCGGGGCGACGATGACCTGGGAGTTCGAGCGCGACGGTGAAGTCGTCAAGGTCGACGTGACGGGGCCGCTGACGGTGCGCATCGGCGGCGCCACCGATCTCCTTGTCGACGCCGCGATCGCAGGCACCGGCATCGTGCCCTTGTTCGAGGACTGGCTGCGCCCGCACTTTGAAAGCGGCGCTCTCGAACCGGTCCTCGAACCCTGGTGGCAGCGTTTCGCGGGGCCGTATCTCTATTACCCTGGACGGCGGCTTGTGCCGGCGCCGCTGCGGGCCTTTGTCGATTTCATCAAGGTATAGGCCCACAAAGTTTCGCAGCGGCCGTCAAAAGGCTGGCGCCTGATGCATCTGCATCTAGCACGACTGTCGTGGTTCGTAGTAAATTGTTTGAGGGGGAGCGCGAGAGCCATCGGCTAGGGCGCGCACCGCCAGTCGTGGAACTACTTTAGCGCTGCCCTCGGACCCTCATTGAAGGAGGCGCAGCAATGGCCATCGATTTCAGGCTGACGACAGAACAGCAGAATCTGCGGGAGACCGCGCGTGACTTCGCGCAGAACGTGCTCGCACCGCTGGTTCCCGATGCAGATGCAACGCGCGACCCGCATGAGGCCTTCGCCAAGACCAAGCCGGCTTATGTCGAGTCTTATAAGCTTGGGTTCGCCATGGGATTCCTTCCCAAGGAGTACGGTGGCGGCAGCGTCAGCAACCTCGACCTCCAGCTGGTCGCCGAGGAGATTTGCGCCGTCGACCCGGGCTTCGCGACGACGCTCCTGGTCAATGGTTTGGGCCTTATGAACGTCGCCTGGTTCGGCACCGATGCCGAAAAGGAGAAGTGGCTTCGGCCGGCCTGCACGGATGCGAAGGGAGAGTATCTTGCCGGCTGGGTGGTAAGCGAGGCAGGGGGCCGTCCCGGCGGCACCGCAAATTTCGATGCACCACAGCCGTCGCCCGTAGGCATCGGTCTCACCGCCGAGCTGACGAACGGCGAGTACGTGCTGAATGGACGCAAATACTGGCCGTGCAATGCCGGCGGGTGGGACAAACAGGGCGCCGACGTCAACGTATGCATCGTCAGGACGGACAAGACGAAGGGCGGCAAGGAGGGGCTGAGCGCAATCATGGTGCCGAGAGGCGCGCCGGGCTTCCGCGTCGAGAAGGTCATCGACACGATGGGCCATCGCCTCTGTCAGAACAATTCGCTCGTGTTCGACAACGTGCGTGTTCCCGAAGAGAACATCATTTCCGGCACGAAAGGCAACGGCGACCTCGTCATCAGCAAGGCCTTCACATGGTCGGGCCCGGTCGCGGCGATCGCCGCAGTCGGTGTCGCCAGAGCCGCCTACGAATACACCCTCGAATGGGCCAAGGGTCACACGGCAGGTGGTGCTCAGCCGATCATGCAACACCAGCATGTGGGTTATCTGCTGTCGGATGTGGCTATGAAGATAGAGGCTGCGCGCTATCTCTCCTGGAAATCGGCCCAATACCTCGATCTCTATGACAGCGAGGGCCATGTCCCAGGCGCCTGGTCGAAGATTTTCGGCGGGGAGACCTGTGTCGAGGTCGTATACACGTGCATGCGCATCATGGGCGTCAACAGCTACGATAGGAGCCATCCGCTCGAGAAATATATGCGTGAGGCCCTGTGCTTCCCGATCTACGACGCCGGCAACATCGGCATGCAGCGTCGTAAGATTCATGGCGTGATGGCCCACGATTCATTCGACCCGCGCGCCTTCGTCGACAACAAGGCGATGGTCTTCTCGAAGGATATGGAAGGATTGGACACGTCCCCGAACCTGGTCGAAACGGGGACGCCTCCGGAGCCGCACAGAGTGGCGGCCTAGTGCGCAGTCCGGAGCGGGCAGACGATTCGCGGGCCGAGCGA
>Ga0210410_10004293_pt1 | contig 12527 bp, 10 predicted proteins | sample IncBWC4MmetaG_FD_161058 | JGI IMG/M metagenome (GOLD analysis project Ga0210410, IMG submission 161058) | Forest soil microbial communities from Barre Woods Harvard Forest LTER site, Petersham, Massachusetts, United States - Inc-BW-C-4-M | ecosystem: Environmental > Terrestrial > Soil >... | reverse complement strand
GAACACGCCTCAAAATCCGAAGCAGGCGGCGCGACCCATCATTCTCACAGCAGCCATGCCGGTGACGGTGGCCATCATAGTGGCGGCCATGGAGCCGGGCACGATGGTGGCAGCGAGGACGGGGGTGGAGGCGGCCATGGCGGTGGCGACGGGAGCGGAGGCGACGGTGGTGGCGGAGATGGCGGCGGCTGTGGTGGGGGTAGTGGCTGTGGCGGTGGTGGTTGCGGTGGCGGATGAAAGTGACTCGTTGCAAGGACGTACCGCCGGCATCCGTCCGCATTCGGCCTGTGACCGAGTTCGTCTCATAAAACCGCAAAGGATGGGCAGCCGGAGTTGTGGCTCTGGGTGAGCAAGCAATTTTCATCCCATTTTACAAAATGCGCGAAGGATGGGCACCCGAACCAACCTTTAGGCGTGACGCTACGCTGACAATTCGTCCTTCTATTGTGTTGTATGGTGAGATATGGGCCAACCAGCCTGCCACACATTTTGGAGTACGGATGAAATTTCTCCGCTGTATTTGCACTCTTATTTTTCTCAGTTCCCCCTTCGTTAGTTGTTTCGCACAGAATGCTGGTTGCACAGACGCACTGGTTATCGACGACTTCGCGGAACCGCTGGGCTCGACCTATGTGCCGGTTGATAGTTGGATCTATCCCGCGGTCGATCGCCTGCACGGACTTGGCTATGCCGATACGGCCTTTCTCGGAATGCGCCCATGGACCCGGTTGAGTATTGTGCATATGTTGGAACAGACTGCCGACCACATTGAGGATGCCGATGACAAGGAGGAAGCCTGCACGATTTTTCACTCCCTGCAGAAGGAATTTCAACCGGATGTTGAGCAGTCGAATGGTCCGCGCAAACCGCATGTACAGCTTGAGAGTGTCTACACGCGGCTGAACGGGATAACGGGGACGCCACTGCGCGATAGCTTTCACCTTGGCCAAACCATCGTTAACGACTACGGCCGGCCTTATGCGGAGGGCTTCAACAACGTAACCGGCTTCAGTGCGCGCAGCGAGGCTGGACGGTTTGCTCTCTATTTCCGGGGAGAATACCAGCATGCTCCCGGCGCCAACGGCTATTCGAACCCACTCAGCACCTTGCTATCGAACAACGATGGCATCTCGTTCACGAAGAGTCCGAATCAAGCTACGATTCCCTCAGGACCGATTCCTGCGGCAAATAACTTTCGCATCCTTGAGGCAAACGTCTCTTATCTTTTGCTGAACCATGAGTTTTCTTTTGGCAAGAGCGACCATTGGCTGGGGCCGGCGCAGGGCGGCAGCTTTGCCTGGAGCAACAATGCGGAAAATATCTATGCCTTTCAGATCGACCGGGTTGAGCCTCTGCGTGTCCCGCTCCTTTCTTACCTCACGGGGCCATTCCGATATCAATTCTTTGTTGGCAGTCTAAAGGGGCATACGAACCCGAACGCTCCTTGGATACACGTTGAGAAGATCAGCTTTAAACCTACTCAGAACCTCGAATTCGGCTTTGAACGATCCGTTATTTGGGGCGGTAAGGGCCATGTTCCGATTACGGTCCATAGCTTCCTGAAGAGCTTCTTCAGCTTCCAGAATGTTTCGGCAGAAGAGAAAAACTCTCGAAACGATCCCGGCGCGCGCTTTGGCACCTTTGATTTTTCTTATCGCCTGCCGTTCGTGCGCAATTGGCTCACGTTGTATTCCGATTCGCTTGCGCATGACGATGTAAGCCCCATTAGCGCACCCCGCCGGGCCGGCATTCGCCCAGGCATTTACCTGTCCCATTTTCCAGGAGTGAAACAGCTTGACTTCCGGGTAGAGGCGGCGAGCACGGATCCCCCGACGAGTCGCAGCACTGCCGGCCAATTCCTTTATGCAGAGCAAATACAACTGCAGGGTTACACCAACAAAGGATTCATTCTCGGCGACTGGATTGGCCGCGAATCCAAGGGAGGGCAGGCATGGCTGACGTATCATCTGTCGCCGGAGGAGCAGGTGCAGGTTTCGTATCGCAACGCCAAAGCGCCGAAGGATTTTATTCCCGGCGGCACAACCCAGAATAGTTTTCAACTCTCCACGATCAAGAGGATTCAGAAGGATTTTGAAGTGCGAGCCTGGTTGCAGTACGAACAGTGGAAGGCTCCTGTTTATAAGACAGGTGGGCAAAGCGATACCAGCATCGCTGTAGAACTCACCTGGTTTCCCGATCGCAAAAAGTGAGCTGGCTAGCCCGCGCCACTAGAATCGCGTGATTGCTCTCAGGCATTATGGGCTTTTCTTATGCTGGGACGTACGTAGAGCGATCGCGGATTTTGCGGCTGGTACACTTCTTTGGCGAGAAATCGAAGGAGGTCCAGAGGATGTCGCGGAAAACACGGCCTGACACTGTGGTTCGGATGGCCACGCCGGAGGACAGCGTCGTTTGCGGGCGGATTTGCTTCGAGGCTTTTTCTGCGATCAACGCGGCACATGGTTTTCCTTGCGATTTTCCTGGACTCGAGACCGCTGCCGGCGTGATTTCGACGATGTTTGCGAGCCCCGATTTCTACTGCGTAGTCGCCGAAAACGATGGCCGGATTGTGGGCAGCAATTGCCTTGATGAGCGTTCCGTGATTCGAGGTGTCGGCCCGATCACGATCGATCCTGGCGCACAAAACCTTGGGGTTGGCCGTAAGCTGATGCAGGCGGTGATGGATCGCGCGAACGAGCGCGGCGCTCCGGGAGTCCGGCTGGTCCAGGCTGCTTTTCACAATCGCTCGCTCTCGCTCTACACTTCGATCGGCTTTGACATCCAGGAGCCGCTCTCCTGCGTCCATGGGCGGACGCTCGAACGGAGTCTGCCTGGATGCGTGGTGCGACCGGCCAAATCTGACGATGCGGACGCCTGCAATGTTCTATCGCGGCTGGTTCATGGATTCGACCGAGGCGTCGAGTTGGCGCAAGCAATCGAGCAGGGAACTGCGCGCGTAGTGGAGCGCGGAGGCCGCATCACAGGATACGCGACGCACCTGGCGTTTTTCGGCCATTCCACGGCGGAGACTAACGTCGATCTGCAAGCGCTCATTGCATCGGCGGAATCCTTCGCGGGACCGGGGATTCTTGTGCCTTCACGAAACCACGTTCTGCTGCGCTGGTGCCTGGCGAACGGCCTGCGCGTGGTCCAACCGATGACACTGATGAGCGCCGGACTCTATAACGATCCGTCCGGTGCGTGGCTGCCGTCGGTATTGTTTTGAAGCTCACCTTAGCGACGAGGAGACTGCCGCGAAGATGGGGCACTCGGCTGTGGTAAGAGCCGAGCGAGTTCATGCCTGCATGCGCGAACGGGCGCGGCGTTTTGAGCCGCCTTCGCGAGCGACATCGCTCCTGAAAATGAGGCGACGACGAAGGTCGCCATCACTTGCGGATCGACCGTCCGGAGGATTCCCGCATCGAGATCGTCGCGGAAGCGTTGCGCGATAGTTTGTTCCCATTGGTCAAATATCGCCCGCAACGCGCGTTGGAAATCCGGATCGGCCAGCGAAAGTTCCAGCACGAGATTATTGAGCGGGCATCCCGACACGGCGCCGTTGCCGTCGAGACTCGCTGCAACCGAATCGAACACCGCAACAACGCCTTCGCTGGCAGACGACGCAGTGTTGATCGGTTCAATCCAGGTCTGCAGGACCATCCCGGCAACGCGTTCCTCAATCACGGCAAGCCCCAGGCTCCTTTTTGTCGGGAAGTAGTGGTAGACCGATCCGCCCGGCACGGCGGCGAGCCGCATGACATCGTGCATGCTCGTAGCGTGGTAGCCGCGCTGTTGAAACTCACCGGAGGCTACGTCGAGGATTCGCGCTCGCGTGGCGCGGGGATCGTAAGTCCGCTTGCGACGGGTAGTAGTTGGTGTCACGAGCGCCTCTCTTGTGGTTGACAAGAATAGGATGATCGTCCTATTCTCAACTCGTTCTGATAAATCGGACATCCGGTCTATATTCTACTGCGATTCTAACGCGAACAATCTGGAGACTTTGCTATGCTATCCGGCTCTTCGGGAGTTATTGAGTTGCGCCAGTATACCCTCCGGCCCGGCAGACGGGACGAGTTGATCCACCTGTTCGAGCGTGAATTTATCGAGTCCCAGGAAGCGCTTGGAATGGAACTCTTCGGTCTCTTCCGTGACGCGGGACGTCCGGATCGCTTCGTCTGGCTTCGGGGATTTCACGATATGGCCACGCGCAAGGAGGCGCTGGAAGGGTTCTACGGCGGTCCGGTGTGGCGGGCGCATGGCGAGGCCGCCAACGATACGATGATCGATTCGGACAACGTGATGCTCTTGCGCCCTGCGCGGCCGGGGAGCGGCTTCGATTCCGCGATGGCGCGCGTCTCCGGGCCTCTCCTCTGCCGGACCTGGTCGTTTTCAGACAGCGAAGAGTGCAGCGCGTTCGGGTATCGGTTCCTGAAGGAAATCCAAAGGCGCAGCGCAACCAAGGAAGGAATCCTGCTCGCGGCATTTGTAACCGAGCCCAGCGCAAATACCTATCCCAAACTCCCAGTCCGTGAACACGAATACAACTTCGTCGCGTTCACTTCGGGTATTTCTTCCGGCGATCTCCCTTCCCATGCGAGCGAAGGCGCTGAAGTGATGGAACTCATACCGACGAGCCGCTCCCGAATTCAATTTTGTGGTGGGGCGGTAGGCTCCATGGGCCCCGCCGCCACCCCCGTGAATGGCAACACGCGCCACAAGGGAAGAAACGATGCGCAGCCACCGTCTTAAAAGAAAATCCATCGAAGCCTGAGTTTCCGCGTAGTATTGCCTCATCTTGGGCCAAAAGAAATTCTAGTTTTGGCGGTCTGCGTGGAACGATCACGTTTTCTGGCGCTACTTTTCTGCCTGTTGGTTTTAGCCGGCCCCTTGCCGGGTCAGGCTCCGGCGAAGGTTGACTTCGCGCGGGATGTACAGCCTCTGCTTCGGCAGAACTGCGTCGGCTGTCATGGCCCGATGAAACAGAATGGCGGGATGCGCCTGGACCGGAAGAGCTCGGCGCTGAAGGCGCGGCGGGTCGTGCCCGGCAGCAGCGCCAACAGCTTTGTGTATCACCGGGTGACTGGAACCGAGTTCGGGGCGCAGATGCCGCCTACAGGGGATCTCCGTCCGGAAGAGGTGGCCACGCTCAAGAACTGGATCGATCAGGGCGCGGAGTGGCCGGATGCGCTGTCGAATGAGGCGGAGCTGCCGCCTCTGAATCCAGAGGCTGTGGCGATGGTCGAGGAGCTGCACAATGGCAATCTGACGGCCTTCATGAAAGCGGCGGCGGCCAAGCCGGCGCTGCTGAATGCACGCGGGCCGGAGGGGTCTACGCCGTTCATGTACGCCGTCCTGTACTCGAATGCGACGACCCTGGCGCAACTGCTGAAGATGGGAGCCGACGTCAATGCGCACAATGACGCGAACGCGACGGCTCTTATGTGGGCGGCGAAGGACATCGACAAGACTCGCCTGCTGGTGGACCACGGAGCGGACGTCAATGTGAGATCAGATGATCTTCGGACTGCACTGATGATTGCTGCACGGAAGCCGGGCGGGGCTGCGATCGTGCAGCTTCTGCTGGAGCATGGAGCGAATCCCAATCCGAACCCGCGGCCGGATACAGCGTCGTCCCCGCTGCTGGAGGCGGTGACCGCCGGCGATGCTGCGAGCTTCGAACTCCTGTTGCAGCATGGAGCGAAGATCAAGGCCGACGGAGAGTACGTTCTCGCGATGGCGGTTCTGACCAACTGTGACAGGTGCGTGGATCTGGCGGTTGCGAAGATCACCGATAAGGATGTGTACACGACCGCTCTGCAGGACTCTGCTTTTATCGGCGACACGCGATCGATGCAGATGATGCTTGACCATGGCGCGGATGTGAAGGCATTCGACATTACGGGGCGGACTGCGCTGATGTACGCCGCGGCCTCCGATGTACTGCCGCTGGACGCGGTGAAGCTGCTGGTGGCTCATGGGGCAGATGTGAACGCCACAAGCCGGCATACGAAGTCGGGCGACGAAGGCTTGACGGTGCTGGATATGGCCCAGCGGCATGGGAAGACGCCAGTGCTCGAGTTCCTGGTGGCGTCGGGCGCAAAGAGCAGTGCGTTGAAATCGGCGGCATTGAATCCGCGATTCAAGAATGAGATTCGCGGGGCGGTGCAGGACAGCCTTCCGCTGCTGCAGCGCGCGGATGCAAATTTCGCGACCAGTTCAGGTTGCGTGTCGTGCCACAACAATAGCCTGACGGCGATGACGGTGGGGCTGGCCCGGAAGCAGGGGTTCCGTATCGACGAGAAGACGGCGTCTACGCAGGTGCAGGTGAATGTCGGGATGCTCGAAAAGACTCGCGACATGCTTCATCAAGGAGTCCTGATCCCGGTCGAGGATTACTTCAGCGAGAACGTTGTAGCGTACATCCTCCTGGGTCTGTACGCGGAGGGGTATAAGGCTGACCTGAATACAGACACGGCCGCGATGCATATTCTGTGGCGGCAGCAGCCGGATGGTCAGTGGTTCCAGCCGATGGCGGATACGCGGCAGCCGCTTTGCCTGAACCATATCGGGCAGACTGTGCTTTCGATGCGGGCATTGCAGCTCTATACGCCTAAGACGGATGAAGCTGCCTATCGACGGGCGATTCGGCTGGGTGCTTTATGGCTTGCGAATGCGAAGTCGTATAACAACGATGACCGCAGTTGGCGGGTGGCCGGACTTGCCTGGGCCGGGACGAACAAGGCCGCTACCGCGAAGGCCGTGCGGGAGTTGCTGGTTGCGCAGAAAGCGGATGGTGGCTGGTCCGATCTGCCCTCGATGGAGAGCACCGCCTACGCTACGGGAAAGAGCCTGGTTGCGCTGCACACGGCTGGTTTGCCGGTCTCCGATCCGGCTTACAAGCGCGGGATCAAGTGGCTGCTGAGTCACCAGCAGCAGGACGGCTCGTGGTGGGTGCAGACGCGCGCTCTGGCGTTCCAGCCCTCTTTCGACGCGGGTTTCCCGCATGAGCACGACCAGTGGATCTCAAGTGCAGCCACGAACTGGGCGGCGATGGCGCTGACGCTTGCGTTGCCGGATGCCAATAACGTAATGGCCTCGCGTCTGCCGTAAGTTTCCGACTGGAGGAATGGCTGAGCCTGCCGATAGAGGAATCAGAGGAGTTTGGCCGCCTCGGATTGTGCATTATGGGTCTGTGCATCATTGGGTTGGTGCGTCATTGAATCTGCGCATCATGGTGCGGGCGAGCGAATCCAGCCGGCGGCCGAAAGGACGATATCCATGTCTCTGGTTCAGACGTGCAAGTGCGAAGAATGCGACATGCAGAAATCGTTTGCGAACCACTGGGTGATGTTGTACGAGAGAAATGGAAACCTGGTGATTCTGCCGAAGTGGGATGAGAAGCTGATCCGGCGCACGCGGCATTTCTGCGGGCGGGCCCACGCAAGCCGGTATGTTGAACGGTGGATTGCGAGTCCGGCGATAGGGGCGATGCCTGACGACCCGGTCGGGGTTGAGCCACAGAAGGCGGCGCATTCCCTGGCGCTGCCACAGAGCCTGCTCGATGCCGAGGACGAGGCGATGGCGGCGGAGCTGGTTGCGAAGTATGGCTGAAGGGGAAGACTGCCATCGCCGGACCATCCGGATGAATCTCAAGTCGATGGCATCTCCGCCGATAGGTGTTCCCATGGAAGGGAGAACTCATTTGACCCGCTATAGGATTTATCGAAAGTCGGCAGGAGAGACCACCTACATCTCCGCCCATGAAGAGAACAAGCTGCGCAATCCCACGGAGTTCCCGAATCTCGACATTGCGTTGGCTGTTCTAAGACAGTGCGGCATCCCTGAATATGAGATCAGACGGGTAACCAAAGAGCTGAGCGCCATCAACGGAGCCATTGTGCAGGTGCCGGAGCCGATCGTCTTCGCTGAATTGAGCGAAACCGTGAATTAGCCGGGGAATACTACATTGAATTCGCGCGGACGAAGTTCCCGTGCAGACTGCAGCGGTTCGCCGTTCTTGTGAGAGGAAGCCGTTCACGCGGGCAGGCTTTAACTCCAATTAGCTGGGTGCTTAGCCGAGTGGCGGGAGGTGGTTGGAGGAGTCCAGCAGAAAGACGCAGCCAATGACGAAGCTGTAGACCGCCGTCAAGCCGACGAAGATTCGCGCGACTCGGGGATGGGGGGCTGCGCTGCGGAACAGGCCGCACGCAAAGGCAGTCATGACCGTGTTCATAAAAAGGAGACCGGCGAGGAACATGGCCATTCCTCCGATTCCTTTGGCGACTCCGCCGAGGTTGGCTGCAAGGAGGAAGAGCGCGAGTTGGCTTGGAGTTTCGGCGCCCAGCCCATGGATGACGCCAACTCCAAATGCGACCGGCCCTGTGTAGTTGAGGCTCTCATCGTGATCTGCGACGGCTGGCGCTGAAGTAAATCTCCGGTGGAGCCTGCGGAAGCCGCGAATGATGATGGCCGCTCGCGAGGGTGGGATCGCCTTGGGGTTTCCCCACACAAGGCTACCCAGGACATAGATCGCCAAAACGATCAGGGTCAAACCGACAAGCCGCTCGGCCCATGAATCAAATCCCGGCGGGAAAGACAGTTGAAACAGGATCACGAGCCCGCCAAGCAGGGCGATCATGGAGGCGTGGCCGAGTGCGTAGAGAAGGCCAAGCCGCATGGCGGTCGACGCCTTTTCCTGGAGGCTGGTGATGTCTGAGATCGCGGCGATGTGGTCGTAATCGAAGCCATGACGGAGGCCGAGTACGGCGCAGGAGATAAGCGTGATCTCGAGAGGAGCATTCATGGGGCGCACTCAGATTGTAAGGCAGGAAGCTCTCGCGAGACCGGCCGCGCTGATAGCGAAGGACCTGCAACTTCTTGCATGCCGGATCCGGCTTCGGCGGAGACCTCGAAGATTTGCCCCCCGGCGCACGCTCTCGAGGCAAATGAAGAAAAATTTTGCGATCGGCCTCGAAGAGTTTGGGAAGAATAGAAATGCGCGTAATGTTTTTTTCGGTCGGCTGATTCGGTCAGGCAAAAAGCGAAAGGGCGATTTCTCTTTCGAGATCTCGCCCCTCACTATCCGATTTTTCGAAGATCTGGTTCGGCACACAGATCACAGCTGATCGTCACTTCAGATTTGTTCGGAGCCTTCGGGCGGAGCCCGCGCTTCCCGTACTCTTCCGTCATTCCATTCGCTGCAAGAGCTTTCTTGTTCCATCCGCGGCAGCCAGTTGCCTGAGTGCTGCGTGAGTCTCGCTTCGGGCTCCCTTGCGGTCCCCCTCTCCGATTCCCTTGCGGGAGTCGTCTCCGATGCTCTTCCAAGTTCCGTTGCCGGTTCTCTTCTGAACCTCGTTCCCGAGTCTCATCCGAAGTTCCTTCCCCGGCTCCCTTGCGGGTTCCGCTTCCGGTTCTCCTGGAGATCCTTTCCCGGCGCTCTTGCGAACTCCGCTTCCGGCTCTCCGACGGCTCTTGTCCACTCTCTCCTTCTGGAGGATCACTCCTCCGTTGAATTGAAAGATACTCTCGATTGCCTCGAACGCAATGGGGTTTTGCAGCTATTTTTTTGTGGAAATAGCGCGGATTTTGTGGAAATTCGACTCATCTCACGCTGCTTCAAGGCGTAGCGGGTTTGCCCGACGGCGGCGGCGGAATGGTGATGTCAACGTTGGTGACTTTGCCGAGCGTGGACAGCGGCGGCTTGATCTCCGCTTCATTGCCCACCGCGATGATCGCCAGTTTTGACACGTCGATATATTTGTTGGCCACGCGAGTTACATCCGCCGCGGTCACCTTCTCGATGCCGGTCTTATATTTTTCAAGCGTGTCCGAGGGATAGCCGTAGAAGGCGAGTGTGACCTGTTCGTTGAGAGTTTTGTCAGGCGAGTCATAGTGGAAGATGAAGGAGTTGAGGACCTGGTCCTTGGCCTTGCTGAGCTCTGCGGGAGTGGGTGGAGCAGTCTTCAGACGCTCGATCTCGGCCAGCATCGCCTGGGTTGCGGCTACGGTCGAATCGCTCTTGGTCGCCGCCAGGACGTAGAAGATTCCCGGATGATCATAGGCGGCGCTGAAGTTTCCGCTGACGCTGTAGGCAAGCCCCAGCTTGGTGCGGACGTTCTGGACCACGCGCGATCCAAAGCCGCCGGAGAAGATCTCGTTCATCACGCTGAGCGCGTAGTAGTCGGGGTTGCTGCGCTCCGTGCCCAGTCCGACGATGACGACGTTGGACTGATTGACGTCGGACTTCTCGACGAAGTTGACGCTTTGCTTCGGGTCGGTGAAGGTGATCTTGGCCGACTCGAACTTTTCGCCACGCGGCAGCGGCTCGAACGCAGCCCGTAGCTTCGCCTCCATGGCCGCGCTGTCGAAGTCGCCGGAGACCCCGACGATGATGTTGTTGGGCACGACGGTCTTGTCGTGCCACGCCTTCAGGTCGTCGAGCGTGATGGCGTCTACAGTCGCGTACTCGGGCCGCCGCGCGTAGGGGTTGTTTGCGCCATACACAAGCTTGATTGCCTCGCGGGTCGAGATTCCGCCGGGATCGTCATTGCGCCGCGCAATCCCGGTCTCCGCCTGGCCCTTCGCCAGTTGCAGCTTGTCGGCCTTGAAGGTTGGCTGCAGCAACAGATCCATCGTCGCGGCGAAGACGGAATCGAAGTCACCCTTGAGACTCGACCAGTTCATCGATGTCGAGGCAGTGCCGCCGGCGGTCTCGATTGATGCCGCTTTCGCCTCCAGTTGATCGTCGAGCTTGTCGCCATCGACGGTTGCGGTGCCGCTGGTACGCCAGGTATCGCCATAGATCGAGACGAGGGCGACCTTCGCGTCGGGTTCATCGCGGCTGCCGCCTCGGATCAGGATGGTGCCGTTGATAAAGGGCAGCTCGTGGTCCTCCTGCAGGAAGATTACCAGTCCGTTTGCGAGCTCGATGCGCCGCGGCTGCACTGGCTTGAACGCATGCAGCGGAGGAATGGGAATTTTCTTCCACGGTTGTGCGGTTGCGGCGGGTTTGGCCGTAGTCGCCGGTTTGGCGGGTGCACTCTGAGCGTTGGCGAGAGTAGAGAGCAGAATCGGTAGGAGGGCAACAGTGAAACGCATCGTCGGTGTCTTTAACATCTTCATTTCGCACCTCCGGCGTTCTGTTCAGTCGGCGTTGGTGGTTCTGTCTGCATGGCCGCTCCCGGAGCTTGGCGTTGTGGCGCGACGAACTCAATCCGCGCACTGGTTCGGTTGCTGTCGGTGAAGATCTTATTGGCCACGCGGCGCACATCCGTTTTGCTGACGGCGTCGATCTTTTGCAGTTGACGGAATAGCTGCCGCCAGTCGCCGAATCGCGTCTGGTATTCGGCCAACTGGCGGGCGAGGCCTTCGTTGTTGGCGAGGCCGCGCAGCAGGTCGGCGCGGGCACGAGTTTTGAAGCGCGCTAGCTCCTCGTCGGTGATGTCTTCGTTCTTCAGCCGATCCAATTCTTTGTGGATGGCCGAGCGCATCTCATCCGGCGAATGGCCGGGGAGGGGAACGGCGTACACCGCGAAGAGGCCGGGGAACTTGTCGCCGGGGAAGCCGCTGAAGCCCTGCGCCTCCGCCGCAATCGACTGGTCGCGGACGAGACTGCGATAGAGGCGCGCAGTGCGGCCGTTGGAGAAGATATCGGTGATGGCGTCATAGACCGAGTCGTCGGGGTCGCGATAGTCAGGGCGGTGATAGCCCTCGATGTAGAAGGGCTGCGTCGCTTCGCGGATGGTGACGAATTTTTCCGCGACCTGCGGCGGCTCAACGGTCGTCATCGGTTCCGGCTTGGGGCCGGCGGGGATGGGAGCGAAGTAGCGTTCGAGCACGGGCATCGCCTCGGCGGCCTTCACATCGCCAACGACGGCGATCACAATGTTCGACGGCACATAGTATTTGGCGTGAAAGGCAGTGGCCTCGGTAGCGGAGACCTGGCTGATCTCGCTCTCCCATCCGACACCGGGCCGGCGGTAGGAGTGCGAGACGTAGGCGGTGGCGAGAAACTGCTCGATCATGCGGCCGATGGGTGCGGAGTCGACGCGCATCCGGCGCTCCTCCTGCACGACGTTGCGCTCCTTGTAGAACTCGCGCTCGACGGGATGGCCGATGCGCTGGCTCTCAAGATAGGCCCAGAGCTCCAGACGGTTGGATGGCATGCTCCAGAAGTATTGCGTGGAGTCTTCGGCGGTCGACGCGTTGATGCCGACGGCGCCGTTTTCTTCGGCAATCGCGGAGAACTCGTTGGGGATGACGTACTTCTGCGCCTCGGCCTGCGCCTGCTGAAACACCTTCTGCAACTCGGCAAGCTTTGCCGGGCTCTGTCCGACGCGCTTGCGGTACTCGGCATCGTAGGCCGCGTAGGCGACTTCGACCTTGGCGAGAGCGATCTTTTCAGCGGGGTAGTTTGTTGTGCCGATCTCGGTGCTGCCTTTGAAGGCCATGTGCTCGAACATGTGGGCAATGCCGCTCGCACCCTGCGGATCGTCGGCCGAGCCGGCATCAACCAGCGTGTAGAAGCT
>Ga0210410_10004292_pt1 | contig 12527 bp, 11 predicted proteins | sample IncBWC4MmetaG_FD_161058 | JGI IMG/M metagenome (GOLD analysis project Ga0210410, IMG submission 161058) | Forest soil microbial communities from Barre Woods Harvard Forest LTER site, Petersham, Massachusetts, United States - Inc-BW-C-4-M | ecosystem: Environmental > Terrestrial > Soil >... | reverse complement strand
GCCGCTCCTGACCGGCGAGCCCGTGACGCTGACCGGCTATCTCCGCTTTCCGGAAACAGCGGGCATGCTGACGCCGGCGGAAAACCTGACAAGACGGCTGTGGTTCACCCGCGATCATCTCGCCATGGCGCATGCGCTCGGCTGGGGCCAGGAAGGCGGTCACGTCGCGCCGTTCTATATCGACCTGGAGCAGCCTTTGCCCGCCAACGGCATCCCGAAGCCGGGCCCGCTCGACGTCCATCTCAAGGACGACCACATGCAATACGCCATTACGTGGTTTGCGCTGGCAGGTGCCGTGGTGATCGCGTTCGGGGTCTGGCTGCGCGCGCCAAGGCCGGCAGCGCCATCCCGGGATCAAGACGTCTGACCGAAGGCGGGAGCGGTACCCTGCGGCGCCGGCGGTCAAACCGGACCATTGCCCGATTGATCCGTATCAATCGTTTTTCCTGCGACCCACGGCAGATTGAGCAACCCGCACGACTCGAATGCGCGTTTTGGCTTTGTCTGGTGTCGCTGGAAATTGCGCGGAAGTTTCTGATGCTCACGACGGATGGAAGGCATTCGTCACACGCTGTGCGAGGATAAAGGACGGCCTCATTTCGATGTCCAGTGGCCGGAAAACGCGGGTGCGAATTTGCAGATGGCCGCGGCACTTCTATCGTCAAGGGCCGGTACACGGGTTCAGCCCGGTCCGAGTTCGAATATCCGATCGCGGTTTCCGACGCGGAAGAAATCTTGCGGACCATGTGTGATGATCGCGTTCTCGAAAAAATTCGACACTGCGCTTCACATCCAGGGCTGACCTGGGAAATCGACGAAACGCCAGCTCCAGCAAAATCAAAATGTTGGAGGACAGGATTGCCGAACGTCGGGCAGAGCCGGGCTAACGCTCGCGATCTCTGCAGCCAAGTCCGAATTATTTGCGCGGAGGCGTCCTTGTTGGCGCCGCATTGATTTGAGACAGTTCATGCGTTCAACGAACGTTTAGAACGCAACCATGAAAATCTCCGACTTTATCTGCCGGAACTGCCAATCCGTGTATGAGGTTGCCGAGTCATTTTCGGCGAAGGGAAGTCCAGGCCACGCGGAATGCTCGGTCTGCGGTCAGCTCCTGGAATCCTGGCAGACCCCCAAGTTGAAGGCCTATCGGTTGGTGTTGTCGCCGGAGCACAAATATCGCCATATTCCGGCGCCACCGTCTCCGACGCGGTCGGTTGTCGCTTAGCCTCAGGCGCGGTCGCCGCTTTTGAGAAAGGCCGACACAGGACCTGTTGGATCCTGCGAATCTGCTAACGTGAAGACCGGGCGGGGCGTGATATCTCGCATTCCTCGTTCGCATTCCTTGTCCGGGAGGAGGATCGGCCCAAATGGGTGAGCTGAAGACCACGGAACCGGCAGTCGACGAGTTCGAGGAAAAGCTGCGGAAACTTATCAAGCGCGCCAGGAAACAACGCGGGATGCTCTGGCCTTCGGTTGTTGCCAGACTTGAGCTTGCCCGCGCCGATGTCCGTTCAATGATCAAGGTCTACGACTCCGGGCCGAAATAAGATGGCACGGTGAAGCCGCTCGTCACCAGCGGACAGGTCGCCTTTGCCGGCCACCGGCATCCCGACGCCGGGCCCTGCTCGGCGTTCATCTCAAGGACGGCCACATGCTACCGGTATGGTGGCAAGCGGGCCTCTAGTCGAGGTAGACATAAAGAGCTGCGATCTTGCCGTCCCGTGCGATGATGAAATCCACACCAGTATACTGGGGCGCTTCGCCTTTCGGCCCCGAGCCCCACGCCAGCCGTCCCGAATTGTGCAGAACCTGGGGCGCGCCATGAGGCGTATAAACATAGTGGGGGTGCGTCGCTCGGAGATCGCCGGCGAACTTGTCCAGTGCGTCGTGACCGACGAAAGTGCCGGGCGGCACGCACAGCACACAATCTTCGGTGTAAAGTTCCTGAATTGCGGCCCTTCGGCGAGCCGGATCACCTTCACCGAAAACTTCCGGAAGGTTGCGGTTGAGCAGCGTCTCGATACCACTCACATCTGCGCCCACGGACGGCGGGGCGCTCTTTTCACTGGCATGCTGGTTCATCGGAGGCTCCTTGTATGCGCGACCATGATGCGGTCGTTGGGGCGATCGCGAAACAGCAATAATTGAAAGTCATCGTTTCAGGTTTGTTGGTATATGGGTCGATGGCTTGCCGGCAGGCTTCCGCGACTTCGGCGTCTTTGCCAGCCGCTCCATCAACTTGTCCGCAGCCGAATGTTCTTCCTCCGCTTCAATCTCGCGGGCTTTTTCGATGAAGGCGCGCGATTGCTCAGGATCGAGGCGGGGGTCATCGAGCTTTTGGAATTTTGTGGAGTCCAAGTTAGGGGTATTCGCCAACAGTCCCCGCGCTGCGATATAGTGTATAATTCCCAAGACAAGGATCTGGGGCCTCGGTTCTGATCCCGTCAGAACGAAGCTCTAGGTCCGTGCGGGGGTGTCCTGCTGTACGTCGGCGGGACATTTTTCAGTCGGAAACACGCTCTCGTATAGTGCGCGGGCCTGTTGAATAAGACGAGCCACGTCTCGGTCTCGATCAGGCTTCGGAAATTCTACGACTTCTCCCATTTGATCTCCAAAAAAGGAACGTCCGGCAAGGATGATGAAGCGAATATCATGCCAGCTGATGAATATCCGGCACCATCCGGAGGTCGGACGGCGAGCGGCGGTTCGGCGCCATTGAACCTTGACCCCCGAAACGGCGACCCAAGCACGGGCCGGTGTCATTCAATCGCCGGAAACGAGAGAGCGTGCCCCCTTGCATCTGAACAAGATCCTCCCTGCCGTGCTGGCAACGGTTATTTGCGCGCCTGGCGCGACCATCGCCGCGGCGGAGGCGCCGGCGCCCGGCTGCTATGAGCGCATCTACGACGCCGCCCATCTTGCCGCGCATCCCGGCCAGTTCGTGGTGCGGGCCACGGTTCTGGTCAAGCCGCTCGATGCCGCCGAGGCGGCCGCACTTGGTCCCACCTTCGCGGCTGACGCCCACCTGAAAATGTGGGTCAGGGGACAAAAACCGGCCTTCGATTCCTTTGGCGCGTGCCGGCCGGCCAATAGCGGAATGAGCTGCGAGGGGTCGCTTTCGGCCGCGGAAGCGGATGCCTGCAAAACCAACAATGACGGCGTCCACCGCGATTGCCGCATCGGCGCCGCGACGACGGGAGCCTTCGGCTTCGCCGCGCGACCCGACGGCGTGATGGTGACGATCCTGCGGCGGCTCGAGCTCGTTCCCGAACCCTATGACGGTGGTCCCTTTCTGTATTTGAGTCCCGGCAATGCGGAGAACCACGCCTTCGCGCTCCAGCCGGCGCCCGAATCGTCCTGCAAATAAGCTCTGGGAGTGTCACCCATGCTGAAGTCCGCAACGCTCATGGCCGCTTTGCTGTCGGCGAGCGCCGCCATGGCCGAGGTAAAGCCGATGCCCGAGGATGGCCGGTTCTGTCCAAGCTGGGCGGAAGCGCACGAACGCACGCTGGCGAGCCTCAACAATGGCCGCGCGCCCTACAAGGGCTGATGGAAGGGTTGCGTCTTTTTGAAGAAGGGCGAAAAGGTCGATGTCGTCGAGGTCGACCAGACCGACGGCTCCAACGAGATCATCTACAAGGGCCAGCACTGGTTCTCGGACGGCGGCCCGTTCTGATCCGATCGACGATCGCCGGACGTTCCAACAACGATGTTGCCGATCGCCTACATGGCCCGCTGCAGCGTCGAGCACAGCGTCCGATAATCGGCCTTGACGGGTCCTGCAAAACGTTTGCCGTAAAATCGCTTCGCGATCTCGAAAAACGCGTCAGGGGTGAAGGCCGGCGACAGCTTTCTGAGCACCTTCGCAGCCGCTTTCGCCTCAGCGTTCCTCCCCTGAAGTCCCAGCGCGCACGTCAACTCGATCCATTGCGCGGGAGCATCGCTATAGAGTTCGATCGCGTTGCGGGCCGCGCCTTCCATTTTGTCCAGTTCTCCCAATTTCCAGTGACACCAGCCCGCATAATGAAACCATCGGTGGCTTCGGGGGTCGCGCGGGCTGATCCGAATGGCCCGTCCGATCATCCGCAGGCTATCGGCAGGATTGCCTCCCGCAACGCGATTTGCGTTCGCGAGAAGAGCCAATCCCTGCGGATCGTAAGGGCTCCGCTCCACGGCCTCGTTCAGCAACTCCAGCGCCAGATCGATATCGCCCGCGCCGTATATCGCGGCGTCGGCGCAGTTGACGAGAACGAACGAGTTTTTGGGGTCCGTCTTGCGCGCCAGCGCCGCATATTGGAGCGCCAGCGCCCGCTCGGCTCCGATGCGGGTGGAGGTCGACCAGGTCGCACGCCAGGTATAGACCGCCGCAAGCAGCGCCTGCGCCATGGCATAGTCGGGGTCGATCGCCAGTGCCTGCTTGAGCTCGATTATCGCGCCCAAGAGGCCCTGGGCGCTGCGGTTGAAGAGAACCTGCGCGTTGGCGCGCTGAAGCCGCGTCCACGCGTCCAGATTATTCGGACCTGCGTCCAGCGCGCGATCGATATCGGCCATCATCAGAGCCGGCTGAAGCTGGCTGGCAACTGCCAGCACGATCCGGTTCCGGACCGCAAAGAAATCTCCAAGCTGCTCATCATAGTTGTTCGCCCAGATATGAAGCCCCGAGCGGCCATCGATGAGGCGGGCGTTGACCCGGACGGACTTGCCCCTGACTTCGATGCTGCCTTCCACGAGATATCTGACGCCCAGATCCGACGCGATCGTGCGCGCATCGACGACCGCGTTCTTGTAGACCATGGTGGACTGACGGGCGGTGACGAACACGCCCGGGATGCGAGCCAGGGCCGTCGTTGTCTCTTCGGTCAATCCGTCTGCCAAAGCCGTCTTCGACACGGCTCCCGGGCTCAGATCGACAAACGGAACGACGGCGAGGGCGGTCGCCGTCTCTATCGGAAGAAGGCGGGTAGGTTGTGGGGCTGCGGCGACGCGATGCTGGCGGTTGATCTCCGCGATCCAGTGCGTCGAAAACCCGGACTGCAACGAGATCGCTTTGCTCGAGGCGGCGGCTATCGTCTCATCCAGCAATCGTTTCATCCCGGGCGAAGGAACGCTGCCGGTCTTGCGGCCGCCGTTCGCGACATAGATGCGATACCGTTCGATCACCCCGGCGAGATCGTGCCGCGCAGCCGCGCTGCGCATCAGGCACCGGTGCGCTTCTTCGTTTTGCGGATCGAGCGCAACCAGTTTCAGGGCCATGTCCTCGAACAGGACAGGATCGCCATCATCGTCCAGCATGCGCAGGGCGGCTGCGAAGCTTTCGCCCGCGGCCACCCGCAATCTCGAACGGGACAGCGCAAGCCAATCCGCAAATGGCCCTTCGGTCATCGCTGTTCCCTGCAGCAACTCGCCGCGCCAGATCGACGCGGCCCGCAATCCGTCGTCGCTTGATATTGCCGATCGAAAACACGCGACGTCGGTCTGGATTTGCTTCGACAAAAAAACAAAGGGATCGTTCCCCCAATCGCCAGGCGCAGTGAATCCGAAATCCTTCCGCAGCTGGACGAGTTCCTGGCGAAGACTGGAACGTCCCTGCTGTTCGGATCGCTTGTTCCAAAGCAAGGTCGCAAGCCGTGATCGCGTCCAGCTCTCGCCGGTCTCCATTGCGAGGCAGGCGAGCAGCGCACGCGACCGCCGGCTGCGCACTGCCAACTTCTCGCCCGCTGTACCGACAGCCTCGAATGGACCCAGGATATTGATCGTGATGTGGCCAGCCATTGCGTGTTGCCCGTCGTCTCCGGTGGAGATCCATTTTGTCCAGGGGCTTCGCCACGGGGGGCGAAGGGACCAATCAACACTACACCGAAAACAATTCGGCGCTCACCGCTGTCATCGTCAAAACCGGCGCGACAGTTATTGACGCTGATTGACGATGACGCTTGTCGTCGTTCGACCTACGTTCGTTTTCGGATTGTGAACGATCTCACCTCGCAAAACAACCAGACTGGTAGGATGAGTTCGGAGGTCGGCCTGCGCGCCTGCTTTGGAAAAAACCACAACATCAAGAGGATACTATGCCGACATTCATCAAAATGGCCGTCAAGTTGGAAGAGCCGGCCGGATTTTTTAGCGATGATTTTCTCGCGGTGGCTCTGTTCAGCGGGATCAGCTTGGCGGTGACGCTGATCGCGGTGAGCTGCGGTGTGCAGGGAGTCTGGCTCTGAGACAAGCGGCCCCACACCCGAACGACGGGTCCCAGTTTCGCTTTAGCTGTTTCGCATTGCGCCAGGTTGCAGGCTTTTCGACATCACCACAACATCGGAGCACGCATCATGTTTGAAGCAAATCGCCGGTTCTTCCTTCAGTCAGTCGCGATCGGTGCGGGCGCGCTTGCAAGCTCGCAATCATTCGCCGCCGGCAGCGACGGACACGCCGGGGGATACGACGTTTCCGCCGCGTCGGACTACCTGAAGACAATTCCACGCAAGCCCGGTGATCCCGTCGTCTTCACGGCCTCCCTCGACAAGGGTCCGATCAAGGCCACTTCCGGCGGCTGGGCGCGTGAGGTCACCACGCGCGGACTTCCGATCGCCACCGATATCGCCGGCGCGCATCTGTTCATGAATGCGGGCGGCGCCCGTGAAATGCACTGGCACAATTCGGCCGAGTGGGCCTACGTCGTCGATGGCCATTGCCAGGTGACGGTAGTCGACCCCGACAGCCTGGCGGAGGTCGTCAATCTTGGTCCCGGCGATCTCTGGTATTTCCCCAAGGGCCACGGCCACGCCATCCAGACCCTCGGCCCGGCGCCGTGTCACGCGATTCTGGCGTTCGACGACGGGCTCTATTCGGAGCACGGCACGTTCGGCATCAGCGACTGGATGAGCCGTTATGATGCCAGCGTGCTCTCGCAGGCATTCGGAGTCTCGGCGGAAGCTTTCGCGCAGATCCCCAAGGCCGAGACCTACATCATGCAGGGTGAAGTGCTGGCCCTGGATGGTCCGCAGGCGCGTTCCGCCCGCGAGCTGGATCATGCGCGGACCCATCGCTATCCCCTGATGGCGCAGAAGCCGAAAGTGAGCACTGCCGGCGGTTCCCTCTATATCGCATCTTCCAAGGAATTCCCGATGTCGACGACGCTCACGGGGATGGTTCTCAAATTGAAACGTGGTGCGATGCACGAACCCCATTGGCATACCGATGCCAATGAATGGCACTATGTGCTGAAGGGACGAACGCGGGTCACGCTTTTCGCGCCCGACAAGCGCGTCGCCATGGCCGAGCTCTCGCCGGGCGAGTGCGCTTACATTCCCCGCAATTGCGGGCACTCGATCCAGAACATCGGTGCGGAAGACGCCGAGATCGTCGGCGTGCTGGACAGCGGCAGCTACCACGAGAGCACCTTGTCCGATTGGTTGGCGAAGGCGCCGCGACATCTGCTGGCGAATAATTTCGGCATCCCGGAAACGGCCATCGCCAACTTCCGCAAGCGCGCGGTGATTTCCGCACCGGTCACCCCGGCCTGAAGCCGGCGGTCCTCGGCCGAAATCCGGCCGAGGGGCAGTCCTGCGGGAGGGCGCGTTTCGTTTTGAGCGTGTCGGAGGAAATGACGATGACCGCAAAATTTGGCGCGCGAGCCTTCGCGCTCGCCCTGGCACTCCCCCTGGCCGCGAGTTCGGCGACATGGGCGGCGGAGCAGACGATCACCCTAAGGCTCGGTGCCGGATCGGCGCTCGCACTTGAGCGGCCTTTCAAGACTGTTCTGATCGGCGATCCCAATGTCGTGAATGTCGAGGCGCGCAGCGATCGATCCGTAGTTCTCGAACCGCTGAATCCCGGAGCGACGAATCTGGTGTTCATTGACGATGCCAGCATCGCCATAGCCAACATCCGGATCCTGGTCCACAGCGCAGGCGCGATCCCGATTGGGTACCGTGCTGGCTCGGACGACGAGTGACTCCATGGCTTGCGCGTAAAATCTAATTTCCTGAACCCGATCAAGCTGATTTGCCCTGTCCAGCCCCTTTCGAAAAAATATTCTGATTTTCCGAAGACCCAAATCACCCTACAACTCACCCCGTCCCGCCCATTCAGAGGGGCGTTTCGCGATCGTCACGGACGTTGGTGCGGGATGCGATGGACGCGGCGGCGCCTTTGACGAATGGCGCCAAAGCGGACGGAGAAGTCGTGTGGTCCTGACGCCTCGACGCTGGCGTCAAGCTTTGCGGAGGTATCCGCGAGGCGACGGTGACAAAAAAGCCCGATCGCCGGGGAGAGTACGAAGGAAACCGTTAAAACCATTGCGTGCGGGGATGCCGGGTGATTTTCGGTGCGACCGCTGTGAATACTCGTGTGCATCTTGCACTACCACTTCGCACACGAGGCTGCGGGTGCACTGGGCACCCGGCATTCCCCACGCCCTCCGGGGCGGAAGATTCATCAAAGCCTCGGGCGCGTTGCGCGGCGAGAGTTAATCGCATGTCTGGAGATCGGGCCGCTAAACGCCCCCCTGTCCCGCCATTGCGGCATTTCCCATTAACCCGAAACGCTTTATGGTGCCGCCCGGCTTTGCTGTCGGCAAATGCAGATTATCGATCAACATCAAAGGCTTGGCGGTAGGCCTCGTCTTTGGAGGGTGGCTTGACGCGGTATATTTCGACCCGGGGGGAGGCCCCGGCCTTGGGTTTCTGCGATGTGATGCTGACCGGGCTTGCCCGCGACGGCGGCCTCTACGTGCCCGAAACCTGGCCGCAGCTCTCAAGCGACACCATCGCCGCCTTCTTCGGCCGGCCCTATTGGGAAGTCGCCGTCGAGGTGATCCGCCCGTTTGTCGCGGGCGAGATTTCGGATGCCGATCTCGGCCGCATGGCAAACGAGGCCTATGCCACCTTCCGCCATCCCGCGGTGGTCCCGCTCGACCAGACCGGTGCCGGCCAATTCGTGCTCGAGCTGTTCCACGGCCCGACGCTCGCGTTCAAGGATGTGGCGATGCAGCTGATCTCGCGGCTGATGGATCACGTGCTGGCCAAGCGCGGCGAGCGCACCACCATCGTGGTCGCGACCTCGGGCGATACCGGCGGCGCCGCGGTCGATGCGTTCGCGGGGCTCGACAATGTCGATCTCATCGTGCTGTTTCCGAACGGCCGCATCTCCGACGTGCAGCGGCGGATGATGACGACGTCGGGCGCGGCCAATGTGCACGCGCTCGCGATCGAAGGCCATTTCGACGATTGCCAGGCGATCGTGAAGGGGTTGTTCAATCATCACGGATTTCGCGACGAGGTCGCGCTGTCGGGCGTCAATTCGATCAACTGGGCGCGGATCGTGGCGCAGGTGGTGTATTACTTCACCGCCGCGGTGGCGCTCGGCGCGCCCGCGCGGATGGTGGATTTCACCGTGCCGACCGGGAATTTCGGCGACATCTTTGCAGGCTACGTCGCCAAGCGGATGGGGCTGCCGATCCGGTGCTTACGCATCGCCGCCAACATCAACGACATCCTACCGCGCACGCTGAAGACCGGGATCTATGAAGTGCGCGAGGTGCACGCCTCGGCCTCGCCCTCGATGGATATCCAGGTGTCCTCGAATTTCGAGCGGCTGTTGTTCGAGGCCAGCGGCCGCGACGCGGCGGAGGTTCGCCGGCTGATGGCGTCGCTGAAGCAGTCCGGCCGCTTTGTTCTCCCCGATGCGACCTTGGCTGCGATCCGCGCCGAATTCGACGCCGGGCGCGCCGACGAGACCGAAACCAGCGCGGCGATCCGCGCCGCCTGGCGCGAGGCCGGCGATCTCGTCGATCCCCATACCGCGGTGGCACTCGCCGTGGCCGATCGCGACACCGCGGATTCGAAAATTCCCAACATCGTGCTGTCCACCGCGCATGCCGCGAAATTTCCCGACGCCGTGGAAGCCGCCTGCGGCGTGCGTCCGGAACTGCCGGCCTGGCTCGAGGGTTTGATGACGAAGCCCGAGCACATCAAGGTCATGGCCAACGATCAGGTTGAAGTCGAACGGTTTGTGCGCTCGGTCAGCCGCGCCGCGAAACAAGGAGTTGCCGGATGAGCGTCGATGTCACCAAGCTTCCCTCGGGCCTGACGGTGATCACCGACACCATGCCGCATCTGGAAACCGCGGCGCTCGGCGTCTGGGCGGGCGTCGGCGGTCGTGACGAAAAGCCGGACGAACACGGCATCTCGCATCTGCTCGAACACATGGCGTTCAAGGGCACCACCCGGCGTTCCTCGCGCGAAATCGTCGAGGAGATCGAGGCGGTCGGCGGCGATCTCAACGCCGGCACCTCGACCGAGACCACCGCCTATTATGCACGGGTGATGAAGGCCGACGTGCCGCTGGCGCTGGACGTGCTGTCCGACATTCTCGCCAATCCCTCCTTCGTGCCGGACGAACTCGAGCGCGAAAAGAACGTCATCGTGCAGGAAATCGGCGCGGCGCAGGACACCCCCGACGACGTGGTGTTCGAGCATCTCAACGAGCTGTGTTACCCGGAACAGCCGATGGGCCGTTCACTGCTCGGCACCGCGAAAACCCTCAAAGGTTTCGATCGCGATACGCTGCGCGGCTATCTCTCGACGCATTACCGTGGCCCCGACATGGTGGTGGCGGCGGCCGGCGCGGTCGATCACAAGCGGGTGGTGGAAGAGGTCGCCGAGCGCTTCAAGAGTTTCGACGCCACACCGGCGCCTAAACCGCAGACCGCGATGTTCGGCAAGGGCGGCTCCCGCGTGGTGCACCGCGAACTCGAACAGGCGCATCTGACGCTGGCGCTGGAGGGCGTGCCGCAGACCGACCTGTCGCTGTTTTCATTGCAGGTCTTCACCAACACGCTCGGCGGCGGGATGTCGTCGCGGCTGTTCCAGGAAGTGCGCGAGAAGCGCGGGCTGTGCTATTCGATCTACACCTTCCACGCGCCCTACAGCGACACCGGGTTTTTCGGGCTTTATACCGGCACCGACCCCGACGATGCGCCCGAGATGATGGAAGTGATCGTCGACGTCATCAACGACTCGGTGGAAACCCTGACCGAAGCCGAAATCGCCCGCGCCAAGGCACAGATGAAGGCGGGACTGCTAATGGCGCTGGAGAGCTGCTCCTCGCGTGCCGAGCAGCTGGCGCGCCACATCCTCGCCTATGGCCGGCCGCTGACGGTGGAAGAGCTGGTGAGCCGGATCGACGCCGTCAGCGTGGAATCGACCCGCAACGCCGCGCGCGGCTTGTTGTCGCGCAGCCGGCCGGCGGTTGTCGCACTTGGCAGCGGAAGAGGTCTGGACACGGCGGTGTCTTTTGCGGAAGGATTGACCCGGTCGAAGGCGAAGTCGCTGCTGCATTGACGGCGGCTTGCCGCTGACCAGGAATCGGATAGCGGGGAGTAACAGATATGGCCCTGTTTCGGCTTCCATCCAGCGGACCGGCCGCGCTTGCTCCGCGCGGGCACGGGCTGCTGCTGCGCGCCCCGCAGATGTCGGACTTCCTGCAATGGGCGCATCTGCGCGAGTACAGCCGGGAATATCTGACCCCGTGGGAGCCGATCTGGCCCTCCGACGACCTGAGCCGTTCCGGCTTCCGGCGTCGGCTGCGCCGCTATGCGGAAGACGTCGCCGCCGACCGCTCCTATCCCTTCATCATTTTCCGGGAGATCGACGGCGCGATGATCGGCGGCATTACGCTCGCCAACGTCCGCCGCGGCATCGTGCAGGCCGGCACCATCGGGTACTGGGTCGGCCAGCCCCATGCCCATCGCGGCTACATGACGGCGGCGCTGCGCGTGCTGTTGCCGTCGCTGTTCGGCGAACTGAATTTGCACCGCATCGAGGCCGCCTGCATTCCCTCCAATGCGCCGTCGATCCGGGTGCTGGAGAAATGCGGTTTTACGCGCGAGGGGCTGGCGCGGCGCTATCTCTGCATCAACGGCGTCTGGCAGGACCATCTGCTGTTCGGGCTTCTGCACGAGGATTTTCGCGGTTAACTGTCGATTGTGGGATTGTGGCACCCGCCTTGGGTTCGCCGTCATTGCGCTGGTATAACCCGCCGGCCGCGCGTTGCCTTCGAGGGCGCGCCATCTTGCGGGACCTTTTGGGGATTGTTGGGGACATCTGGATGATGCGTAACGGGCTGATGATGCGGACGATGGGCCGAGCGGGCCGTCTGCGCATGGCGCTGGCGCTTGCTGTTGCGGGCACTGCACTTTCGGGGTGCGGTGGCGGCGGCATGCTCGGCGGTTCGTCCGATGCAAATTCCAGCCCCTCGATCTCCAGCCGGTTCAGCGAGCTGTTCGGCTCGAAGTCGCAAGCCGTCGGCGAGGCCGCGCCGCCGCCGGTGAATAACGAGCTGAGCTGTCCTCCCGTCACCATTCGCGCCGGGGCATCCACCTTTGCGGTCGGAGTGCCGGGCAAGGAGGCGGTCGGCAACGATCTGCGCTACCAGGCCTCGATCACCCGCACCGCGCGCGATTGCACCCAGAACGGCGGCCAGATCACCGCGCGGATCGGCATTCTCGGCCGCGTCATCGCCGGACCCTC
>Ga0210410_10004291_pt1 | contig 12527 bp, 19 predicted proteins | sample IncBWC4MmetaG_FD_161058 | JGI IMG/M metagenome (GOLD analysis project Ga0210410, IMG submission 161058) | Forest soil microbial communities from Barre Woods Harvard Forest LTER site, Petersham, Massachusetts, United States - Inc-BW-C-4-M | ecosystem: Environmental > Terrestrial > Soil >... | reverse complement strand
TTCCCACCACTCATTCGCAACAATGACGACTATTACGAAGCGGCAAGAACTGGCAAGTTGTACGCGCCCGCTGAAGGTCGAACTGGTAACTTGGGCGCACCCACCCCAGTACGGAAAGGGGCGGCGGACTTGGATAAGCTTATGTCTACCCAGCATCGTACTTGGAACCAAGTGAAGTCAGAGATGCTGGAATCTCTAGAGAACCAGAACGCCGCACTGCGCCAGCAAATCGAAACCTTGCTCAAGTCGGAAGATGCGCTTGCCCAAAAAGGCAGGAAGATCGAGGCCGAACTCTTGGCACTGCGCCAGGAAGTTGATCGTCTGACGGATACTTTCTTGGTCTGTGAAACAATTCAGCCGGATGGATCACTGCGAGCCACGTTGAAAGATGTCATTCGTCGCGCCGAAACTACTGAAGCCGAACTGGAATCCCTGCGCAAAGAACGGGATGCGCTCCGGGAGAAGCTGAAACTAAGTTGATCTGCATACTTTAGACATGTGTTAAGTGAAGGGATATGAGAATCGACAAACTTCGCAAGATGATAGCGATGCTTGATCAAGGAAAAGCGAATGGCTATATATTTTCCGCCGACATCATGGAGCGGATCGACGATCTTTACCGCGATATGTGGGACCAGGTGCAGGGTGAAATTAAATCATCTATTGAGTTGTCTGATTAAGGAGTTTGACATGTGCCAAGTTTATGGTCCGACTCCAATGGTCGGTTGCAGCAAATGCGGGGCGGGGTATTACGAAAACTCCTCGCACACTTGCAAAGTATTTGTACCATTTGAACGGTGGGATGCTGAACTCCAAGCACGAGCGGCTCAGGATTACACTGGCAACAATCGACTGCTTGCCACGTGTTATCGCGCCACCCGTAACGTAGCCTCTTGGCCGTTGTGGAAGCGACAGTACGTGTGGGCTGAAGAGTTTCAGCACAGCATTAAATCATAATTTAATTGCACACATCAATAGAGCCCATGCATAAATATAAGCCAGAAATCCAATACCTCCTCGATCACGGCTGGAAGCTAGCTGATGTCTGTAATTCCTGGGAATGGCTTGATCCGGCGAACCCTGGGGCTTATTACAGACTAAATGACGCTTTGTCTTTACAGAGGTCGAGGGAGCGCGTAAACTCGGTCGCTAAGGTCCCTAGGAAGCTCCAGAATCGATAGTTGGAGGGTCAATGACCCTAATCACCTCTCTCGCGCCCTACGTCATCTCTGAGCGCGAATACCGTCTCCGAGCCTCAATACAATCCACTCTCAACGATCTCACTCAAGATAAACTCTGGTTAGCCCTACCGAGGGAGCTGCGCGAATCCGTATACTCCCTCCTCGCGCTGTCCAAAAGTGTATAAAAGAGACCACTTTTCGCTTGACTACCGGGGTCGTCGCTGGCATACTCCTGACTACAGAATATCCTGTAATTTGTATGAGATATTCTGTGTAAGGGGCCCCAGGATGAGTAGTCTTGCTGTTGGGAGTGAGGATAGTGGGAATGAGACAAGGGTAGTGAGGAAGAAGTACAAGGATCAACGTAGACCTGTGAAGATCTCCCCCCGGGCTTACGATCTACTGAGCTATTACTCCGATGTCACCGGCGTTCCGATCACAAAGGTCATTGATGATTGTGTTAATGATTGGTATGAGACGGTCGGTATTGGGAGGATTGAGAAGCTGACTGGGAGGGCGAATCATTGATATGCTACACAATCAACGTTACAAGCTCCTCTCTGATGACGATGGACACTACTATTTGGTGCCTGTGGAACAGGAAGAAGCATTCAACGAATGGGTGGCTTCTTTTAATGAGGACGAAGAAGGCGATCCAGATGGGTATGCAAAACTGGGTGCGCAATCGTTAGGTTGTAGTCCTACCTGCGTATCTTTTACAGATCCGAAAATAGATTGATCAAGCTTAAGGAGAGAACAATGGACCCAAAGCAGCTAATGTTCTGGAACCGAATCGTTAACGGAATACTCACTGAGGTCGAGTCGGGCGTTATTGAGAGCGCGACGGCGCGATGGACGCTTATGGGCCTCGCCGCCGGAATACAACACGCGATCGATGGCGAGGTCGCTGAGATTAAGATGCAGGAAACGGATCAGCTCGAACGAGCATTAACGCGGATCAGCGAAATAAACTGATCTGTGCATAACTTTTCTCTTGACTACTTAGGACTACTCCTGCTACTTTAGTAACCATAGAGGTTGATCGAATAGACCTATAAGGAGACTAGAGAACATGGCGTACAAGAGAAAAGAGAGGTTGGCACGGCCACTGATGCTCAATGAGCCCTCCCCTGAGTTTCTTCCGGGTATCAGTTTGGTCGAGTTGGAGCAGGCACCTGAGGCGAAGCCGAAGCTCGGCGAGGAGCAATGGTGGAACGATCTGTCGATCAATGAGCAGATGGTTCTTCAGGTTGAGGGGCAAGGGCTAGCGGTCGCTCTGCTCGTCCAGGGGTATTCGAGGTTAGCTATTGGAGCCCACCTCGTTAAGGTACAAGCGATCCTTGAGCCTCACTCCCTGTTCGGTCGATTCCTCAGATTGTTCCGCTTCACCCCGAGAACGGCCTATCGTTATATCCAACGCTATAACAATGCGTCGTCTCATCTTCCCGAAGCGATTCTCCGGGCGGCGATGGCTCGTGGGATTGATATGTCGGGCGAGTCTGCTGAGATGCCTTTGGGCAAGTTCACGCCGGCTGTCAAGTTGCTTCCTCCTCCGGCTGACCCATCACCCGACGACGCTAACATTTGGATCAATAAAGTCATCGAGGTGCAGAAGGAGACGCGGGGTGGGGATCTCATTACCGCTGCCGCTGGTCCCCAACTCGCGCAATCGATCCCGCAGGATCCCGAGACGCTGCTCAAGGAATGCTACCGCTTCATCACGACAAGGTACCGTAAGCTACCGATCAACGGTCGCTCTCGGTCCAAATGGGTCCATGATCTCGCGGGGATGCTGTTGGCTGAGTTAGGTATCGGACACGCCCAGACAATCAAGCCAATAGCGATACCAGACGACTTCCGCGCCCAGCGAGGTCGTCCTCGGGCAGAGGAGGTAGCGGCATGAAACAGGAGTTCACGATCGTCGCTGCTACGAACTGGATCGTTCATTTCCTACAGTATGTCTGTGAGGATCCTCAGGAAGTAGCCGAGATCCTCCGGATCGTGAACAAATGCTTTGAGATCGATGAGAAGTATCATCGTCGGGAGGTAGCATGATCATGGCGGAGGAGATGAATGAGAGGCGGCTGATTCTTCGCAGGCTGGAGCAGAGGAGAGACCGGGAGATCCTCGACGCTGCCCGGGTGTTCGATGAGCATCAGGCGTGGTGCCCCCAGTGTCAGGATGAGGCGATGCCTATGTGCACTGACGGGGCGAGGTTAATGGAGGATCTCTATCTTGTGCTTCGAACAAGAGCTGTATGAGCCCACTCAAGGAATCTCGGTCACCGGGGGAATCAGTGATCGGGGTAGGGTGTCAGGGTACTCCGCAGACCTTGGCACCCTTGGTGAAGGGATCCCGGCCACTCCAATGGGGGAGCAATGCCGGGAGGGGTGCTCGGGGAATTATCATCCCTCGTTCCCGGGCACCCTACATATCATGATCTAGGCCAAAATGGCTTGTACACTGATCAATGGGGACCCCGCTAGCAGGCTGGCAAACCGGGGTCCCGTTTTTTATATCTCTACCGCCCGACCGTCCTTTGTCTTCAATCGCTGATCAGCTTTCATAATGTTAGCGAGATTCTGCCAAGGATGGAATCCAGGATCGCACTTCCAATGGAACGCGTCCATCTCGATCGGAAACTCCGTTTCGTCCATGTACGAACACAGATTGGCCTTCGTGAAATCCATGATCGGTTCGTTACAATTATGACAAATTGGCACACAGACCAAGCCGCCATTGTGCCTCATCATTACCATTTTCATATGGCCTCCAAAAGCGAACAAATGACGAATCTGAATTGGTTCCCACTTGGTTCCCGACTGGTTCCCATTTTGGGGTCTGATTTGGGAACTAATTTGCTATTGATAATAAACACTTTAAGTACCCCTTTTGGTTCCCAAAACTAGGTATTAAGAAGTACCTACCAGGGAACCAATTAGTCTTTTTCTTTAACCGGAACCCAGATTCTTCCGGCCTGACGCCAGCCACCGACCGAGGATAATGCTTTGACTCGCTCCTTACGAACTTTCAATTCCTTTGCGATCTCAGTCAGAGTTTTGCGCGGATTCGATTTAATGCAGGCGGATATCCGGGCGATCAGCCGGTCTTCGAAGTCTTCTTTCTCCACATCCGGGGCCCGGAGTAAGAAAAGATCATTTATTTCAGCAATATACGGACGGCCTTGGATCTCAAAGGGCTCAACTGGCTCAAAATCGCGGGCTTTCACGTTCCGGATCTCAGAGATAAAGTTCTTCTTATCCGAACAGAGAGTGCAATATACGGCGTCGGCCATAGCACCGAGGTCGCCTGAGCCGCGTAATACGTTCTCCAATGTAGGCTCGATCGTTCCGTCAGCGAGAGATTTGATCGAGTGGTGGAGCGGGGCGATTGCTTTGGCGCCATGCTGGAGAAGGCCGAATGTATTATCAACGAACTTCTTATTCTCTGCTGCTGCGTTTTCGTCCTCGCCTTTATTGAATCTTGCCGCCGTATCCAGCATTACCACGGGTTCAAGGTCCTTCATAGCGGCGACGAGGTTAGGATTAGCAAGATCGGGCGGTGTGCCTTGGGACATCGTATGCAGAAGGAAGCCGTCTTTGGCATCCCCGATCCCCAATAAACGCAATCGCTGCTTCATCGCACTCTCGCCAACTTCAGGAACGAGATAAACGATAGGTATAGCTTTAGGCACTTTGAAATAATTAAGGAATGGCTTTCCGAGAAAGAGAGCTTTGGCTAATGAGAGCGCGAGCCATGATTTACCGTGTCCTGCGGGACCGCCGATGAATGTGACTCCGGGAGGGAGGAAATCTTCAACAAGCATCTCAAGTTTAATCTCCGCCATCTGAGACGGATCCTTGAGCATATGACGCCATGGTTTGTCAGTAAAAGAAGAGAGGTCTTTCATCCAGCCTTTCTGAACCGGGCTTGTCGGGGCAGGCGGTTCAGTTCCTACCCCGAGCCAAGCAAGCGGGAGCGATCCCGCAAAGTGTGCAGCACCTGATTAGATGACGAAAGTCGCTGCTCCGATTGTAGTGCATTTTCCACTTGACATACAGGGAGGGTCGTAGTACCATCTATGGGTCAGTTGGTGAACCAGCCAGCTGACAGGCCCTCCCCGGTATTATGGTAAATAAAAGGAGACTTCCCATGAAACGATCGCTCGTTCTTCTCCTGCTGACGCTTATGCTAGCGGTGGCAGCGTCGGCGCAGACAACACTGAACAATAACGGATGTTCCTGCTCGTCGTACCAAGGAGCCTACCTGCCGGTCACGAACGGCGGTGACGTGGCGTACATCCACATGAACCCGTTCGCTTCGCCGGCATACTTTGAGACGCTGGACGCAAACTTTAACGTGCTCCAAGAATGGACGGACTTCGTAGTTGTTCATCCACCCAGCGCGAAGGAGCCGTACTTGAACGCGTCGTTCGGTCTAAAGCCTGATGGCACGCACAATTACACGCACCAAACGTTCACCCCGCATTATTATCGAAGCGGGTATATCCTGTTCTTCGCCGGCGGGACGTCGACACCGAATCCGCTTCAGTAACGAATGTTGTACAGGACCCCGGCGTGGAGCTCGGGGGAGCGTCATCCGGGGTCCATATTTCAATAGAGGGATATGAAGTAATGAAAACACTGATTACTTGTGCTTTGCTGTTCTGCACCACTTTAGCTATAGGACAGGTCAGCTTGCCGAACCCCGCCATTAGCTTGGTAGATAACACTGTCTACGCTCAATCGAATAACGTGTGGCACTACATGAGCGGTTCTCCGTTGTTGGCGAGCATGGCTCATGGGTTTGATTCATCAGGCGTGCCGATTCATTACGCCGTGACATCCGCAGGACAGGTATGGGAGTTTATGGATACGTTAGCACCCAAGTCCTACCATCCGAATACCTGGGTGCAGGTGCCAGCTTTCGGTACGTCTATCAAGCAAATGGCGATTGGTCCCAATTCGCTAACCTACTCTTTGCAGACCTACGCCGCCTGCCCTTCCGGGTACTACGGAATCTTCCTGTGGAACGGGTCTGCATGGACTCGTCCGGGGACGGGGTGTGTCTCTCAATTATCAGCGACTCCGGACGGTACGCTGGTCGGTGTTGGAGCCACCACTTATCTCTATATCTCATCGAATAACTCAACGACTTGGGCGCAAGTCGCCAATGCCGGATCAGGGTGGAAGTCCGTCACGGCGTACACTGCTACCTTTGCTTACGCGACAAAGCCCAACGGGACGATTTACAGTGTCAATTTGTCTACTGGCGCTCCGGTACTCCTGTCAGGATTGACCAATGCTCCCGTAGCCGCCGATGCCAGCGGAAATGCTTATGTGGTGGGAACGGATTCCTACGTATACTTCCTGAACACGGCGGGAGCCTGGGTTAAGGTTCTGGGGAGCGGTTTTGCCAACATTGGCATGTGCGGTCCGATGTGTATTTACGGGATTGATTCATCGGGGAAAGCGTATCAGTTTCCGGATCATGCTTTTCAGATCAGCCAGCAAATGTACGGGCAGGTTGGGTGCAATGGATGCAGCCAGGAGACAGCCTATGCGCGTGTGCACATCACAGGCAGCACGAAGCACGTTGGCGGAGCTGGGTACAATGACAATTTCGCTGGAGGGACGCAATTCGGATTCACGACTCCGGTTGATACGCAATGGGATCCATTTGACTGTTACGATGCAGGAGGAGACGCCGTTTGCGTAGCTTCTCGCGACCTAGCGACCGTGGCGGACGATGATCACCGTAGCGATGTATGGTCCGCCATTGCTGCAAGTTTCCCTGTGGAAGTGGAGATCGCTTATACCAAGGTGCTAAGATTGGTAAACCAGCCGCCTGTGGACTGCCATACAAACAGGATCGGGGTGCAGATATGCGACTATCCGGTTGTGCAGAATTGTACCAACAATCCGGACTACAACCCGCATTTCATAACGGATACGTCTAGCTGGCCAGGGTGGTATGCTCTTGGGGCCTGCTCTAGAATTGACACCGGGATGACGCATGGGCCGTGGTTGTGTGCAGGCACTGTCGCGCTGGAAACGAATAGTATAACGCAATCGCCGAATTGTTCGTCTAATCCGTAAAGGAGGGAGTATGAATACTGTGACTAGAAATCCAATCGGCTTGTTGGCAGTACTAGCAAACACCGCAGCCAGTCCTGTATTTTGGGTGCTCGTTGTTGCGGTGATTGCTTTCGTGGTCTATCGGTTCGCACGGTGACGATTGATACCGAGAGGATCACGGAAGCGATAATCTCGACGGGCGTCTCGCCTCTAGCTCTTGAAGAGGGCGCTCAGTTAGTTCAGCATTGGATCGATGATGAGTCGGGGTTCGAGGATGAGATCATCGCGGTCGAGGTAGGCTTCAGCATACAGATCGATTCGCTGACTTGGGTCATCGGCGTGCAGGATCTCATCTGCGCCGACGCCCGAGGGATATATGGCCGGGAGCATAAGACGACAAAGGAGCCTTCCCGATGGTGGAACGAGAAGAAGTGGTTAGAGTCAATAAAGTCGGGACCGCAGATCGCTGTCTATGCGCTAGCTCTGAACCGTGGAGTGTTCTACGAGAATGGTTCGCCCTTTGTGTTAGGCGTGACGACACCAGTGAGAGAATATGTCCGTGCTGTGGTAAAGTCGTCGACGCCCCAATTCTGGCCTACCGAGAAGACAGACTCATGGCAAGAATTTGACGATTTGTCATTATCGCAAGTAGTCGACGCATTTCGGGTCAAAGCTGAGCAGATCCGGGCGTCGAAGCGGTCGGGTCTTCTTCCTTGGCAGCTCCCGGGTAATCACTGCACCTCGTTCAATCGTTTATGTGATTACTGGGATGAGTGTACGAAAGGGACGTTCCCGGCGAACGCTTATGGGTTCGATCAAGATGACCCGGCAGCGACACATGCGTTGCCGTTCTTACCGGAGGGAGCGAAGGACCCGGATGCTGTGATCCTCTCAGCGTCGTCGTATTCGACGTATACGCAGTGTCTTGAGAAGGGTCGGAGGAATGCGTTGTCGTTGAAGAGTGAAGAATCGATGGCGTTGGATGTCGGCACCGTCCTGCACGCCGGCGTCGCGTCCTTCTATAAACAATTACGCGAGCAGCAACAATTAGCCTTGACAAAATAATTCCTCTCAATTATTATCCTCTCAGTAAGGAGACCCGTGAGCACACCTAGTATCACCCAGGCGGTCAGTAATTCTATTGCCTTGAAGACTCCCAAGGGATTCACAGGGGCCTCAACATCCGATCTCCAGACAAGCTACTTCCACGGAATGCTGTATGGTGAGACTGATTCGAGGAAGACAACGACCGCTGCACAGTTCGGTGGGCCGAAGCGTACGTTCATCCTGCTCACCCGATCCCCTGAACAGCTGATTCCCATACGCAACGATAACTACCACTACGCCCGGATCGAGGATGGTCAGGCGTTGGCGTGGGCGCTCCAGTTCCCCGAGAAAGCCGCTGATGCCGCTGGGTTCCCGGAGTGGAAGGATACACCTGAGCGGGTCCTTATGGTCGATGACATGACCGAGGGGACGAATACGATGGTCGATGATAATTCGACGCGGGACGACGGTAGCGAGGTCAAGGATGGCCGGCAAATATATAAGGCTGTCAATGACGATCTCCGATCGATCATGATGGGTCTGAAGAAGAGACAGATGCATCTTGTTCTCACGGCGTTAGCTAAAGTGGCGCCGTCACCGATCGCGAATGAAGAGACGGTTTATCCGGATATGCCCACGGGAGCGAGGAGTATCATCACTGCCGACCTGGAGTTCATTCTCTTCCTGAAGAAATCAACGGGGAAGATGTTGACTAGCTCGGACTTCCTCACGTTCGTGAAGAAAGACGAGAAGACGGGGAAGCCGCTGACAGGCACTCGTACCATTTTCGCGAAGCATAAACTCGATCGGGCGTTGATCGGGAGGACGCCGCCGGTGTTGAGCAAAGAAGAACCAATGGACCTCGCCGGATTCTGGAAGAAGATCTGTGACGCCCGTACCAAGTAAGAATTATTACTGCATCCACGGGATCCATGCGAAAGAGGTATGCCGGGATTGCGAGAACGATCTTCGTAATGGATGGATCGTTGAGAGAAAGGTATACCATAAGCAGGGATTGTGGAAACGGCGTAAGCGGTTACTGGGATGTTGTCGCGAATGTGGTAAGAAACGTGGTAAGTCGAAATTCACCCAATTCTGCGAATCATGTGGTATAAAGAAAAGAGATCGCGAACGAGCATTAATCGATCGCAAAAAAGCTTCAACCGCTCCTAACGGTTGATGGAGGAGAAATATGGCAATTGACTATAGTTACGAAGCGGCGCAGGCCGAAACCGGAGCGGATGATTTCTTTAGCGTTCCGGAGCTGGTCGTCCCGCCGTCCCCACCCGAAGCGCATCGTGCTGTGATCACGTCGGTCACGACCACGACGCTTAACAATGAGAAGCAGTCGACGAAGATTAGTATCAATCTGACCTCACGGGATGTCCCGACGGTCGACCGCTCACTGGATATCTGGGTACCAAAGCCTTATCTGGCTGTGATCGGTTCCCCCACATTCGACCCGAGTACATTGGAGCGTGGTCAGCAGATCAGCTTCAAAATGAGCTTCTCGAACAGCGATAAGAATGCGTTGCTTCAGAAGCTGGTATTCAATCCGGACTCTCTAGCTCGTCAAGCTGGGCGTGATCCGATTCAGCTCGGTCTGAAGAAGACTACCCCCGGTGATCTCGGTACGTTCGTTGAGAATCTGAACGCGATGCTTCAGGGACTTGAAGTCGCTGTGATTATGGCTGAGCGTGGTGGTGAGCCTCCTTACAATCACACAATGGAGATTCGTCAGATTCTTCCTCTTGAAGAGATCGAGACGAAGCCGAAGAAGTTTGAAAAGTATCGCGGTCAGGATATTGTGAAGCAGTGGGAGCAGTAACAAGGTTCTGGGACAGCGGGGATCGTACCAATCCCCGTTCTGGTACGGACGAGCCGGTATCCCCTCAGACGGGAGAGAGCAAGTGTTCCCAGATTAATTTCGACCCGCCACCGACGCGTTCCTCTCCTTTCGCAACGGCGCGGGTTGATCGCAGGATCGGGACTGGTGCATAGTCTCTATCTTGCGTAACGGCGCTCGGGCCTAACCGAGACCTGCCCGGGGGCGTGTGACTATTCACCTCTTCACACGATCCCCCGGGTACTTTATCTGGCCAGAGGGGTGTTATGAATAAGCTAGTATTGATTCTCTTGCCAGTTGTTACATTAGGTTGTGTTCATCATCGGGTGAGCACACCAACGATCGTTCCTCCGCCCGGGCTGATCGAGGCTCCCACGGGGTTCGATAACGATACGAACGGGTTCACTGATCAGGTTCGGCATGATGCTGATCGCGATCAGTTCGAAGAAGACGCGGGATCGGAGATCGGTCCGTTATTTAATCATCGGTCGTGTGTTGATTGTCATTCGAATCCGATCACTGGTGGGAACTCTCAGGTCTTCGAGCACCGGTTAGCTGACGCCACGCTGATCCATGATCAGGCGGTCGGTGTTCCGCAGCAGGTCGCTCCGGTCGGGGCGTTCAATGCGCTACGATCGAGCGTTAATCTCATGGGTGATGGGTTCGTCGAGACCGTGCCTGATTCGCTGCTCAAATATATCGCGAGTGTGAACGGCGGCGAGTTCATTATGGTTCCGAGCCTGGAGATGCCGGGTACGTTTCATGTGGGACGATTCGGACACAAGGACCAGCATACGAGTCTGTTATCGTTCGCCGGGGACGCTGATTTCAATGAGAAGGGTGTGTGTAATCGGTTAGTGAATGGGACGAGCGGATGTGCTACGCCAACGATCGAGGATCCCGAGCCGACTTGTCTCGACGGCGGGGAAGACATCGACTGCTACGCTCGGTTCATGCGGGCGCTCAAAGCCCCTCCGCGTGGGACGATCAATGATCAGGTCATCGCCGGCCAAGCTGTATTCACTCGTCTCGGCTGCGCCTCCTGCCACGTCACGACCCTTTACAACGATCATTATGTCTTCCATCCGTTCGGTGATTATCTCTTGCATGACGTGGGCACGGGAGACGGTGTAGCCCAGGCACCGGCGCCGGCTAATAAGATCCGCACCGCTCCGTTATGGGGTCTCAGGGTGAAATCCCGTTTCCTGCATGATGGGAGAGCGTTCGATATCGTTGCAGCGGTGAAGGCTCATAGGAACGAGGCAGCAGGGCCGGCAGAAGAGTTCAAAGAGTTGTCGGTAAGCGAGAAAGCTGATATCATTGCGTTTCTGAATTCGTTGTGAGGAGATAATATGAAACTATCAACAGCAATCCGAATGGGGAGTTTGCTCATTGAGAACCCGCAGGCGGGGAATGTCAAGGCGTGCGCGATCACGATGGCTAATTTGGCGACGGGATTTGAGATTCTACCTAACCAGCTCAACAATGATCATTATTCACAACTTACACAGACATGGCCTTGGATCATTACGGCGCACGCCCAATGTCCTTGCGGGTCTGACAAGCATATTCTGGACGGAACCGAACTTATTTGGGGACCGTTTGATCATCATGTAATGTGGCCGGTTCATCAAAGCGGTCTATTTGGTGGTTATTCAATGACCATCGAGCAGTTAGCTGATTTCATTGCGTCGATCGAACCGGAGGAAGAGTGTCAGCAACCCAGCCAGAGTCTTGCAAAGGATGTCCCCTCTACGGAGTCGGTCGAGGTTTCGTCCTAGGCTGCGGGGATCCGGAGAAAGCTAAATACGCGATCATCCTTGAGGCTCCCGGGTCGCAAGAGATCACGTTCACGCTGAATCCCAATGCCAAGAGATCATTCCTCGCGACGAAGGAAGAGTGTGCGGAAGAAATCAAAACTCGACAGCGAGATTATCCAGAACTTACTAACGGATCCATCCGTACCGGAGTCCCTGTTGTCGGGCCAACAGGACTTGCGCTTGAGTACTGGATCCTCAAGCGTGTCGGAATACGCCGGGACGAGTGCTTCATCGACAATACAATCCGATGTCTCCCGCCGAAGAGTAAGTCCGGGGCGCAGTATCCAACAGGAGAAGATAGAAAAGCAGCCGAGCTTCACTGTAGACAATACGACCGGATTGCTCAGTTTAAGCCAGATACGATCCTCTTTGGACTACACCCTGCTGGGATACTCCGCGAAATTACCCCGCTTCCATTGGCCGTCAAAGACTTTGAAAAGGCTCGTGACTTTACTGCACAGGGACGGCGAGTGCTTGCCTTGCTTGGAGGAAAAGCTACGTCAGCTTTTGCGCGATACGGATCCAATGTTACTAAGTGGCGCTCTCATTACGCGGC
>Ga0210410_10004290_pt1 | contig 12528 bp, 9 predicted proteins | sample IncBWC4MmetaG_FD_161058 | JGI IMG/M metagenome (GOLD analysis project Ga0210410, IMG submission 161058) | Forest soil microbial communities from Barre Woods Harvard Forest LTER site, Petersham, Massachusetts, United States - Inc-BW-C-4-M | ecosystem: Environmental > Terrestrial > Soil >... | reverse complement strand
CGCTTCGGGAATTCCGGTATCCAGAGGCAGAAAAGGATCAGGCCGTAGCCAAGAATCAGCTCAAGGAGATCGCGAGCGGAACTGCGGGCGGGGCGGTTGGACATCGGTTCGGACATCGAATCGGACATCGGTTCGGACATCAGGAGAGTATGGCATGTGGAACCTCCCGAAGTACGGATATGGGCACTCCTCGGCGGGCTCGTCGGACAGCCCAAGGACAGCCCAGGGACTGTCGTCACAGCAGTCTTCCTGAACTCAGTTCCTACACGAGTAGCTCCGGAATGGCCTCGAGCAAAGTGCGGGTGTAGGCGTGAGCGGGTTGGCTCGTGATCTGCTCGGTGTCCCCGACTTCGACGATCTTTCCCCGATACATCACCGCGATGCGCGTCGAGAGATAGCGCACCACCGGCATGGAATGCGAGATGAACAGGTAAGTCAGGCCGAAGTCGCGCTGCAGTTGCGCCAGCAGGTTGACGATCTGCGCGCCCACACTGACGTCGAGCGCGGAGACTGGTTCGTCGCAAACCATGAACTTTGGCCGCAGGGCAAGAGCGCGGGCGATGCCGATGCGTTGCCGCTGTCCGCCGGAAAACTCGTGCGGGTAACGGGTGCGCGCGGACTCGTCGAGGCCGACTGCCCGCAGCAATTCACCCACGCGAGCGCGAATACCTCCAGTGGCTGAAGCTGCGGCATGAGGAGGCTTCGTTTGGGCTCGACCGACGTTGCGCCCTTCCCAATCTTTTTCCTTCAACCCATGAATGATCAAGGGCTCGGCGATGATGTCTTCCACACGCAAGCGTGGATCGAGCGAGGCGAACGGGTCCTGAAAAATAATCTGCAAGTCGCGACGCCAGCGGCGCATTTCGCTTTTGCTGGCCGAGAGCAGGTTGCGGCCTTCCAGGCGTACGCTGCCAGAGGTGGGCTCGATCAAACGAAGAATGAGTCGGCCCAGCGTACTCTTGCCAGAACCGGATTCCCCAACCAGCCCGAGCGTCTCGCCCGCATAAATATCCAGAGAAACGTCGTCGACCGCGCGAACTTCGCCGTGCGAGCCGCCAAACAGCGATTCGCCATGGGGAAAAACCTTTGTCAGGTTACGAATTTCGAGTAGGGGCACGCTGCGATGCTAACAAATCGCGCCACCGATTTACCCGGATTCTCGCGGATCGAACCTTGCGAAGCACGCAGAGAAATCCTTTGATGGTCCGTGCAAATCCGTGGCCTAGCCCGCTGCGATCATCGGCACCGCCGCCAGCGCGGCCAGCAAGCCAATGAATTTCCAGCGGCTGAAGTGCTCTTGGAGGAACAGGCGCGCGAGCAGAACGGTAACGGCTGGGTAGAGCGAGGTGACGACGACGGCCTCATCCAGGCGCCCGTGCTCGCTGGCGAAAACGAACAGGGCGGTGGCGGTGACGTCGAGGAATCCAGCCAGCATGCCTAGCGCAATACGAGGGCGATCGAGCCTGAGCGGTGCGCGCGTCAGAACAACCGCTACGGCAGTGGCCGTGAATGAACCGATGCGGGAAATGGCGGCTACCCACAACGGGGAGCCGCTCGCCTGATGAATGCAGAGATAGAAGCCCGCGAATCCGACGCCGGCCAGCGCAGCCATACCCACACCTGCGGGGCGGCCGGAAGAGTCCTTCACGTCGGATTCTTCCGGGCGCGTGATGAGCCAGAGGGCAAGGATGGCGATCACGAAACCCGCGATCATCCACCTGCTGGGTGCCCCTTCCAGAGCGATATCTACGAGCGTGGGTATGGCCGCGCCCACCAACGCCGCGATGGGGGCGGTCACGCCCATTTTTCCAGACGCCAGGGCGCGATAGAAGATTGCAAGGGAGAACCCTCCGGAGGCCCCTGCGAGCACTGCCCAGACGATGCTCTCGCGCGAGGGGAATGCACCACGATGTCCGAGCGCGATGGCGAACATCAGCCCGAAAGCCGAGACGTGCGAGAAGGCGGTGATCACGAATGCGTTAGCGCGGCGAGACCCGAGTCCGCCGGCGAAATCCGAGGCGCCCCACAAGAATACGGCGGTTAAGCTGTAGGCTGCCGGCGCGAGTTGGATCAGCGAGGACACGCCGGAAGAGCGTAGCATGAGAGCTCTGCCGGAATTCGCGATCGGAGTTCGCACTTTCCTCGCCTCGAATCATATCGTTGCCGGCCTTTCGCGGGCGGGGGCGCCCGCGCCACACTGAACTCGACGCTCGGCGTCGGTTTCCGCGTGTTAGAATTTCCACAAGCGTTATTGCGGAACACCGATCTTCCGATTCTGAGTTCAGGTTCTGAGAGTCCACGTTTGATCGAGCTCGCAGCTTCGATTCTTTCGGCTGATTTTGCCCGTCTGGGCGACCAGGTGCGCGCCGCGGCGGAAGGTGGCGCGAGTGTCATCCACGTCGATATTATGGATGGTCACTTCGTTCCAAACCTCACGATTGGACCGCCGGTGGTGAAGTCGCTGCGCAGGGCGACAAAGTTGCCACTGGATTGCCATATGATGATCGAGAATCCCGACGAGTTTATCCCCGCATTCGCCGATGCGGGCATTGACTGGATTTCCGTCCATCAGGAAGCGTGCCGCCATCTCAATCGCACGCTGCATCTGATCAAGAGTCACAATTGTCTGGCCGGTGTAGTGATTAATCCGGCGACGCCAGTCGATACGCTGTCGGAAGTGCTCGACATTGTCGACTACGTGCTGGTGATGTCGGTCAATCCGGGATTCGGAGCTCAGAAGTTTATTCCGACTACACTGCACAAAATGAGGCAGTTAGCCGAGATTCGTAGCCAGCGCGGTCGGCATTACCGGATCGAGGTGGATGGCGGTGTGGCGCTGGAGACCGTTGCCGATGTGGTGAGGGCCGGCGCAGAAGTTCTTGTAGCGGGCAACGCCGTGTTCGGGAATGGTGATCCAAGACAGAATGCGCAGGCCTTGTTGAAAGTAGCGACCGAAGCTGCGATGCAGAGAGTTTAGTAAGGCAGTTTTGGTTTTTTGAGACCGGATTTCAGACCCGATTAGGCCGGAGTAATGTCCGGCCGATCGAAACGACGCGCGGCTACGAAGGGCAGTTGCTCGAGCCAGCCGTAGAAAAAACAGTCGAGCTTGCGCTCGACACGACCGGGTCAAAGGCCTGGTCCCACACAGTTCATTGCTACGCCCGAGGTGTTATGTCACGTCGAATTCCGTTGGTTGTCGTGTTGAGCATGCTGCTGCTGATCACCATCGCGTGCACGAACAAAAAGTCCGTGAATCCGCTGGCCAATCTCGGGTCGAAACAGCCAGACAAAGTGCTGTTCGACAAGGCCATGGATGCGATGAAACACAATCGCTTCGACGTGGCGCGCCTGACGCTGCAGACTTTAATCAACACCTATCCGGATTCGGAGTACATCGCGCGCGCCAAACTGGCGGTCGGCGACTCCTGGTACGCGGAAGGCGGAACGGCTGCTCTGGCGCAGGCCGAGCAGGAGTACAGCGATTTCGAGATCTTCTTCCCCAACATGCCGGAAGCGGCCGAAGCGCAGTTGAAGATCGCCAACATCCATTACCAGCAGATGGAAAAAGCCGACCGCGACTATACCCACGCCAAACGCGCCGAAGACGAGTACCGCAAGATGATCCTGCAGTACCCGGACAGCAAGCTTGTACCCGAGGCCAAGCAGCGCCTGCTGGAAGTACAGGAAGTGTTGGGCGAACGTGAGTTTGAAATTGGACGTTTTTACTACTTACGCGAGTCCTACCCGGCGTCGATTGCGCGCTTGCAGTCGCTGGTCGACAAGTACCCGCTATACAGCCGCGCCGATGAAGCGCTCTATCTGCTGGGGCAGGATTACGAAGGACAAATTACGCGTCTGCGAACTGCGCCAAGTTGCGACGAACATGGGATGCCGCGCGGTTGCGCGACGGAAGCGGTTAAGGCTCGCTACATCGGTCAGTTAACCAAGAATGCTACCGAGGAATATTCAAAGATCGTTACGCGCTATCCGTTGATGGATCGTTCCGATGATGCGCGGAAACGCCTGACCGCTTTGCACCAGCCGATTCCCAGGCCCACCAAGGCAGCTGTAGCACAAAACAGGGCCGAGATGGAAAGCCGCAGCGAGTCCACCGCAATACAAAGAATGATGGGACTCATCAAGAAAGGACCGGATGTCGCCAGCGCGGCCAAGAAAGGCGATCCGTCGTTAGCCGATCCCCAGGCAGTGGCAGCGAGCGGAATCATCCGTGGCGAGACGCTCTCAGCCATGGGCGTGCCCGACAAGGGCACGACGAGCGTGGGGGTGGAAATCGTGAAGCCCGAGCAGCCTGCCGCAAATACGGCGGCTCCGCCTGACAGTGCCACTCCTGGCGGCGGATCGCCATTTGGACGTGCTGCGACCGCGATTACTCCTCCGGGCGCGGCCGATCCCAATGAGTTGAAGCCGAATGCTCCTCCCGACCCAAACGAATTGAAGCCGAACGATACTGTTGGAGATCAGGTACTCCCTCCGCCACCGCAGGTGAACGAGATACAGTCGGGACAGTCGTCGTCCGCCATTGCGAGCGCAGGCGATTCGACACCGGCGAGCGACGCAGATCTCTCCAGCAGCAAGAAGAAGAAAAAGAAAGGGCTGAAGAAGATCGTTCCGTTCTGAGGCAGCTCTCAAAATCACCGGTCAGCGTTCAGGAAAACTGACAGGCGTGGGCTCGGCACAAATCCTCGCACCCCAATTCCTGGTTCTAACGCACAAGGTGCTGACCGCTGGTAACCGGTTACTTCCCTTCTGCATCATTGACTTAGGCGGTGTCTCGGGTTACCTTCGCGTTATCTCCCCTCATTCGAGGAAAAACTTGGCCAGGAAGATATTGCTCGCCGATGACAGCGTGACCGCTCAGAATATGGGGCGGAAGATCCTCGCCGATGCGGGGTACGAGGTCATTACCGTCAATAACGGTTCGGCCGCGCTGAAGAAAATCGCAGAACTGAAACCCGACCTTATTGTGTTGGATGTCTATATGCCTGGTTACAGCGGGCTTGAGGTGTGCCAGCGTCTCAAAGAGTCTCAGGAAACCTCGCGATACCCGGTCCTGCTAACCGTCGGCAAGTTGGAGCCATTTAAGCCGGAAGAAGCCAAGCGCGTGCGCGCCGACGGATTCATCGTTAAACCCTTTGAAGCCAGTGAGTTACTAAGCGCGCTCAGCAAGCTTGAAGACAAGATTGTGCCGCGTCAAGAGACTTCTAAGCCGGGACGCTTTGCCCGGGTCAGCACAGCCATTGAGGAAGGGCGTTACGACAAGGCCGTCGCAGTCGAAGAGGATACGGGATGGAAGAACCGGATCGCGTTCCCCGCGAAGAAAAAAGAGAAGGTGGCGGAAGAGGACGCAGACGACCAAGACGCTTACAACTTCGCAAAGAAAGAAGCGAGCTTTGCCGACCAGAAACTTGCGGAAAAGACTCGCGCCGCGAAGGTGGACGAGGCCAAGGTCGACCTTGGAGCACTTGCGGCTGAAGGCTTACCGAAAGATGTAACTCCCGAGGAGATAGCAGCCTTGGCAGCCGCTGCGGCCCGAATGAAGGGAAAGATAGGGGACAGCAGGTTCGAAGAGTCTGTCCCGATCGAGGCCAGCACTGAGCGACAGACGTACCCTGCTGCCCCACTTCCGCAAGAAGTCACGTCAGAAACGCCGACAGCCACTTTTGCTCCGCAAGACTCCGAAGCCAAAATCGAAGAGACTGTCGGGGAGAAGATCGAAGCGAAGGCAGAAGAGAAATTCGAAGAAAAAACTGGCACGCCTGACGATAAATCCAGCGCAGTCGAAGCGGCCAGCATCGCCCCATCGACTCCTTCGGACGCGATCGCTGCGACGGTCGGCCGGGAGCCGGGCATCGCCGCTTCGCCCAGCGCGACTTTAGAGAATGGATCCCCGACACACGAAACGCCCGACCATACCGGGAATGAACCGGCAACCATGGCAGTGGCGGCAGGTGCAGGATCGTACGGCCACGGTACGCGTTGGACAGCTGTTTCGGTTGCGCTCGACGCGGACGAAGCTGCACTCTCTCTCGAACACGAAATGCGGAAGGCTTATGCAGCCTTCGCTGCGGCCGAAAACGCTCACGCGACATCAGACCCACAAATTCCGGAATTCCAGTCGCAACCGGCTGAGGTCACTGCCGCAACCGAAACCCCGACTCCTGTGGGTGCCCCTCTTACAGAAGCAGCCGTTCCGACGTCTACGATGACCGTACCGGAAGCGGCCCAGACACTGAGCGCACTTGTACACCCTTCGACCGAAATCATCCGAGCAGCAGTGCAAGAACTTGAAATGGTATCGGAAGTGTATGTTGGAGAGTCGGCAGTTTCTACAGGTCTTGAGTCTGGTCCCGTGAACACAGTCGAAGCAGCTGCCCAGCATGCACCTGAGGCGCCTCAGCCTGTGGAAGCAACTGCTGGAACAGCCGTGGAACCGCAGCCAGAAGCTGCGATTGAACCAACCAAAGGCGCAGAATCGGAATCCTGGCGTGAAGAGCTGAAAGAGTCGAAAAGCGACGATCTGGCAAACCAGGAACACCAGCACGAAGAACCTGCGAGGAATGAGGAGCCAAGCGCCCCTGTGGCGCCTGCTTTCGTTCAGGAAGTTTCCGCGGAAGGATCTTCCGCAGGCCCGATGTCTTCAGATCTCGCGCCGGTTCCGGCAAGCGAACCGGCTGAAGGCAAAGCGATGCCAAAACACGAATCCGACGCAGCGGCGACAACCGCTGCCGCGTGGGCAAGTTGGCGGCAAATTCGCGACTCTGGCAATCCCACCCGCACCCATAACGTCGCGGAAAATATGACTTCAGAAGGTACCGCCGCCATGGCCGTTGCCGCTGGCGCTGAAAACACTCCCGAGGAAGCATCCGGAGAAGCGGAGTCCGATCCTGCAGCTATTGCGAGCATCGTCGATAGCGTCCTCGCCGACATGCGCCCGAAGATCTTTGAAGAGATCTCACGCAAGATGAACAAGAAGAAGTAAGTCGCTCTGCTGCACATCCAGTTTGTAAACGCACCGTGTCAGCATTTCCTCGCTCGTCTCAAACCTGTCGCTCAACGGTCTGGGACTGCGAACGAGAAGTGCCTGATCAAGGTGTATGTCGTGGGACTGACCTCGAGCAGAAGTCGTCAGACCCCGATGCTATTGTCCAAGCCTACGCGCCGAAGCAGATCGTCACGCAATTCTTGCACGGGGTTAGCAAGGGCCGGATCGCGAATGCATTCGACGACTCGTTCAATGACAACACGCCGGGTGCCCGGAAGACGATGAAGCAGTCCGCGACCGGTTCTCGGGCGCGCTTGAACCCGTAAGTGGCGACCAGATGGTCTTCAATATACATCCCGGGTACGGGCACGACTTTTGCCATCAACGGGAAAGCGAAGCTGACCATCGCGGGCCGGTTTCTGCATGCGTGCTGTTTTCGGTGTGGCCCGGACCGAACCCACCCCAATGCGGATCTGAAGAAGGGAATACTCGGGAACTAGGACCTTGTGCCGTCCGAGGCTTATTGCCTACGCCTCCGCCGGTTTGACGGTTTGACGGGAGGTATACACCGACGGCAAAATGCTCCCTGCCCCAGCCCAGACCCCTCAGTGTCCGGTTTTGACCTCAACCCAGCCGCGTGTGGCCGGCGCGAAATCCCAAGCGCGCGAAGTCAATACGTGCCGACACACACCGCGAACATGTGTGCCCGAAATGAGGCCACGGAGCGCCTGCCCAAGGCATGCGTTCCACTCCCCAGATTTATGCTTGTTTCTTAACGGACATGGGCCTGCTTTGAAGGAAGGTCGTGATCAGGGCGTCATTTATTTGCAGGCCGCCGTTATAGTTGACGAAGCCCTTCTCTTTGAACCCAGTCATGAATTTGCTTACCCTTGCGCGGGTGGTACCAACCATCTCCGCCAAGGTTGATTGACTCACTCTTAGAGGATTTTCCGGCTTCGATTCTTTGGTGATTTGTCCAAACAACAACAGAACCCGCGCGAGACGCCTTTCACTGAAATTGAAGAATTGATCAACCAGGTCTTCCTCGATTCGAATGATCCGGGAGAGCAAATATTCAACAAAGACGGTTGCAAACTCCGGGTCGCGCCTGAGTGTGCGCACTACACTCTCCCTTGGCAGTCGCGTGATAGTGGACGGCCCAATGGATCGTGCTCCATAGATCCGCAGCGACTGCCCTCCTAGACAGGCCTCGCCAAAAAAGCCACCATGTTGCAGAAAGGCGATTATGGCTTTCTTACGACGGGTGGACACCGCCGTAAGCTTCACCGTGCCGCTCAGGATGTAAAAAAGAGCATCAGCGGTGTCCCCTTGCGAGAAGACAATCTCCTTGTCTCGATAGTTGTGAACCGTCATTCCAGCACCGAACTTCCGGCGGAGAACCGCCGCGCTGAAGCCGACAGTAGGTTTTACTCGCATTCAGGTGCTCCCTCAATCGACGTAGGAGATGGGCCAGTGATGGCAATCGTAACCACCTAGTGCCAAAATCGTCTAGATGTTCAAAATTGATCACCGCCGCGAGGTTCTGGCGAGTCCGTATAACGGCGGGCATCGGGCGTTAGAAGCGCCAATCCACTCCGACTAGTCGACGGGCCCGATGCGGCTCGGCGGTGGTTAGCCTCTATTAAACTCACACTCCTGCCCTCAAGCAGCGTCGCGAGTTGGATAGCCGACAGGGTGGTTCGGACGAAAGTTCCCGACCCATGAACTTCTGGCCGCTGCGCGGAATTCCCCAATTCTTGCAAATTACTGACAGTGTCGGACTTGCTGTCTCGAAGCCAATTTGGTTGCTGATTTGCAGCCGATATTTCCGCGCATTTGCCTGTTGAACCCATTTGTCTGCAAGGAGGACCATGTCGTGACAGGCTCAGCCCAATCAACGTCGCAACCAGCCATCGTTTGTTCCATCTGCGCTGGACCTATCCCCTTAGAGGCCAGCAGGACTGATGAACACGGAAAGGCTGTCCACGAGGAGTGCTATGTCCGGGAGACGATTTCGAGATTCAATGCAGCCCGCAGCGTTCCCCAAAGCGCCCGGAAGAATCTGCGCTTGCTCATTCGAAAACTGACTGCTACGCGCGCAAGGGGTTACGTAGGGGTGAGAGGGGGACTCGCTTTTTGAGCAGCAGCGGGCACGTCGTTACCCATGCCCAAGGCGATAAGTATATTTCTCATGAATTGGTTTGTCACTGATGCTTCTTCTGGCAGGAGCGATCCACTGCCGACTTCCTGGGCAGCAGGGGCCGCTGTGGCAAGTGCGACGGGGAGAATAGCGGTCACCCGTGTTCCGTGGCCACTTGAGTGAATTTGAAGAGTGCCACCTAGCCGCCGTAAGCGTTCTCGCATTCCACGAAAGCCGACCCCAGTTTGGGCCGACGATTGGAGCGCCAGCAGCTTTTCAAGGGGAATCCCTTTGCCTGCATCTTCGATCTCAACTCTTACACAAGCCTGGTCTTGGGTAATTCGAATCCCGGCCGTGGGACTTCCAGCATGACGGTGAATATTGGTGAGGCACTCCTGCACCACGCGGAAAATTGAAAGTTCCATTTCGTCCGACAACCGCCCAAAGTTCTTCGACATTTCCAGCTTTGCGTCGATCTTACTGCGGTCGGAAAATCCGTCGACATACCACTGAAGCGCAGATGCAAGACCTGCCTCGTCGAGCAAGGGAGGATGGAGCAAGTGGGAGATAGTACGAATCTGTCTGCTGATCTCTTTGACCATTGCGTCGTTTTCAGCCACGCGTTTGGCCGCGCTAGGGCTTAGCTTATGAGACTCCGTCTCCACGGAAGCATTGTTCATGCAGATAGCGGCAAGTAGTTGTCCCACGCTGTCGTGCAACTCGCGCGCAATGCGTCTCCGCTCTTCGTCCTGCAGCGCAGTCATGCGGGCGTTTAGCATTTCCAGTTGCTGCGTCTTGCGATGCAACTCCGCAAACACCTTGACTCTGGCCCGAAGCAACTCCGGAACAACAGGGACGGAAACGTAATCTACCGCCCCGTGTTGGTATCCCTTCAGGCGATCCAGGTCCGTCACAAGAATCCCGGAGATGAAGATAATAGGTAGGTTTTGAAAGCGCGGATGATCGTGGATCATCTGCGCCGTTTCAAAACCATCCATTCCAGGCATGCTCACGTCCATGAGCACGAGGGCGATGTTGGTTTTCAGCAGGCATTCCAGTGCTTCCATTCCGGAATGAGCCTCAATCAGATTCTCGCCTAGTTCACCGAGCATGGCTTCGTAGGTAAGCAGCTTGCCCGGCTGGTCGTCCACCATCAAGATGTTGATCTTGTCATCCATTGCGTTCGTCACCGAGGTGCGTGCGCTGATCGCATAGCGGTATCTGAGGGGAAGACACTGCGGCTTGGACTTAGTGTGCGCACGCGTTTTAATGTATTTACTGCCAGATACGATGGAATACAGGAAATCCTGTATTGCGACCCATTTCCCCAGCACCGCTGCAAGTAGCCACATGGGCAAAACGGTCCCTACAGTGAAATGCCGATGCGATACAGCTTCTTGCCTATTTAAGGGTAGACGCGATCCCTGATTTACTGTGTTGGGTATCACACAAATCGCAAGACAACCAACTTCCCAGCGGCGCGCCATCGTCTGAATCCCCTGAGGAAGGAAGTTTTTCGTGCCGATCCGAATACTGATCGCCGACGACAATGCGGCGGTCAGAACTGCCATGCGTCACGTACTGGAGAGTGTCGACGATTGGGATATTGTTGAAGCTGAGCATGGCGAAGAAGCCGTTGCGAAGGCTGAAGAAATCAGACCTAGTCTTGTGATTCTCGACCTCGTGATGCCCATACTGGATGGGCTCACAGCTTCACGAGAAATCGCAAAGCTGCTCCCCGACGTTCCTATTCTGCTGCACACTCTGTATTTCTCTCTAGAAGTGCTAATCGAAGCTCAAAAAAGTGGTGTAAGAAAAATAGTTCCCAAGTCGGACAGCAGCGCTCTCGTTTCGGCCGTCCAGGACATACTCCACCCACAACCGCACCCGGCTTTAGAATCAGCCGCAGAGCCAACGTCGTTCGCGATGAAAACCATCCGTCGTACAGAAGATAAGATTCACGAACTCTGCAATCAGCTTTTCGCCATGAAGGATAAAGATAACGAAGCAGACGCCCCGACCTTCGTCGAACTTCGGGAAGCCTTGCATCAGCACATTGAGCAACTTCGAGCGCGCGTCGCAGGATACCCTGTCGTCGTCGATCGGCGAGTCCGGAATGCAAATCAACCTCCTGATATGCCCTCTTTGGAAAACCCGTCTACAAGGGGACAGCGTGGCAGGCAAAATAGCCCTTCACTGAACAACAAGATGCCGGAGCAAGGCGACCGTCCACCGACGCGAAAACGCAAAACGGGATAGATAGATTGGGTAAATCGGTCAAGCGGAAGGGCGATTCAGGCGGTCGCAGGGGCCAATGTCGCGTGACGTTAACCCATGACCGCTCGAATCGCGCTTTGGGAGACGCATAAAACGCAGGGCTGATCTAATCAATCTCTGGCGCATAGAAAATACAGTAAATTCGGTATGCTCAGGTGACCGCCCGGCATCAAATTTGATGTTGTAATTTGAAGTCGATTGCTGAAGTTCTACACAATGCCATCCCGAAGCCAGTCCCCAGGCTAGTTTCGGTGATACCTCTTGGCAAACGGGCTATTGTTTTCGTGGTGCTGAGGCTTAGTCGAGCTTCCCCAAAACGAACTCCTGAATAGCATTGATGCTGCCAAAATTCTCACTTGTGATCTCGTCGTCGTCGATCGCCACTGAGAAGGTCTCTTCCACGAAAGATACTAGCCGGAAAATTGCCATCGAGCTCAGCACGCCTGTACTCGTAAGGGAGTCGTCGTCGGCGACTTTCGCCACACCACGGCGTACCGCGATTGTCATGATGAACTCGCGAACCTGGTCTTTTATGAGTGCTGATTCCATCTTTCCCATTCTGCCCCTTTTTCCTCTAGCTGCTGGCGCATCACGCGGTGATTCACGGTCATACACGGTAACTCTCGCTTCTCCACGAACTCAAGAACTGGTGGGTTGTACTTCCGCTTTCAATCGCACGCGATCGAGCTTTCCCGTGGATGTCCTGGGCAGATGCTCGCGGACCTGGATATTAGCGGGCACCATGTAGCGTGGCAAGTGAAGAGCGCAGTGCTGCTGCAAATCGCTCTCGCTTAAGCGCGATCCGTTGTGCAGGGCGACGACCGCATGGATGCGTGAACCGTCCGTCGGATCCGCCGTCGCGAAGGCCCCCGCCTCGGAGACTGCGCTATGACGCAGCAGGGCTGCCTCGACTTCCCCAAGTTCGACACGATAACCTCCGACTTTGACTTGATGGTCACGGCGGCCGAGGAAGTCAAAGTCTCCGTCGCTGCGCAAAACGACGACGTCGCCTGTCCGATAGACGTTTTCGGCAAAGTTCGGCTGGAAGGGATTAGGCACCACCGTTTTTCGAGTCTTCTCCGGATCGCCCCAATAGCCCAGCGTTACT
>Ga0210410_10004288_pt1 | contig 12530 bp, 14 predicted proteins | sample IncBWC4MmetaG_FD_161058 | JGI IMG/M metagenome (GOLD analysis project Ga0210410, IMG submission 161058) | Forest soil microbial communities from Barre Woods Harvard Forest LTER site, Petersham, Massachusetts, United States - Inc-BW-C-4-M | ecosystem: Environmental > Terrestrial > Soil >... | reverse complement strand
ACCGAGCGTTCGCACGGAACGAGCAGCTCCACCCAGTGCTTGTTGGCGGAGAGGACTTCGATGGGTGGAATCGACGGATCCTCCGAAAGCGCGTTATCAACGGTGGAAATAAGCGTGTGGGCATCAAGCGGCTTGGCGAGAAATTGATAAACCTGTCCGCGCAACGAATTAAGAACGGTGTCAGAGGTCTTATCCGACGTCATCACGATGATTTTCGGAATGTGCTTTTCGCCGTGGAGGGTACCGATGAGGCCCAAGCCCGACATTTTGGGCATCCAGATATCAAGCAGCAGGAGGTCAAAATTTCTTTTTTTTAGGGTGCGAAGCGCAGTCATGCCATCGGCGGCGGTGCTTACTTCGTAGCCTTCTTTTGTCAGGATGCCGCGGATCATTTCGCGCGTTGTGGCGTCATCTTCCGCTACCAGAATGTGGGACATGCTGAAACTCCCGTGGAATTCACCTGGAACCACCGCGCGAAAACTTTATCGCCGGCGTTTACCCCGATTCCGGTGAGGCCTTTGTCGTTTGGCGTGATGCGACCCGGGCCTGGCGGGGGTTTGATTTGCGTATCCTCTCAGGTTTACTTGCAGTTTCGCAATCTCTTCCTTCAGTAAGGCGAAGGCTTCCTGGCCATGCGGGGACACTACTACGGCAGAATGGGGTTGGCAATATGGGGTTTTTTAACGCGGGCGGCGGGAAAAAATTCGGCTTCTTGTGGCCCTCTACGACGGCTAATACTCATCCTGCGACTTGCGGCTCCAAAACTTCTGGCCAGCTTTAGGGGAACGCGCAGCGCGGTAGGTTTCGAGTTCCGCGCTGGTGATGACATACTGCGTTTCCAGTGGGTGGTTTTCGTGAGCGGCCAGCTCCGCCTGTAGACGTTCTGCGCAAATTGAGGGCGCATCCTGATACCGGGCACGATGCGAGACGAACGCCTCGTTGGCAATGTTGATCGTGAATTCACGATCTTCGCCGTCGCCACGAACATTGAATGTGTACTCTCGTGACAGCCCGTTTGTGCGAAAGCCGACGTACTGCACGAGAATACTTGCACTCATTTGGCACCGGGGACGAAGACGCGAGCATTCAGGGTGGGGGCGGGCTTGAGCGGCTTCGGACGCTTGGCGCGGCGGCGCTTTGGCGGCGTACCTTCGGCAAGCTCCACAACCATGAGGCTGGTGACGAAAATCTTGATTCCGTGAGCGTCAAAATCAATCGTCGTACGGTCCAATTTGGATTCGGTAATTACCCCACAGCCGTATTGAAAATGCTTGATGTACTGGCCTGTCGAGAGATTCTCCAAAACTGCCTCCTGGTATTTAAGAGATTAAAAAATGGGCCCAACACATCGTCAAAGATTTCCAGAGATTGGCGCAAAATCGGCGAGCAAGGTTCGCCCGCCTTTAATAGCTGCGCCGGCCGTTCCCGCCGGAATAACCACCGCGGCCACCCGAGCGATCTCCGCCACCACCACCGCCGCGCGATTCCTGCGGACGTGCTTCATTTACCTGAAGTTGTCTGCCGTCCACGTCGAGTCCGTTGAATTCACCGATGGCCTTCGTTGCATCGCCGCCATCGCCCAATTCGACAAAGCCGAAGCCTCGCGAGCGCCCGGTTTCCCGGTCGGTGATGACACGAGCCGAAGACACCTGATAGCCCTTGTCAACAAACAACTGCTGCAGGGATTCGTCGTTCATGCCGAAAGAGAGATTGCCAACATATAGTTTTGTCATACGCGCTTCCTTTTCCTAATTCTTTGCGAAAGATAAACATCCGTTACTTTCCGACGACCTGGTAAAAGGTTGGGCGCCCTTCCACCGGGTGAGTCAAGAAACTTTATGGAGAAACCCGCAGCCCGCCCTGAATGTGCCGCCGGTTCGCCGAGATGCTGACAAAGGCAAGGCCCACGAAACGCTTCAGGCCCACCACGGTTATCTCGAGAGAGTTGAATTTTTTGCCTCGCAGCCCGTTCAAAATCTGGGCGATCCCTTTTCGAAGGGTTCCGGCATAAGCGCGGCCGACAACCCGGGCTTTGTGTTCATCAGTGAAGCGCACGAAATTCCAGTTCGCCTGGCTTATCTTTCGATTCAAGGTGTAGCCATCAAAATTCTTCACCATCCGCCAACCCGGCAGGAACGCTTCGCTTTCCAGTGCGAAATCTGGCGGCAGGACCGCGCCGTCACGGATAAGGATCATGTTGGATTCATTCATTTCTGTCATCAAAGCGACCTAGGGTTAAAGGCAAGTTTTGGCAGCTCAGACAATTAGAACGCCCTGGCGCGAATCGTTCTGCGACTTGCCATCGCCACAAGTATCGTCAAAAGGGCGGCACACCCGATGGCCATAAAGGTGGAAACAAACACCCCACCATAACCGGAGAAACCGATCGATCGAGCAAGGAAACCACCAACGACAGCGCCCGCGACGCCCATTACCAGATCCATCCAAAGACCGAATCCTTTCCCTTCAAGGCTTTTGCCAGCGAGCCATCCGGCTGCGAGTCCCACGAAAATCCAGATTGCAATCTGCATTTTTCTCCTCTGCCGAGAACCATCGAAGAAAAAATCGGGAAAGCTCGGCGCCCGCCCTCTTCAGAAAAGTCTGCGGGCATCAGCCAACCGCGGCTTTGTCCGGTGCAACGCCAGCTAAATCAGGATGCAACCGCAGCGGCCAGCTTGTGAAAAGTGGAGTTGGCAACCATGTACGTATGGAGCCGCAGGGCGCCTTCAATCACATTGGTAAGCATGCCGCTAACACGGGCAAATTCGTTTTTGTCGTATATTTCGGCGTCGGCGCTGGTTTCCCAGAAGCTGTAGGCATAGACTTCCTTGCCGCCTTGCGCGATGAGGGTCATTTCGTCGAGGAAGCCCTTCTGCTTTCGAAGCAGGGGGATGATCTCGTCTTCCATTTTGCGGGTAAATTGCCCCGCAGCTTCGGATTTCAGGCGCATGGATACTTTGCGAACAAACATGGGGAACTCCTTCGGGTCATGAGCAAGGGAGTATTTCAGGAACCCCCGCGGGTTTTCCAAACCTGAAGGCAGCCTTGGGATCACCCTTCCAGCATGGGCTACTTTACAGTTCTTGTCAAGTAATATAGGTTCGCTTACACTTTATGTTAACTACTTTGGTTAATCGAGAGGATTGCGCCCGTGGACGTAAGCTTCATCCTGCGACAAAGACTCAAGGAGCTGGGCCTCGAACAACGAGACCTGGCCGCCGCGGCCCAGGTCACGGAATCCTATATCTCCCAGCTTCTTTCCAGGAAGAAGGCGCCGCCGGCCGTCGACCGGACGGACCTCTACGACAAAATGGACGCCTTCCTGGAATTTCCCAGGGGCCATCTGGCTTCGATGGTGCAGGCGCAGCGGCACGAGGAGTTGCGAAAGAAACTGGGCGAACCACCCGCGCCGTTGCTCCCGGAAGTGCGGGAATTAATCCTCCGGAAATGCAAGCCGGAAAAGCGCGGCGAGGTGCGCGAGATTTTTGAAAAGCAGGCTTTCGGCGAGCTCGAGCGGCTGGTGAGCCAGACCTTGCTGGATCTGGCCAAAGGAATCGCGCAGGAGGAGTTGAAAAACGAGAAATGGTTGCGCAACATGGGGAAACTTCAGCGCCAATCTTACGAAGAGATTCGGGCCATGATTCTGGAGTTTCAGGACACGGATGTTTACAACCTTTCCATCGAGCACTGCTCCGCTTTCCTGGCTCCGGCGATCGAATTTTGGGACATCGATCTGAAGACCTTCGCCGTCGAGGTGCACTTGAACAAGCGCCTGGCCTCAGCGAGATCTGTGCGCTTTCAATTTGTGGAAACGAGCAACATGCCCACGGCGGATGAGACGCCGGGGTTGCGGGAGTTTCTTCGAAACCCGGGAATGAGCGGCGATGCAAGCGAGGAAGAGATCAATTTTCTCAAGAATCTGAAATTCGTTCGGCCCGGGCCCAGCGCGCTTTACTATTATCGAGAATTGCAGAGTCTGAGGGATCCACTGCACTTCCCTGCTACTCCCAAGAGCGGCAAGTTTCCGCGGCGGGGTGCAAGAGGAACCGGCAACGAGAAGCAAAGTACTTCGGTGAAGAGGGCGATTCGGCCATAGTGTCACCGCGCGCAGGGCCCCGGCAAATCCTGCGGGTCCAAAAGGGACCGCAGCAAGCCCAACCTGCCGACAAGCAGGTAGTGTATGATGGTGGCATCTGATTCTAGAGCTGCAAATGCCGCAGCACCCAAGAGCATCGGGACACCGGAGTCCCGTCCACTGAACGCAGCGCAGGTAGCCACAGCTGCAATCCGCAAAACGATTCTAAGCGAACCAATCCTCGTCCACGTGTGCCTGCCGGGTAATAGGGTGCGGTGAAGAAGGCCCGGGCTAACTGGCAGCGGATGAGGGGAGAAACCATTGTCACGGGAAATTCAGGAACAACAAGATCAAGTCCGGCTGCTCATTAAACTGGGCAAAGAACAAGGCTATCTGCTCTACGACCAGGTGAACGACGCGTTCGCCGCGGAAGAACATACCAACGAAGAGATTGACAGCGCTTTCACCGCCTTCGAGAGCGAAGGCATCACGCTCTACGAAGACGCTTCCGACGCCAAGCTGGCGCATGCCGCTCCTGACGTTGCCGAGCAGCCCGATCTTCGGCCACATCATGAGGCCGCCGTCAGCGAAGATGCGGAACTCGACCAGACCGCATCGCCTCCTGAAAAAACCAGCGACCCGGTGCGCGTTTATTTGCGGGAGATGGGCCTTGTAGCCCTGCTGACGCGCGAGCAGGAAGTGACTATAGCCAAGCGGCTGGAGCGCGGAAGCCTCCGCGTGCTGAAGACCGTTACCCGATCTCCCATCGTCCTGAAGGCCTTGCTTGTCGTTGCCGAAGACTTGCGCTCGGGGAATCGCTCCATCAAAGAGATTGTACAGATTGACGAAGAGGATCTGACTGACGAGAGGGTCGAAGAGAAGACCCGGCAGACGCTGCGAACGATCGACAAGATTGCAAAGCTGCTTGAGTTGGGGATGAAACAACGCGCAAAACTGGAAAGTACGGGCAGTTCGGAAAAACGGGCCTTTCGCCGGGCCAAGTGGCGGTTGTCGCGAACTCGAGTCGAGATGTCGCTGCTTGCCCGTTCCATTGAATTCAAGGAACGCGAGCGCAAGCGGTTGATTGAACTGCTCCGCCACACGGTTGAGCGCCTGGAATTCCTGGAACGCGACGCGGCTCGCCAGGAGCGGCGCGTCAAGGCTGGACACGGAGAAGCTTCGATGGAAGCGCGCAAGGAATTGCGCACCTGCCGGACCCGGATAAAAGAGATCGAAGAATCAAGCGAAGTGGGAGCGAGCACACTGAAGCGCGCGCTTGTCTTGATCCACAGGGGTGAGACGGAAGCGCAGCAGGCCAAGAGCGAATTAACCGCGGCCAACCTGCGACTCGTTGTCTCCATCGCCAAGAAATATACGAATCGCGGGCTGCAGTTTCTGGACCTGATCCAGGAAGGCAACATTGGCCTGATGCGCGGCACCGACAAGTTTGACTGGCGGCGGGGATACAAATTTTCAACGTATGCCACCTGGTGGATCCGCCAGGCGATCACCCGCGCCATCGCAGACCAGGCCCGAACGATCCGGGTGCCCGTGCACATGATCGAAATGATTAACAAACAGGTGCGCACCAGCCAGCAACTCGTGCAGGAATTGGGGCGCGAGCCGACTTCCGAGGAAATCGCCCGGCGCATGGATATTCCCGTGGACGCGGTGCGCAAGACGAAAAAAATCGCGCAGTTGCCGATGTCGTTTGAAACGCCGCTGGGCGATGAAGGCGAGTCGCACCTGGGCGACTTCATCGAGGACAAGGGCGTGCTGTCGCCCTCTGACGCGGCAATTGACCTGAATTTGAAAGACCAGATCGCGTCGATCCTCAGGACGCTGACGCCGCGCGAGGAACGCATCATCCGGATGCGGTTTGGCCTGGATGACGGCAGCCAGCACACGCTGGAGGAAGTCGGCGAGGTTTTTGCGGTGACCCGGGAACGCATCCGGCAGATTGAGGCCAAGGCGCTGCGCAAGCTGCGGCATCCCTCGCGTTCCGGCCGCTTTCAGATATTTATTCGGGGCTCATACTGAAGGGGAGCTGAAGTACATGCAGGCGCCGGCAGAAAATATTGCCAGCGACTGCAAATCTTTAGAGGAGAAGCAAGCATGAAGAGTCTATTTGTAGGCAATCTGAGTTTTCAAACCACGGAAAGCGAATTAAACGATCTGTTCAAGCCGTTCGGGCAGGTGGGCCGCGTGAACCTGGTGAAGGATCGCGAGACCGGCCGCGCGCGGGGCTTTGCGTTCGTGGAAATGCCGAATGACGATGAAGCCGCCAAGGCCGTTGCTGGGCTCGATGGCAAGCCAGTGGGCGGCAGGAATTTGAAAGTGAACGAAGCGCGGCCGAAAGAAGCTACACGCGCGCCTCGGTTCGATAATCGCGGCGGAAACAAGGAACGTTTCTCAAACGAAGATTACCGGGAATCCGCCCGGCAACCTCGCGAACCTCGCTGGTAAAGTTCGCGGCACGTTCCTCGAACCAGCGGGTTGTTGCGTGAATTTAAGGAGATTTTATGGCCATCACATTCCAAAAGCGCCAGAAGGAAATGAAGCGCCTGGAGAAGCAGCGCGAGAAAGCCGAGCGCCGCGAGCAGCGGAAGATCGCGAAGCGCGCGGAAAAAGAAGGCGGCGTCGAACAAACAGAGATCCCCGTGGAACCGGAAACGCAGGAGTAAACCGGCATTCCGGCGGGATTCAGCATCCGTTTTCGAGGAAGTGGAGCCGCGGACTACTACGCAGCTTGTCGATTCAAGGCAATTCGCACGCCGTTGACCAACACCCGGCCTTTGTCCAAGAGCTCCTGATTCGTGATGTTGGCATTGGCGAATTTCCTCGTGAGATTCCGGGGAAGCACGAATTCAATCGCGTTTGAACTCGCGCGGGCGGCGCGAACGCCTGACTTCAGCCACGAAATCAAACGGTATTATGCACACAATGCCCCATTGAGATGAGTGCTTCCATGAAATGGCTGCCAAATACCAGGACATTCGAACGGACCAATATCACATCGACATTCTTTCCGCGCACTTCGTCCGTCATCCCGACTGGTTCGACAATTAGAGGGGCTGAAACCCGCGTAGCAGGGTTCTCAACCAATCTGAAATTCCTTGACGTGAACTGATTCGGTTGGGCTGGAGCTTGTTCGGGGCTTTAGAGGTTCGACCAGAAGAGTTACCCACTCCCATCTTCCGCGCAGTTGATAAAGATTAGGCGGCCCTTCTGGTCGAGCCCTTACTCTAAGGTAGAGCGAAATTTGAGTTGTCACAGCCAAGTCATAGCCGGGCAAACTTTTTGTCGCCAACGGAAATGGTCAGTTGAAGTTGTCCGCTGTTCCTCCAGGCATTTTTGCCGGGCATACCTCGAAAAAGGTCTCGCAGGATCATCCGGTCTTCAAAGACTAGTTCCGAGCGCCTCCCAGGTTCGCGCCGGCAAAGGCGGCGGAAGGACAATTTATTGCGCCTGGACCCCAACTCTGGATTGATTTGAAGCGAATCACGGGAGCACGGGCGAAATTTGTCACGGTCATGTCACATGGCTGTTATTTCTAACCCCGCACCGACTCGAACGCTTGATTTCGCGCTACATTGGTCAAGTATGTGCCAGGCGTGTTCTGGGTTCGGCCCAATCCAGACTCGAGCAAATCCAAACGTGGGTCGTCCGGCGGCAAGAGAGGGGTATCATGATGAGAACGATCAGTTCAGCAACTTGGGACGGGCCTGACACGGGCGAGAGGGACGTTCTACGAGGAGGCTCGATTTCAATGTCCACAGACACCGTTCTGGTGGTGGAAGACAGCCGCGCCATGCAGCGCACCCTGCAGCGGCTCTTCGAATCCGACTCTCTCCAGGTGCAAATCGCCTCCGACGGCCCCAGCGGTCTTGAGCTTTTCCGCAAACAACTTCCCTGCGCGGTGGTCCTGGATCTGAAGCTGCCGGGCATTTCCGGAAAAGAGCTCTGCCGGGAGTTCAAGGCACTCGCCGCCTCTGTGCCAATTGTTGTCCTCAGCGCAAATTCCGAGGTCGAAGACAAGGTTTTGCTCTTGGAGCTCGGCGCGGATGATTACGTAACAAAACCCTTCAGTCCCAAGGAACTCCTCGCCCGGGTTCGCCGCGCGATGCGCCGGACGGGCCCTGGATCTCCATCTGTGACTCAAGTTCCGGCAAAATCGGTCCAGCACGAAGTCCTCACCTTCGGCGATGCGCGCATCGACTTCACCAGTATGGAAGCCACGCGCGCGGGAAAACCCATCACGCTGACTGCACAGGAATTCAAGCTGTTGAAATATCTGGCGGCATCCGCGGGCCGCGTCGTCTCCCGCGAAGAGCTGCTCAACGAAGTATGGGGATATCAGAATTATCCTTCCACGCGGACGGTCGACAATCACGTGCTTCGCCTGCGACAGAAACTGGAGCCGGATCCGGCCGCGCCCCGTTTTCTGATGACCATGCACGGCGCCGGTTACAAATTTTCCCCTGCAAGCCCAGCTCCCGGAACTGTCGTATAAACTTGTTCGCTGACGCTCCATGACTACGTTTCGACTACGATCTCAACTCTTCATCGCCGCCCTGCTGATCATTCTCGGACTCACGGGCTCGCTTCTCTTTTTCATCCGGCATACGGTGGACGCCGAGATTCAGAAGCAGGTAACAGACGGAACCGACGAGTCCGTCCGTGAGTTCGAAAGTGTCCAGCGGCAAAGGGAACTGCAGTTGTCGCGTATGGGCGCAATGCTCGCGGACCTCCCCACAATGAAAGCGTTGATGTCCACGCAGCATGCCCCGACCATTCAGGACGGCTCTGAATCCTTCTGGAAACTCGCGGAAAGCGATCTATTGGTGTTGGCAAAACCAAACGGAAGCGTTGTAGCCCTCCACATGACCAAACCGGGCTGGTCGGCCCAGACCGCCGAACGCGACCTCAAGCGCTCCACGGATGCGGGCGAAGATGCTTCCTGGTGGTACGACGACGGACGGCTCTACTGGGTTTTCCTCCACCCCATCACTTCCGGGGCCGGCCCGACAGTTCAACCTCTGGGATTTCTCGCCGTTGGCTATCAGGTGGATTCCGCCGTCGCCCAACAACTCTCCGTTGCCACCAACAATCAGATTGCGTTAACGACCGGCGATACCGTGATCGCCTCTACCCTTCCCGAGCGGGATTCCGCCGAGCTTCAGCGGCGGATGCGCTCCGGCACATTTTCTTTAACAAATGCTTCCGGTGAAATCGTTCTGGACACAGACAAGTACACATATTCTTCCGTGCTCCTGCACGGGTCGTCCCCTTCGCCGGTTCGCTGCTACGTTATGATGCCGATGGTCCCCGTAAGCAGCTTTATCAAACGCCTGAATTACTCGATCTTTGTGGCCGGTGGCCTCGCCGCTTTTTTCGGAGTCATTCTGTTTGCTTTCGTCGCGCGCACAATCACCCATCCCCTGGACAATCTTGTCGCCGGTGTCAAGGCTCTCGCGGCCGGTGATTTCACTTATTCAATTACCCCGCGGGGAAGCACCGAACTTGTGGAACTCAGCACCTCCTTCGCCCAGATGCGCGGCCAATTGCAGGCGCTGCAGCAGCAGCGCATCGAATCCGAACGCATCGCCGCCCTGGCCCGCGCCGCCGGCTCAATTTCCCATGATCTGCGCCACTATCTCGCTGCGGTGGTTGCGAATGCGGAATTCCTCTATGAAGCCGACGCACTCAAGCTCGAGAAAGACGAGATTTACGAGGAGATCAAGACCGCTGCCAACCAGATGACCGACTTGATCGATTCCCTGCGTGAACTCTCTTATCAGCGCAGCGCGATTACCCCCACGCGCACGCGAATCGATCAGGTGATCCGCCGCGCCATTGAAGCCATCCACTCAAAACCTGAATTCCGCGATACACGGATCGTGCTGTCGTCCGCGGACAATCTGGAAGGCATGTTTGATGCCCGGAAGCTGGAGCGCGTCTTCTTCAACCTGATCCTGAACGCTTGTGAGGCCATGGCCGAGACGCAAGGCTCTATCGTTGTGGACGCCAAAAACGCTCCCGCGGGATTTGAAATCCGCGTGCACGACACCGGTCAAGGTATCCCCAGCGCCATCCGTGACTCGCTGTTCGATCCTTTTGTGAGTTCTGGCAAACCCAATGGGACCGGACTGGGCTTGGCCATCGTCAGCAAAATCGTCCAGGACCATTCGGGTAGCGTGTCCATCGAACAAACTTCAGAGTCAGGGACAACCGTCCTGGTTCGTCTCCCTGCCGCCGCACAAAATGTCGCGGCCAGTGCGATATCGCCAATGCGATAGTGTGGCCGCCCTATTGGTGCTTGCTGTCGTTTTCCAAACCAGTCTAGCCGCGCCTGATCGTTGTCCTTCGCCGCGAATACGAAGGTGACACAGACATGGGCACAGGCTGAAGTCATTCAAGACATTTTCATGGATGCGAGTAACTTGGCACGGGGGGCGGAGTGTAATCCTGCCCGTACTTGTTCTTATGTGCGGGCGTGAAGCTCGGATTTTCCAGAACTTGAATGTAACTTAGTTCTTTAGATGCCTGCGAAATAGTCACGGGGCGTGTCAAGGTCTTCAGGTCGTCCGGAAGGCTTCGTTCATACCAGACGTGTAATTCATACTTTCCGTCAGGCACATTTTGAATCGCCAGGTTCCCCCTTCGATCAGAAATCCCGTAGTAGGGTGTATCCACCGCGACCACCACGGCGCTCATTTCCGGATGAATGTTGCAAAACAGAAAGCTCACACCCAGCCGGTCAAAGCGCACGGAGTTGGTCGCCCCGGCTTCATAAAGGCCAAGATCAAATCGCTTCCCGTCAAACAGCGAGAATACATTGTGAAAAAATGGATCGCGATTCGGGAAATCCACCACCGTGCCCACGGGAACGACCAGAACATGCGGCAGGAAAGTCTTGTTGTGCTGAACAAGTTCAAATTTCTTTTGTTCGGATACGGCTATCGGTTCACTCTGGGTTGCGGTGTCGAGAGGCTTCAGCCACACCACAATACCCGATGCATCCACCCGTGGCTTGGCTGATTTTTCCAGGTTTGACTGACCCTGTCTCTTGACAGCCACACGCACCGTCACCTCATTGTTTTGCCCGCACGCTGGAATACCCCCGCATGCGAGAACCAGCACCGCGGCGACGACCAACCCAAATTTTCGAGAGGTGCCGATCATTCCCACTAGAATAAGTATCCCACGCTGAAGCTGGCTACATTCGCCACATTTCCGCCCAAATCCAGAGTAAAGGTCTTGATCCGCCGGTATTCCATCGAGAACACAATATCGGATCGCGGTTGATAAATGAAGTTCACAAACCCGCTCTCATTTTTTGACAGGGGAATCGGATAGTAATTCGTATTCCCTCCGTGTTCCCGCAGTTCGTGAGCGTAGGGATTGTCCAGCCCGTACGCGCCATTCAACTGCAGCTTCGAGGTCGCTCTAAACTTCAGCTGTGACCAACCGCCCAGGGAATTCAATCCGTAAACTTCCGTTGCGGGATCGGCGAGCGAGCCGATCCAGAGCGCGCTCTGTCCAATCCCGCCCCCCAGGCCGCCGATCCCGCGCCCGCGAAAGAACTCTGTCGTCAGTTCAAATCTTCTCCCCAGCGGCAAAGTCGCATCCACTGTTCCTGCCCATCCATCCACACGGCGCCCAAATCCCCAGGCTTGCCGGCCGTAATAGCCGCCCGCTCCCAGCGTAAAATTCTGCCCGTGGATATCTTGCGTCCACGAAAGTCTCGCGGCATACGCTGGTTGGCCGGAATTCTCGCCCCATGATGGCACGCGATAATAAGTCGACGGTGGAGTGTCTCCCGTGAGCGAATCAAGAATCCCGCCCTGGACTAGCAAGGAACCGGACTCCGACACCGTGAATTTGTGCTCCACGCGTATCTGCGGTGTCCAATTCCAAAGAGTTCCTGAATACGCAAGCGCCGGAACCGCCAACGTCGCTAGCGAAGTCGGGTTATTCGGCACGAAAAACAAAGTATCCTGCCCAGCCACGACCGAGGTTTTCGGCCAGTCAAGCCTCACTGTGCCGGTGCGAAGACGCATGATTCCGAAACTTGTCCCATTTGGAACTTCCGGAAATCCGCCGGCAAAATCGAACTGAAGATTGGTGCTGGTCTTCGCCCCGGCGATTGTCGGCCCGAACGCCTCGATACCTATCTGCGACTGGCGGAGTGAACCCCCGAAAGAGCCTCCCGAAGACAGAAATTGCGATTGCGGATTCTCCGCCAGTAATGGAAAGTCCAGGTTTTCGACTGTGCCGCGATTCTCAAACATGTTGAGCAGGACAATTCCCGTCAATCGTAGCCGGTATTTCGATCCGCTCTCCACTTTCGTCTGGCTCTGCTCGGCTATTTTGGAATCGGCAAGTTGCTGATTTTCCTCGAGCCTGCTGATGCGCTCCTCCGTTGTCGAAGTTTTGCCGGAGGCCACCGAAA
>Ga0210410_10004286_pt1 | contig 12533 bp, 10 predicted proteins | sample IncBWC4MmetaG_FD_161058 | JGI IMG/M metagenome (GOLD analysis project Ga0210410, IMG submission 161058) | Forest soil microbial communities from Barre Woods Harvard Forest LTER site, Petersham, Massachusetts, United States - Inc-BW-C-4-M | ecosystem: Environmental > Terrestrial > Soil >... | reverse complement strand
GGAGATTTTTACTTTGCCTGAGTCGACCATTTTTTGAATGCCCGGCATCAGCGAAATGCGGATGCCGTGGCCAAGCTCCACTCGATTGAAGCCAAGATCGACAATCTCGCGCAGCATTTCACCGCCGTCGGTGTGCCGGCCTGAATTCCAACAGGTCGAAAACGCGATCACGTTAAATCGTCGCGGCCGACGGCGCAGGCGTTTCGAGTTTTGTCTCGCAGACTCCGACCTCGGAGCATTGCTTGCGAACACGCGCCAGAACGAAAAGCGTGATCACACCATAGCTGACCGCGGCAATCGCGAGCGCGGTCGGCATTCCAATGAAGTCGGACAAACTGGTTACGCCCAGTCCGGCGAAAGGCATGAGGCCGACGAAGCTGAGCATGAACACAGCTGAAACGCGGCCGCGCAAATAATCCGGCGCACGTTCCTGAACAATCGTGCTGCAAAGACCGAAATTCGTGGCCAGGCCTAACGAGTTCACAATTAATAATGCCATTGCGGTGTAGAAACCTGGCCCGAACGAAAGTCCGACAACTACCATCGAAATTGCGACCGCGTTGATCATCATCAACGGCACACGTTTATCCCGCGGCAAACCGATCAGAAAGATCGAGCCGACGAGCGAGCCGATCGCAGATGCGCCCATTAATGAGCCGAGATCGTCTGCGCCGCGATGGAGCACGAGCCGCACATAAAGGGGCATCATCACGGTGATGATCGGGAAAATGCAGACTGCCTGGGTAGCGATCAAAATGACCATGGCCAGGCTCGCCTTGTCGTGCGCGACGTGACGAAAACCATCTTTGATTCCGCTCGCGCGTTTTTCTTCTTCTTCTGCCGTGCCCTTTCGGCGTTCGGGCAGGGACCAGATCGCGATGATGAGCGCAATAAACGACAGAGCGTTTGCAAAAAATGCGGAGGCAGTGCCTAACCATTTGATCAGGTAACCGCCCATCGTTGGCCCGAGCACGCGTGAGCCATGAAAAACCGATCGATCGATTGAGATGCCGCTTTGAATTTCGGAACGTCCGACGAGTTCTGGGACGAGCGCCGATTGTGTTGGCATTTCGAAAGAATTGGAAATCCCAAGGACCACGGCGAAGGCCAAAATCTGCCAGATCTCGATCTGGCCTTTAAGAATCAGAAAGCCAATTCCGCATGCGATCCCGATTTGAACAAACTGCGTGATCAAGAGAATCTTGCGTTTATCGAATCGATCCGCTGCCGCTCCACCAACCAGTGTCAACAGCAGCATTGGCAAACCCGCTGCGAGGTTAGCCATTCCCAGCCAAATCGCTTTGTTGGTTAGCGTTGCCATCACCCAGCCTTGCGCCATCACTTGCATCCAACTGCCTGTATCCGAGATCAAACTGCCGATGACGTAGCGGCGGAATGGCGCGTTGCGCAAAACGCCCAACGCGTGCATCGGAGTGACTTTTACTTCCGCGCTCATCGCCAACACTCATCGTTGTAGAGGCGTTTGTGTCAAACGCCTGTTCGCTCGGGTTTAAGGTAGGGCGGTTCACCGAACCGCCCGCGGGCGATTGAGTCAATCGCCCCTACCTAAGCTGTCGGATTGCACGCAATTGCTCGCGGGCACACGTTCGTTATTTTGAGGTAATGAGGATCGACAAGTTCACCCAGAAGATGCAGGAAGCGCTCCAAGCGGCGCAGGACGTCGCTTCGCAATTCAATCATCAGGAGATCACGAACGAGCATTTCCTGTCCGCTCTTCTCGATCAAGCCGACGGCATCACTCAACCGCTCCTGGAAAAAATCGGGGTTCAGCCGAATCAACTTCGTGAACGGTTAGCAAGCGAGCTCGAGCGTCGCCCAAGAGTTACCGGCGCATCCGTCGATCTTCGTCTTTCCAACGAGCTCCGCAGCGTTCTCGACGGCGCGGAGAAAGAGATGAAGAAGTTGAAAGACGAATATACCAGCGCCGAGCATTACCTGCTCGCGCTGAGCGGGGCCAATGTCCCGGCGGCGAAGATCCTGAAAGATCTCGGCGTCACCCGCGACAAATTGATGCAGGCGTTGCAACAAGTGCGAGGTTCGCAGCGCGTGACCGATCAAAACCCGGAAGGAAAATATCAGACGCTCGAAAAATACGGACGCGATCTGACCGAACTCGCGCGGCGCGGAAAGATCGATCCGGTCATCGGGCGCGACAACGAGATCCGGCGGATCATGCAGGTGCTGTCGCGCCGCACCAAAAATAATCCGGTGCTCATCGGCGATCCCGGTGTCGGCAAGACCGCGATCGTCGAAGGTCTCGCGCGCAGAATTATTTCCGGCGATGTCCCGGAGTCGTTGAAAAACAAAAAGCTAATCGCGATGGATATTGGCGCGATGGTCGCAGGCGCAAAGTTTCGTGGCGAATTCGAAGACCGGTTAAAAGCGTTTCTGAAAGAAGTGACCGATTCGCAGGGCCAGGTCATTTTGTTTATCGACGAGCTCCACACGATTGTCGGCGCCGGCGCGGCTGAAGGATCAGTCGATGCATCCAACATGTTGAAGCCGATGCTCGCGCGCGGCGAATTGCGCACCATCGGCGCGACCACGCTCGATGAATATCGCAAATACATCGAAAAGGATGCCGCGCTAGAACGGCGGTTTCAGCCGGTGATGGTGAATGAGCCAAGCGTGGAAGACACGATCGCAATTCTGCGCGGACTGAAAGAGCGCTACGAAGTGCATCACGGCGTTCGCATCACAGACGCCGCAATCGTTGCCGCAGCCGTTCTTTCGAATCGCTACATTAGTGATCGTTTTCTTCCCGACAAAGCGATCGATCTTGTCGATGAAGCTGCCTCGCGGTTGAAGATCGAGCTCGATTCGATGCCAACGGAGATCGACGTGATCGAGCGCGAGATCATGCAGCATGAGATGGAGAAACAGGCGCTCAAGAAAGAAAAAGATCCCGCCAGCAAAGAGCGATTGAAGAAGCTCGAGAAGGAATTGGCCGAACTGAAAGAAAAGTCCGGCGCGCTCAAAGCCGAATGGCAAAAGGAAAAGGCACTGCTCGATGAGCAGCGAAAATGGAAAGAAGAACTCGATCGGCTCCGCACCGAGCTCGAGCGTGCAACACGTCGCGGCGAACTGGCCAAGGCGAGCGAGCTTCAATACGGAAGAATTCCCGAGTTGGAGAAGAAACTGGCCGCGGTTGAGCAGGGGAGCGCACGCGCCTCGCGTGCTCCGTCCGGCGCCTCGCCGGGCGGCGGGGAAGATTCTTCGGCGGGGGCGCCGAAGACAGCCCGCGGGGGCGCGGGCGCTCCCCAGAGAAGATTGCTCCGCGAAGAAGTGACCGAGGAGGACATTGCCGAAGTTGTTTCGAGCTGGACGCACATCCCGGTCTCGCGATTGCAGGAAGGCGAACGCGAGAAACTGGTCAAACTCGAGGAGCATCTCCATCAGCGCGTTGTCGGTCAGGACGAAGCGATCAAAGCCGTTGCCAACGCGGTCCGCCGCGCCCGCGCCGGTTTGCAGGACCCGAATCGCCCGCTCGGTTCGTTTATTTTTCTCGGACCCACCGGTGTTGGTAAAACCGAGTTGTCGCGCGCGCTCGCGGAATTTTTGTTCGACGACGAGAACGCCATGATCCGGATCGACATGAGCGAGTACATGGAGAAACACACTGTCGCGCGATTGATCGGTGCGCCGCCCGGTTACGTTGGTTACGAAGAAGGCGGCCAGCTTTCCGAAGCGGTCCGGCGCCGGCCGTATTCGGTCATTCTCTTTGACGAAATCGAAAAAGCGCACCAGGACGTGTTCAACCTGCTCCTGCAAGTGCTCGACGACGGCCGGATCACTGACGGGCAGGGGAGAACGGTCGATTTCAAGAACACGGTCATCATCATGACCTCGAACATCGGTTCCCAATTCATTACCGAAGAAGAATCGCGGGAAGCGCGCTCGCGTCTGGTCATGGACGCGTTGCGACAGCATTTCCGGCCCGAGTTTCTCAACCGTGTGGATGAGATCGTCATTTTCGATCGATTGAGCGAGGATGACCTGAAGAAGATTGTTGAAATCCAACTGCGCGGTTTGTCGAAACGGCTCGGGCAACAAAAGATCACACTCGATCTGTCCGATTCAGCCAAAGCGTTACTCGCGCGCGAAGGCTACGATCCGGTTTACGGCGCGCGTCCGCTTCGTCGCACCATTCAAAAAGAAATTCTCGACCCGCTATCGATCAACATCCTCGAAGGAAAAGTCCGCGAAGGCCAAACCGTCAAGGTCGACGCCCGAAACGGCGCATTGTCATTTCGAACGTAGTCGAGAAATCTCTTACTGTTGGAAGGTCGTAATTATGGTTGCGCTAAACGTCGCATTTATTTAAATGCGCGTGCGGCTCGCGCCGCTTCAACTCGTTGATGCCGGATCGGCGGGCTTTTGTTGAGCTTTTACCTGTTGCTCGTAGGCTGCTTCGCCTTCTTGCACGTAACAACGGGTGAAGAACCGGTCGTGGTATTTGCCCCAGCCCTGCGCGAAGAGAAATTCGTGAGCTTGCTCTGGACTATAGTGACACTCGGCCATGCTTCGGCCTTCATCGCGCGCAGGCTTGGCGTCTTCCATCCCGAAAACAAAACATACGACAGCCTGTGATTTGGTAGGCACTGCCCGCTCTTTGTCTGTTCGCGGATCCGTTGCCGAAATATTACCAACAAAATGCCGGCTGTGTTCGTCGGGCTTGTACATTTCCATGGTTCGGTTTTTATCAAGGAGCGCTTGCTCTTCTTTGGTGAAATTATCCGCCTTGCTGGAGCTAAGCGTGATGAAGGCGGCCGCCATAATTAGCAACAGTCTGAGAGATCGTTTGTTCATGGAGAGATTTCGGCGCGGAGGGGAATTTCTTTCAGGGTATTTTTGTTGTAGAGGCGCTCGCCGCGGCGAGCGCCTGTCTATTAATTAGCTGCTTGAGAACAAGCACCTCTACAACCTGGTCGCGCCTATTGTGCTCAGGCGGCCATCACTTGCTTGAAGGCCGAGACAAACGATTCCATTTCCGATTTCTTTCCAATCGTCAAACGCATGTGATTCGGATAGGCGGGAAACAATCGGCCGACTCCAACGTTTTTGTCTTTCATCGCCTTGATGATCGGCACAACCGGTTTCTTGCAATCGAACATGATGAAGTTGGCCTGCGACGGAATTGATTTGTAACCCATTTTGTCGAGCTCGGTCAGCGTGAAGCTCTTCGCGTCGCTGTTCATCTTCTTTCCGTTTGTTACCTGACTGTCGTCATCCAGGCTCGCGCTCGCCGCGGCCAGCGCCATCACGTTGACGCTGTCCCACATTTGGAAGCCGTGCATTCGTTTGATGGTTTCCGGTTGGGCGACCCCATAACCGCAGCGCAATCCAGCCATGCCGTAAATTTTTGAGAACGTCCGCGCCACGATCAGGTTCGGATGATCTTTCACCAGCGGGATCACGCTCTCGTAATCCGGACTGTCGGCGTAATGGAAATAAGCCTCATCCACCAGGATCATCGTTTCAGGCGACGTCTTGGCGATGAATTCGTGCAGATCCGCCTTCGGCGTGATGCTCGCGGTCGGATTGTTCGGATTGCAGATGTAAATCAGACCTTTCTGCGCAGCCGCGCCCATTTTCGCGAGATCGTGATGGAAATCCGGAGTGAGCGGAACCTTCACGACTTCACCGCCGCAAGCTTTGGAGTATTCGAGAATCGCTTCGAAGGTTGGATCGGCGGAAATGAGCTTCCCCTCAGTCGGTCCGGTGAACGTTTCGGCGCACAGTTTCAAGATCTCACTCGAGCCGTCGCCGAGAACGATTTGCTCACGATTCACGTTGTTGATCTTCGCGATCTTGTCGATGAGCACGTCGTTCGCTCCATCGGGATAACGGTTGCAAACGCCGTGCGCGTTTTTCATCGCTTCGTGCGCTTTCGCGGACGGTCCGTAAGGATTTTCGTTCGCGCTTAGTCTGACAACCGAGCCGGTTGAGGCAGTTTTGGTTGCCGGTCGCTCCGTTGCTAGCGTGATTCGCGGGCGGACGACCGCGGCGGCGGCACCGACGCCGAGCAAGTGAGCAAATTTACGGCGAGAGATTGAGAGTGTGTTCATAGGAAGCTCCTCCAAGTTGATTTTGATGCTGACGGACAGCTAAGGCGAGCGTGAATTTTTGTAGCCACGGCGCTCTGTCGCCGTGTTTCTTTTCATAATTTCGCAGACGCCTCGACGGAGCAAGGCGGCTACAAGCGTTAGACCGGCGCTATAGGAACGCTACATTCAGCCGTGATCCTTGGGTTCCTGAAAGAACGACAGCGAAAACGGCTTAAGGCGCGGCCGTTTCCAAACGAATGGCTGAAGATAATTAAACGCAACGTGGCGTTCTTTGTCCGCTTGTCAGCGACGGATCAGGCCGAACTTCTCGATCAGATTCAGGTTTTTCTCGCCGAAAAGCGTTTCGAAGGTTGTGCCGGGCTGGAGATCAACGACGAAATTCTGGTGACGATTGCGGCGCAGGCTTGCCTTCTTCTGTTGCATCGAAGAACGGATTACTTCCCGCGTCTGCTCACGATTCTCGTTTATCCATCGACCTACCTGGTAGACGAACAACGCCCGGTTGAAGGTCCGGTTTGGGAGGAAGGAAAAATGTTTCGACTGGGCGAGACTGGTCGCACGATGGGATCAATGGTGCTCGCCTGGGACGCGGTGAAGGCTGGCGCGGCTGATCCTTCCGACGGCAAGAATGTTGTCCTGCATGAATTCGCCCATCAACTCGATTACGAGAATTTGGCCGCGGATGGCGCGCCGGAGCTGGCGACACGCGAACAACAAAAGTCATGGCGCGAAGTGATGCGGACTGAGTTTGCGTCGCTTCGCGCGGCTGATGATACCGGGATTCCGACCTTGCTCGACACTTATGGGGCGACGAATCCGGCGGAGTTTTTCGCCGTATCAATCGAAGCTTTTTTTGAGCGACCATCCGCGCTGCGTGCCCGTCATCCACCGCTCTACGCGGAGCTGCAACGCTATTTTAACCAAGACCCGATCGAGTATTCGGCCGAGCGCAGTATCCGGGGCGATAACGATTGAACAATTCCAACACGGAACTGTCTGATCAGGCACCATGGTTAAAATTATCGGAACAGCAGCTGTTGCAGTCGCGATGTTGATGACGTCGTCCGCGTTTGCGAAAGACAAATCAGGCGACATGGCGTGTTGCGCCAAGAAGGCGTCGAATCAGCAATCGTGTGCCAATCTCGCAAGCTTGAATCTGACCACCGATCAGAAGAGCAAGATCGAAGCGTGGCAGTCAGAATGCATGAAATCCGGTTGCACGAAGGAAAGCCGGCAAGCGTTTCTGAAGAAAGCGCAAGGCGTTCTGTCAGCGGATCAATACGCGAAGTTGAAAGCCGAGTGCAATAAATCGGCCAAGAAAGTGTAGCAAGGGCCTGTGGGCCGTTTCCGAAGCGCCACAGGCGCCTGGCTACAGTTCTAAATCTTTGAACGACATCGCGTAAGCGACTGTCTCACTTTGCACTATGACCAAATTCATTGCGTTGGTAGTGGCGGGAATGTTTGCAGCGGGCACGCTGTTCGCCGGAGAACACGGCGAGTGCACCAAGAAAGTCGGAAACACAGCGAAACCGGCATGCTCGGTTTCACTGGCGAGTCTCAATCTGACGCCTGAGCAAAAGACGAAGATGGACGCTGTGATGGAAGAGCATCACAAGGCCGGCTGCTCGGAAGCGAGCGAAGCCAAATACACGCAGGAGGCGAAAACCATCCTGACCAAAGAGCAGTTCGCCAAGTTCAAGGCGGAATGCAAAGGCGAGAAGGACAAAGCCAAGACAGAGACTTAATTTAGTTTGTAGCCGCGGGCCTATGGCCCGCCGCAACGGCCCGCAGGGCCGTGGCTACAACGCTTGACGAAAATCGCGTTCGCTTCACGGCGAACGCGATTTTTTTGTACTCTTTGTCATGTCGACTGAAAAGTAGGGGTGATTACGCTCCCAGCTAGTGCATCCAATAGCGCTGCCCATTAACGTTAGACGTTTGCCTCAACGCTTGAGCTTTTGAGGCAAGTGGATTGACGTCAATCGGTCCGACCCGGAGTGGTGTTGCGGGCGGTTCGGTGAACCGCCCCTACCTCAAAGCCGCTGTTGTTGACGACCGCGGCGTCGTGAAGCTCTAAAACGGCCGGCGCTGCTGAAGTCGGCGATGTCGACGTAATCGCTTGAGTTAGCAGATCGGCGAGACGCCATCCGGCCTTGTGCAATTCTTCGCGAACAGTTTTGGCCGACCAATCAGCGTAACCGACGTGGTCGGGCGCATTTTTCTCTCGCGCATTGCCGGCCATGACCGTGCGGTCCTGATCGACCGTTTGATGCACATTAATGAATTTGAGCCGCTCATGAGCCTCGCGCGCGACTGGCAAAATATCGTCGGCCCAGAATTCGCCATAATTCTTTAACGCAATATTGGCGGGCGCCCGCCAGTTCTGCGGTGGTTCTTTCACGAAACGATCGATCAATTGTCGCTTCGCCTGGCCGATCTTCCGGTAGCGCTCTTCTTTCGAGAGAGTCGGTGATAAGGGAGGCAGATTGGCCATAACAGCTTCGTAATCCCAAAAGCCGTGCAGTTTTAGTGGGCGATGCGCCATTTCCTCCGGAGTGCCGCGGATCAACCGGAGCGTGAGCGTGTTGCCGCCTTCGTCTTCGATGCCCGATTGATTTTTGTCGGGATCAACCGCTTGCCCGGTCTGATTAAAATATTCGGCGCCGACGTGCAGCGGCTGATGAATGTCGCCAACATAATGCGCGAGCAAAATTACCGCGACCGGCCTGGTAATTTTACGCGGATTATTCTCAAGGATTTCGCCGCGGAGGACATCGACGCAATAGGAAATCATATGGACGATGTCCCATTGGGTGCGGCCGGTCATGCCGTCGGAGTAGCGATGGACGTTGAGAATTGGCACATCGGTATAATGAAACCAATGGTGCGATGGAACCGGCGATTTCGAATCCTGCGTTGGCGGATTCGCCCGCCAGAAATCGCGGAGCTGTTTGTCGATCTTCGCGTGGTCGGCGTAATGCGGGAACGCGCTCAAGTCGTCGACACCGATCTTATCCCAGGCTTTTATTTCGTCCGGAATAAACGCGGCCTTTTCCAGCGTGATCCCGTCGATCAAGCCGCGGATCTTTTCTCCCGCCGCTGTGTTGGCAACGAGCTTGTCCGCGATTCCACCGACAATTTCATGTCCAGTCTCGCCGTAGCCGACGCAGCGAGAAACGAACACCATCAGCGTGAGAGCGAAGACGACGATGTCTTTCACGGCCTTTTAAGATCAGTTAAGCCAAAGCTGCGCGAATTTCCTCAACGCGGGCGCGCAGTTTGTCAAAATGCGAGCCGGACCAATAGACCTGGCCACAACCGGGGCAGCGGCGGAATTGCTCATAATGAATCCTGGTCAATGGCTCGAGCTGATCCAGGACCTCGGCTTTCTTTGCCGGTTCAAGCCGGGCATTGCAGCGAAGGCAGCGGGAAAATGGGATCAGGCTTGAGCCGAGAGCAAATCGGCGCAAAACCTCCAGGGTTTGCTCCAGCGGATCTTGTGAGCGCAAATAGTAGCCGTGACGCACCGCCGCATGCATTAAGAGGCGTCGGTCGCGGGTGAGGAGGGCGCGCTCTTCATCGCCGGCCGTCTTTACCAATTGTCGATCTTCGGCCGTGGGGTCGTAGGTGACGTCGATTCCGAGGAGCCGGATGTCACGGACAAGTTTTCCGAGATGACCGTCAGCGACAAACTTCTCGATATCGCGCACTTGCAATCGATCTTCTGGGAAAAGTGGGGAGTGCGTTTGGTTCGGTGGGTAAACATCGACCTCAACATCTTGCGTTAAAATTGCGGCAAAATCGAGCGGACGGCTGTCGACCAAAATCAAATCGACCTCCGTATGTGGAACGCCGCAGGCTTCGATTACGTCCTTGATCGAGGTTCTTTCGGATAGCTGTCGTTCGATCCTGGGCGTTTTCGATTTCAAAAAGAACGAAAGGTCGCCGTGAAACGTCAGCCGGATCGCGAATCGGCAACCCTTCCTGGCGGCGTCAGGGTTCACTAGACCAGCCCACTCAGTGAAACGCCGAAGAGAACCAAATTTCGTATTGGCGCGCATGCGATACGTAAGGCATGCCTTCGGGCAAATAGGCAATTACTCCAGTGCTGCGAAAGAACGATTGCACCTCGTTTGCGAGGCGTTGTGCTTCGGCTGCATCGCGGGTCGAAAAGTAGCGGATCTCAGAACTTTCCGTTGGAACATCCACATTCCCGGAAACGCTCTGAATTTCGACAACGTCGCAACCCAATTGCGTTAGCCGCCGCTTGAGATCTGCCGCCGCGCTCCTTTGCGATTCATTTGCCAATTGAAGGTAGACGTGAGGTTTGTCCCAAGTTTTCTCGGGCGGCCGACTGGGTTCGCCGGTGGCGACGTTTAATTTTGGCTGGGTTAGGCCTCCTTCCGGTGCCGCAATCTTTTTCAATTCTCTGAGCGTCTTGATGCGCCATTCGCCTTTGTCGCGCACTAACTCAATCGGCCCCTGCCAGTAAGCCTGATGATAATCCGCATCGGTCTCGCGAAATCGAACCGAAACGGTCGCTTTGTTTTCTCCATCGTTTGTCACGTTCATTTGGTCGACTTGAATTTCACGGGTCGAAGAAAACATCGCGCTGTATTTCTTGAACGACATCTCGGAGCGAAAGCCGGTCGACAGCAGGTTATAAGCGGCAGCCGGATCGCGCTCCGCGAAACAGCCAAAATAGCGTCTCAAGATGCCTGCCGGAGTCGCGGCGTCTGTGTGTTCCGGGGCGGATTGCTGAATTGTTCTCGTTGCCACGGCGGTTGGCGTTACCGAGAGCAAAGGCGCGGTTGCGCTCTGCGCCACCGATTCCGGCGAAACTGACAGCGCCGCGGTTGGCTTCGGCGCCGGCGTGGCCGGCGATGGCAATGAAGTGGATTGTGGCGCAGGCGCATTGGCGAATTTCTGGCTAACGAACCAGGTGAGCAAAATCGCGGCAACAACCAAAAGGCCGACGATAAGAAATTTGGATGTTCCGGGTCTCCCTTTCGTAGATGGGGGTGGAATTGCTGCAGCTGGTATTTGGCGAGGAGCCGCGGGCGTGATTGCTTCCGGCGGCGCAACGCACGCGGAGATTTGCTCGGCGATACGACTGACGGCGGCCTCGGCGGTTGCGGTTTCGGCCGAAAGCCACTGCACAGTCGCGAGAAGGTAATCCAGACTGCGCGACGGCTCGGACTGATCGAAACGGACCGGAACAATGTTTCGCTCGAATTTCAAGGCGCGTTCCACTTCCCGCAAAACGTGCGGTGAACTGTTTGAATTCATCGTGTAGACGAGCACGAAGCAGCTGCACTCTTGAATCGATCGCATGATCGCGTCGGCGTACGATCCTCCGGGAGGAATATCCCGCGGGGCGATCCAGCAATTTGTGCCGAGGTCCTCCAACGCCTTCAACAGCATCTCGGCAAAGCTCTTGTCCTTTTCCGAGTGACTGATAAAAACGCGGCCGGCCATTTCTGAGGATTGTCGCTACTCGTTAGCCAAAATCGTTCGACCGGTCGAGGGGAAAGCTTGCTTGATCGGTCAAATGCCAATTCGACTTTTAATCAGGACCTGACCGATCGCGTTCGCCCCATTGCACGTCGAACGAGACTCACGACGATCGCGATTGCGGTCGCGCAGGCGCATAGTTCGGCCAACCATTCGCCATGCAGTGCGTAAAAGGTGAGATGTCGATCTTGTCCGCCACCGGACGGACTCGCCGTGGCGAGCGGAACGTTCACTGAGCCGCTGAGCACACCTTCGGTAAAGGTGTTGCCGGTATCGTCCTGCAGAATCTGAGTGACCCGTCCGAACTCGTTGACGAAACAAGTGACGCCGGTGTTGGCGGCCCGGACCATCGGACGCCGATTTTCAACGCAGCGAAAAATGGCGTTGGCGAGATGTTGGCGCGAACCGGACGAATGCAAAAACCAGCCGTCGTTGGTCACATCGACCAGCAGATTCGCGCCGTTGAGCACAAATCGGCGGACGAGATCGCCGACGGTATCTTCGAAACAAATCAATGGCGCGACGCGGACATCCGTATTGGTCAAATTAAACACCGTGTGTTTAGTGCCGGCGGTAAAATCGCCCGGCACCCACGTGCTCGCGACAACGGCGAAAAGCGGAAACGAATGTCGCAGCGGAATGTATTCGCCAAATGGGACGAGGTGGATCTTGCGATAGATTTGCACCTGCTCGCCGCCGTTCGAGATGAGCACCGCTGCGTTGTAATCGTGGCTGTCTTCGGCATCGAGCGTGCCTAGCATTAAATCCGTTTTCATCGTCGCTGAAAAATCCGCGATGAAACGATAACTCTCCGAATTCTGATCGCGCACCGGATCGGGCATCGAGCTTTCCGGCCAAACCAGCAAATCTGGCGGCGGATTTGCGCCCAGCGCGATGTCGCTCAGTCGCCGAAAACGTTCGAAAACTTCG
>Ga0210410_10004285_pt1 | contig 12534 bp, 13 predicted proteins | sample IncBWC4MmetaG_FD_161058 | JGI IMG/M metagenome (GOLD analysis project Ga0210410, IMG submission 161058) | Forest soil microbial communities from Barre Woods Harvard Forest LTER site, Petersham, Massachusetts, United States - Inc-BW-C-4-M | ecosystem: Environmental > Terrestrial > Soil >... | reverse complement strand
TTGGCGTCATAACCTGAGGCAGGAGCCGGATGCGTTAGCAGCGCTCGTCCGGATCTGTGGAGGGGGTGATTAGTAATAGTCATTCCTACTCCGACTGGTTCGGGTATTGATGAGGTCGCGGTACGCCGTCAGCTCACGAATCAAGGGATCGACCTGACGCAAGCTCAGCGGCAGTTGCGGACCGCGCTCGAGATAGCGGCGGACAAACCGGTACTCGGGCACGCCCATTTCCAGGGCGGCGGCGCAAGCGTTCTCGACGGTTGCCGCACCGTGCTTCTTGGCTAATCCGAGCACCCCGAGAATGCGGCGCATGGCCGGCTCTCCGTGCGCGCGATGCATCGTATGACAGATCTCGCCGATGTGAGGCCCGGCTTGCTCGGCGCGCCACAAAACCCTGCTGGTGCTCAGCGGCGTCTGCTTCGGATTATCGTCGGGATGGATGCGATGGCGGCCGCGTTGCTGGCGCAAATGTTCGCGTAGCAACTGACCCGTGCGCGGGTGAAGGAGACGAACGCAACGGTCGTCCCATTGCACTTTGATGCGGTGTCCGATCCAGCCTGGCGGCACGCTATAGTAGGCCGCCTCGACCTCGACACAGCCGTCCAGGTGCACCGTGCGCTCGCCAGGATGGTAATAGCGGAACGGCTCCAGGGGCAGAGGCAGCAGCGCCGGGCGCTCTTCGGCGAACATGGCGGCGACCTGCCGTTTGGTCGTGCCGTGAATGCGCGTATCGGCCCAGCGCTCTTCCCAGTGATCCAGGTAACTTTGCGCTTCCTCCAGGCTGGCGAAGCGCTGTCCTTTCAGCGGGGTTTTCTGCGCATGGCCTACGCCGGATTCCACTTTCCCTTTGCGATCTGGGTCGCGGACCCGGCAGGGCAGCGCCACCGCGCCATAGTGCGCCAGCACATCCGCGAAGAGCGGATTGAGAGTCGGATCGTAGATGTCGGGGCTGAGCACCCCTTCGCGGAGATTGTCGAGGACTACGACCTGCGTCGCGCCGCCGAGCCGGCGGAATGCTTTCTCGTGCAGCTCGGCCCAGGTCCGAGTGCTGGAGCGGAACACAAGCAGGCGCACGGCTTTGCGGCTATAGCCGAGGGTCATCACGAACAGGCGGGTGCGGCGATACTTGCCGCTGTCCGGATCGCGCACCATCGGCCCCGTGCCGTAATCAACCTGGGCTTCTTCGCCTGGCGCCGTGACGATGATGCCGCAAGCTTCCCGAGTCTGCGATCCACGCAGCTTGCGGACGAAACGCTTGACGCTCTGGTAACTGCCGCTGAAGCCAGAGTCGGAAACCAGGTCCTGCCAGATCGCCATCGCATTGCGGCCCCGCGCCAGCCCCGACTCGATCACGTCGCGAAAGGCTTCGCAGGCGCTGGCTATCGACCTCCGAGTCGGATCGTTGGATGACTTTGCCTCTGGTCCTCTACTGGCTTCCTGGCTAGGGTCGGTGGTCACCTCAATGGCCGGTTTTGCCGACGCCTGCCGTCCCCGGCGCCCCCGTGGTGCCACCGCCACTCCAGCCTCTGTGAGGTAGTCACTTGCCGTTTCTCGCCGCACACCAGTGGCTCGCTCGATCCGCCGCAACGACCATCCGAGCCGCCCCAGTGTAAGGATTTGCTGTCTCTTTTCTTCGCTCAAAACGTTGCTCATAGCCACCGAGGCTACACTGCCTCGTGTCGCTGTCAACGTCCCGAACGACGATTTTTAATGGCCGGTTTTCAGGTGACCTTTAATGGCGGTTTTGGGTGACCCCCAAGGGTACGATAACGTACCCTTATGTTTAGCGACGCAAGGGGCGTGATCGCCATTCGCTTTTCCTCGTAGCGGCGCGACCCTTGGCCAATTTCTGAGTAGGACTTTGACCTCGGCTTCATTCTGTCGCGGTACATAAGGCGCGTTATCGGCACGACGTACCGAATACCTCTCTCATCGCCGCTGTCCTAACTGAGGTGAAGCTCGGCTGGTGCTGGGGTCAGATTCTTTGAGCGTTAGGGAAAAGGGGTCAGGCTTGACATATTGAGATTCAGGTCACTTCTGTTCTAAGCGCCGCCTCAAGCTTCGCAACCTCAGGATTCTCTTTCTCTCTCAACCGCGCAGCGTCTATTCGCCTGGTCACCGCTGATGGGTCCACACCCAAAGCCGCCGCGAGATCCCGGCCTCGTATGCCGTTTCGTCTTCCAAGAACGATGACCGCCTTCTTTATTGCTACTGTTCCCCTCCTCTTGCTGTTGCTGCATAACTCCTCTCGCTTCAAACCGCTCACCCCCTCAGCGACCCTAAGCAATTCATCAATGGTGACTCTAATGGGCTGGGCGAGCGTGCCACGGTGTTCCCCGGCTCGATGCGTCACCTCCTTCAGAAACCCTTCGCCGCCCAGCACTCGGCCCTCCACTGTTGGATAATATTCTTGACGACTCCTGTGGCCCACCCCCGCCTCAACAAACCGCTGGTAGACTTCTACGGCGCGCTTCCTAGTACCGCCAAAATGGCGCAGCACCGGCTCGGCGTCTACGAGACCGCTCGCATCCATCCCGAGATACGCGCGATGCCCGCTGAATTCATACTCATCCGCCCGTGTCACCATCTTTGCCCGCATGGGATTCAAGTGGATGTATCGCACCAACTCGCCAAGATACTGGTCGGACTGGCAAAATATTGATTTGTAGCCTCCCTGGAACACGTGCCCGGTCTTCTTATAGTTGCGATTGTGATACTGGCTGTAACTTGTGAGCAAACGTTGCATGATTCGACTGATTGGATCGTCGCGCATCTCGACCAGCAAATGGATATGGTTTGGCATCAGGCAGTACGCGTACAGGTAGAATGGAAGCTTAGATTTCTGAGTCTGCAGGGTGGTGGCGAACTTGATATAGTCGACTCGGGAACGGAAGACTCTCTTGCGGTTATTGCCGCGGGAGATGATGTGATAAAGGCATCCTGGTATTTCGATCCGAGGTTTCCTGGGCTAGTAGCGAGATGCTATCCCCAACCGCGGTCAAGTGTCAATGCAAATGTCAATATGTCAAGCCTGACCCCCTATCCCTATCCGTAGAAAGCCCGAATTGTCTATCTGGATTATTGTCTTTTCTCAAGCGATCAACCTTATCCAGAGTGTTCTCAAAGTCTTCCTTTACGTACTTCGTTGCTGTTTCTTTATGATATTCTCTAGTGACAAACCTCTCTAACATGGGCCGTGCGAATCGCTGAGAGTGTTCAGCATATTCGCGAATTTGGCGAGCTACGGATTCGGAACGCGCTAATGTGACAACGAACCCTTGGAGGACAGCCTAATTTCTTGAGTGTTCCAGTCGCGTGGTCCAATCACTAGCTGCACAGAAGGTCGAAGTGGAATCCGATGAGGAGTAACAATACACTGCCAAGTCGAATTATGTTTTCGATGTTTTGTCTCTCAAGGACCCACGCGAAGGGCACGATGAGAAATGAGTCAATGAATACAGCAAGGATGGAGGCTGGTATGGCTGCGATATAAATCACCGCGACAATTAGAATGCCAGCGGTGAGTGCCATGCAAGTGAAGAAGAAATACGCCAGCAGGCCCCAAGAGAAGCCACCGAAGGAGGACCAAGGTGTTTTGGCCAGCCCAATAGTGATCCAAACGGTGAAAAGAAACCCCAAGCACAGAAGAAGATGTTGACCCACAAAACGACTCAGCTTGGATCGCGATTTCCTGTGAAGCGTGTGGGTGGTTGTTCGATGTCTCGGCCCAGAGAAGAAGCTCTGCACCATCTTTTTCAGACGCTCCTTGGCTGATTGGGATGTCACATGCAACGATTTACCGAAGGCGCGGAGTCTTTCGGGTCCAATGATTTCAGTGAGAATTGAGCAGGCCGCAAAAAACTCCATAAACTTGCCGATTCTGCCCCACCACAGCATTGAGATACCCCATAGCCTTAAGTGCTCCGTGTGCTCGCCCGAGAACCAAACAGACCACGCTTGAAGATAATCACTCATGACAGCTTCATTCCCATTACCCTTAAATGCGCTGGCGAAGCCCTTGGATCAGCGTCCATGGCTGGCGTGCGACACTTTAGTCTAGCACTCCGCTGTTGTCAAACTCTGCTGGATGCGAACCATGGTGTCGATCTCGCTGAATGACAGCGCGGTCGGCCCCGTCTAGATCTCCCTCTTTGCGTTCTTATAAGGTAGGCGGGCAAAGGACTAAAGCTCTCTCTCCGTCGAGGATTTGAGGCCAACCTTGGCAGAACTCCTCCGCCCTACGATCGGGATCTCATATTGCTATATCGCTTCCAGGGTCAATTGACATGGCTAATTTGCTGGCCTCAATATTTGTTCCTTACAACCTAATTGGGCGGAGAGGTCAGGCGTCCGACAGAGAAAACCCTGCGGGCTATCGCGCAGGGGCTCGCGATCCCGAAGGAAGAAATACTGCGGGTTGCTCGGGGGGCGCGACTGGCAGACTCGTGGACGGCCCGGGGAGCTTCGCAGACGATGGGGAAGAATATCAGCAGTCCGGAATTGACGGAAGCAGTGAAGATTCTGGCGGGAATGGAGAAATCGGAAGTCAGAAGACTGGTCACTCAGTTGAAGCGGGGAGAGGGTCGCCGCGGTGGTTTCAAAGAGAAAGGATGAGGAAGATATGAATCTCAGGGGAGTGACGATGGCTTTCGTCGCTACGGTCCTATTCGCCGTTGTAGTGGTTGGTTCGGTTCCGGCTCAAACCAATGACATTCGCAAGATTGATTTCAAAAGCTATACGTTTGAGTCACCGATGTGTGCGCAGGCGTTCAAGACCCCGTCGAGAATTAGAGTGACGGAAGGTGTATTCCGAAGAAATGACGTGAGCTATCAGGTGGGAAGCTACAAAATGGAGGGTGAAACGTACGCGGATCTCTTGGGCGACGGGAAGGAAGAGGCGATTGTGCCGATGTCGTGTGAGTTGCAAGGAGCAAACGATTGGCTGAACGAGATCCTGATATATGGAATGGGGACTTCAGGGCCGGTGTTATTGGCGAGACTTGATGAAGATAGACTGAGACGTGATTATCGCAGGTATTACCCGGTAAGCGACATTTGGTCTTCTGTGTGGAGTCTTAAAGTCCAAGGGAGAACTATTGAGCTAGAGAAAAACGCAGATGGTCCCCATTGCTGCCCGAAGTGGAAAGTGCGAATGAGTTACGGTTGGAACGGTAGGACATTTGTCATTGCTGGAAAGCCGGGCCGGAGACCGGCGGGATAGATCGATGCGATCGGCGAGTATAAGGAACTTCTTCTCCTTGGTGCGTCCTGGTCTGTTCGGCTCTGACCGCCTCAATCGCTGTTCTGAACCAAGTAAGGCAGCGCAATAGGTCAAGGAAAAAGACCAAACGTACTAATGCACTATCGTATCGCGTGCGGGATGTCTGGGCTCAACACAGCAGGATTCCGACCTCAATGTATAGGCTCTATGTCCAATCCAAAGCATCTATCTTTGCGATTTGACTGATAAAGCTGAACAGGCTTCGCCCGTCCCTCAATCCAACCGCGGACGGTTGACTTGTCCCCGTCAGACATTAGACATCCAAAAATAATGCCGGTGAGGAGCTCAGGCGGGTACTGATACTCTCCAGGGCGCCGGGTCCATCCGTCCGACTGAATGTCCACAACCCGCCACTCAGCCTCATACTCCCAGCGCTTAGACTTCGTGAGGAGGAAGGCATCGAACTTATCTACCGGTGCGCCAGAAAAGAGATTATATACGGGATACATGTCGCTATATTTAACAGGTCTCGCCTCACCAAACAATGATGTCTTGTCAGAACAATCAAACTCTAAACAAAACCCCCTGTGGCCGTCACTATAGTGGGACCACATAAGAATGTCATCATTGGTCTCAGCGAGGCAGTAAACCGCGAGCCGTTCTACAACTGACGCTTGCGTGACCCTTAGCCACTTGTCACGCGTTGTGTCGTCCCTAAATTTGGCTAGGTTGTCTCGTACCCACCTCGACAGATCAGGTTCCGTGGATATGCCCCTCAAGTGGGCCATACGCGTAAGGAACTTCTGATAGTCCTCCTCAGTTCCCTTCGTGTCCGGATAAATGTGCCCTTCGAATGGATCATTGAAGTCCGCTGGGGAGGCAAAGAAGATGGAATTGTTTAGGAAAAACGCCTCCGAGTGTTCGTCAATCCGCCTGTACTTATAGAGTCGCGAAGGTGCCATTGTTATCTCCATTGTTGCCGTTGAAAGGAAACCCCACGATTACGTCGCGCAGAACGGATGGCCTGGCATCCGCTGTCTGCTGAGGCTCGAAGATGATCCCGACATCGCAGATTCCACGGTTCATATTATACACCCTCAGTTCACTCCTTTATGGGACCCGAATCGAGGAAGTCGTCTGGCGACGAAATGAGCAGCTACCTAAGCTTCAGGCGTCTTCCGGTCCCTCTGGAGTTTATGTGAGGCCAATCTTGTTTATGTCGGTGGGGACGGCCGGTGGGGACATAAGAAAAGGCCACCAGATGGTGGCCGTAACTTATTGATTCCGAATGAGCCGTGCAGGGCTCGAACCTGCGACCCGCTGATTAAGAGTCAGCTGCTCTACCAACTGAGCTAACGGCCCGATGTCAAACTAACAAGGCCCAAACAGGCTGCTTATCGAAAGCAGCCCTCTGAACTCCATCATTCTACCAAACGAATTCGCCTGAAATCAATCAACCCGGAAAGGCGGGCAGAGAAGCTGGCTCGACCGCACGCAGGACATGGCGGTAGCGCGAGATGTCGAGCCCAGAAAAGCGGGCCAGGTCGAGCCCGGCAAAGATGTCTCGCTCCATCAGGTGTCGTCCTTTATCAGTGGCCCGCCGCTCCCCTTTTGATACCGCACTTGGAGCTGTAGTGATATGGGATCTTGACAAATAGCTATCTAAGAGATTATCATTGACGATGAATCGACGCGGAGTTCTGCGATATGACAGTAGATTCAGTGCCTTATCTCGATTTCTCTGCTGCGATATCTGCGGGCGCAGTGTCTATTTGCGCAAAATGTAATACCCAAGCCGCATCGAATCCAATAAGTTACGTATCTCCCGCACATAGTATTTCCAACTCTTTTCTTTTCCTTACATTTACTATCATATCCTTACATTCTACCGCCGCCGAACCGCCATTTTTTGCGAAAATTCGACGGTTTGCCTGGCCAGAGCCTCCACTCGACGGAGGTTCGACAGAAAACATGAGTAAATTTGCTCTAAAGATGGCCAAATTTGGTCGTGGCGGCAGCACGACGGTCGCGGTATGTTTTTCTGTCGGGAGTCACAAATACCGTGAGTTCCGGCACACATCGGTTTGTTTCCAGGCAGATAAGCCCTGAGCGCTCAGGCGCTGCCCAGGTCTTTGACAACTGAAGAGTTCATACCAGTCGCTCGGCTATCGGGGCTGTTGTCGATAGGTAAACGTCTGAGCCCACAGGCGATAGTATCACCAGTGGCTCAGGCCCATGACCGTCAACCTCAGCCCCGGCACATTTTCCTGCAAGGGGGTATGTCGCTTTTCCCCCATAACCCCCTTGTCCTTCAGTAGGATAGCTCGCTCTGTTTTCTGCCGGACTTGCAAAAGATTGCATCTCAGAGGCTCCGAATCGGCCAATTTCGCGAAAATTCGAGGGTCTGGCAGCGCAAAACCTCTCGAGTGCGGGACATGGAAGCCATTTTCGGGCACTTCCAGGGGGTCAAGCGGGGGTCAAGCCGCCATTTCCTTACCCCTAGTTTATCTATGCAAAGTCGCAGCTCTCCAGATCGCAGCACCCCAGGAGAGTGCTGGAACAATTTACTAACGCCACTTGCCGGGTTGCCGAAGATTCAGTATAAACAAGAGCGGTCTTTGGATGTCTGGCCAAAGACCGAAGACGACCTGAATGGCCGCTGGTTCCGGAACCTGCTCGGGGTCTGGAATAAATCGTGGACGACTTGTGATTACGTAGGATGACTGGGCATTGCCGCCAGATCGGAGGAGCCGGTGAGTTTTTCCGTCGGGGTCGGCCTCACCAATGACTGCAACCTTGCGTGCGCGCACTGCTATCGAGATACCGCCGCAATAAATAGCCTCTCGCTCGACCAGATAAGGGTGCTGTGCGACAGCCTTCCGGTGCGGGCCATCAATCTGGGCACGGGTGAAAACGCGCTGCACCCGCAATTCCGTGAGATCCTGGCCTACCTGAATGAGCGGGGAATAAAAACCACCATCACCTCCAATGGATACAGCGTAAGCGCTCTCTCGGACGACGAGCTGCGACGGTTTCAGGACGTCGAGTTTTCAATTGATTTTCCTTCCGAGGCGGAACAAGACCGCTTTCGCGGAGAGGGCAACTGGAGCCTGATATTCGGCCAGATCGACAGGTGCCGCCGCCTGAATGTCAACGTGACAATAACAGCGGTGATGATGAGCATCAACTACGAGGGGCTGCCTCTTCTCGCCCAGATCGCCGTAGATCACGGGGCCCTGCTGCGCGTAAATGCCTATCAGCCCGTGAAGACTGATGCTTTCACACTCTCGTATGAACAGTTCTGGGACGGGTATCGAGGACTACTAGAGCAATCGGAGCTGCTGATTTGCAATGAGCCGATCGTCCGCGCAGTCCTGGGGCTTTCCGGCGGCCGCTGCGGCTGCGGGACCGATACCGTCCGTGTTACCCCTCGGGGCGAAGTACTCCCGTGCGTCTACTGGCCGGACAGAACCCTGACCTTGCAGGACCTGTCGCGCCTGGGAGCGGAAATAGTTCAAAGCGAGACGTTCGGCCAGCTTGCCACTCTGCCGGAATTCTGCCGCGAGTGCGAATTTTCGGAAACGTGCGGCGGAGGGTGCCCCGGACGACGGATGTTGCGCGGGCGATTGGACCAGCCCGACGAGTATTGCCCGTTTACCCGCGGTGACACCATTCCGCTCAAATACCGGACCGGAACGCCCAGGGACATGCCAAAAGCCGCCAGCGCCTGCACTACTATCGTCTCGGGCTTGAGGTCCGACGCTCAGGAGAGAGAATGAAGACAAACCCCTTCTCAGACACTTTTGAGTTCCTGATGACTGGCACGTGGCCCATCTACGTTCTGTGGGTGCTGATACTGCTCAGCGTAGCGGTGGCGCTTTACAATCTGCGCCGCGACCCGGCGCAACGCACAGCCAGGAACGTTTGGATGTGGATGGCGCGGCTGATCATGGGCGCAATGTGGTGGCAGCAATCGCTTTGGAAGATGCCTCCCTACTACACCGACAACCCGGGCGTCGAAGATAGCGGACTGCGTCACTGGATCGGAGAAATGGTCAACAATGCGGCCTTCGGCCTGCAGTCGTCATTTGTTCAGAAAGTCGTGCAGCCCCACTTTCAGTTGTTTGCTCCCCAGGTGTACGGCATTGAAGTAATAATTGCGGTCTCGCTCACGCTTGGTCTCCTCGGACGGTTGGGCGGTTTGTTGGGCACGTTGATGGCTATCAACTTGTGGCTTGGGCTCTATAGAGCTTCGTATGAATGGCCCTGGACTTATTTTTTCATGGTGCTGATGATGGGCACGTTCACTGTCTTTCAAGCCGGCCGCAGCCTCGGCTTCGATGCGATTCTGGTGCGAAGCTGGGAAGGCAGACGTCAGATGGGCATTGTGAAGCGGGTGGTGAAGCTTCTGGTTTGACGGGACTCAGGCGAAGGCGGCATGCCGGGTACCACACGCTACTTGTGAACCGCTTCGTACACCACCATTCGTGAAACGGGACGCCCGCCTTCTTCCTCTTCCGGCGCGTAGACCCGATGGGTCTCCACATCCACGGCGATGCTGTGGACACGCCTTTGAACGCGGAAGTCCTCGAGCTTCCTGTAATGGGTGGGATCATCCTGTGAGAAGACGGCGATTGCGCCGCTAGAACAGGCGACGTAGATGCGCTTCAGCCCCGGATCATATTTGATGACGTCTCCGCCCGGCGGATTCGGCAGATGGGCGATGGGCTTATTCGCGTCCAGGTCAAACACCGTCATCTGATTGTTGCCCTCGCATTCAAGAAACGCCCGGTGGTTTTCCGGATCGAGCGCCATTCCATGATTCCCTTTACACTCGCCTACCGGGTAACGTCCTACCACGGTGTCGGTAGCCGGATCGATCACCGCAAAGATGTTCTGGTCCTGCAGGTTGAGGTATACCTTGCGGGCAACGGGATCGTACTGAGGCATTCCGGTCTCGCTGTCAAAATGGAGCGTCTTGACGATCTGGTCCTGCAGCACGTCGACTATCGCTTCCGCGCGTCCGCGTTCGTCCGAAACATAGAGTTTGTGGAAGGGCTCGGCGTAGGCGCTGCCGTCCGGTTTGGCCTCGGTCGGCAACTTCTTGATTACTTTCATCTCGTCCAGAGAGATCACTCCGATCTTATTCTCGTGCCAATCCGACGTGTAAACCTTGTTGACGTCCGGAGCGTACTCGACGCCCTCGACTCCGGGCACATCGGGGATCGCTTTCACGAGCTGGTTGGTGCGCAGATCGATGACGTAAAGAATGCCCGCGCCCAGGTGAGCGGAAAGCAAGTAGTGGTGCTTATAATCTATCGTGAGATAGTCGAAGCGCTTGCCCGGAGGGCCCGGAAGGTCAAACGAATGGATCTGCTTAAGCGTGTGACCCTCATCGCTGATCGCCGGCGTTTGACCCTCAACGGTCTTCTTCGGGATTTCACCTTCATCAGTCCGCTTCGGAGCTTGTGCGTGACAACCGGGAACGACCGACAGCAATGCCACAACACAGCACCAGCATTTCCAGTGGAACGACCATTGACCTCGGTACGACGGGAGCATGTGCCACTTAAGCATTAGTTGAACCCTCCTCTCGAGCTGCTTTCTTTTGCGGCTACAAACCAATTCTTAGCATAACCAGATGAGAGAGCTATGAGAATATGGTTAAATTCTTCTCATTACATGATCCGGATCGACCTAGCACCGGCATCCGAGAGTTGGGCTAAGCGCTCGGCCGGGAGTACCGGAGCCGGGGAACAGTTTAGTTCTCGGGATAGCTGATCTTCCGACCAAGGGGCGGCGCAGCGTAGCTGGGTACACGGAGGACCGCCCCTACAGATCGTCGCGAATTTAGACCAAGACCGCTAAGGGGAAGGCGTGGGTTGCTTGACCGTCACTTTGGTTCCATCTCTCAACTCGTCGGTCCCACGCACGGCTACCACATCGCCTTCGGCCAGATCGCCGAACACCTCAACCAGGTCCCCCATAACCGTACCGCGCTTCACGTCCACCCACTCGGCCTTGTCGTCGCGGATGCGGATAACAAACGTCCGCTCGGTCGTTGTCGCGATCGCCGAGGGAGGAACGAACTGGGAAGGATAGGTCCTGCTATTGGGCCATACCACCTCGGCATACATGCCGGGCGCAAGCCGGCCGCTCGAGTTGAGGACGTCCAATTCGACCGGCATCGTTCTGGTTTTCGCATCCAGCGAGTGCGCGATTCGCTGCAGCTTGCCGCTGAATGTTTCTCCCGGATACGCGGTCACGGTGAAGTTCAGGCTGTTGCCCTCTGCCATTCCGCCCACGTCTGCTTCGGGCACGTAGATGACCAGGCGCAACTCTCGGACCTGCCTCACTCGTAACATAGGCATGTTTCCGGACGGTCCCACAAGGCTGCCCTTGTGAACATTGCGCTCGGTGATAACGCCGTCGAATGGAGCCGTGATTCGCAGATAAGCCTCGATGTCGCTTACCGATCGCGCATTTTCGCTGGCGGCCTTTTCGTTCTCGGTCAACGCCTGCACCTGGGCGCGAGCCGCTTTTTCGTTCTCTTGATACAATCGAACCCTCGCCCGATCGGCTTCCACGGTCCTCTCGGCGGTTTCCAGATCGTTGCCTGCCACAACGCCCGGAGTAGCGGCGGCAGCCTTGAGATGTTTGTAAGTCGCATCGTCCGCCGCCAACTTCGCCGCCGCCTCCAGCTTTTGCGCTTGAGTGCTTTGAACCCTCGCCTCGCCCTCTATCCGCTGCGAGGAAGCGCCCTGGGCTTTGGCCGCCGCTTCACTGCGCTGAGCGGCGAGTTCGGGCGCGGACATGCGGCATATCAACTGGCCCTGCTTGACGACGCTGCCCCGGTCCACCCCAATCCATTCCACGAAACCCGGCACCTTTGGATAGATCGCGACGTCCTGATAGGCCTGTAGCTCGCCCGGCAGCCGAATCTGCCGGCTCAATTCCTGTGAGACCACTTTTGTGACGGTTACCGCCGGGACCGGCGCTTGCGATTGCGAGGGCTGTTGACTCGCCTTCTGGGAGCAAGCCGCCAGCAGGCTCCAAAGGATGATCGCTGCAGCGGCCGTTGCTATTGCGGCGGTGTTTATTAATTTCTTCGGAGTCATCTCTCGCCTTCCCGCTCAGCTCTGGATTTCAGAATCGTCAGGATGAATGGATACCGAACCGCGGCCTGCCCGGCGCTGGACCATGGCGAAGACCAAGGGCAGAACCGTTAGTACCGCTACAGTAGAGGCCACAAGGCCTCCGATGACGGCCCGGCCGAGGGGCGCGGTTTGCTCGCCGCCTTCGCCGAGCGCAAG
>Ga0210410_10004284_pt1 | contig 12534 bp, 8 predicted proteins | sample IncBWC4MmetaG_FD_161058 | JGI IMG/M metagenome (GOLD analysis project Ga0210410, IMG submission 161058) | Forest soil microbial communities from Barre Woods Harvard Forest LTER site, Petersham, Massachusetts, United States - Inc-BW-C-4-M | ecosystem: Environmental > Terrestrial > Soil >... | reverse complement strand
ATACACCACAAAAGGAGTTCGGCGATCTGACCGGTCTAAGCAGTTTGCCGAAGGTGAATGTGGAAGCATCGATGGCATTGATTGTCGGTGTCGCATCTCCGGACCAGCCGCTGATGAGCCATGTGGTGGTGAAAAATCCCAGCACCAGCGTGGCGTTCATGGTGCATCTGAGGTTGACCAATGGAAAGGGCGGAGAAGATATCGTACCGCTGACCTGGGAAGACAACTATTTTTCGCTCCTACCCGGCGAAAAGCGCGAGGTCAACTTGGAATATCCAGGACCCGGAGTTCAAGGCAAGAAGGCGGTGCTGGAAGTGGATGGTTTCAATGTCAACCCGCTAACGATTCAATGAAGGGTTCGGATAAACCGGGGCCTGAAGCGCCGGGGAACAAACGAATTATGGCAGTAGTGCTCAGGCAAGTGCTTGCAAATGGGCGAACCCGGCGCTTCGGAGAAGTTCGGTGAAGCGTGGGTCGGAGCGGATACCGTCGTAGACGGGGTCCACTTTCAAAAAGACGGTCCAAAACGAGCGTTCTTCAATGCCTTTGCGCAGGCAGTCGAAAGCTTCATCGATCTCGCCGAGGCCTAGATGGATGCGCGCGATCAAGGGTGAGGCCTGGTAGCGGCCTTCGGGAATTTTTTTCAGCTCTCCCAGAATCCCTCGGGCTTGTTCCGGATTTCCACTCAGCGCGTAGGCATGCGCGAGTGCGGGAAGGGCTTCGCGATTTCCGGTGAGTTGGACGGCCCGTTCGAACGCGGAAATCGCTTCCTCGAACATTTCCATCTGGATGTAAGCGCGGCCGAGATTGAACAACGCAGGGGAGAAGCGCGGCTCCTGCTCGATCAGCGCAAGCAGGTGCTCGATGGCGCGGTCAAACTGCCGTCCATAGAAAAATGGATCGGCAGCATTCATCGTGAGCATCGGCGAGAGTGGATCGAGTTCCCGTCCGCGCCGCTGTTCCGCGTGCGCGTCCTCGAAACGTCCCATGGCGTTCAGGTAAGACGCATACCACTGGTGTGCGGCGGAATAACTAGGGTTCAAGTCGATGGCGCGAAGAAATTCCTCTTCGGCGCCTTTCCAATCCCACTCGTACCAGAATTTCACCAAGCCCAGCGAGGCATGCGGCTCGCTGAGAGTTCCGTCGATCTCGATCGCGCGCGCGGCAGCAGCCTTGGCCCGAGAGCCAGCGTCGTGGGGCGCGAGGGCGCCAAACCAGCAGAGCATGGCGGAGCAATCGGCGATGCCGGAGAGGGAACGCGCGCAGGCCGGTTCGATGGACAGGGCGGTTTCAAACGAAGTGATGGCTTTCTTCAACGCGACTTCCGATCTTTGCCCAAAGTAAAAGCGGCCGCGAAGGTAGGACTCATGAGCCGTGGCGTCGAAGACCACCGACTTTGATGGGTCCTCTGGCAGCAATTCAATGGCTAGGGCCTTGCCTATTTGGCGGGCGACGTCGGATTGAACGTTTAAAACATCCCGCAAGTCACGGTCGTAGCTGGCCGACCAGAGATGTGTTTGCTCCTGGGCTTCGATGAGCTGGGCCATGATGCGAACACGCTTGCCTTCGCGGCGCAGGCTGCCCTCCAGCACGTAGTCTACTTTCAGCTCATCGGCGATCGTGCCGATGGATTTATTCGTGCTGCGGTACTGCATGGAAGAGGTTCGCGCAATCACGCCAAGCCGTTTGGGGCTCAGTTGTCCGAGGTGCGAGATCATCTCCTCGGTCAGACCATCGGCGAAATACTCCTGTTCGGGAGAACCGTTGAGATTCTCAAACGGCAAGACGGCCAGCATTTTTTTGCCCGTGGGCGAGACGTGGCGCTTGGCTTTTTCCAGCGGTGCGATGAAGCGATAACCCAGCCGCGGTAAGGTTTCGACGTAACGGGGGCTCTGCGCGGAATCTCCCAGCAATTCGCGGAGTTTGTTTACAGCAGTGTTGAGGCTATGTTCAAACCCGACGTGCGTGTCCGGCCAGAGCCGCTTTCGAAGGGAGTGGCGAGTAACCACCTGACCGGCGCGCTCCAGCAGCAATTCGAGCACTTGGAATGGCTTTTCTTCCAGGCGAAGACGAGTGCCCTGCTTGCGCAGTTCGCGCGATTCGAAATCCACTTCGAAAATACCAAACCGCACCTTTTGTGGCGCGCTTCGTATTTCACTCACGGCATGAACTTTTGACGCGTTCGAAGCAAGTTGCCCCGTAGAAGTTGTAGCTACGCTCATCTTGGTCGTTACCTTTCTTTCTAAGTCTTTCCCGGTGAAGGTCCTGTAAGTTTAGAGAGACTTGTCTCGCCCCTTATTTATTCCCGCCACCAAGACTGCATCCAACTCCGCAGAACGATTAGGCATACGAGTTGACAGCTGCCTGAAATCATAATGAGGAGCATTTTCGATCCATGCATAGAGTTCTCACTTCTCTCCTGGTATTAGTTTGCCTGTGTCTGGTTTCGCTGGCATCCGCAAACGCCCAAACGAACAGCTACAAACAGACCAATTTGGTATCTGATACGACGGGCATGGCCCCCGTCATCGATTCCAATTTGGTCAATCCCTGGGGGATCTGCATTATTCCGGGGGATCCGTTCTGGATTTCCGACAACGCCAGCGCCGCGGGTGTGACGTCTCTCTATACTAAGAGCGGCGCCATGATGGGGTCGTTTGTCGTCGCGCCGCCGAGGGGCAGTTCTAATCCCGCGACACCAACAGGATGCGTAGGCAATGCCAATGGCGGATTCGGTCTCGGCGGCACCAGCAGCATGTTCATCTTTGACACGGAAGATGGAACCATTTCCGGCTGGACGGGCGGGGCATCCTCGATTCTTGCGGTCGATAATTCCACCACTCCATCAGCGGCCCTCGGCGCCGTGTATAAGGGCCTCGCGCTGCTCACCACCAGCCAAGCTTCCATGCTGCTGGCCACCAACTTCCGTTCCGGCAAAGTGGAAGTGTACGACTCTAGTTTCACGCCCATCACTCTGAGCGGAACCTTCACGGACCCAAACCCACCAACAATTCCCGCGGGATCGAATTCGCCAGGATATGCAGCTTTCGGCGTTCATGTGTTCAACATCAACAACGCTCCCATGGTCCTGGTGACGTTCGCGCTGCAGGACACGCCGATGCACGACCCACTTCATATCGCCGGGAGCGGTTTCGTGGACCTCTTCGACCAGAATGGGAATTTTGTCCGCCGCATTGCGGACGACAGCCATCTGAACGCCCCTTGGGGAGCGGCCATCGCTCCGACGAAATTCGGCTCCTTTCAGGGTAATTTGCTCGTCGGCAATTTTGGAGACGGCACGATCAGCGCCTATGACATCACCAAGACCAACGGCTTCATCGACCAGATGAAAGATGCGAATGGCGCCGTCATCACCAATGCTTCACTTTGGGAATTGGCGTTCGATCCATCGGGCCAGACCGGTGATCCGAATACCATGTATGTCACCGCGGGCCTCAACAACGAGATGCACGGCCTGTTTGCCGCCATCACGGCTAATAGTGCACCTCCGCCTGCCGGGGCCGACTTCAGCATCGCCGCCTCGCCTTCTACCTTAACTATCAGCGCGGGGCAGCCGGCTTCCTTCACGCTCACTCTTGGCGGTCTCAACGGGTTCACGTCCTCCGTGAGTCTCTCCTGCTCGGGGCAACCATTGGGATCGACGTGCAGCTTCTCGCCCGCCTCGGTCTCACCGGCAAGCGGTGGAACGGTGACTTCGACCATGACCATTGCCACGTCCTCGAATCCCTACAATCCAGCAGGGGTTAAAGGCACGGGGATGAGCGCCGGCATGTCGGGCATGCTTCTTCCCATCCCGGCCATGGGCTTCCTCGGTTTGCTGTTTGTCAAAGCGAGGCGCAACCCTCGCCGCGCCAAGACAAAGTGGATCCCCCGCCTCGCCGGCAGCCTCGCCCTGCTTATCGTGACAGGGTGCCTATTGGCCGCTAGTGGTTGCGGATACAACAGACCGAATGGCTCGGGAAACGGCACGCAGCGAGGAACGACCACGGTGATGATCACCGGTACGTCGGGCAATCTTACTCACTCAGCCTCCGTCACACTCACCGTCCAATGACCAAAAGGAGGGGCCAGCGCTTGGCTCGCTGGCCCTTCCCTCCGCTGCGAAGCGGCCTGGCGATTTGTTTATCTGGCCGGGAGGGGACTTCTATTCACAGCAGCCATGATTCAAGTTTGGGGTGCAGCTTGTTTCTCAATAGTTTTGTTTCATTCGAATTCAAGACTCGACTCAAAATGGAGATAAACCAATGAAAAAAGAGGGCAATGTGTTCACGAAGGGAACGAATCGGCGTACGTTCTTGAAGAGCGGAACGGTGGCGGCAGGCGCGGCAACTTTGGGCGCCGGGCTGTTCGCCGGGAAGATGTCCGCCTTCGAGCACGACGACGAAGACCGGTCACCACTCACCAAAGGCGACATCGCCATTCTGAAGTTCCTGCAAGCCTTGGAACAGGTCGAGGCGGACCTTTGGCAACAGTACTCCGAACTCGGTGGAATCCAGGACAACGAAGTCAGCGGGCTCAACGGCGGAAATGTTCCTTACACGCAAGCGCTACTGCTCCTGGACGGGGATATGGCTCAGTATATCCACGACAACACCGACGACGAAATCAGCCATGCACGATTCCTTGGGAAATACCTGGAATCGAAAGGAGTTGGGGCTCCCGATTTGAGTCAGTTCGCTTTCTTGCCGAGCAGCAAGGCTGACGGTGCCCAGAATATCGGACGCCTCACCAACCTAACGCAACTCACCATCGACACCAGCTTCTGGTCTCGCTACCGCAGCGTTACCAACCCGGACTTCGACCCGGGCGCGCCTTTCGCTCTGGCCGTTCCGAGCCTGAATCAGGGGAAGCACACGGCCATCCCCAGAACCAACGATGACACCGCTGGAAGCGTCATCAATCCTGATCCTACACAGTCGACCTTTCCGGACAGCCTGAAGGCCATCGCTTTCACCGCGGGCTTCCACTTCGCCTTTATTGAGCAAGGTGGCACCAGCCTCTATCCTGCCCTGGCACAGCACGTCTCCAATCTGGAAGTTCTGCGCATCCTCCTGAGCATCGGCGGCAGCGAGATCATGCACTTCCAAACCTGGCAGGACAAAGCTGGCAACGCCACTCCTTTGACCGTTTTCGACAAAGTGAACAACTCCTCGGTGACGTTTAGCACCTTGAGCGCCGCCCAGGGAGAGACCGATCCGGAGTCCCTGAAGGGCGACACCCTGCAGGCCAACTTGATCATGCCCGAGCCAACGCACTTCCTGGACACGAAGTTCGGCCCCGTGGCCATCATTCGCCCCACGTCCATCAAAAACGGAGGCGCCGTGGCCTCAGTCGTCAGCTTCGCTCAAGACGGACTCTTCATCGATCCCAAAACAGGCAAGAACACCGGCCTCGTGGCCAGGCTGATGCAGTTGGCGGAAGAGGCCGACGAGGCGCGTCGCCAATTCTAGCTCTTAATGGCGTAGCTTCATGCACTCCGCCGCAGAGGCTGTGGTTGCAGTAGCCACGGGACGCCCGCCGGCGGAGAAACCAGCAGGAGGAACAGGTGCGCGAATCAAAAACGGGGCGCGGAGCTCCGTCAGAGCACTTGTTCCCCCTGCTGAACTTTTTGAGTAGCAAGCTGGATTCGTCAGCGGTTCCGCGCCCCGCGGCACCTCCGGAAGGATCCACCTTCCTCCACCAAGAGCCCGAATCGTAAATTTACTCGAAGGCTATGGGAATTTTTTCTTCCTGCTGGCGGTCTCGGTAGGTGCGGAAAAGATTGACGAGAGGCCTTTGGTCTCACGCCTTGCGCCGCCGTCTGATACAGAAACGAAGGGAAAATTAACAATGTCGAAAATCTTGATTGCAGTCGCATTGCTGTGCGCGGGCCTTTCGGCACAGGCCGGCAGCACGTTTGCTGCTTCTCCTGCTGGTCAACAGCAAGGCGCAACAGGCTCCTCCTCGCAGTCAGTCAACCCAGTTCTGCAGTGGAATAGAACCCTTCTGGTGATCGTCCGTACAGCCGGAGCGCAGCCAGCCACGATCCATCCGACGCGGAGCTTTGCGATCATGCACGCGGCCATCTACGACGCGGTGAATGCCATCGACAGAACCCATAGACCATACCTGGTCCGACTTTCCGGCGTGTCACGAGATGCTTCTCAGGAAGCGGCCGCCGCGGCAGCGGCGCATGACGTTCTCGTCGCCCTGTATCCGGCATTTAAGGCCACACTCGATGCCGCGTTGCAGCAATCTCTGGCGCAGCTTCCGGACGGAGAAGACAAGGCGGAAGGCATCCAGATAGGACAGACTGTCGCGAGTCGCATTCTGGCGCTGCGAAGCAATGACGGCTCGAATGCCCAGCCCATTCCCTATGTTTTCGGAAAAGACCCAGGAGACTACCAATCGACGCCTCCGAATTTTCCCGCACAGCCGCAATTCACACACTGGTCTCGCGTGTCCCCGTTCGCCCTCGAGCGTGCGAATCAGTTTCGTCCTGGCCCGCCCCCGGCGCTGACCAGCGACACTTACGGCGACGCCTTCAACCAGGTCAAGTCCCTGGGAATCGTAAGCAGCACGACCGCCACGGCCGACGAAGCATTGACCGGAAAGTTTTGGAATGGCGCCATTCAAAACTATTGGAACGAGATCGCCCAGACGGCCTCGCTGGCGCACAATCTGACGACGGCCCGAAATGCCCGCTTGTTTGCCCTGCTTAACCTGAGTCTTGCCGATGACGTGATCGCCTTTTACGACGCCAAATACACATATAATTTCTGGCGGCCAGTGACCGCCATTCGGGCTGCGGACACCGGCATCAACCCCGAAACGGTGGCCGATCCGAATTGGCTGCCGGAAGTTGGCAAGACGGCGCCGGACCCTTCGTATCCCGGGGCTCACGGGGTGATCAGTGCTTCCGGGGCAGAGGTGCTGATTTCCTTTTTCGAGAGGGACCATTCCGAATTCAACGTGACTTCTGAGGTTCTCCCAGGGGTAGAACGATCGTTCACAAGCTTCTCGGCCGCCGCCGAGGAAGCGACGTTGAGCCGCACCTTCGCTGGACAACATTTCCGTTTCGACCTGACCACCGGTCAGCGTCTGGGCCGCGAGGTAGCGGATTTTGTCGTGGATAACTTTTTAACTCCGGCACATCATGGAGACGAATCCGACGACAGATGAGCGTGAAGGCTGCAACGCGAATCGGTGCTTGGGCACAACATCGGTTTTTGGGTTTTGTGCCGGTCGCAAGGTCGCGGGTATGGGTTACATTGGGTGGGGAAGATTTCCCGTGTTTGAAGCAAAACTCAATGGTAGGGGGAAAGAGGAGAGATGAATAGAATTGCGATACGTTCCTTATTGGGTGTCCTCAGCGCGTTTCCCGTGGCGCTGGCAGTGTGCCTGTTACAGCCTGGCGCGGTGTCGGCCCAGGAGCAAAAAACGCAGGTCATCGAACTGACGGCCAAGAAATATGAGTTTACGGGCTCGCCCGTCCATGTGAAGGCCGGAACCAAAGTGCAGCTCAAGATCACGGCGTCGGACCACGACCATGGCTTCAAAATCTATGCCACTCCCGACGGCGTCGATTCGAATGGCCCCGCTGGGCTGGTATTTGCTTCGCGTCAGGAATGTTGGGAACTCAAGAAGGGCGAAACGACAACGATTGAATTTCTGGCGCAAACGCCCGGTACATATACATTTAAGTGCTGCCATACCTGCGGACTTGGTCATAAGGGCATGAAGGGTCAAGTCGTCGTGGATCAGTAAGCGGCGCAAAAGTACCTCCGCTGGAGCCTGCTTCTTTCTGACTTGAGCTACTGGCAGATTCAACTCAACCCCTAGCTGGCCCGGTCAGTTCGTCCCGGGCCCTCTTCTTCTGTATTGCCATAGCGCCCGCCACAGCCGTGGCACGATCCGGTGTAGCGCAACCGAACCCCTTCCCGGTAGCATCAAATCCTGTAGAATCGAGAGACCCGACCGAGTACGATGCCGGAATATCAAGCATGGCGGTTGAGCTATATTCGGACTTGGGGGAGGGGAGAACATGCGAATACTGGGACGAGCAATTGCTATGGTGGCGTTGGGTTTGGTTCTGACGGCCGGGGCCATCGCCGATACCCTCGAATTAAAGGATGGGAGAGTTCTGCAAGGCCGGTACCTTGGAGGAACCCTCGCCGTGCTGCGCTTCGAGGTGAATGGCGAAGTCCAGACCTTCAGCGTCAACGACGTTGTGGCCGTGACTTTCACTAGAAACTCGCGAGACTCCGCGGCTCCTGTCGCACAAGCACCCGTGGATGCGCCACCAGCTTATCCGGCCAATACGCGTCAATATGCTGCCCAAACCGCGCCGTCGACAGGGAACTCCGTCACCATTCCCGCGGGCCAGTCGATGCTGATTCGCATGATTGATGGAGTGGACTCCAAGAAAAATAATGTGGGCGACGTCTTCCACGCCAGCCTGGAAACGGATCTGGTCGTTAATGACGTGCTCGTGGCGCGCAAGGGCGCCGACATTTATGGACGGCTCGCGGAAGCCAAGGAAGCAGGGCACTATGCCGGCTCCGCCGAGCTGCAACTGGAATTGACCCGCATGGTGATCGACGGGAAAGACTATCCGGTGGTCAGCAGCGACTATGATTTGAAAGGGAAGGGCCGCGGCGGAGACACCGCCAAGAAAGTCGGCGGAGGTGCCGTACTTGGCGCAATCATCGGCGGCATCGCCGGCGGTGGCACGGGAGCCGCAATCGGCGCGGGCGTCGGCTCGGCGGCAGGCGCGGGCGTGCAGACGCTCACGCGCGGACAGCAAGTCAAAGTGCCCAGCGAGACTCTGCTGGAGTTCCGCTTGCAGCAACCAGTAACAGTCACGCCGTCGCAGAGGTAGCGCAGACCGGCTGGACCTTCCATCTCGGAATATTCAGTTTGAAGGGCGGGCTTCGGCCCGCCCTTTGTTTTTCCTCATTCGATGCGTTCGCCGGCCTTTAAGCGTCCATTTTGCTTCGGCCGGGCCTAGTATCGATTAGGCACCAAGCTCCGCAAATTCCCCCTTGCCACTCCTACTGTTAGTGAGTAAGCTACCCCCTCAAGTGGAGAGACCATGCCGAAAGAAAAACCACGCGTAAACATCGGAGAAGTGATCAAGACTTACAGGGGCCAGCGCGGATTGTCGCAAGGCGACATCGAACGCCGCACCGGCCTCCTGCGTTGCTATCTATCCCGCGTTGAGAACGGCCACACCGTGCCGTCGCTTGAAACGCTTGCCAAGATCGCCGAAGCGATGGACATCTCGCTCGCCGATTTCTTTCCCGGCACAGAGACGCCTCGCGACCGCGAAACGCAGAAGATGCTCGGCGAGTTGTCGCAGGACGAAATCCGTTTTCTGGGCGAAATCAAACGCTACAGCAACACGCTCTCGGACGGCGACAAGCGTCTCGTGCTGGCCATGATTCGCAAAATGGCCACACTGCTGCCGCCGCCTTCGGTCAAAAAACCCCTACTAAGGCGGCCAACAGCCTGAGCTTTTTTTCTGGACGTATAGTTCTAGAGTGCGCGGTCACCCGGCCGCGCACTTCTTTTTCCCGCCACCAATTGCAGGTGCGCCCCAGCCGCGAGATGGCTCAGCCGGGCTTCATCCTTCCGGTAACGTGCATCAGTTAATTGCTTCGTCCGCGGATCAGGCGGATAGCGTCCGGAAGAGCCGCGTCGCTGCTGCCGTTGCCAGAAGATTGCCGATTCTCGGCCGCGACCTCTGCATCTCCCTCGCCGGGCGCGAGGAATAGATTGGCCTCCACGGCGTGCTGCTTCGTGTACAAATCGAAATATCGCCCGCCGAGAGCGTAGAGCGTGGCATGAGTCCCGCGCTCGATGATGCTGCCCCCCTCAACAACAAGGATTTGCTCGGCTCTGCGAATCGTGGACAGCCGGTGGGCAATGACAAACGTCGTGCGGCCGCGCATGAGATACCGCAAGCCCTCTTGGATCAGAGCTTCGGACTCAGAGTCAAGGCTCGACGTCGCTTCATCAAGTATAAGGATGCGCGGATCCGCCAGAATCGCGCGAGCAATGGACACGCGCTGCTTCTGCCCGCCGGAAAGCTTTACGCCGCGTTCGCCAACAATGGTGTCGTACTTCTGCTCAAAGCCTTCCGCAAACTCATCCACGCGCGCGATGTGGCAAGCGGCAAGAATCTCTTCCTGCGTGGCCTCGGGACGCGCAAATGCCACATTTTCGCGAATGGTGCCGTCAAACAGAAAAGTTTCCTGAAGTACGACGCCGAGCTGCGTGCGGTAGGAATTCAGCTTCACCGTCGAGAGATCGATTCCATCGACGAGCACACGCCCGCTCGAAGGAACATAAAACGCGGCAATCAAACCAATGATGGTGGACTTTCCCGCGCCCGAAGGCCCCACTAGTGCGGTCAAGGTTCCCGGTTGCGATTCAAAACTTACGCCGTGCAACACTTCTTTGCGCGTCTCGTAGGCAAAACTCACATTTTCCATCTCCACGCGGCCTTCGACGCGCCCTAACTCGACAACTCGTCCCGGAGCCTCGTCCTCCATTTTTTCGTTCAAAATTTCGCGTGTCCGCTCAAGGCCCGTGATGGCCTCCGTAATTTGCGTACCAATGGCCACGATCTGAAACACGGGAGCGATCAGCAATCCCAGGAATATATTGAACGCGAAAAATTGCCCGATCGTCATCGTTCCGGCCAGCATTTTGTGCGCGCCAAATTCCATAATGAACGCGCTCACGATGCCCATCAGTCCCGCTCCGGAAAGGCTCATAATCGAAGTGGCCGTGAGCGTTTTCAGCACATTATCCAGCAGGCGCTGCACGCCGGCTCCAAACACGCTCTCTTCGCGGTCTTCGGCGTGATAGCCCTTCACCACACGCACTCCGCCCAGCGACTCCGTCAGCCGCCCCGTGACCTCCGCCGTGATTTTTGGCCGCGCCCGGAAGATCGGGCGAATCGTCGCGAACGTCTTGTTAATAAAAAACCCGAACACCACGATGACGCCGAAAGCCACCGCGGTCATCGTCACGCTGGCATGCAACAAATAAACGAGCGCGATCACCGCGGTCATCAAGCCCCCGACAAATTCCACCAGGCCCGTCCCGACAAGATTCCGCACGCCTTCCACGTCGCTCATGATGCGCGAGACCAGCACGCCGGTTTTGTTGGCATCGTAGAACGAAACGGGCAATCGTCCGATGTGCGCCTGCACCTGGCGGCGCAGGTCCGTGATCATTTTTTGTGCGGATTTGGAGAGAAGCTGCGTCAACGTGAAGGAAGTCAATCCCTGCACTATTGTCGCCGCCAAGACCGCGAGCACCAGCCAGGTCAACAGATTGGTTTGTCGTTTGACGATGACGTTATCCACGAAATATCTCGTGGAGGCGGGAAGCACCAGCCCGGATACCCGGTTGATGGCCATGAGCAAGAAACCGAGCGCCAGCAATCCCCGGCGCGGCTTCATCAAGCCCCAGACGTCGGGCAAGCTCTTCCACGCGTTCCTCTTCTTTTTGGGTTTGTCGGGTGTCCCGGAGTCTTTTTCCGATGCCATAGTTAACGTGCGGATTTCCCTACGCTCTTGGATGCTCGGTGATTGGAGAAGACTACATTTCCTTGCGGATTTGAACAAGGAGCTAAAATTTCGAAATTTTGCTCAATCTGCTGCGGAACTGCTGCGGGGAACGCGACTGGACGCCGGCCGGTCCAGATTCAGCACACTGGAGATGAATTCGCTCAACGTGATTCCCAGATGGCCCCAGAGGCGGCGCTTGAGACTGGTGTAATCCTGGGTGCCGCTAAAAAGGTCGCCAACGAGTTGCCGAAAAACCGGGCTGCGCCGCAAGAACTGCACCATGCGTGTAGTAACCGCTGTCCCCAGGAACGATCCGCGATAAAAACGCCTAACGATGCGCGAAGCAAATTCCAATTCCGCTGAAAAAGCCGCTTTGACCCACGCCGGATATTTCTCCGGGCAGCCTTCGGCCAGCGACCGGCCCAGCAACTCCCCCGAACGCATCGCATAGAAGAGCCCTTCGCCCGTAAGCGGATCCACCCACGCGGCGGCATCGCCGATCAGCGCCCAGTTCTTTCCCAGCACGTTGCGATCGCAAAGTGTCCGCTCCTGCGGCGAAGGCAGAACGTGGCTGTAAAACTTGGCGCCTTCCGTAGCGATCTTATGCTTTTCGACAAACGTGTTCAGATGCCCCCTTAATTCGCTGCTGGTGTGCGCGGACATGCTTCCGCAAATGCCCACGGAGAGATGGTCGGACCGGGGGAACGACCAAATGTAACCCTCAAAGTGTTGCAGAAATTTTATGGTGATGGAATCCGCGGTCTGTGGAACGAAGTACCCCTGGGTCATTTCCAGTTCGTCGCGTTGTAGCGCGCGCGTCTCCGGCAGCAATTGATTCCGCGCCCCCGCCGCCAGAACCAGGAAATCAGCCGCCTTCCATTCGCCTTCCACGCAATAGCGCGGCTTTTCCGGCACCGTATCCACGCCGATGATGTGCGAACGCTGCACGTTA
>Ga0210410_10004283_pt1 | contig 12536 bp, 11 predicted proteins | sample IncBWC4MmetaG_FD_161058 | JGI IMG/M metagenome (GOLD analysis project Ga0210410, IMG submission 161058) | Forest soil microbial communities from Barre Woods Harvard Forest LTER site, Petersham, Massachusetts, United States - Inc-BW-C-4-M | ecosystem: Environmental > Terrestrial > Soil >... | reverse complement strand
GCGCTCGACATCTTCGGAACGGAAGGCGGGATGCTGGGCTACGTCGGCCAGCAGGTCCATGCCCTCCGCGGAGTGCAGAGTAAGCACGCTCAATGAGACCGTACCGAAGTCCATGCCGGCGTTGGTGCCGATGTGGGCGCCGATGCGTTCCTGGTCCTGGGCAAGTTTTTCAAGGCTGCGCGATTGCGTGCCGTCGCTCATTACTTCCGATGTAAGTGTCGCCAGGCCGCCCTTGCCGGTCTGACTGTTCTCACTGCCGGCGCGGGAGACCAGCTCGGCGGTCAGCACGGGCAGCGCATGTTCTTCAACCAGAAGTACCCTCAGGCCGTTGTCGAGGGTGAACTCGGTGGGCACGGGCAAATGGATGGCGGGCGCAGCGCCGGCGGCGGGCTTGTCCTTTCGCCAGTCCTCGGCCTTCTCAAACTCCGGCGTGTAAGGGTTGGTGATCTTCACGTCGGCGTCGGTGTCTTCAGGGCTGCGCGGTACGTCGTCCAGGACCTTCTTGCCGGGCGTGCAGTAGACGACAACCGCGGAGTTCCTGGAGAGGTACTTGGCGGCCGCGGCCTTGGTGTTGGCAACGGAGACGGCTTCCATCATGGAGAGTTCCTTGGGTAGGAAGCCGGGATCGCCAGTGTACTGGTTGTACTGGTCGAGGGTGTCGGCTACGCCGCCGAAGCCGCCGAGGCGCTGCAGGCCGCTGATCTTGCCGGTGAGCGCGAGTGCCTTGGCCGCCTCCACCTCCTCGGCCGTGGGGCCTTGCTGCTGCAGCTTGCCGAGTTCCTTCCAGAAGGTGGCCTCGAGGTCTTCGAGCTTGACGCCGGGCTTTGCCGTGATGTCGCAAGTGGTCATACCGGTGAGTTTGGCGGGCTGGCTTTCGCAGGTGACGCTTTGCGCGGTCTGCGACTTGTACACCATCTCGGTGTCGAGCCGGCTGGCCTTGCCGCCGCCGAGCGCGAAGACGGCCGCATTGACCGTGTATTCGTCGGGCGTGTAGGCGGGCGGCGTGAGCCATCCGATGCTGAGGCGCGGCAGCTGCACGGTGTCGGTGACGGTGTCGCGCTTCTGCGAGGTGATGGGCGGGGTATCGACCTTCACAGGCTCGACCGGGGGCCCCTGCGGGATGGGCCCAAAGTACTTGGTGAGGAGAGCCTTCAACTGCGCGGGGTCGAAGTCGCCGGCAATGGCGATGGAGGCGTTGTTGGGCGTGTAGAACTGCTGGTGGAATTCGCGCACGTCGGCGATGCGAGCCGATTCAATGTCCGCGTGGCTGCCGATGACGGAGCCGTAGTAGGGATGGCCCTTGGGGAAGAGCATGTGGATGACGCGCTCGTCGGCCACGTCGTAAGGGCGGCCTTCGCCCTGGCGGCGCTCGTTGCGGACGACGTCGCGCTGATTGGCCAGCTTGGTGCGATCGAGGCCCTCCATGAGGAAGCCCATGCGGTCGCTTTCGAGCCAGAGAGCCAACTCCAGCTGATTGCTGGGCATGGTCTCGAAGTAATTCGTCCGGTCGAAGTCCGTGGTGCCGTTCACATCCGTGGCTCCGGCAGACTGCACAACCTTGATGTGAGCTTTTTCGCCGACGTGCTCGGAGCCCTCGAACATCATGTGCTCGAAGAGGTGCGCAAATCCTGTGCGGCCGGGGCGCTCATTCAGCGGTCCCACGTGATACCAGAGGTCGACGGAGACCAGGGGCAGACGGTGGTCTTCGTGGGTGATCACGGTGAGGCCGTTGGGCAGGGTGAACTTGTCGAATTTAATCTCGGGCAGCTTGTGCGGGGCTTGCGCCACGACTGCACCTGCAAAGATCAGAGTTCCAAGGCAGGCAAGGGATTTACGAAGCAGGCTGTGCACAGGGGTCTCCTCAAAACGGCTCAGGCTGAGTTGCAAGGAATGATAGCAGGGGGCGAACGGTCGAGGCATCAAACCGGGAATTGAGCGACATCGTCTTTCCATGGATTGAAGACAGCTGCTCCGCTGTGGGCAATATGGGTGACATTTCTCGTAGCGAAGTAGAGGCCGTGGTCAATCGCAGTGGCTGCCAGAAGCGTATCAATGACCGAAGGAGAGTGGCCGGTGAGACGTTTGACTTCGCCGCTGACCGCGCCCCAGCGAATCGCAATCTTGTCAGAGACAGAAAGAATGCGGCCTGAGAATCGTCCTTCAAGTGCCGCGACCGCCTTGTTGAGGGAGGGGCGGCGCTTGTCACCCGGCGGCAGATGTTCAACCCCTTTCCGATATTCGGCGAGGGTGAGAATACTGAGGTACAGGGTGTGTTCAGGTTGGGCCTGGATCCAGTGGAGTACGCGGGCATCGGGTCGGGCGCCACCGATCTCGGCGATCACGTTGGTATCGATCAACCAGCCGTTCAAAGGTCGATTTCCCTTCCGGGGTCCGCTTCCCGCTCCAACTCTAAATCCGAGAGTCCCAGCTTCTGGAGAAATCGGACAAGCGGAACGTGAGGCTGTGGCCTGGGGGCCAGGCGCTGATACTCTTCGGGCGTCATGATGACGGCGGCCTCTTTGCCGCGGATGGTCACGAGTTGAGGCCCCTCTTTTCCGGCCAGGCGTACAACCTCGCTGAGGCGTGCCTTGGCATCTTCCAGTTTCCAGCGTTCCATGCGTCCCACCGCAGGGGCGGGACTTGGCGCCGAGCGCCTCTTTGGTTTCCTCGAACTGGATGGCATGGATTCTGCTCCTGCGTTGAACTGACTATCTGACTAGATCGTAGCGCAATCCGTCCGCGACCGCTGTTTAACGCCAGCGGAAGATGCGGAGGGCCACGAAGAAGGGGATAACGAGCCACGCGAGCAGGGTCATGACGGGAACGCCGAGCTGGGGCAGGGTCATGCCCTGCAGCATGTTGCCGCGCAGAGCGTCGATGGCGGCGGTGAGGGGAAGGGCGCGCACGATGGGCTGGATGATGTTGGGGAAGCGCGAGGCGGAGAAGAAGACGCCGGAGAGGATCCACATGGGCAGCATGGCGAGGTTCATGAGGCCGGAGGCTGCTTCCATGGTCTTGGCGCGCGAGGCGATGAGCAGGCCGAGCGCGGAGAAGGCAAGGGAAGTGATGAGGCACAACAGTGCGAGCTCAACCAGCGATCCGCGAAACGGCACGCCAAAGGCGATGCGCGCGAAGCCGAGGAAGACGACTAACTCGACTACCAGCATGATGAGCCGCGAGAGCAGATAGGATGCGAGGTACTGCCAGCGCGGCATGGGCGAGGCCACCATGCGCTTGAGCAGTTTCTTCTGGCGCGCCTCAACGATAGCGAAACCGAGGCTCCAGATGGCAGAGCCCATGAGGTTCATGCCCAGCAGGCCGGGAATGACGAAGTCGATGTAGCGTGCGCCGGTTTCGTGGATGAGGCGATTTTGCGCCGAGACGGGATCGCGGCGGCCGGCGGCGGCTTGAACGGCGCGGTCGGCCAGCAGGCGGGCGATCCGCGCGTCGGGGTTGGTGTCGTCGTATTTGTAGTCGACACCCTGGGGCGATTGAATTGCCAACAGCTGGATGGCCCCGGTGGCGAGAGCGTGCGTGCCGGCTGCTTCGTCCATGGTGTCGGCTCTCAGACCCTTGTCCGCGGCGAGCGCCTGGGTGAGCTGGGGCGTGGTGGCGGCCACGGGGAGCACGTCGGCAGGGCGATTGCGAAAGGCGATACCCAGCCCGACGGCGAGAATGATGGGAAAGATGAAGACCCAGAAGATGGCCTCGGGCTCGCGCATAAACAGGCGGAAGCGCGCCGCGGTGAGCTGAAAGAGCGAGCTGGCTTGAATCGTCTCGGCAAGTCTACTCATCGCGCAGGTTCCTTCCGGTGAGGGCGACGAAGACGTCTTCGAGGGTAGCCGAGTGGGTGCGGAACTCGGTGAGCTCGAGGCCGAGCGCGTCGATGGCCGCGAAGATCTGCGGCACGGTGGTGTGTAAGCTGGTGACGGAGAGCTGGTGAATGCCCGCATCGACACGATGCGATTGCACGCCGGGGATGGCGGTGAGCAGCCTCGGATCGAGGGGGCGACCGAAATCGCCGGAGACGGCCAGCTCGACGATGTGGTCGCCGCCGACCGAGGCGATCAACTGCTGCGGAGTGCCGAGGGCGATGATGCGGCCGTGGTCCATGATGGCCACGCGATCGCAGAGGCGCTCGGCCTCATCCATATAGTGCGTGGTGAGGATTACGGTGCGGCCGGACTTCTTGAGCTCGTCGACGAGGTCCCACAAATGGCGGCGCGCCTGCGGGTCGAGTCCGGTGGTGGGCTCGTCAAGGAAGAGCAGTTCGGGGTCGCCAACCAATGCAGTGGCCATTGCCAGGCGCTGCTTCTGGCCGCCACTGAGCGTGCCAACGCGCGCCTTGCGCTTTTCGTCGAGTTGCGCCATGCGGATGGCCTCGTCGGCGGCGATACCGCGACGGAAGAAGCTGCGGAAGAGGCGCAGGACCTCTTCGACGGTGAGCTTCTCTGGGAATTGCGTCTCCTGGAGCTGGATGCCGATGCGCTGTCGCAGCTCATTGGCGTGATGATTCCACCCGAGGCCGAGCAATTGCACCGTGCCGGCGTCAGGCGGAGTGAGGCCTTCGCAGATTTCGATGGTGGTGGTTTTGCCGGCGCCGTTGGGGCCGAGCAGCCCAAAGCACTCGCCGGAAGCCACTTCAAGGTCGAGGCCATCGACGGCGACGACATCGCCGAAGGTCTTGCGCAGGCCACGCAACAGGAGAGCCGGCGCGGTTGCATGCGGCGCGGTGGTCGGAGATTCACTCAGTGGCTGGATCACGGGCCAGTCCTCAGAACAGATTAATGGAAACGGTGTTGATGCGGAGTGAACGCGGGCTAGCCGGGAAACTGAGTGAGGCTGAGCAGGTTGCCGTCGGGATCCTTGAACCAGGCTACTTTTGCGCCAGTGGGCGTTGACCAGATGCCCAACTCGTCCTGCTGCAGGAACTGCCAACGCTCGAAGACCACGCCAGTCTGCGTAAACTGCCGCACCGTGTCCTCGATCGCAGGCACGCTCCAGCCCAGAACCGTGCCGGGAATGGGCTGAGCCTCAGCATTGATAGCCAGCCTCAGCATGGTTCCGTTGGCGTCGAATACCAGGGCATAGGGCAGCTCTTCGCCCAAGAGCCTGAGACCGAGAACGTCGCGATAGAATGGCTTGGCCCGCTCGGGGGCGCGGATGTTGACGAAGGCCACGATGGGGAAGTGTGCCAATCCAGCTGCGGTGGTCATGGGGCCATGATGCGCGACAGGCGTCAACTCCGGCAAGAGCAATCTTGCTTCACTGTCCCGGCTACTCCGCCGGAAATAGGAAGCCGAGCATGGGCCGCACGCGCTGCGCCCAGCTGGCTTCGTCGTGGGTCCCGCCGGCCACGCGCTCAAAGTGCAGGTTCTCGCCTTCGACCCATTCGTTGGCCCTGAGCCGGCGCGCCAGCTGCTCGGTGTCGTGCACCGTGCGCTTGCCCTCATGGTCGCCCACGTCGAGCCACAGCCTGGGGCGCTCCCACACGTGCGGAGCGTGTTCGTTGAGGTAGCCGAGGATGCTCTTGTGGTTCCACCACACACTGGGCGACATCACCGCGAGCTTGCCGAAAGTTTGCGCATGGCGCAGGCCCAGGTAAAGGGCGACGAGCCCTCCGAGCGACGAGCCGCCGAGCCCCGTGGAGTGCCGGTCAGTGCGCACGCGATAGCGGCCGGCGATGAACGGCATCAGCTCTTCGGTCAGCAGCAGGCCGTATTTCGAAGCCTCGCCGCCGCCCCGCTGCCAGTCGCGCTCGTGCGTGTACTCGGCCAGGCGGCGGTCGCCGGTGTTGTAGATGCCCACGATGACCAGCGGCTCCAGCTCGCCCGCCACGATAGCCGCGTCCGCATGTTCGCGCACCTGCCAGGTGCGGCCGGGGATGAACGAGGTGCGCCCATCGAAGAGATTCTGTCCGTCGTTCAGATAGAGCACCGGGTACTTGCGCTCGGGATGGCGATCGTACTCCGGCGGTACGTAGACAATCACGTCGCGATCGTCAGGGAGGTGGCGGCTGTGAAAGGCGCGGTGGAGGTGAAGGCGCGGGTGCGGCGGTTCTTGCGGGTTGTCGGGCAGCGCGTCAGGGCCTTTTTGCCACGGCTGCGGCTCAGCTTCCGAATTCAATGCGAAACGATCCTCCAGGGGTTTGCTTGATTTTGAGGCCAGCGCGAAATCCCCCGGGAAGTGCGCCCCACCGCTGTTACAGTATCAAGAAAATCCCGGTTCTCCAAAAGCCGGGCGCGCGGGGCAATGATCCACGGCACTCACAGCTCAGATTCAATCTGCCGGGTGAGTGTCAAGGCCCGCGCGCCGCGGAGAAAGCGGTCGCATTCACAATGAATCGTGAGCATCACAAGTGGTATTCTCCACGCCTTGGGCGCGACATGGAACTGCTCGTCTTTGGGCATGCCGGGCTGCCGGTGATGGTGTTTCCCACCTCCGGCGGGCGCTTCTACGAGTTTGAAGACCGCGGCATGATCGGCGCGCTCAGCGGGCGCATCGATGGCGGCCACGTGCAGGTGTACTGCGTCGACTCGGTTGACATGGAGAGCTGGTACAACCGCAACGTGCCGCCGCGCTGGCGCATCGCGCGCCACATGCAGTTCGACGACTACCTTATGAACGAGGTGGTGCCGCTGGTGCGCCTGAAGAATCAGAATCCGAAATTCGTGTCGCTGGGATGCAGCTTTGGCGGCTATCACGCGCTGAACGCGGCGCTGCGCCATCCCGACGTTTTTACCGGAATGCTATCCATGTCGGGATCGTTCGATCTGTCGCATTTTCTGCACGGCTACCACGACCAGGATGTCTATTTCAACCAGCCAACGCAGTTTTTACCCAACCTGAGCGATCATTGGTTCCTTGAACGCTATTGGCAGAACACGTGGGTGCTGGCCACGGGCTGGGACGACCAGTGTCTCGGGCAGAATCAGCACATGGACCACCTGATGAACACCAAGGGGATCCCGCACAAGCTATATGTGTGGGACACGTGGAACTCCCACGACTGGCCCACGTGGATGCGGATGGTGCAGGAGTATCTTTAAGGGACTAGGGTTGACGATTTGGGAGGTGCCTGGTGGGCGCTCTGAATCCTTACGAGAGTTTTCTTGATGGGCGGCCGGCGGAACAGATTCTTGCGGCTACGCCCCCGGAGATTGCCACGCTGATTGAGGCACTCGGGCCGGCCCGCGGGTTTCAAGCGCCTGCGCCGGGCAAGTGGAGCCCGGGCGAGATTGTGGCGCACCTTGCCGACTGCGAGCTGGTCTTTGGCTTCAGGCTGCGCCAGACGCTGGCCGAGGACACCCCTGTGATCCAGCCCTTCGACCAGGACAAGTGGGCGAAGAGCTATCACGGCATCACGCCCCCCGAGGCTCTGCAGGCCTTCAAGGCATTCCGCGAGTGGAACCTGGTGCTGCTTGAGGATCTTCCACCCGTTGCGCGATCCCGCAAGGTGACGCACCCCGAGCGCGGCACCATGACCTTCCAGACCATTGTAGAAACCATGGCCGGACACGACCTGAATCACCTGGGGCAGTTGCGCAGGATCGCCGGAAAAACCTAGCGTTTCCGCGCCAGGTCGCAGAGCATGTCGGTGTGGATGTTCAGGCCGAGATTCGTCATGTTGTAGAAGTGCTCGCTCGCGACGAGCCACACCATGTCGCAGAGGTCGCGCTCGGAGTAGTGCCGCCGCACGCGCGCGAATGTTTCGGGATCGACCTTCTTTTCTTTGGTGAGCTGCGTAACGTAGTCGAGCGCAGCCCGCTCCGCTTGGCTGAAGAGCGGACTGGTCTGGTACTCGCTCAACGCGTCGAACTTGGCCTCGTTCATCTTCGCCTTGATCACAAAGTAGCGTCCGATGTCCGTGCAGAAAGTGCACACGTTGATGTGGGCCACCTGCTCGCGGATCAGGAATGCCGTCTCCTGCGACAACTCCAGCTTTTTGTCCAGTTGCGCAATTTTGCCGACGAACATTCCGAAGGCCACCGGCATGCGCGCATAAACCACCTTGACCGGCGTGGGCACCTTGCCGAACTGGCGTTTCGACATGGCGTAGACCAGCTTCTTGATCAGCCCTTTCGGTTTTTCTACGGGCGCGAGAAACGTATCCATGAGAACCTCACCTGAATGGTACGGTGCTGCCCGCGTGCCGGTTACATTTGTCTGTTTCCCGGGAACCATTTTCGTGCCGCCGGGGTCCAAGACAGTAGCATTTCTGCCTGCTTTAGGGAGGGAACCCCGTGCGACGCGTGTTCATCCTGCTGTGCCTCGCCTTGCTCGCTTCACTCGCCATCTCTGAAACGCCAAAAGCCGCCTCTCCGGCGCCAACCTCTGCCACTCCCGGGACGAAGGCCGATTTGGCCCCACCGCAGGTGGTGCCGGTCCGCAAGGTGGTGCTCTACAAGAACGGCGTGGGCTACTTTGAACACTCCGGCTCCGTCTCCGGCAACCAGCGCGTCTCCATCGACTTCACCTCCGCGCAACTGAATGACGTGCTGCAATCGCTCACTGTTCTCGACGAGGGCGGCGGGCGCATCGGCGGCGTCAACTATAACTCCACCACGCCTCTTGCCGAGCAGCTCAAGACGCTCTCGCTGGGCATGACCGACGATCCGACATCAACGGAGCTCTTTGCAGCGCTGCGCGGTCAGCGCGTCGAGATCACCGGCGGGACAGCCTCGAACGGCGGGGGCGGCGCGATCACCGGGCGGCTCATGTCGATCGAGTCGCGTACGGAAAAGATCGGCACAGGCGACAACAGCTCCACGGTCGACAAGTTCTATCTCACCCTTGTAGCCGCCTCTGGCGCGGTGCGCGTCCTCGAGCTCACGCGGGCGCTGAGCGTGCGGCCTCTTGACGTCAACCTGCAGGGCCAGCTCGATCGCTACTTGGAACTGCTAGGCTCCGCGCACGCCAACGGCCTGCGGCACCTGACTTTGAATGCGATAGGACAGGGCCATCGCGAGCTGCGCGTCAGCTACATCAGCGAGGTGCCGGTGTGGAAGTCGACGTACCGCATCGTCTTTCCGCGCGCGGCTTCGGGTGAGGGATTGAACGCAATTGTCCAGGGCTGGGCGGTAGTCGACAACACCGTGGGCGCGGATTGGGACAGCGTGCAGCTGGCGCTGGTGGCCGGCGCGCCACAGAGCTTCATCCAGCCGCTCTCGCAGCCGCTGTACACGCGCCGGCCGGAGATCCCCATCAGCACTGCCGCCCAAACCACGCCGCAGACACACGAGGCGGCGGAGAACGCCGGGCCTGGAGCGATCTCCGGCACCGTGACAGATGTGACGGGTGCAGTGGTTGCCAATGCAACGGTCACCGCAACCGCGGCGGGAACGAATGCAGAAGCCACCGGCAGCACCTCAGGGGATGGGCAGTACAACATCGGGCCTCTCCCGCCCGGCCTGTACACACTGACGGTGACGTCCACTGGGTTCAGCAATTACGTCCAGCGCAACTTGGTGGTCAGCGGGCAGACGAAGACGGTAAATGTGCGACTCAATGTGGGATCTGCTTCTGAAACGGTCGAGGTTCGATCGGAGAACAGGAATTTCGCACAATTGGCGATGGCACCGCCTAGCGCTGCCTCCAAGGCCGTACACGGCGTCGGTGCCGGCAGCGGCAACGGCTACGGTCCCGGCTCCGGCGGCGGCACAGGCGGTGGCACGTATCGCACCTCCGACGCCTTTTCCGCAGGCGACGTCTCCACCAACGCCTTCGACGACTTCTTCGAATACTCCCTCACCCAGCCCGTCACCATCCACAAAAACGAGTCGGCCATGGTGCCCATTCTGCAGCAGGAGCTGCCCGCCGAGCACGTCACCTTGTGGAGCGATAAGGAGCGCAACCCGCTGCGCGCTCTCTGGCTCGAAAACAAGTCGAAGCTCACCCTTGATGCCGGCAGCTTCTCCATCTTCGAGAGCGGCGAGTTCGCCGGCGAGGGCCTGCTCGACCCCATCCATCCCGGCGAAAAGCGCCTGCTCTCCTACGCCGTCGACCAGGCTGTTAGAGTGCGCCGCGGCGGCTTTGCAGACACGCGCACGCTGCACCACGTGGCCATGCGCCAGGGCGTGCTTGTCGAGACAACGAGCGAAGTCTCTGAGAGCACTTACACCGTGACCAACGGAGCTGACGAAGTGCGGACGGTCATCGTGGAACACGCGCGCAGGGCCAACGCCGAACTCGACACCAAGTCCGACTCCGCGCCCAAGCCCGAGGAAACCACGGCCACCGCCTATCGCTTTCGCGTCGTCGTCAAACCGCACGAGAGTGCTGACCTGCATGTGGGAGAGCGCGCAAATCTCTCCGAGCGCATCGTCCTTAACGCCCTTCAGTTCCGGAGCGACTACATCATTAGCCTCAGCAAGTACGCTCCGAACCTCGAGGACAAGCTCAAGCCCCTCATCGACGCTGAGACCGCGCTCAGCGATCTCGATCGCCGCATCGCCGACCTGCAGCAGAAGGAGAAGATCCTTTCCGACGATGAGGCCCGCGTCCGCGACAACGTCGCCGCGCTCAAGAACAACGACGCGGCCAAGCGATTTGTCGACGAGCTCAACCACGCCGAAGACGACCTGCAGGCCGCACGCAAGGAGCGCACCGGCCTGGAGAAGGGCCGTGACGCCGCCCGCAAGCACCTCGACGACTTGATCGCCCAGGTCTCCTTTGACACCGACCTGTCAGTCGTCACGCAGAGCACGCAGTTCGGGAACCGGCCGCCGCAGAACTGAAAGAGCCGCTTAATTTCCGTGCCGTACACTGGATGCGACCGGCGGCGGATGTTGCCCGGCCCAACGTCGCCCGGCGGTGCAGAATAAAGGGGGAGGATGAAAGCGGCATGAAAAGAATCGGCGTTCTGTTCGGCATGGAGAACAGCTTTCCGGGCGCGCTGGTGGAGCACATCAACGCGCGGAAGATCGGCGGCATTGAAGCCGAGTTCGTTCAAACCGGCGCCGTCGTTATGAACAAGCCGCCGCGCTATGCGGTCATTGTCGACCGCATCTCGCACGACATTCCGTTTTACCGCGCCTTCCTCAAGCACGCGGCGCTCAACGGCACCATCATCATCAACAATCCGTTCTGGTGGTCGGCCGACGACAAGTTTTTCAACTACACGCTGGCCGAAAAGCTGGGCGTAGCCGTGCCGCCCACGGTCATTCTCCCGCACAAGAAACACCCCGAAGGCACTACCGACCGCTCCATGCGCAACCTCGAGTACCCGCTCGACTGGGAGACTGTCTTTGCCTACGTGGGCGAGCACGGCTTCATGAAGCCGGTCGATGGCGGCGGCTGGCGCGATGTGCACCACATCCACAATCGCGAGGAGTTCTTCCGCGCCTTCGACCAGTCGCGCGATCTCTGCATGCTCTACCAAAAGGCCGTCGACTTCAACGAGTATTTCCGCTGCTACGTCGTCGGGCAGAAGAAGGTGCACATCATGCCCTATGATCCGCGCCGCCCGCACCACGAGCGCTATATCCAGAATCCCCCCGCTTACGACCCCAAGTTGTTGAAGCGCGTGGAGCAGGATGCCCTGAAGCTCTGCCAGGCGCTGGGCTACGACCTCAACACGGTTGAGTTTGCAGTGGAGAACGGCATCCCGTACGCCATCGACTTCATGAACCCCGCCCCCGACGCCGACTTGCACTCGGTAGGGCCGGCCAACTTTGAGTGGATCGTGCGCGAGGTGGCCGACCTTGCCATCGCCAAGGCGAAGAGTGCGCCACAGCACCTCGATCTCAAGTGGTCCGCGTTCCTGAAAGCGGAACCGGCAGCTAAAACCGAGGAGAAAACGCCGGCGAAGATAGCCGCAGCCGCGAAGGCAACCAAGGCTCCCGCGAAAAAGGCCGTAGCCACGAAGGCAAAGAGTGCCGCTCCCGGCAAAGGCGGAAAAACACCGCAGCCTCAAGTGACCGCGACGGTGCAGGGAAAAACCTAGCCGCCGGCGCCTCTGCCGTACAATGTGCGCAAGCTGTCCGCTCACGACCCAGGAGCAAGCATGCGCCCGTCCTTCTCCCTCGGCATCGAAGAGGAATACCAGGTCATCGATCCGGTCACACGCGACCTGCGCTCGCACATCGAAACCGAGATGCTGGCCCAGGGCAAGCTGCGCCTGGAAGAACGCGTCAAGGCCGAAATGCACACCTCCGTCATCGAGGTGGGCACGCGCGTCTGCAAGAACATTGCCGACGCACGAGAGGACATCTTCGAGTTGCGCCGCGAAATGGTCAAGCTGGCCCGCGAGCACAACCTCGAGCTGTGTGCAGGCGCCACCCATCCCTTCGCCGACTGGCGCACGCAGCAAATCTACCCCGACCCGCGCTATCACCAGGTGGTGAAGGATCTTCAACTCGTGGCCCGCGCCAACCTTATCTTCGGCCTGCATGTGCACGTGGGCATTGAGGACCGCGAGGCCGCCATCCGCATCATGAACTCGATGCGCTATTTTCTGCCGCATATCATGGCGCTGGCCACCAACTCGCCCTTCTGGCTGGGCCTCAACACCGGCTACAAGGGCTACCGCGCCAAGG
>Ga0210410_10004282_pt1 | contig 12536 bp, 9 predicted proteins | sample IncBWC4MmetaG_FD_161058 | JGI IMG/M metagenome (GOLD analysis project Ga0210410, IMG submission 161058) | Forest soil microbial communities from Barre Woods Harvard Forest LTER site, Petersham, Massachusetts, United States - Inc-BW-C-4-M | ecosystem: Environmental > Terrestrial > Soil >... | reverse complement strand
AGGCGTTCCTGCTTTGGGGCTGCCAAAGATGACGAGCTTGGTAGGGGGCATCTTCAACCCCACCTTTTCCGCTTCCCCGCTGTGGTCCACCAGAGCAAAGAGCGCGACTCCTTTCGCTTGCAAAATGGCCTCGAGCTTTTCCACTGTCTGATCCACCGAGTGATTGCTGGCAATCGCGATGATGCCGTTGTCTGTGACCGCTGCCATTGGCGCCTCCTTGTTGCTTCGGGAATTGATTTCGGAAATTGAATGTGCGGAACCGCGGACTGAAATCAGATAGATTGTCATCGCGAGTCCGACCAATGCCAGGAACAAAGCCGTGCTAACGGCCAGAGTTACAGAGTGAGCGCGCACCCTTTGGCCGCGATCCATGCTCTGGATTAGTCGGACATGGTGCCACCCAGACAGGAGATTTACTACTATTCCAGCCCCGATGAGTGCGGTTCCGAACCATAGCGACTGCCCGTATGACTGTACGGCGGGAACATGCTGGGCAATTTGCAGTTGCTGCAGGTAAAGCCCAAACCGTGCGACAACGAAACCGAATCCCATCAAAGCCAACCCGGTGCGAATCCACGCAAGCAGAGTTCGCTCGGCGGCCAGATAATCGCGCAGGTCGGCTGTCTGCCGCATTTCCGCAGGCGCATCCATTTTGCTGTTCTCCGTTGTGGGCCTCTAAGTTGCGAGCCTCGCACCAGTATGCTCGTGGTCAGTATGCTCGTGGCACCTCCATCATGAGATTAAGACCCGTGCAAGGCCCGGGAGACGCTATCCCCTTTTGTGCCTGCAACGCAGGGTTTTGCGGGCTTTCTTATGAATCAAGGTCAACTCAACCACCACCCGGCGTCCTGCACACTCGACAAAAATTACATACGATAGAGTATGGCTCTTTGGCGTTGGCCTTTCCTGTTTGTAGTCCTGTTTCTTGGTGTCACTCTCGTACATGCGGGCGCTCCTCCATTCGATCTTGCGGGACCTCCTGTTGACGTGCGGGTTCAGCGTGCGGGCAAGACCCTGCCGATTTCGAAGGTCCCCAACTTATTGCCGGGGGACCGGCTATGGATTCATGCCGCGTTGCCGGCGAATCAGGCGGCGCGCTACCTGTTGATCGTCGCGTTTATGCGCGGGTCCACCAATCCGCCGCCGGACGACTGGTTCACACGGGCGGAAACCTGGACGAAGAAGGTGCGCGAAGAAGGCATCTTTGTAGTGGTCCCCGAGGGTGCGGACCAAGCGGTCGTGTTTCTCGCGCCTGAGACGGGCGGAGATTTCACCACTCTGCGATCGGCTGTGCGCGGCCGTCCCGGAGCTTTTGTGCGCGCTGCGCAGGATCTGGACCAGGCAAGCCTGGACCGTTCGCGACTGGACAAGTATCTGTCTGAGGTGCGGGATACAGCGCAGAATGATCCGAAGAATTTGCATGCGCGTTCGGAACTGGCTGCGCGCTCGCTCGCCATCAGACTCGATCCGACTTGCTTTGACAAGCCCGTGGATGAGCAGGCGGCGTGCCTGACGCAACATTCAGATGATCTGGTGCTCAATGACGGTCATAGCCAGTCGATGGTTGGCGCGGCCCTGAATGGCTCGGGTGCGGATCTTATCGGAGCACTCAGTTCCTCTCCTCAAGCGGGGGGTGGCCTGTATAGCGCGTATGTAGGCGCGATCATCGACATGGCGCGGATTCTCGACAACCTGCACACGGCCCAATATCAGTACATTCCTGCGCTGACTTCGCCGCACAATGATCAGCTCGATGTGCGCCTGAACAATCCGCCATCGTTTCATAATCCGAAGTCTGTCATCGTGATCGCGCTGCCGCCCGTGAAGGCGACGACACCGCCACCGCTTCGTCCGGTGGAGCGCGATCAGGTGGAATGTCTGCAGAAAGAATCGCTGGTGCTGCCGGTGGAGGGCGCTCCGCTGGTTTTCTCAACCGAATTTGCGCACGAAACTGTGCTGCATATCGACGGAGAGAAGGGCCAATCTGTAGATTTGCCCGCTGTCGCAGACCCCGCGCGCGGTGGATACGTGCTCGATACGAAGCCGCTGAAGGACATCGCGCTTGGGAAGGAAGTGAAGGGCCAGTTGCATGCGCGCTGGGGCTTTGAGAATTTCAACGGACCGGTCTTTCATCTGCGCACTGCGCAGCCGACGCAGTGGTTGGTACCGGCTGAAGAGCGCAGCGCGCTGATCATCGGGCGCGAAGATAAGTTGCACCTGCAATCTCAATCTGCAGCGTGCGTCGACGCGATCAGCATTCGTCACGAGCGAAAAGATGGGAAGGACGAGCCGCTGACCTGGAAGCAGACGAAGCCGGACCAGATTGAAGTTCAGGTACCGCTCGTATCGTCACAAGCAGGGCCCTTGATGCTGCTGGTGAAACAGGCCGGCCTGGCAAAGCCGGACGAGGTGCCGCTACAGACGTACGCCGAGGCCGGTCATCTGGAGCAATTCAACATCAGTTCGGGCGATGCACACGGCACCTTACGCGGCACACGGCTTGATGAAGTTTCAGGTCTCGATCTCGGAGGAGTGCACTTCACCAGTGGAACGCTGACTCGCGCGGATGACGCCGATGAATTGGAGATGAAAGCACCCAGTGAGGCGGCGACTGCGGTGCTGAAACCGGGCAGCAAGCAGACGGCGCACGTAACGCTGAAAGATGGCCGCACCAGCGAACTGCGCACTGTGATCTCAAGTGTGCGCCCACAGATTGAGTTGCTGCAGAAGAGCGTGCAACAGTCGCAGGACGCGCCTGCGGCAATCCAGATTACAGATGCAAATGAGATGCCGCAGAATGCGCGGATCTCATTCTCGATGCGCTCTAAAGTGCCGGAGAAATTCGCACGCGACGAGCGAATTGAAGTTGCAAGCGAGGACGGCTCACTGCACACGTCGTTGACGATTGCGGATGGGGGCCTGCTGCTGCAGGACCAGAAGACAGTGCTCGCGAATCTCGATCCGCAGAAAGCATTTGGCGCGTCGGCGTTTGGTGCGCTTCGTGTGCGTGCGGTAAATGCAGATGGAGTCGCGGGCGATTGGCAACCCCTGGTTACGCTGGTGCGCGTGCCTGTTCTGCAACGGCTGCAGTGCGGGGCGAGCGCGACAGACGGCTGCACGCTGAGCGGAACAAATCTATTTCTAATTGACTCGGTTGCTGCGGACGCGGACTTCATCGACAAAGTCTCTGTTCCGGAAGGGTTTGTCGACCAACTGCTCAAAGTGCCACATCCAGCGGCCGGGTCGACGCTGTATTTCCGCCTGCGCGATGATCCGGCGGTGGTGGATCGGGCCGTGATTCCTGTTGCCGCAGCGCGAGCGGACGCAAAGCATTATGCTGGTGGCGCAGCGACCGTGCCGTAGACGCGCGCCGTTTGTCGTAACAAAACACAAAAATCTTTCAGGAGTTGTCTCGTGATCACACTCGAAGATGCACGGCGCATAATTGCTGCCGCCGAAAAGAAGGCAAATGAAATCAAGCAGCCGATGAACATCGCAGTAGCGGATGCCGGCGGTAACCTGGTCGCGCACGTGCGCATGGACAACGCGTGGATCGGCAGCATCGATATTTCGATCAAGAAGGCATGGACGTCACGAGCGTTTGATATCGCGACGAAGGACGTGGCGCAATACTGCCAGTCCGGCGGCCAGTTTTTTGGCATCCACGCTTCGAATGATGGCAAGGTCATGATTTTCGCCGGCGGCATTCCACTCAAGAAAGATGGCAAGGTAGTCGGCGCGATCGGCGTCAGCGGAGGCTCCGGCGATCAGGATCATGCAGTAGCCGAGAGCGGCGCGGCGGCCTTTTAAGACTGGGCGGATGGTTGGAACGCGGGCAGAGGCTTGCTATACTTCCCGCCAGCGCTTGAGCCGAACCGGGCGAGGGCAGAGATCGCCGACCCGCAAGAACTGCCAGCAGTGTCTCCGATTCACTTCAACGCAATTCAACGTTCAGGACATACGCAACAATGGAACAAGGTACCGTGAAGTGGTTTAACGACGCAAAGGGCTACGGCTTCATCTCGCGCCAGAATGGTGAAGATGTCTTCGTGCATTTCTCAGCCATCAATTCGAATGGCTTCAAGAGTCTGCAGGAAGGGCAAACAGTTCAGTTCAACGTGGTAAAAGGGCCCAAGGGCTGGCAGGCGGCTGACGTTCAGCCTCTGTAGGCTTCTGGGTTTTACGGTAAAGATCGAAGGGCAGCGGGAGATATCTCCGCTGCCCTTCGTGTTCTACCGCGCGAGTTAGAGGGCGGCTACAGCCGTGACTATCAGTACGAAGACTACCCAGACTCCGAAGGCCGTGATCATCGCGCTCGAGCGCTTCACGCCCGCAACGATGGCGCAGCCGATGGCCAGCAGCACGAGGAACCAGATAGTGAAAATATCGATCTGGGTGAAAAAGGTTAAAAGCCAGTGCGGCGCATCGGACGGCAGGAAGAAACCAATGTTCGTGCCGACCGGGTTCTTGAGATTGAAGTTATCCGGATCGCCGAATTTGACCGTGAGTATAAAGACAATCGCCTTGAGCAGCCCCGTCAATGAGGCGTAGAAATACACCGCGAAAAGCTGCCAGAAGCGTGCGTGCCCGCTCAGCAGGAAGTTGAAGATACCGAGGAACAGGCCGGCGACGATGAAGCCTCCTACCAGCGGGAATACTAGTGGGTAGAGCACGTACGAGAAGACGGGCATGGTCTTCTCGACCATCTGGAGTTGCGCCGCCTGTTGCTCGGGCGTCGCCCCGTCGAAACGCGCGTTGCCTTTCATCGATTGCTCGGCCATGCGCGTGAAGCCGATATTCGTCTGCAACATGTAGGAGCCGACTAGGCTAAACCCGAGAATCAGCAGAAACGGCAGCCACCAGCTGGCGTCGCGACGGATGTCGTTGAAAGTCTTGCTAGGCGCGATGAAGGTGTCGACAACGCGCTCGATCTGGCTCAGTCCACGCGACTCAGTTTCCACAACAGTCGCAACGTCGTTCATGATGAGTGGCTCCTTGCAAGTAGGTGCTCGGGGGTCGCCGCATTCTAGCGCGCAACGTGGCAGCCTGCGAAGCTAAAAATGCGTCGCTTACAGCGGCGCATTCTTTGGAGTGGATTGCCGGCCGCTAGCGCATGCGTGCGGCAAGCAGTGCGGCGCTGTTGGAGCGGCGACGCGCTGGCGCAGGAACGATGTGGTTCGGCGATGTGCGCGTTGTCGTCCCGGCGGATTTCGCTGCCGTCACATAGTTCTTATAGACCGAGATGTGGAAGCATGCCTGCTGGAATTCTTCTTCCACGTCGATCTTGCCGGCTCGCTGTAGCGGCGCGAGATAGAGACGCATCCAGGCAATTTCCTGCGAGCTCAGGTCGCGTTTTGCGATATCAACCGCCTGGCCCGTCAGGTGCGGTGATGCGATATCGCCTGCCGCCGGGGCGGCATTTGCGTTGACGCGTAATAGCGCGCGCTGGATCGCCACAGTGCGAACAGCGGAGTTCACCTGAAGATAGCTGTGATAGCGGCGATAGTGCGCGCGCGAAATATCGCTGAGGAAGCGGGACGTCCATGGCCGGGTGTAGCGGCGGTTCGCAGGCAACTCAGAATTCACGCGCAGCACTGCGGTCACCGGAATTGGCACCAGCAGGCCGGCCTTGCGCATGCGCACGAGATCTTCGTCGTCTTCAATGCGGCTGACGTGATCCGCTTCCGCCATCTCGTTTTGATGGAGAAGCGACTCACGTGAGCCCTTCATCGGCGCGGGAATATTTCTGATCCGCGCGGGAGGAATGAAGACTGCGGCGTCCGCGGTCTGTGGAGGTACGACACCGCGCACGCGACGCTTTGCATGCCGACGAGGTTCAGATACGGGCGTCGCTTCCGGGTCAGATCCAACCTTGGCCAGCGATTGCGACTCCGAAGCTGCAGTGGCGTTATGTGGGCGATGTCTATGATGCGTGTGTTTATGATGCGTCGTGGTACTGGCGGTCAATGGAAGCGCAAACGCGAGAGCGAAGACAGAAAAGGGACGACAGATGTTCATTCGAGGGGACTCCCCGCAAAAAATTGTTGCGGTTATAGAACGAGCCTAGCGAATGCCTGATTTGTTGGGGAGTGCTGATCGGGATTCTTTTACATCTGATAACAAGCTTTGAAAAAGCACGTCCAACCACAGGTGCGTGAGAAACTTATCTTATTGGTAAGTAACCAGCTCGACACTTCCGCACCATTGCTGGTCTTTGGTAGCGTGCATGCACTCAAGCAATCAGTTGAAAAAGGAAGTTTAGTGAACGCTACTCATTCGGAAGTGAAAGACTTTTACGCTCTGGTTACGCTCGGTCTGAATCCAGATGGCACAACGGCGGTGGACACGCCTCGCGCGCCAGCATTTTTTCCGGTGACCGCAAAGCTCTCGGTCCCCGCAAAGAAGAAAGAGAACGCGTAGCGTTCTCTTCTGTAGCCCATCTCGGCGGAACCACCCTGAACGCTCAAGCCATGACACCCTGAAGCAGTTGCTCCTCGGTGGAATGTGTGGGCTTCAGCCCACACATTAACAACCGGCGCAAAGCGCCTACCGCGCTGCCGCAGGCCGCTCTCCTTAAACAACCGCCACCGGTCATCGCAAAATTGCTCTTTCAAACTTCAACAAAGCACCGCAACTCCATCAATACAAACGAAAGATAGCAGCCCGCAAAATTGCGGTTTAACCCAGTCGAAATTGGTAGGCTATTAGCAGGCTCGTTTTTGAAAGCGCAACAGCCCCAAAAAGCTAAGTCCTTAAGAATCAAATATGGCCTCCATAAGCCCTTTGTTTTCAAATATGGAGGCCATTTTGCTGTATAGGGGGTACCCCGCTCACTGAATCAGCGTGCCATTCTCCGGCTCGATCTTCGCTTCCTCCGGCGGAATGACGACGGCAGCTGCAACCTTGTCTTCTTCTTCGAGGTTCAGGAGCTTGACGCCTTGCGTTGAGCGGCCCGCCTCGCGAATCGTTTTGGTGTCAATGCGGATGATCTTGCCGTATTGACTGATGGCCATCAACTCGCTCGACTCATCGACGAGCGCGATCGAAGTGACCTTGCCGTTGCGCGCTGTGGTCTTCACGTTGATGACGCCCTTGCCGCCGCGTGTCTGCAGGCGATATTCGTCAACGTCGGTGCGTTTGCCGAAGCCGCGTTCGGTCACGGAAAGGATGAGGCAGTCGCACGCGTCACCGTTCTCGTGCTTCTTGCGATGTTTCGGAGTAACGGCTGCTCCTATCAAGTAATCGCCCTTGCCGAGGTCGATGCCGCGTACGCCGTATGCAGGGCGTCCCATGGACCGCACGTCAGCCTCGTCGAAGCGAATGGCCATTCCGTTGTACGTTGCGAGGAAGACGATCTTCTCGCCGTCGGTGAGGTGCGCGGCGACCAGTTCATCTTCGCCATCGATGCCGATCGCGATGATGCCGCGCTGCATGACGTTGGAGAAGTCTTTAAGCGGAGTGCGCTTGACCGTGCCCTGACGCGTTGCGAAGAAGATGAACTTCGACTCGTCTTCGAGATCGCGCACCGGCAGAATCGTGCGCACGGTTTCGCCGGGCTGCAGATTGAGCAGGCTCGCCATCGACTTGCCTTTGCCCGCCGCGCCGACGTCAGGAATGTTGTAGACCTTCAGCCAGTAGACGCGGCCCTTGTTGGTAAAGCACAGCAGGTACGCGTGCGTGGAGTCGACGATCAACTGCGCGACGAAATCTTCCTCGCGCGTTTTCATGCCGAGCCTTCCCGTGCCGCCGCGACGCTGCTGGCGGTAGGTGGAGATCGGCGTGCGCTTCAAGTATCCCGAGTGCGACACGGTGACAGCGACCGTTTCGTCGGCGATCAGATCTTCGAGAGTCAGTTCCGCGGTCTCGTCGAGAATCTGCGTGCGGCGCGCATCGCCGTACTCTTTGCGGATCGCTTCGAGTTCTTTCACGATGACCGAGCGCAGCTTCTTCTCAGAGCCGAGGATCGACTCGTATTCCGCGATGCGGCCGCGCACTTCAGCCAGCTCATTCAGCAGCTCATCGATCGAGAGCTGCGTGAGCCGATAGAGTTGCAACTCGAGAATCGAATCAATTTGCTTGTAGCTGAGGATGAGCGTTTCTTCGACTGCCTCTGCAGACGCCGCAGCATACTTCGCCGCGTCAAGCTTGACGCCGCGCAGTTCGCTGCCGCTGAGCGAGATTGCCTTGCCGGAGAAATGGCGGAACAAGTTCTCGCGTGCATCGGCGCGATTGCTGGAGCCGCGAATGATCTTGATCACGCTGTCGAGGTGATCGAGTGCGATCTGCAGGCCGAGCAGGATGTGCTCGCGGTCGCGCGCCTTCATCAACAGGAATGCAGTGCGGCGGCGCACAACGTCGACGCGGTGTTCGATGAAGTGGCGGATCGCTTCCGGCAGAGGAAGCTCGCGCGGCTGGCCGTTGACCACCGCGAGGAAGATCATCGAGAAGCTTTCCTGCATCTGCGTGTGTTTGTAGAGCTGGTTGAGCACGATCTGCGCTTCGGCGCCGCGCTTGAGTTCGATGACGATGCGCATGCCGACGCGGTCGCTCTCGTCACGCACGTCGCTGATTTCGTCGATGACTTTCTCGTTGACCAGCTCCGCAATGCGCTTGATCAGGTTCGACTTGTTCACCTGATATGGAATCTCGGTGACGATGATGGCCTGCTTTTGCGGCATCTGCTCAATCGCCGCCTTGGCACGCATGAGGAAGCGGCCGCGGCCGGTGCGATACGCGTTTTCGATGCCGCTCTTGCCGTAGATGAAACCGCCGGTCGGGAAGTCTGGCCCTTTGACGTGCTTCAACACTTCGGCCAGCCCGGCTTGCGGATTGTTAACCATCTCGATGGTCGCATCGAGCACTTCGGTCAGATTGTGCGGCGGAATGTTTGTCGCCATGCCGACGGCGATTCCGTTCGACCCGTTGACGATGAGGTTTGGAATACGGGCGGGCAGCACGACGGGCTCGGTGGTCGACTCGTCGTAGTTCGGCGTGAAGTCAACGGTGTCGCTGTCGATGTCGGCCAGCATCTCGCCGGCGATACGCATCATGCGGCTTTCGGTGTAACGCATCGCCGCCGGTGGATCGCCGTCGACGGAACCGAAGTTGCCCTGGCCGTCGATCATCGGATAGCGCAGGCTGAACGGCTGCGCCAGTCGCACCATCGTGTCGTAGATGGCGGAGTCGCCGTGCGGGTGATACACACCCATCGTCTGGCCGACGACCTTGGCGCACTTGGTGTACTTCTTGTTGTACTGCAGCCCCATCTCCTGCATCGTGTAGAGGATGCGCCGATGCACGGGCTTTAATCCGTCACGAACATCGGGCAGCGCGCGGCCGATGATGACGGACATGGAGTAGTCGAGGTACGACCGCCGCATCTCCTCTTCAATGTTGATCGGGATCAGATTGGCGGCTCCGGGGCCGGTCGGGCCACCGGGTGGTGTGCCGCCGTTATCTTTACCGCTGGAACCAAGGGGAAGCTGGGGGTTCTGCTCGTCTGCCATACGTCCTTTTGCGCCGGCTGTGGACTCGGCGCTGCATCACATTTTGCTGGTTGAGTGATCTCCTCTATTTTAGCGCAGATTCGCCCTTCTGAGGGGCCGGGAGCAGGCCTGCAAATCTCTGGAACCACGAGAGTTAGCAGCCAGCACGAATCACGGCGCAGCAATCACGGGCGTGTGCCGGATTCTGCTGCCGATAGCGACCAGAAGCAGCAGAAACACGGCGCAGAGCACGAACATCAGCGCGACTCCCGTGGTCTGGGTCAAAGCGGCAGCGAGCATCAACCCAAGAACCTGTGCCGTGATGATGACTGACATCACCGTGCTGCTGACGCGACCCAGAAGGGCCGGTGGCGTTTCCTGCTGCATTAGCGTCTGGGCCGGGACGATGATGGTCGCAACAGAAACGCCGATGATCAATGTGGCGACGACGGTTACAGCGATTTTCGCCAGCGCGGCCAGAAGCAAAAGACCCAGCGCGATGCCCGCCAGTCCGCCGAGGACGAGAGCGCGATTGGAGATGCGCGTAGCGAACATGCGCAGACCTGCTGTGCCGATCAGTAACCCAAACCCGATCAATGCGCCGACCGCGCCGAAAAGACGCGTGCTCTGGTGCAGACTTTCGCGAACGTAGATTGCGACCAGAGGCGCGAAACAACCCATGATGAACATTCCAGCCGCGAAAGCGCTGATAGTGAACATCAGTTCCCCATGATGCACGATGAAGCTCAAGCCGGCGGCGAGTTCAGTGAATACTTTGCGAACTCCCGAAGTCGCGGGTGCGACGTGGGCGGTTGCGTCATCAGGGGGACGAGACACTGATAGGGACGCGATCAGGCACGCGGATGCCAGAAAGCTGATCGAATCCGTAATGTAGCAAATCCTGGCTCCGAAGGCGGCAACCAGCAAACCGGCGGCGGCCGGACCGGCGATTCTCATTATGAAGAACACCTGTTGCATCAGTGCATTCGCAGAGAGCAGGCCCTCGCGAGGTACGGCGAGGCGGACAACGACGGATTGCGCGGGCATGAAGAAGATCGAAACGAGGCTTATTCCCACAAGCACCGCATAAAACTGCCATATATGTGTCGCAAAGATGAGCAGGGCGATGAGGACGGCGCGCACGACGTCGCTGAGGATCATCGTCGGCTTCAGCGGCCAGCGATCGACGAAAACGCCCGCGATGGCTCCAAAGAGGGCAAACGGAAGCAGATAGGAGATTTGCACCCACGTCACCTGAGCCGGGGTTCCGTGAAGCTGGAACGATACGACACTGATGATGGCGAATATTGCGAGGAAGTCGCCGAAGGTACTGACCATCTGTGCGTACCAGAGCCGTCGCAGGACGCGGAGGCGTAAAACGGCCCCAAATGACAGCACAGGCGTGGCTTGAGAGGCGGTCATTCTAATCCTTCCTGCTTCTTCGTGATTGGTCGGGACAGGCGACAGTTTAACCGCAACGCCCGCGGCCGAGGGCGAGCACTTCCTGTTGATGCTGCTTCAAGCCGCAGGTCGCGATGAAAAAATGCTGTGTTGGGATGCAAACTTTTCTGCTATGTTTGCATTCTCAGTAAGGGCCAATAGAGGGATGGGTTTATGTGGTCAATGCACTTAGAAACGCTGCAGCACTTGCTGGCATATCTGGAGCATCACATCCTGTTCGATGCAGCTCTGGGCGGAGTCTGCGTCCTAATTGGTTGCGCTTTCGCCTGCATGACATCGCCAGATCAGGAGCACGACTGCTTCTTCAGCCGTCAGGTGTTTTAAGTCTGAAGCCCTATAATCCGTGTCGATGAATGACACGTCTTTCCCGGCAACTACAGACCAGGCAGATCCCCGCCTCAGAGAACTTTCACGTCGCGATGCGCTGGCCGAAGAGGCCGGCGGTAAGGAGAGGCGTGACCGCCAGCATGCCGAGGGAAAACTCTCAGCGCGCGAACGCGTCCTGCTGCTGCTCGACGAAAATACATTCGAAGAAACAGACCGCCTTGTAACGCATCGCGCAACAGATTTCGGCATGGATGCGCAGCGTGTTCCGGGCGATGGCTTCGTCACTGGATACGGCCGCGTCCACGGTCGAGTCGTGTTTGTGTATGCTCAGGACTTCACCGTTTTTGGCGGGTCGCTCTCAGAAACGAATGCGGCAAAAATCGTCAAGCTGATGGACATGGCGATGAAAGTCGGCGCGCCCATTATCGGGTTGAATGATTCTGGCGGCGCGCGCATTCAAGAGGGCGTGGTCTCTCTCGCGGGCTACGCTGACATCTTTCTGCGTAATACGCTCGCGTCAGGCGCGGTGCCGCAGATCTCCGTGATCATGGGGCCGTGCGCCGGCGGAGCGGTGTATTCCCCGGCGATCACCGATTTCACGATCATGGTGGAGAAGACTTCGTACATGTTTGTCACCGGGCCTGACGTGATCAAGACGGTCACACACGAAAACGTGACGAAGGAAGAGTTGGGCGGCGCGACAACGCACAACGAGGTTTCGGGCGTCGCGCACTTCACTGCGCATGACGATCGCGAGGCGCTGGCGATGGTGCGCGAACTGCTGACGTTCATCCCCTCGAACAATCTTGACGACGCACCGCGAAAGACTGCGACGGACCCTTCATCGCGGCAGGATGCGGAATTGGATTCCGTCGTGCCGGCGGAGTCGAATCAGCCATACGACATCAAAGACGTGATTGCTCGCGTGGTCGATGACGGCGAACTGTTTGAAGTGCAGGAGCATTACGCGCGCAATCTCGTAGTCGGGTTCGCTCGCATGGCCGGCCGTCCGGTCGGCATCATCGCGAACCAGCCTGCGTTTTTGGCGGGCGTGCTCGACATCAATGCCAGCGTGAAGGGCGCGCGCTTTGTACGCTTCTGCGATGCGTTCAATATTCCGTTAATTACCTTTGAAGGCGTGCCGGGATTTTTGCCGGGCACGCAGCAGGAGTATGGCGGCATCATTCGCCACGGAGCCAAACTGCTCTATGCGTTCGCGGAAGCGACCGTTCCGAAGCTTACCGTCATTACGCGCAAGGCGTA
>Ga0210410_10004281_pt1 | contig 12539 bp, 9 predicted proteins | sample IncBWC4MmetaG_FD_161058 | JGI IMG/M metagenome (GOLD analysis project Ga0210410, IMG submission 161058) | Forest soil microbial communities from Barre Woods Harvard Forest LTER site, Petersham, Massachusetts, United States - Inc-BW-C-4-M | ecosystem: Environmental > Terrestrial > Soil >... | reverse complement strand
GTCCGACACACACCTAGGGCCCTACCCTCTAGGCTTTCACGAGTCTCAGCTTGGTCGCTGGCTCCGGCTGCAGTCTTCCATCGATCTCTTCAAACTGAACCAAGGCATACCAACTGCTCTTCAGGGGCAGCCAGTCTTCGAAGATGGACGCAATAGGGTGTCCCGTCTGCGAAGCAATATTTTGTCTCCCCAGACAAGACATCACAATATGGAACGTAATTTTGTACCGGATGAACCATCGATCGCCCAGTTAGTTCGCGCTGTGAAGTTTCTGGTCGCGGACTTTGACGGACGTCAGACCAGTCGCGTCACCGGAACCGGCGGCCGGCCGTTCGAATTTTTCCCTACTGCGATTACTGACAATATTCCACCCTTGCACCCGGAGTTGTCTAGAGCTGTTTGTTTGCTCAGCCGGTATCATCTCAAAGAGGTCGCCGCCGCTACGGTCGGGGTGGGAGAAGAAGATCGAGGGGCAATGATCATTTCCGACCTCCTCTTATTTCATGGGCTACCTAGGACGTTGGCTCGGTGGACGCCAACCGGAGCGCCCGGAGAAATCAGGGTCCCGTTGGCAAACGAATATGTGCAAGAAGGAAGCGTTAATATCTATCTCAACGGAGTTACCCCCTCGGATCGGGTGATCCTGATCGATGATCTGATTAGCACCGGCGGGACTCTAGTTGCTTTAGTCAAAGCCATTCGGGAAGCCGGTGCGCAGATTCTGGAGATTTTGACCATAGGCGAGAAAGAGGAAAATCATGGTCGCCGCCACTTGTTGGAAGAGACCGGCGTACCGCTCAAGACCATGCTGGTAACCACGCTCACACCGTCCGAAATCGGCTTTAGATCAAGAGTAGTCCAGGTGCACCTAGGCGATATGCCGGCGGCACTAGCTGAACAAGTATCAGAGCATTTTCCCGCCGGTTTTTGCCGGCTAGGCTCCGGCGATCCCTGTTCATAATAATGTACAGTTGTCCATCATTTGCCGCCTTGGTTCTTTTTTTATTCTTTTCTGATCACCCCTTCTTGCTTAAACAATTTGTCACAAAAGTTGCTGCCCTACTCGCATGCTCGATCGCTTCTTCCACCTGAAAGAACATGGTTCTTCCCCCGCCCGTGAAATAATTGCCGGGCTCACCACCTTCGCCGCGATGGCGTATATCCTCGCGGTTAATCCCTTAATCCTCTCACAGACCGGGATCGACAAGGGAGCTCTGGTCACCGCCACCGCGGTCGCATCCGCCGTCATGACCATTATCATGGCGTTGGCTACGAACTATCCCATCGCCTTGGCGCCCGGCATGGGATTGAATGCATTTTTCACCTACACCATCTGTCTAGCCAAAGGCATCCCCTGGCAGGCTGCCTTGGGTTTTGTCTTTTACAGTGGCCTTATCTTTCTTGCTCTCACCGTTAGCCGTTTACGACAGCGGATTATAGCAGCTATCCCCTTTGAGTTGAAACTGGCGATTACTTCCGGCATCGGCTTTTTCATTGCCTTGATCGGCCTGGAGAATGGGGGACTGATCGTTTTGAATCTGGCCACTGTCCCTAAGACCGGCCCGCCGGTGGCCGAGGCCTCGCCCTATTTAACCCTGGGTGATCTCGGTACGGCTGCTCCCTGGCTGGTTATTATCGGAATCATTTTAACCGGTATCCTAGTCGCTAGACGGTTACCGGGTGCTATTGTGCTGGTAATATTGCTTCTGGCGGTTGCCGGTCTGGTCATTCCCGCTCCCGATGGGTCCGGGATGATAACGAAGCAGCCTGGCGCGATTTTCAACCTGCCTTCTTCCTTAGCGCCCAGCTTCTTAAAGCTAGACTTAGTCTATTTCTGGCAACATCCATTGACAGCGCTCCCTTTGGTTCTCTCGATTTTGTTTGTCGACTTGTTCGACAATATGGGCACGCTGATCGGGGTATCAAAGCGCGCAGGTTTACTCGACGAAAAGGGCAATCTACCCAAAGTCGGCCGTGCGTTTATGGCCGATGCCTGTGCCGCTATGTTTGGGTCAACTTTGGGCACCTCAACTGTGACGAGTTATATCGAAAGCGCGGCTGGTGTTGAAGCTGGTGGGCGAACCGGCCTAACCGCGATTGTGACGGCTATCTGTTTCCTGCTCGCTCTTTTTCTGACGCCTCTGATTTTAGTTATTCCGGCCGTAGCCACAGCACCGGCGCTGGTGGTAGTGGGCGCTTTTATGATGCAAGGATTAGCTGAGTTGGATCTGCGCGACTTTACTAAAGCGGCTCCCGCCTTTATGACCATCGCCATAATGCCATTCGCGTTCAGCATCAGCGAAGGCATCGCCTTCGGCATCTTAACCCATGTCGGCATCAAACTCGGCACCGGCAAAGCCAAGGAAGTCGGCGCACTGACCTATATCCTGGCTGTGCTGTTCCTGCTTTACTTCATTTTCGAACATTAGATCCAATTTCACCACAGAGACACAGAGCTAGCGTATGAATCTTTTGATTGGCGGGAATATGCCATGAAATGGCTAAACAAAATAGCCCAGGGCTTTAGCCCTGGGTTGCGCGGGCCACAAGACCGCCCTGAAAGTGGCGGCCGAATCGCGTGGGGTTGAACAAGGCCGGGGTGTTATGAAGGCGGTTCGCAACGGATGTTCGTGCTGGAAGAAGCGTCCCCTGTGGGTCGCCACTTTCAGGGCGATCTTCGACGTCTAACATTACCCAGGGCTAAAGCCCTGGGCTATTCTGTTTCGCCATTTCATGGCGCGTTCCGGTAGATCTTGTCGAAGAAATCCTAGCGAAGATTGTTGGAGTTCACAGGCAAGGCATTCTTCAATTACTCCGTGCCGTCTGTGTCTCGGTGGTGAATTTAATCAAACTCTGGGTGAACTCGCAACGTATCTCCGATGCGTCTCCGCTCGGGCAATTCTTGGATCCGTCGCACCGCTGCCAAATAAATCTCAATACTCTGCGCGTGAAATCGAGGATACAGATCGCTCAACGTCGTCCATGCCCACGTCCCCAATCCTTCGGCCGGATTAGAAATCGCGATCAGGCTTGCATAATTAATATTGAGTTGCCGGGCATACGCCATCTCCGTCGGCACATTCATGGTAACCAAATCGCTACCCAGATACTTAAACATCCTGATCTCGGCAGCGGTCTCGAAACGGCCGCCAGCGGCTTGAACAATCACACCGCCCTCATGCACATTCCCGGCGCCAGCAACTTTCGCGGTTTCTTCAAAGAGGATCTTTCGTAGAACCGGATCGTCGGCCGGCACATACCTAGGTAAGACTCTAGAGGCAATTTTCGCGCCGAGCACGGCCGCAGCGATTGAACGTTGCCGGTCAATATTGAAATCGACGAAATCATCCGCGACGACCCAATCACCTAGCTTATATTTTTCATTAATGCTTCCGGCCGTTGCTCCACCGAGCACATCGCTCACCCCGAGCTGATGCAACGCACTCCAGACCCTGAGTAGCACTTCTTGCTCGGCCACGCCGGAGAGTTCCGTCGAACCGTGAAGCGTGATGTGATAAAAAGGAAATCCGCTGGTCTCTCCAAAATAGATTATCGGCGAAGCCCCGAAAGGTGTTTCGATAGTAAAGCTAGCCGAGATGTGTGATGACCGCGCCAGAGCGTGAGCTACGTTGGTGCCGCCGACAATGCAGATGGTCGCTCTCGGAACCTGATCTGGAGTTGAGTAATGAGTGGTAGGTGTGGGCATTTGAGAAGAGGCGTGAGAGGAGAAAGCGCGGTTATTCCACCAGGACTTGATCTTCTGCGGTCCATTCGGGTGAACAACACGCCAGCAGAGCTAGGGGAACCTGGCCATTGTTAGTAATTTTATGACGTCGGCCCGGTACTATGATCACTGTATCCCCCGGTCCTACTTCTCGCACTTCGTCCTCGATCTTCATCAGACCGGTTCCGCTCAGGATATAATAGAACTCTTCGGTTACTTTGTGAAAATGCTCGATCACTGTTCCGCCGACCGGAATTGTTGCCTCGGCTAAGCTCTGCTTCCGCGCCGATGAGTTCCGGCTAGCGGCCAGTTCTCGAATAATACCCCCGTCCGGGCTAACAAAAGCCTCGACCGCATTACGATTGATCACTTCCATTGAGTGCCGACTTTAACAACGCCGGAAACTGCGTCAACGCCTACCACTCACGAGTCACCAATCACCTCCCCGTCTCTCTCCCGTGGTATTAAAGCTGCTCCCACCCCGCCGCATGTCGTCGAACGCGATTTCCCTGGCCCTCCTGTTTCTTTGCTTCTGGAGCAGGGCTTTTGCCGCTGAAGTAGCGGGCTTCACTCAACCGACTGCTGATCATCCGTTAAAGGTCAAAGTCGTCGTTCTCGCGATGTTCGAAAACGGAGCCGACACCGGCGATGCACCTGGTGAGTACCAGTTTTGGGTTGAACGCCGGAAGATGGATTACGTGATTCCTTTGCCGGCCGCGTTTCATGACGTGCGAACCGATAACCTGGGCGTGATCGCCACCGTAACAGGAGAGGGGACGGCGAAGTCTGCGACCTCGGTAATGGCTCTGGGACTCGATCCCCGCTTTGATTTTTCTGAGGCGTATTGGGTGGTAGCAGGGATTGCCGGTATCGATCCCGATCGGGGAACGGTCGGTAGCGCGGTTTGGGCCGACTACGTTGTTGACGGGGACTTGGCCCATGAGATCGATGCGCGCGAAATACCTAGCGATTGGCCGGACGGTTTTACTCCCTTGGGAAAGACGAAGCCGTTTGACCTACCCAGACCCACACCGATGGGTGAGGTATACACCTTGAATGCTAAACTCGTAGATTGGGCTTACCAACTGACCAAGGATATTCGTTTAACCGACAACGAGAAAGCGCATGCAGATCGAAGTAGGTACATCGGTCACCCAGCCGCCTTAGCAGAGCCGAAAGTGTTCGTCGGAACAACCCTCTCCAGCAGCACGTATTGGCATGGTAAACTGCTCAATGAATGGGCACGCGCCTGGGTCAAATATTGGACCGATGAGAAGGGACAATATTTTACCACCGCGATGGAAGATACCGGGACCATGCAGGCGCTGACAAACCTGGCAAAAGCCGGCCGGGCCGACCTGAATCGAGTGCTAGTCCTGAGGACAGCCAGTAATTTCGATTCTCCGCCGCCCGGAATAACTGCCGCCCAAGACTTAGCCGACCAGGAAACTGGACAGTATTCAGCTTATATCCCGAGTCTCGACGCTGCCTTCAAAGTCGGTAACCGGGTGGTTTCCGAAATCGTGGATCACTGGGATATGTATGAAAAGAAGACCCCCTAATCTGGCCCAAACCTCAACCTCATCCTCGTGCTCGACAGTGGGCGGTGAGAAATGGAGCACTGGAGTCCTGGACAAATGAAAGCTCCTTACTGATTACTGCTTACTGATTTACCGACCAAATGACTCGTTTTGATGTTCCGCCTTTGGCGCAAGTGACTCGCCATTTAGCCGCCGTGAGTTCTGGCCGGATCGCGCCTGACTTGCTGATTTCTGGCGGGCGAATCCTTTCTGTATACACCGAGCGTTTATTGCCCGAATCCGAGCTTTGGATCAGTCGGGGGCGCATTGCCGCGGTTAAGCTCGCTGGGAGCTGCCAATTCTCGGAAGTTGAGCGTTACGATGCTCAAGGTGGAATTCTTGCCCCCGGCTTAGTTGATCCGCACATCCACATTGAAAGTAGCATGATGACCGCCTGCGCCTACGCGGAAGCGGCTTTGCTCAACGGAACAACTACCATCTTTTGCGATAGTCACGAGATCGGGAATGTGTGTGATAGTGACGGCGTTGAATGGATGCTGGCAGATGCGAGGCAAGCACCTCTCAATATTTTCTTAACCGTCCCAAGTACGATTCCGGCCACCCATCCCGGGCTGGAAACGGCAGGGGGTGATTTAGATCCGGCGAAAGTAGGCGCGATCTTCGATCGTTGGCCTGAGGCGGTCGCTCTTGGTGAAAAGATGGATTTCATTCAGGTCGTCGAAGGGGATGAACGTAGCCACGCCATTCTAGCGGAAGCGCTCAGCAGGGGGTTACCGGTCTGTGGCCATATTTATGGGCGAGCTTTTGTAGCCGCTTACGCGGCGTCCGGAGTGACCGATACCCATGAAGCGATTGACCACGAGATTGCGAACGATCTTTTGGAGGCGGGTATGTGGGTGTTCCTTCGCGGCGGCCCGCCTACTACTCCTTGGCATAGTTTGCCGCAAGCCATCAAGGCGGTCACTGAGCTCGGCGCGAACCCGAAACGCGTCTGTGTTTGCACTGATGATCGGGATGCGGATGACCTGTTTGCTTTCGGACTAGATTGGGTGGTGAGGCAAGCGGTTCATTGCGGTTTGAAGCCGATCACGGCTTGGAGTTGCGGTTCGCTGCATCCGGCAACCCGTTACGCCATGGACAATGAACTGGGCGGGTTAGGTGCAGCCCGACGAGCCGATATTGTCCTACTCGATGATGACCTTGAGCCTGCGAATACTTGGTATGGAGGAAAATTGGTAGTCCAGGACAAGAGACCAACTAAGCTGCTCGAGCAAGCATTGGAGGACCGGTATCAATATCCAGAGCGAGCATATCGCACGGTATCCCTTAACCCGCCGCAGTCGCTAATTCCTCCGCTGCCGCAGGCCAAGGTAAAAGTTAACTTTATCAAGTTAGAGGGTGCCACTATCCCGACCCGGCATGAAGCTGTCCTCGTCGACCCGGCCCCCGATTGGCCAACTCTCCTGGCTCGTGAGAACGCCTGCTTTGTAACCGTCGTAGAACGTCATGGAAAGAACGGGTCGATTGGATTTGGTTTATTAAAAAATTTCGGCCTCGAAAATGCCGCCGTCGGGAGCTCGGTCGGTCATGATGCGCACAATATCATCATTGCCGGAACCAACGAATCCGACATGAAGAGAGTTCTGGAATTCATGCAGGAGTCGCAAGGCGGTATTTGTATCGTTCGCAACGGTCAGATTCTGGCTTCTGTTCGCCTACCTATTGCGGGTCTGCTCTCAGATGTGCGCGCCGGGCAGGTAGCCGCCGAAACCACGGCATTGAAAAAGGTATGGAATGAGATCGGCTGCCAATTGCCATATATGGGCTTTAACTTGCTACCCTTGTCGGTAATTCCAGAAATCAGACTGACCGATAAGGGACTTGTCCTCTGTCCAGCGATGAAGATTGTGCCGTTGTTCGAACCGGTGGAGACAGGTAATAAATAGCAAATAGCAGATAGCAGATGGCAAATGAGGCACGAGCCGTGCAAGCGATCTGAAACGAGAGCAGCCTAGTTCATCTGCGAAAAACGCAGGATTTGCTATTTGCTTATCTGCTATTTGCTATTCTGTACCTATGACGCAGAAGCTCTTCTTTGGCACGACTCGTACTTATGTTGGAGGCCGTCACGCGATTATCGCGCCGGATGGGCACGTGGCCAGTAACCTGCCCGGAGTAACCGGCGCCACCAGCGTCGTATTGATTTCGCCGGAAATTGGGGCCGGGTTCACAGAGCTAACCATCACGTTCACCGGTGAGGGTCGCGCGGAATTTCCAGACAGCCAAATCGAAGCATTTGCCTATGTCGTGCACGGTTCAGTGACCGGTCGGGCCAAGAACGACGAGCAAGTTCTTTCGGCGGGAGAATTCATGTTCATTCCTGCAGTAACACCCTGGTCGTTAACTCAACCGAAACCGGGAACTCAGGTTCATGTTTTTCTTAAGAAATATGTAGCGTTGCCAGGTATCCCCGAGCCCGGAGTTCTTTTTGGCCGCGAACAAGACGTCACCGGCCAGCCTTTTCTCGGCGACGAAGCCGCTCGCCTACAGGTTTTATTACCCGATAACCCATCCTTTGATCTTGCCATCAACATCTTCAACTACGAACCTGGCGCACATCTGCCCTTTGTGGAGACCCATATTATGGAGCATGGATTACTGATGTTGGCCGGGATGGGTGTTTATCGCTTGGAAGATAATTGGTATCCGGTGAACGCCGGCGATTGTATCTGGATGGCGCCCTACTGTCCGCAATGGTTTGTTGCCATGGGAAAAACATCGGCGCGATACCTGTATTACAAGGACGTAAATCGGCTAGCCGTGTGACAGAGCTGCCGCCGATGCTTCACGGAGGACCTAAAACTATGACCATCCCGGAAACTCCTATCCAAGAGTGGGACGATCTCGCCGCGCGTTATCAAGAACTAACATCGCGGGTTCTCGCTGACAAAAGTGCTTATCAGTTTTTGCGCGATTGGAGTGATCTTTTGAAGGAGATCGAGGAAACATCAACGTTTCTGAATGTTCGATCTGATCTCAACACGGCGGACGAAGCGGCGAGTGCCCAACTCTCCCATTTCAATCAAGTTACCAACCCAAAGGTAACGGTGGCGGACGCCGCGCTACGTAAACGTTTCTTGGGTTTGGCTACACCCGAACTTCCCGAGGACGCTCTTCTGATCCATCGGCGGATGCACACCGACGCGCAAGCTTATTGCGAAGCCAACGTCGCCCTCGAGGCCGATCATGCCGATCTGGTTAATGAGTTTTCCCGGTTAACCGGAAATAATCTTGCCGAGTATCAAGGTGAAAAACTGACGATTCCACAGATCCAAGTGAAACTCCGTGACCCGGATCGAAGCGTTCGCGAAGGGGTCTGGCGCGCCTGGCAACGGGCGAAATTGAATATCGCGCCTGCTCTGGATGAGTTGTTTGGGAAAATGCTCACGCTTAGAAAACAGATGGCGGCCAATCTCGGCGTGGGGAATTTCCGCGATCTAATCTGGCTCAAGTATCATCGCTATGATTACAGCCCCAATGATTGCGCGGATCTTCATGCCAGTATCGCTGAGGAAGTCGTTCCTCTGGCGACGGAACTACTAGAAGAACATCGCCAAAAATTGGGGATCCTTTCGCTGAAACCATGGGATTTCTATTGGAAAGCCCCGGTCGATCCTGAGGGTCGCGAACCCTTGCATCCCTTTGATACCGTCGAACAGCTTGAGTCAACGACGGAGGCCGTTTTCTCAGCCATCGATCCACAGTTAGGGAACGAATTCAGCCAGTTTCGGAACGGCTTTATGGATCTTGGCTCGCGGCCGAATAAAATGCCGCACGCTTACTGCGCCTCTTTTCCGAAACGCCGGATGCCGTTTGTTCTGCAGAACGTGGTCGGATCCGAAGACGACGTTCGGGTTACGCTGCATGAATTCGGCCACGCCTTTCACGGCTACGCTAGTATGCGGGCGCAACCTTTAATCTGGAACCATTTCTCGGCCACAGAGTTCGTCGAGGTCCCGTCTCAAGCGATGGAAGTACTCGCGTTGCCCTATCTACTCAAGGATCGAGGCGGCTTCTACGGTACTGAAGAACTGAAGCGAATCTACCGGACGCAGGTAGCTGGAGTCGTCCATATCCTGACTTGGATTGGGTTCATGGACTCCATCCAGCATTGGATCTATGCTGAAGCTCCCGCAGAGCTAACCATCGAACAGATCGACCGGAAAGCCGCAGAGCTCATCGCCCGATTTATGCCCCAGATCGATTGGGCAGGCTTCGAACCTGAGCTCGCCAAGATTTGGCATTACCATCATATTTTCTCTGTGCCGTTCTATTACATTGAGTACGGGCTGAGCTGGTTGGGTGCGTTACAAGTTTGGCAGAATAGTTTGCATAGTCCTGTGGATGCCCTGGCGAAATATCGAGCGGCCTTGGATCTAGGTAACTCGAAGTCCGTGCCAGAGCTCTTTGCCGTGGCCGGAGCCCGGTTTGCGTTCGATCGTCAGACGATCCGCAGATTGATGCAATTCTTACGGGAGCAATTGGCACAGATTTCGAACTGAAGAAGGAAGTTAGGCCTCGTCACGAAGAGGGCGAACATATCGGGTCCGACTAAGGGGCGTAAATTGGTGGCGAGCGTAAAGAGATATAGCGCGGCGATGGCTGGATTCGATCTCCAGGTCGATAGCTCGCCAGCCCAGTTTGCGGGCGTGGGTGACTACGGCTGTAATCAACTGCGAACCGATCCCTATGTTGCGCCACTGCGGTAACACGTAGAGTTCTTCTAACCAACCGCTGATTCCGCCGTGCTCAAGACTGAGAAGGCACGAGGCGTAAGCTACACCGACAGGCTCACCATCGACCTCGCTGGCAACGAGTATGAATCCGTACCGAGGCTCCGCAGCCACAGTTTGGACGGCGGATTTCAGGTCGTCCCGCCCCGTTACGATGTCATGTTCGAGCAGTTGGGCTTCAAACAACGCACCCACCGAGTCGAGCTTGTCGTCGTTCACTAGGTTGATCGTATATTCGCTCATAGGAAGGACTGATCCGGGTTTTGGATAGGAGGGTTCCGCCCTGGTGGATATTCCCAGGTTTCAGTCGACAAGGGTTCGTGTAGTGATCCTCGAATTTTTCTATATCCGCGGATTACACAGAACCTGTCGCGCCGTAGGCCTTGCGGAGGCGGATTACGCAGATTGACCGTTGGCGTTGAGTGGGCGACGCGGTTGCCACGAAGTGGCATAACAGAATAGCCCAGGGCTTTAGCCCTGGGTAAGGCAAATAAGAAATGCGCCCTGAAGGGGCCCCGAGTGGCTCGTCGCTGACACGCGAAAGACCAAACGACGCGTTCGCCTTGGAGGTATGTCATACCCACTCGGCCAGGATAACTCCGTCGGTCGCCACTTTCAGGGCGATTTCGGGTCGGCCTTACCCAGGGCTAAAGCCCTGGGCTATTCTGTTATGCCACTTCGTGGCATTTGCCGTGTCGCCGACACGCCGATACGCCGCCTAATCCAGAGGCATATCACGTGTTAGTCCGCGTAAATACCGCCGGGATCTGGTTCCGAATCTGATTCTGGCCCAAACTCATGCGGACGTTCATCGTGGGATCCGATACAAAACGATATTCATAATCCCGGAGCACATTTGCCAAGATCAGTGGCGTATGCACCAACGCTAGATTCATCCCCAAACAAATATGTGTCCCGCCCCCGAAAAACCCGTTCGCTTTCGGCGGATAGGTCCGTCCATCGAGATATCTTCTCGGATTGAATTGAAACGGCTCTTCATAAACAGAATCGAGAAAATGGACCAGCGTGTTCACATGGATGATCTCGGCGCCTTGCGGTATCGAATAACCGCTAAACTCAAAAACCCGAGCCGCCGTCAACCGATGGATAATCGCACCGGGACGTAGCCGTTGAACTTCCTGGATGGTCGCTTTCAACTTGGGAAACTGGCCCATCCCTTTGAAATTAGCAGTATCCCATTGGCTCAATTCATCGCGCAGCTCTTGGGCCCAAGCCGGGTCACTGGATAAATAGAGTAGACACCAATGGATCAGGTTCGAGGTATTATGAATACCGGCAAGCAGAATCAAATAGATGGTATTGATCAACTCCCAGCGGTTCACGGTCTGACCCGCATCTCGGCTCGCCTTGATGATCGCAGTAAGGTTGTCCTCCCGCTCTTCCTTAGATTGCAGGCGCTCGTCCAGAATCCTTTCTAACTCCGCGAACACTTCTTTCTTCATGCGACGATAGATCGGCCGTCTATAATAGAGATGGCGCTTCCACCCTAGGCTGGTCCCGTAAATAAAGTCATGCTCCCAACGGCTCATCGTGGTCACCATCTCCGGCGAAAGTGAACAACGGAAAGTCGTTCGCGACGTAACCAGCAGAATTAACTCGGCAAGTGCGTCTGTGATATTAATTGGCCGATCGCACATCGCCGGTAGTAGCTCCGCTGCCGCTTGATCCATTTGCGGCAAGTAGCGCATCACCGCTTCCATCTTAAAGCCCGGCTTTAACTGTTGGCGCCGTTTCTTATGCGGATCCCCATCTAGTTGGGTCACATGCCCCGGCCCGAGCTGTTCGGCGAATGCGGCATTGGCTTCCCGGTAACTCCAGAGATCCGTGTTACGCCAAATCAAATCATTGGCTTCGAGTCCGGATAATACGATCCAGTTCTTCCCGTCGATCCGAGTCCGATAAATTGCGCCGTGCTGCTGGTAACCCCCCAAATGGAATTGGAAGGGGCTCTGTCGAAATTGTCGGGTAGATCCGAAAAATGGGATACCCACTCGATAAACAGGGATAGCGTTTGGCGATTTCGGTGCGTTCGTTGGCTCTGTCGATTCCTCTTTAGTCCCGGATTTGACCATAAGACCAGAAATTATAGCACCTGGTGTACCATGTACTAAATAGTTCACGGTTCACGGTTCACCGTTCGCCGTTTCGTGCTCGTGCTCGTGCTCGTCGTCGTCCTCGTCCTCGAACGTTGCGCAGCCCAGCGGTTTGGAGTTCGTGGTTTCGTCGTCTGGAAAGAGAAAAGCGACCTGTACGGCGCGCCATGGTTCGCACGACCAACGAGAAGTTGTTTGCCATTTGGTCGCGGATGGGTGTTTCTAGTGGTCACCCTTACGCTTTGACGCACTTCGCACACAACCACTTTCGAGGACAGCTCGCCGCGCCGTAGGCTTGGCGAAGGCGGAAGGACGAGAACGATAAGAACCGTGAACTGCGAACCGTGAACCGCCAACTGCTAACCCC
>Ga0210410_10004280_pt1 | contig 12539 bp, 9 predicted proteins | sample IncBWC4MmetaG_FD_161058 | JGI IMG/M metagenome (GOLD analysis project Ga0210410, IMG submission 161058) | Forest soil microbial communities from Barre Woods Harvard Forest LTER site, Petersham, Massachusetts, United States - Inc-BW-C-4-M | ecosystem: Environmental > Terrestrial > Soil >... | reverse complement strand
TTCATCACTGGTGCACAGGGAAGGATTCGAACCTTCGTACCTCGCTAGGAGGGACAGATTTACAGTCTGTTGGCTTTAACCACTCACCCACCTGTGCGAAAACTCTCGGGCGACGCGGCTGTCTCGCTCACCGGCCAACCACGCAGACAAAACGCAACCACCTTCCGGCGACACGCAAACCACAACATTCTCAGAACAGGGCAACCAAGGATCGCGCACCAGACCCGCGAAGATCACTACACGCCGGAAAAAGTCCGAAGGGTGAGTGTTGGAAAAACCTGTTACGCCGCTACCAAGCCCGCCGCCTGCCGGAAATTCTTTGTTGCCATTACTGGAGCTGGCGAAGGGATTTGAACCCCCGACCCCCTGATTACAAATCAGGTGCTCTACCGACTGAGCTACGCCAGCAATTCTAGGGGATAGACACGCTTCCGCGCAAACTAATCCCTCTGATCCCTTCCAGATGTCGGGGATAATTCGTTACGATATCACAATGGGAAGCGCCCCTGCAACCAACTGCTGCAAGATTACGCGACCGGCGGGGACCGGTTCCCGCTATCAGTTCGTAGGGCCGCGCAGAATGCTATCATTGTAATCCTGATCGCATTTCATGCGCATTAGACCTACTCTCCCTATTGCTCTTGCGGTCGTGACCGTGGCCGCCGCGCTGACCCTCGCCGTCCAACTCCGCAAACACGCTCCACCAGAGCCTGCGCGGCTCTTGCCCGGAGCCGATGCGTTTCTCTACGCGGATTTCGGGTGGGTGCGCAAGATAAATCCGAACCCCGGCGACTCCTTTCCAACGGTTTCTCATGACGCTGAATACCAGCGCTTCATCGAGCAGACTGGCTTTGAGTGGGAGCGCGACCTCGACTCAGTCGCCTTCGCGGCGCACTATCCGGCAAAATGGGCGGGAGGCGGAACCGGCGGAGATGCGCCCGAGCCGCGCTTCTCGGAAGTTTTCATCGGCACGTTTCAGGGCGTTCGACTGGCTGCATATCTGAAGGGCATCGCGCAGTCGGTGGAGAACTACGAGTCGGTCGACATTTATTCGATTCCGGTCAGTGGCCGCACTTTTCGCGTGGCCATTCTCAGCGTCGATGCCGTGGCCGCCTCCAATCACGATGATCCGTCGGTGATTCGCGGCATTGTGGATCGCTCGCGGCGGCTGGCGTCTCCGTTCGCTGGGCCGGCGTTTTTGCGGCGTTATTACAAACAGGTACAGTTGGCCAGCCCGGTGTGGCTGGTGGCGCATATTGACCCGTCGTCCCCGGTTTTCGGAGGATGGAGCGACTTTCTTCCACACGCGGCCGACGTCGTGATTTCCGCCAGTTTTAATCCCCTGCATTTTCCGTTGAAGACTGGCGCTTTGCATCTGCGCGCCGAGGCCTGGGCCGCCAACAACGATGACGCACGCAGCCTGACGGATAAGGTCACGGTGTTTCTTGACATGTTTCACAGCGCGGAGACGTCAGTGGGATCGCCGGGTAGCGACGCCGACGTCAAGGCTCTGTTCGACAGTCTGCAGGTGCGCCAGGAAGGCAATCACGCGGTGCTAGTCGCGACTGTGCCGACCGGCGTATTCCGTAAAGTGCTCGCGGAATCGCCGCCAACGCCGGCCGCAGCAACCTCGCATTAGCCTCCGCCACATTTGTAGAAACCCTGAATCAAAATTCGCTCTCGAACGTCAGATCAGTTAGCTCGCGCCCTGACAGGTACAATAGAAGCCGATGTCGAACCTTCCACTTCCGATTCTCGCCTTTTTCGCCGGCCTGGCCTCGTTCTTATCGCCGTGTGTACTTCCGCTGGTGCCGGGTTACGTCTCGATGATTTCGGGCGCAGGCCTGGAAGAATTGAAGTCGCCGCAAGCCCAACTCATGCGGCGGGTGATGATCAACTCCATCGGCTTCATCCTGGGTTTCAGCGTCGTATTCATCACGCTGGGAGCGATCTCTACCGGCATCGGGCAGCTGGCGGCACAATACAAACACACGCTCTCGATCATCGCCGGCGTGGTGATTATTGTTTTCGGTTTGCACCTGACGGGAATTTTCCAAATTAAGTGGCTGCTGCAGGACACGCGCCTGCACGGAGTGAAGGGCAGCAGTACACCGGTCGGCGCCTTCGTCATCGGATTCGCCTTCGCCTTCGGTTGGACTCCTTGCCTGGGGCCGATTCTGTCGCTCATCGTTGGGTTCGCCAGCCAGGAAGAAACGCTAAGCAAGGGCATTCTTTTGCTGGCGGTCTATTCTCTGGGGCTGGCCGTACCGTTTCTGCTGACTTCTTTTTTGATGGAGCGCTTCCTGAAGTTCTATAGCCGCTTCCGTTCGCACATGCATGCGCTCGAAATTGCCAGCGGCGTTTTTATGATCGCGCTTGGCGTGCTGCTTGTGACCGGCCGCTTCACCTTGATTTCGAATTGGCTGTCGTTCTTGAATCGGTTTGCTTTGTAGTTGGAGGTTTTGTTCATGTCTGAGACTAACGATTCGCCCGAGGCGCCGCCGCCGATACATCCCAAGGGCCGCAATCCGTTCATGCTGGTTGTCGTGGCTCTAGTAGCCGCGGGCATGCTTTACTTCGGATTTCATCAAGCTCACCGCACGAGCATCGGGACCGGCATCGCCAAGAAATCGGCGGTCGCGCCCGACTTCACGCTCGATTCGCTCGAAGGCAAAAGCATGCGCCTCTCCGATCTCCGCGGCAAAGCCGTCTTACTGAACTTCTGGGCGACATGGTGCGGACCCTGCAAAATCGAAATGCCCTGGTTCGTAGAGTTGCAAAATCAATACGGCTCGCAGGGATTGCAAATCGTTGGCGTTGCCATGGATGATGCCAGCAAAGACGACATCGCAAAGTTCGCCAAAGAGATGGGCGTGAATTATCCTGTGCTACTCGGCAAAGAAGCCGTAGGAGACGCATACGGCGGCATCCCGGCGCTGCCCGAAACTTTTTTCATCGGGCGAGACGGAAAGATTGTCGACAAGATTATCGGGCTCAAAGGTAAGGCTGAAATCGAGGACTCCATCAAGAAGGCTCTGAGCACGGAAGCGGGCAGTCAGACGGCTCAAACCGTAACGCCAGCCCCACAGGCTCAAAACTGACGCACAGAGAATCATCAAATCATAGAATCATCAAAATCAATGACAAGAGCGACAGATCCGGTGATCGATAAAAAATTGGCGGGATATTTTCTCGCGCTCATTCTGTGCGCAAGCGCTGCGATGGCTCAGTCGGGCAAAGCGCCCTCAGTAACCGTAGCGCCGGTCCCACTGGTGACGGCTCCGCGCGCCACGCAGACCATGGTGGATTTGAACTTCCGCGTGAACTCCGGATTCCATATCAACTCCAACGCTCCCAAGTCGGAGTTTCTGATTCCCACTTCTTTGAAGATGGACCTGCCGACGGACATCGTGCTGGGGAAAATTGGATATCCGCCGGGCCAGGACTTGTCGTTTCCGTTTTCGCCGGACGAAACTCTAAATGTCTATACGGGAGATTTCACCATCGCAGTAGCCGTCCATCCGCTGCATGCAGTCGTGCCGGGAAAATACATCATGCACGGCGTGCTGCGCTATCAAGCCTGTGACAACGCCCAGTGCTTTCCCCCGAAAACGCTGCCCGTGAGCTTCGAAGTGAAAGTCGTAAAAGAACCGCCCGCGCACCACGCGAATCCCGCGCAAAGCCCGCACGTACACAACTAGCTGTTGGCTCTCAGTTGTTAGCTCTCAGCCCGCGACCTTGTCATGCTGAGCGGAGCAGTGAGATCGCAATGCGATCATCACGCGGAGTCGAAGCATCCCTATAGCTACCACAAAGTAACGGCTTCGTGCGCATTTAGTGGGGCATTTCTTATAAGACGCATCGCAGCCGGCGTTCTCAATCCGCGCGTGGTGACGCGCTGGCGAGCGCGAGAATTGCTCCGTCGTAGAGCAGGGTATCGAAAAAGTAGTTCAGGCCTTCTACCTTCACATCCGTGCTCGGGTTCAACAGGGACGTAACTAGAATCGGCCCATAGATAAAAATGACCAGCAGAAAAAGCCAAGTGCCGAGATAGGTGGCCGCCATCCGGGTTTTTATCCCGAGCAGGATGCATATGCCCGCAAAGACGAGTATCGCCGCCGTCACGTAGGCAATGAGCATAGGAACTGGAATCCAAGTGGGCAGCATTTTTTCGAGAGGGACACCTGGAACGTTCAGCGGGTGGAGGAAATTTTCAACGCCGTAGAATGTCGCGCTGATTCCGATAACAATACGGCCAATGGCTATGAGAGTGCCTGCGACCCCGTTCCTTTTGCTCATCGCCGTTGCGGCCAGAATCCACGCGCCCGAGCCGAATACCGGCTCACGCAGCATAAGGACCCAGGTAATACGATTGTGATGGTCAGCGATGATGGCGGGGAGGGTCAACATCCCCGCGAAGAGAAACATCATGCAGCCAAAGAGCAGCCCGGACCAAGCTACCTGAGTTTTGGTGCCTATGCTCAAGGATGCCGCGATAAGGGCGAAACCGACAAGATAAGTCCAGAACAAAGGCACGTGCATGTACTTCGGCACGATTTGCGAGATGCCTTGCGCGGCGGAGAGATGCTCGGCGCCGAACACTGCGAGCGGAGCCGCGAAGCAAAGATTGGTCAGGGCAACGATTTTGTCGAGGCCACGAGCCTGCGCAACCTCGGAATTGGCCGCCCATAGACCAATGCTGATTAGGACGATGCCGGCAATGGTCATCGAGAACGCGGTGCGGGAGAATTCAAAAAATGCCAGGAGAATGGTTGTGTGCATAAGAGACTCAAGGTTCTATCACAGCGCGCGCGGATTCCCAGGGTCGATACAGCACTTTTAATTGTAAGACGAAAAGCCTGAGTGATCGTTAGCCGACGATTTTTCAGAGATGGCCCAACCTTTGACTGGGGATTCTGTTTGCGTCATTTATGCCGAGGGTTCCGTCCTTGCGTACTGTGTGCAAGGGCGGATACTATGCTGCCGATACAAATTCCTTGTCTCTACTACATAACCCGGAGGATGGGCATGAGACCACCCCTGTGGGGCAATTTCATAGCTTATGCTGATTGGGACTTGGCTTCGTTTGCGTGGCTGTTCCGTGGCGGACTCCGCGTCCCAAGTTATTACCACGCGACGCAGGCATTAGAGAAATATCTAAAAAGTCTCGCGCTCTCGATTATCGATCCGAACGGAACAACTGAAACCCCAAACAACAACCGCTGGCTCCGCGACCACAACCTCGAGCGGTTGGCATCGCGGTGTGCCGCTCAATATCCGTACTATGGCCAACCCGAGACTCTAGCAAGACTGCGACGATTCTCAGAGTTTGACCAAAGAGCACGTTATCCCTGGGTAGAGCAACAGCACGGAAACGGATTTACAAGCGAGGATGTCCCGCTATTCTGGGAGCTGTTCCTTCATCTGAGGGTGGACATTCCAATCAAGGTGGACGACTACCCTCTCGGTATGCTTATTCGAGGACACCATCAGGGACATCCTGAAAATCTGACTGCACCTATGTTCGATCTTGCAGATTGCCGAACTGCAGTGCAACTCATGTTTCCGGAAGTGAACAAAATCGTCCGATGGTGACACAGCATCTCACTGTGAGAAGGGAGTTGCGATGCTGCCGGCATAGATGCTTTGCCTCTTCTATGTGAACCCGGTTGCGTACGCGTTCGTGGTTCCGTTAACTCCTTGGCTTCTTTGACCCGTGGTCCTTGGCTAGTTCAGCGAATTTCTCCCACTTCAGCGAACGGTAGTAGTTGCGGTCGGATACGTCTCGCCAGTCGAGCGAACCTTTGCTGATTTTTAGATTTCCGATGATGCTGCCGTTCCGTCTAACTTCCACGTCCAAATCCTTGCTGAAGACCTCGACCCGCTTGGGCAGCCGCACTTTCACTGTATGTTCGGCCATCTTTCCCTCCTGAGATCGGTGGTTTTGCAATCGGATATCAATGCGACACCACTCGATCAGGGCGGATTATACGCCCCACGACCCGAGTCAAATCGCGCTTGGGGTTTTGTTTCGGCTAGCCTCTCCCGCCCTGTTTCTTCTCCACCTTCGCCCAGGTATCCCTCAGCGCCACGGTGCGATTGAATACCGGCTTTCCCGGCTTCGACTCGGTGTCCACGCAGAAGTATCCCAGACGCTCGAACTGATAACGCGCTCCCGCAGCAGCATTCGCCAGCGACGGTTCGACCTTCGCCTGTGCGATCACTTCCAGCGAATTCGGATTGAGATTGTCGAGGACATCTTTGCCCTCTTCCACATCCGCGGGATCTTCTTTGCTGAACAAATTCTCGTAGATGCGTACCTCGGCATCGACTGCGTGAGCGGCTGAGACCCAGTGGATCGTCGACTTCACCTTGCGACCGTCGGGAGTATTCCCGCCGCGCGTCGCCGGATCATAAGAGCAATGAACTTCGATGACCGCACCCGCATCGTCTTTGACCACGCTCGTGCATGTGACCAGATAACCGTAGCGCAAGCGAACTTCGCGCCCCGGTGAGAGGCGGAAATATCCTTTGGGAGGCTCTTCGCGAAAGTCGTCCTGCTCGATGTAGAGCACGCGCGAGAACGGCACCTTGCGCGAACCTGCAGCAGCATCTTCAGGATTGTTCACCGCTTCCATCTCTTCGACCTGATCTTCGCGATAGTTGTCGATCACCACTTTCAGAGGACGCAGCACGGCCATCACGCGCAAAGCCCGCTTGTTCAAGTCTTCACGCAGAAAGTGCTCAAGCATGGCCAGCTCGATCGAGCCCGTGGTCTTCGAAACGCCGATCGCGCCACAGAAATTGCGTATCGCCTCGGGCGTATAGCCGCGGCGTCGCATCGCGCTCAACGTGGGCATGCGCGGATCGTCCCATCCGCTCACACGGCCTTCCTGAACCAGTTGCAGCAGCTTGCGCTTGCTGAGCAGCGTGTGCGTAAGGTTGAGGCGGTCGAATTCGATTTGCTGCGACGGAAAAATTCCCAGCTGCTGAATGAACCAGTTATAAAGTGGGCGATGATCCTCAAACTCCAGCGTACACATGGAATGCGTAACTTTTTCCAGCGAATCCGACTGCCCGTGCGCGTAGTCGTACATCGGATAAATCGGCCACTTGTTACCGGTGCGATGATGCTCGGCATGCAGAATGCGATACATCACCGGATCGCGCATATTCAGATTCGGCGAAGCCATGTCGATTTTCGCCCGCAGCACCCGCGAGCCATCGGGAAATTCCCCCACGCGCATGCGCTCAAACAAATTCAAATTCTCTTCCACCGAGCGATTGCGATACGGGCTATCCTTCCCCGGCTCAATCAGCGTGCCGCGATGCTCGCGGATTTCCTCTGCCGACAGATCATCAACATAAGCCTTGCCCTCGCGAATCAGCTTCAGCGCCCACTCATAAAGCTGGTCGAAATAATCCGAGGCATAAAAAAGCCCATCCCACTGAAAGCCCAGCCACTTCACGTCGGCCTTGATCGATTCGACGTACTCCGTCTCTTCCTTCTCGGGATTGGTGTCGTCAAAACGAAGATTCGTGTGCCCGTGGAATTCGTCGGCCAACCCGAAATCGAGGCAGATAGCCTTGGCGTGGCCGATGTGCAGATATCCGTTGGGCTCGGGAGGAAAGCGCGTCTGCACCCGCCCCTCGTACTTGCCAGTCTTCAGGTCGTCGAGAACGATGTCGCGTATAAAGTTTGAGGCACGAGACTCGGGCGCAGGTTTATCGTCCACCTTGGCCTCGGTAGTTGACGAATTCATAGCTTTGATCTTACCGCAAGGAAAGCTGTTAACGGACAGGTTCACCAACCCCGAGGAGGCACGTTTTTGCCTTGCACTGCAGCTTTTATGAATCGACTGAGGGGGAAGGAAGCTTCTGTGCGGCTCGAGTGATCCGCGCCAATGTCGCTTCTTTGCCTAAAACCTCCAGTGTTTCAAACAGCGGGGGGGCGTTTTTGCGGCCGCAGACGGCTACGCGGATGGGCTGGAACATTTGTCCGGCTTTAACGCCCAGGTCTTGCGCGGCAGCGCGCAGAGCCTGATCCAGCGGATCGTGTTTGAATTCGACATTCGCCAGAACTCCTTGCGCGCGCGTCAGAACTTTCAGCGCCATGGCCGCGTCTCCCTTTTGCGGGATCAGTTCAGCAGGATCGTAGGGCGGGAGTTCATCGACGAAGAAGAAGTCGGCGGCGGTGAGTACGTCGCGCAGGAGCTTAATGCGCTCGCGGATTAGCGGCGCGATGTGGAGCATCTTCTCAGAAGAGATTTCAATTCCTGCTTCGCGCACAACGGGCAGCAGGCGGACGCTGAGGTCTTCGACCGGCAAGCTGCGAATGTGTTCCGCATTCAGCCATACTGCTTTGGGATCGAAAGTCTCCTCTGGCGTCGTCGCAGGTTCTTTGAAATTTACAACCGCGTTCGAACGATTGATTCCTTCCAGGGAAAAGGCGTCGGTCAACTCTCGCAGGCTCATCTGCTCGCGGTCATTCTTCGGCGACCACCCCAGCAAACACAAGAAATTGATGAACGCGTCGGGCAGGAATCCGGCGTCGCGATAGGTGGTCACGCTCACCACCGGACCGTGCCGGCGCTTGGAAAGTTTCGTTCCATCGGGCGCAACCAACAAGGGAAGATGCGCGAACCGGGGCGGCGTGAATCCGGCGGCCTCGAAGATGAGCACGTGCTTAAAAGTATTTGAAAGATGATCCTGGCCTCGAATGATGTGGCTGATGCGGAGGTCGGCGTCGTCGGCGCACGAGGCCAGATGATAGGTCGGCATCCCATCGGAGCGGAGCAGGGCGAAGTCTTCGATATCGGCGCCTTCCTTGGCCTGCTCCCCGTAGACGGCGTCATTAAAGGAGACGATGCGGCCTGCCTCGCGAGGCACGCGGAAGCGCAGAGCATAAGTCTCGCCGGAGGCGGCGCGGCGGTCGCTTTCTTCGCGGGACATCTCGCGCATTCCGGGGTTGAATAACCACGTGCCTTGTGCTCCCGATTTCTCACTGTCGCCGACGTGGGCGGGGGTAAAATCCCGATAGGCCAGCCCCTTCTGCAAGATGGCCTCAGCCATTTGGCGGTGCAACGCGCCGCGCTCGGACTGTTTATACTCCTCGTCCCAGTCGAGGCCAAGCCATTTCAGGCCATCGAAGATCGATTGCACAGAAGCATCGGTGTTGCGTCCGACGTCGGTGTCATCGATACGGAGGATCATGGTTCCCTGATTTCGCCGGGCGTAGAGCCAGTTGAAAATAAAAGTGCGGGCGCTGCCTACGTGGAGAAATCCCGTAGGAGAGGGAGCAAAGCGCACGCGCGGCTTCGCGAACAAAGGGTTAGTGTCAGCTTCAGACATAAGGGAAGTGTGGTTAGACGATTCGATCTGATCAGCGAATTCGGCGCCGCTACACGAACAACGGCGGATCGTAAGTTCGATGGTACGGGGCTCGAAAAGAAACGGTCAAGCTGAAGGAAGCATTATCGTTATTGCGATAAGGCTTCGGATTTCCCCGATTACCCAACTCAACACTGTACTTAAATCTTGTTGTGTTCCACCAATTCCTGTGAAAACATTAAACAACGGTTTTCCCGCGAGACTGAGCGGATCGATCCGCTCGAGGGTTTCTCTGGCCCTATGAACAGTGTAGTCATCACGACCGTGGTGATACCGGGATTCGTCTCGGCGTTGCTGTTCCTCGTCTTTAGCTATCTTCGCGAGCAAAGTCATCAACCTTATTTTCGCGCCTGGCAACTAGCCTGGGCGGCATACTCCCTGCACTATGTGCTCGACGCTTTCCCCGCCTCACGTCTCGCATTCTTTATCAGCGAACTTCTGCTGGTGACGATGGCGTTGTGCATTTTCGTTTCGACGCGGATCATGAGCGGATCGTATCGTTTTAAGTGGTACGACGCGGCGGTAGCGGGATTCGGCGTCGTCCTCTCTGCCTCCGCTTTGCAAGGCTCGGTGGTTAATGGCGTGTTTCGGACGCTATCGTCTTTTCACGTCGGGTTGGGCATAGCTGCCGTGTTGCTCTATTGTTCCGCTGTTTTTTATGTGAACGGCCACAAGCGCGGATCACTGGCCTTTCAGGTGCTCGCCTTTTCCCTCGCGTTGTGGGCCGTGCTGATGGGCGTTGGCCAGTTGCAGAATTCGTGGGTGGAAAATTTTGGCAGCGCGACGCGCCTTTTCGGACCCGTCCCGCAGATGCTGTTGGGCATCGCGATGGTGATGGTCCTGTTTGAAAATCAGCGCAACGCAGTACAGGAAAATACTCTTGCGCTCTCGACCTTAGGGGTTGACCCGCGCCGGCTTTTGTCCTCCGGCGACCTGATGCCGAGCATGCAAGCCGTGCTGGACCGGCTGATGAGCGCGCTACCCATGCGGCGCGCCGCCATTCTCGTCGCCGAACCGTGGCGCACTTTGCTGCCGTCGGTGCAGCGCGGGTTCTCCGACGAATTTATCGCCGCCATGGAACGCAGCGGCGCAAGTGACTACATTTGCGAACTGGCGTACCGGCACAGCGGGATCTTCACCGTGCACGGCATCTCCGAAATGACCGAACCGCTGCCGGTCGGTACGCAGGGAACTTTTGCCGAACTCAAGCGCATCCTGGAAGAGGCGGAGATTCGCAACCTGACGGCAGTCACGTTGCAAACTCGCGAGCATAACTTCGGCGTCATCTTATTCCCACATGTGGAGCGCCGAGCTTTCGGGTCGTCGGGCCCACGGTTGATGGTCGGACTGACTTTGCAGCTCGGCCTGACGCTGGAAAATTATGTGGTCAGCCATAGCGCTCATCGGCGAACGAAAGAATACGAACTCCTCACGGAGATTGGGCAGGCGATCAGCTCACGCCTCGATCAGGACGAGATTCTGCGCACCATTCGAATCGAGCTGGGACAGATATTCGATACCAGCAATTTTTACATCGCCTTTCAAGAAGGCGACCTGGTTCGCTTCGAGCTCGAAATTGAAGATAACGTCGTCCTGCCCAAGCGTTCGCGAAGGGCGCAGAACGCTTTCACGGAATATGTGATTCGCACCGGCGAGCCACTCCTGATCCGCTCTGATCTGGAGAAACGCCGCGCGCGGCTCGGCGTGACATATATTCCCGAACATCCGGCGAAGTGCCTGATTGCGGCTCCCGTTTTTCTGAATAACCGGGCCGCTGGTGTGATGGTGGCGATGAGCATGGAGCGAGAATCTGTCTTCGAGCAACGCGACCTTGAGGTGCTGGTCACGGCAGCCGGACAAGTCTCAGTCGCGGTAGAAAACGCCCGTCTGTTCGCCGACGAGCAGCGCCGATCGCGCCAACTTGCTTTTCTTAATAATGTTTCGCGAACCGCCATCTCGAGCGACGATCCGGTGCACATGCTGAGCGAGATCGTCGGCGAGATCCAGAACAATTTCAGCTTCGATCACATCGGCATCGGATTGCTCGACTACGGGACCAAAGAAATCGAGATCAAAGCTGAAGCCGGGGCCACTGCGCGCGCCATGGGCAAGCGCATACCTTTGGGCACTGGAATCCTCGGCCGCGTGGCTCGCACTGGCGAGCGGGCGCTGGTACAGAATGCTCTACCAGGAAATCTGACTGGTATTCTGCCCGACTCGCGCGCCGTGCTGTGCATTCCCATCACCTACGGCGAAATGCTGCTGGGCGTGCTCAACATCGAAAGCCACAGTGAAAATGCGTTCTCTCCGCAGGATGTGCTGATTCTGAATACTCTCGCCGACCTGCTGGCAACGGCGCTGCACAATGCATTCGTCTTTCAGAAGTTGCAGCAGCAATCGATTACCGACGGCCTCACCGGCATCAAGACGCGGCGCTTTTTCTGGGAGGCGCTCTCAGCGGAATGGAAGCGGGCTTCGCGCTCGGGACGCCCGTTCTCGGTTGTGCTGATCGATCTCGACAAATTTAAAGAAGTGAACGACACCATGGGCCACTTCGAGGGCGACCTGGTGCTGGCGCGGGTAGGCCGCCTGCTCGAACAAAAGTCGCGGCAATCGAACGTGGTGGCGCGCTATGGCGGCGACGAATTTATTGTGCTGATGCCCGAGACCGGCGCGGAACAGGCGCAGGTGCTTGCCGAGCGTTTGCGGCAATGGATGGCCAGCGACCCGACCCTGAGTGAACATCACATCACGGGAAGCTTCGGCGTAGCCAGTTTTCCCGTGCACGGATTTTCCATCGAGGACATCATTCGCGTAGCCGACGCGGGCATGTACGTTTCGAAACGCTCAGGGGGAAACCGGGTCTCAGCCGCGCAAGAGTTCGCCGATGGCCATGATTTCGCTGTGCAACGGCAGCAAATTTCCGCTTACATCGAGGGATTTTTGCAGCGCGAAGATACCGGCCCGGAGCATCTCGAAGAGCTGACCTCAACCCTCTACAAGCTCTGCGGTGGTGATGAAGATTGCAGCGTACCCTTGCTGCGGGAGTCGATTGAATCGATCAGCCGCGCGGCAGAATCGCGCGAGTTGCAGTCCGCAGGCCACGGCGATCTGGTGGCACGTTATACGGAAGTGATTGCGCGAGCGCT